>Ga0065711_1001373_pt1 | contig 44162 bp, 23 predicted proteins | sample Hoacrofraction12_FD_59098 | JGI IMG/M metagenome (GOLD analysis project Ga0065711, IMG submission 59098) | Hoatzin crop microbial communities from Cojedes, Venezuela - Epithelial fraction 12 v2 (version 2) | ecosystem: Host-associated > Birds > Digestive system > Esophagus > Crop | place... | reverse complement strand
CTTGTCCAGGCGGGTCTTGAATATCTGCAGAGAAGGAGACTCCACAACCTCCCTGGGCAGCCTGTTCCAGTGCTCCGTCACCCTCAGAGTGAAGAAGTTCTTCCTCATGTTCAGACGGAACTTCCTGTGCCTCAATTTGTGCCCATCTACCATGCTTAGACTAGTGGAGTTTTAGCCAAGTAGGCCAAATAAAGATACATCTGTTTTCTGGTCATGAGTCTACAAAAGAGTTTCACTCCCTTGTTTTTGTTTTGGTTGGTCCCTGAATCTCTGCAAAATAGCATTTTCAAAAACGTTTAAAGTCAAATCAATAACAGTTCTCACATGCTTTGAGCAAAAGTGATTCTGATTTTTAAATCTCTTAGTACACTTAGTCTAACCTGACTGACTGCTGTCACTGAACCACTAGCTCTACTTGTGCCTAGTGTGAATATCCTACCTTTGCTTTTTCCAAGTCACTGGTTTATTTGCTTCTGCATCTCATAAACTTTTCACTCTCTGGTGTGTCCAATTTAAAGAAATCATCATTCTTCCTCTTCTCATTAAGCATGCTCAGAAAACTTTGTATAAAATAAATAAAAATACTGACTTGTTAAAAAAAAATGTATATTTTTGATAGGAGGAGGTTTAAAGCCAAGGCACTAATTAGCCAACACAGATGCAGGAAGTTAGATTTTGATGATGTGATCAGATGTAAAAGAAGATAATACACAGTCAAAGAGGGGAAAATGATGCATTATACACTCAAGAAAGGGATTTGATTTGTTTGCCTTTTAAAGTCAAGTGCCGAAGCTGAATGAGCTGAAACCCAGTTTCAATGCATGGAGAGGAACATCTGTGATGGGCATGGTCCAGAATACGCAACATATGGAATGCTCAGACAAAAGCCCATTTCAACTTCAGAGGAAAAATTGCAACCCTCCCCTCCAGCTACAGATCCTAGAGAAAATTCCACAGAAAGGGAGGGTCAGTGGTAACTAGCAAACACTGATGTTTCAGATGTAGCTGTAAGGAATACACCTGTGTAACAGCTGGCATCTTGGCCAGTCCCGGTGCTGAAGCAGCTATTTTGCTTTTAACAGCAAAAGCAGACTCATTTCCTCTGTGGAGCAGGGAAGGAGGAAGACATAACTCATACAGAACAGAACCATAAAGTCACCCTTAACACGTGCAATTCAGTCATTTGGTGCACATGATCTTTTTGCTGATAATGTTTTGTCCACTATCTAGAAATCTAGAAAGCTCTTTTAAGACCATATAATGACATAAACACCAGCAATAGGAGTCGATTAAGACAGTACACTATTATTAGTCTGAAGATTCCGACAGACAACAGTGCTCTCCACCTTCTCACTTGCCCTTTCTACATTTATTCCAGGAATTTACCTACTAAATAGCACCGCGATATTCAAAGCCCTTCCATAATAACTTTATCTTTAGCAAATATTCGACAAAATCATTCTATTCTTCTAGATTGTTTTGGGACTGAGCTGCAGAGACAGGCAAAAGCAAATATCTACTTCAGAGTCTTTCTTTCTCAGGGGGAGAAACTAAAATAACACATCTGGGACAAAGGGCTTTGTCTCCTATCCTGATGGACTTTGGCACTGGACATTTCAGTGACAGCAGGCATTTGTTAGCATCTATCTCTATACAAACTGCTTAAGCGCAAAGCCACCTCATTTTTAACAGTGATTTAGGGTGCTGCTAAAGCTTCATACTTTCCCACTTGGAGTGACAAATGTTGCATGCATAGTTCTTTCCTAATAATACAAGTGTCCAAGCTTTTATCATTAATAGAAATCACATATTTATTAGATAACTAGAACCCTTTAAAGACAGTTAAATTTTTTTACTCAACTGCCCAGCTGGTTTGGTAGAAGAAGTAAATATTTCTTTGACATTCCAACATATTTTTCACTATTAGAAAGCTATTTCTGAAAACACCCTTAAGAGTATTTTTACAAGGAGAAAAAGTGATAGGCAACATGACAGAAGCCAGATTTTTTTCCTTTTCTCTCCCAAAAGCCTTTCTTAGGCTGAAGATCAGAGACATCAGATGTTCTAAATTGTTTCCAGGCACAGAGGTGGCACAAGTATTGATGGCTAATCCAAATTCTGGTTTCTTGCATGTGGTATTTAAGCAGCTGAAAGAGACAGGATCATCTCCAAAAGCTGTTAAATAAATATGTAAAGAACACTTTGGTAAGATCGACCCTTACCTTTCCATAGAAGTTTGAAAACTTTTTTACTTCACTTCTCTTGTACTTCCAGGAGTGCTTCTATGAGAGAAAATAGTTAAAAATTAATATCCTTTATGTTTCTAAAATGATAAACAAGCAAAATTCGTTGTCAGGTCAGATAAAGTAAATACTCCATTATTCCTTTTTTTCCATGTTTTTTTGGGGACAGTTCTTCATTTTCAGCAGAAAAGCCAGGGAGTTATCCCAACTGCATATCTAGCTGATATAAAAGAACCTTTAACAGCCTTGAAAAAACTCTTGTAAGGCAAGAGTTTACATCACACCTATTTTCTAGATGAGGAATGAACAAACTTAAACTCCCGCTATTTTCAAAAAAGTGACAGGCACCTGCGTTTGTAAGAATTAGTGTAAATTCAGAATTTCTAAACATTGTCCCTTAGGTGCCCTGTTCAAGGCTGCACAGTAGACCAGTATCAGCCACAATCAGGAATCTGGATATTCCGATTTCCCAGTTTGTGATCCCTTCACTAGATTATGACTTTTTCCTTGGGAATAACACACAAAGAGTGTTACACTTTCTGGATACCAAGCTGACAAACATTTTATTTAATAAATAGTTACCATTTGTTAATATTCCTTGTAGAACAGTACAAAACACTTGGGATTAAATGTCAGAGGCATCTTAAATGAGGCCTAAAGAATTCCCATAAGCATTAAGGAAGCCTCACTGTCAGTGATATTTACAGTCACCACTTCCCACCAATAAGTATGGCAACATGCTTGTGGAGGTACCCTGCATTCCAGCTTCTTCTCAGCCGCATTTAATGCCGTTCTAATTCATTAATACTTATTTGTAGATATAGCAAAATAAATCTGTGCAAGTCACGTGAGACTTTTTTGAGGTATAAGTAATAATGCGTGCAGGTCTTGTCCTGTTCAAATGACAAAGCAGCACTTAAGGCAGTTCTCACACGCAATATCTTTTTAAGCTCTGAATATAGAATCAGGCTTTAAATTCACATAGGCATTGCTGCATTGGCTAGAATGGAAAGTCAGATTTGTGCATGTCAAAAAACAGAGTAAGTGCATCAGAAATAAAGGTAGACTCAGATGGGCTATTAAGGACAACATAAAAGCAGCTTTCTTTTAATTGCTGAAGGGAGATATCCAAATTACTATAAGACCACATCTGTATAATTGAAAACACTACCAGATAAAATAATGTGTGCTAAATAAAAGGGAAAAAAAAACATTATTGACATTTTCATCAGAAAACCAAATACGGGCTTTAATAAACAGACTTAGGTAATTATTTTAAGTTTTTAAAATCAATTTGTTTTGCATTACTTCATACTTGAACTTGTACATTAATACCAAATACAGTTTTCCAGTAAGGCCATGAGAAAGTACACTGGCTACTTAAAAGCTGCTAAGAGTTAACTACTTATGAGATACAAACAAAAAATAAATTGCAACTTTACAGTTTAAATTCTTTAAAATCTTTAAATTCTTTAAATTTGAAATCTACAGCCAGGACCACAACAGTAAGCTGGAAGACAGTATAAAAGCAGTTTTTATAGACTATCTGTAGCACACCAAGGTCTACAGCAATTCCCAGTTACTTCAAATTACACCTGTTGGCAAGGTCCCACAAAGAGCCATTACAGCTCATCGGACTGACAGTGTGAGAAGCCTCAGCTACTACTCTGTGTAATTCTGACATTTGTGCCTTAGAAGCAGGAATTGTAAAGCAGATCAAGGTTACAACTGATCATCTTTGCTAAACTGTCTTGTCTGCTGATCACAGGCACGTTACCACCATAGACCCTCATTTTTGGATGGCCCTCAGACACTGCCTTAAAAAACAAGGGGATATTTGGCACTGACATCTCAAACGTTGGTTCATTGTAGCAGGAGCCTGCAAGCAGAAATTTGACAGAGCTTTTTCAAAGGGAAATCCATTGAACGACTTCCTCTAAGTCCACTAAACCCTTAGCATTAAATCCTAAGAAAATAAGCTTTTGATTCACCAGTGTTTTGCACTTCTGTGTAACCACTTATATCCACATAAATCCAATATAATGGTATCATTTGTCTCCCAATTGTACAGTACAGAATTCTACAAAGTCTTTAGTACTACTTTGAGAAGATTTAAATTTTTACTTCAAAGCAGTTTATTAGAAATTAAATGATACATGTATACACAAAGCAAAATGATGGATCATGAGTTTCACAGATCCTGCTCTGCAGGATACAGTCAATAGTGAAAGTTTCCTTATTTACTGGTAATGAAAAGTTGCATATAGATATCTATTATGAATATGCCAACTATGTTTTAATCTGGAAACATCTGCGTATTTTCATCTGCCTATTTGCTAACTGGGACATACAAAAATCAGTTCCTTGACAACTGACAATTAAATTTCTTGAAAAAAAAGTTGCTTAAATGATACTAAATAAAAAAAAAAAATCATGATTCATCATTTCTGTGTGTTACGCAAGGAGGTATCACTGTTCATGCTCTATAGCTCAAATGATAAGCCTTGTATCTCAATTGCAACTCCATCTGGAAGCCTTCTGTGCCTTGCACTGGTCTGTATCACAGAGCAGCTTCAGCACTGTTTCCATTTACACGCAAATAAAGCATATTAAGATGCTAGTTACTTTCAGTGTTCCGCTTCTACTGTTGATAGTACTACTAGTTATTCAAGTCAGGGTGCAGCAACCCATTTGCTGTATAGCACAGGGCATGCCATTTTGCTTTCAGGTGCCCTTCCTGCAACTCCATCGTGTGGATTAACTAATATTTCCAAAATGCTCCTGGAAAATTAAATAAGTTAATTTCTAATTAATAAAGATCTGGTACCTCCTACACCTACAAGAGCAGGAAGCTTGGATGACAAAGTATTCTGAGGGGTTTTCTGAAGAAGCTCTGAAAAAAATGCTAGAAAAGAAACATTCCATTCCCATACCAAATCCATGCATTGCTCATGTCCTGATTACTACAATTATTTATTCATTTTGAAATACACTGTTGTGATAGTTGAGAATTACTAACTTGTAGCAAGTATCTGAAAGAAAGTGCAAAGCTATTTTAGGACAGGCAGCACAAAACATTTATTGTTTGTGTATTTTTTTCCCCCACGAGTCCTTTGTATGTCAAAATATACTTCCTCAAAGAAAGAAAAGCATTATTCTTAGAAGACATCCCAAGAAAAAGAAAAACTCATGTTCTCAGACTTGAAGCCAAACCCCATATAGCAAGAGTAAGTTTCGAATGTCTGATTTCATTATTTAGTTGGGGGGAAATTAGAATTCTAAACTCACCTATAGCCTCTTACCTTTGCCTTACAGGTGCAGAGGAGACAACATAAGAATAGCTGACTTTCCTTTTAAAAATGTTAATCCTTTTCTATGCATATCTAACAGTACTAAGCATAGAGGAAGAACAAGCAGAGATATCTGCCTCATTTGTCCTACACTAAAACAGAAAAAGACTTCAAAACAAAAAGGTCAGTTAAACAACAGATTCTCTATTGGCTGTCATCAGATCTAGCCTTTTTCTAAACAAGGTTGAAAACTAAAATTCATTATGATAATGAGTTTCCAAAACTTCATGAACACAAATTGAAGTCTAACAAGCTAAGCCTATTTCTGAAAACCTTTGGGTCAATAAGAAAAAAATTACCTTTTGTTTCAATTCAACACAACCTGTTTTACAGCTGTTGTTTATCAGCTCAGGTGCATTTTTATGAAGCTGAATGCAATATGAAAGTCCTTGGTGCATTTTAGAGAACAAGGCATTATTGACACTTCCATATATTAGAGGCTAAGGGAGAAATGCATATTGATGATAGCAGAGTTGTTCCAAAAAGGAAGGAATAAGAAACCATTAAATATTTTATTAGATATTTTCTGGATGTCGGATTACCCAACTTTAACAGTAACACAAGGAGAACGTTTCCTAGCTTCGGTATTTTCTGCATTCCATTTAATGCAAAAACACATTTTACCAGACAAGACAAAACGGCTTGTCTGCTTTTACCCACAGTCAACCACTTGTGAAAACTCTCCTGGTGAAATCTTGAGCCCAAAGAGATCAACAGCAAGTTTTATCTCAATTTCAATATGGACAGATTTAATTTTTGTTAACATACTAGTCCTTTAACTACTACCATACAGAGACATAAAACTTCATAGAGTACACCAATATACTGTATGATTTGTTTTCCCAAAAGATAACTTAGTATTAACTAAATTAAAATGTCTTTCCAATCACTACTGCCTTTTTTTTTTTTTTTAAGTATCAGGATTAAATGGAGATTTACTTAGAAAGAAGCATTATGCTTAATTTGCTCATTTGCAGTACTGGCAAGCAGCACACTAACCAGATACAGTTATCAGCTGTAAAAACCTTATTAAGCAGAAATAGGAATTAATTAGAGTTGCAACTCTAGAATCAAAGAGGGTCAACATCTTAAGGTTGCTTGAGGATTTTTGCTTGACCTACAGATGATTACTATAATAAAATGCCCTCAGGAAGTTAACTCAGTGGGGAACGTTTTATTTATCACTTACACACACTATATGACTAAATAGCATAATTGCAAGTTAGGTTAAAATTGTTTATTTATTAGAAGGCCTTAAGTTTTGAGTCCAGACCTCACTGTTGCATAACATAGCAACTGTCTGCCATGCCAGCAGCCTAAACACAAACACACAGGACTGTTGGAGCTTTTTACTTCTATTCTACTTGCATGCACAGTAGCAAGGCATACCTTTAAAAGCTGTCTGTTAAGAAAGTTCTCAAAGTAGTAGCTAAACACTTCTAGCAGAAAAGGAAAGAACTCTAAAGTTTCATGATATTTTGACATCATCCACTCTAGTACATCCTTCTTTTCCAAGCTGCTTACATCATATCTTATTAAAAAATATATCTGAAAACATGTCAATTACCTAGCTAAACTCAGAAAGAAAACCTTAGCATACCAATAAAAAAAAAAACACTATAAAAATTTTGCTGCAGTGTCAAAGTAGAAAGAACAATACAAAAATGGTAATTTCCTTCCCCTCTCACTTGAAAACTATTTTGGCACAGAAGAAATTGAACCAGTACCATAAACTGTGACTGCACCAACAGGCCAGACTGGTGGTTTAAAGATAAATGGAGCCTAAACATGACAGGACCACAATCTGATCACAATTTTGCCTGTTGCAGAGTAAGGGCAAACCATTACAAACCAATAGGCACCATGCTGACTCTGCTGGACTAGCTTCACCACACATGGGGAATCAAGCTAGCCCTGTCTCTACATTGCAGGCAGAAAAATATGAAAGAAAAATTTCCTTCCTCCTGCCTAGTCAGCACATGTAGACAGAGCTGTTACCCGACAGAGGCAAATCAGACTGGAAAGCCTGCTGTCCTGGGTTACCTCAAGCACCACACCCTCCCTTTCCACAAATGGGATTATTTGTTGGAGCAGGGAGGACACAGGTGCTGCAGCCACAATCCTGAGGACCACCAGAGTGCCTGTAGCCAGCTCTAGTGCCCAGGCAGCTACAGATGTTGCCCGAGATCGAAAATCACTCCCAAAAAACTCATGAAGTATGTCTAGAGAGGAGAAGTCATTTTTATTCGGTGCAGGGTGCGAGGTGGGAGATTTCCACAAATCAAGCACACACACTTAAAATCACATCACATATTTATACAGTAAAAAATTTTAAAAAAACCATTAGTACCGCCTATTAGCCATACCCTTCTAACTACAATTGGTTAGTTCCCTTTTCACCTCAGTTTAAAGATATAGTACTCTTAAGATTCATGCTCAGTGATAAGGGTCTTTGCCTGGGCCAGGGTCTCCAGCTCAGGGGGTGTGATTTTTAGTGTTATAAGAAGAGTAGTTCAACTAATCATACATGAATTCACAGTTCTTCTGCCAAGTTTGCAACATACATCAAACATCCTAATTAACTGTCCTTCTGCACTGCAGGTCCAGTTGCTCCAGCAAGGTTAAAGACACCAAGTGTTTGTTCTTCTGATTAGAGATGATTCAACATCCTCCACCTGTCAGCAATCTCCTCAGCTGAACAAGTCTGCAACCCTTCGGTGTTCCTTATCTGGAACACTGGCTGCTACTCAGATACTTCTTCATGAGTTAGTAACTATGCTTAAATTATAACCTTATTCTTATCCGTTAGTTCACCTTATCAAAATACATCTAAACGTTCGTTGCCAAGGTAAGAGGGAGGTCTTGTTCCTGGCCACACCCCGAGCAAGCCACTGACGCCAGACAGCGGGGCTGAGGCGCGTTGCCAGGGGCTCTCCTCTCACGCCAGCTGCCGCCATCACCGCAGCGACCACGCACCCACCGCCACGCGGCTTTCCCGCCCTCGCCTCACGCTGCCACTCCCTCCCGCCCAGCACTGGGCCACGCGGCCTCTCACCGGCCGCTGCCTGCCCCTACCGGCCGTGGCGACTCCCGGAGGTTTGCGGCACCTCCTCCCCTCAGGGGACCGCCTCGGCGGTGCAGGGCGGAGCCGTGCTGAGGAGAAGGCAGGCGGCCTTCCCCTGGGGCAGCTCCCAGTTCGTGGGTCGTGCCGGGCGCATCTGAGCTGAGCCGCGGCTCCCCTGAGGGGAGGGAGGGAGGGAGGTGGGGGGCTGTGCTGTGAGGTAAAGCTGGGACCTTGAAGGGTTCTTCTGGGCTGAAAGCATCCCGTTCGCTTAGGAAGCGCCTGCGGTGCATGTGGGTGCTGCCCTGCCCCTCATCCCTTGTAGGTCATCTGAGAAGGGAGGAGATCCTGGCCCAGGTGCTGGGGAACCTCCCTTGGGCTGTCTCTTTCTGGGCTCTGAGTACCTTCCAGGAGGTTGGCAAGGGGCTGTGATAAGGAGGATAGAGATTAAAACAGTGAGCAGGCCTTGTGGAAAAAGAAAACTAGACCAGTCTGTGGGAAGTAAGATAGCTGTTTTAATGATTTTGACAAAGTAACTGTCTCACACTTCCTGCCTATGTTAAGCTGTACTTGTCTTGGGTTTTGTTTGAGGCATATTCTTCACAGCTGGAACTCAGCATCAAACTGAACATCACATTTATCCCAATTCTGTTTGTTGTAAAGTTACTTGGATTTGCTTTAGTTACATGCTAAAGATTAGCCATACCGCGAGCTAGAGATATATTTCACTTAAACTGTTGAACAGACCATAAAATATTACAGGCCACAGCATGCAAGAATTTTGCTTATATTAGGACAGACTTTTTCTATCATTATAAAAAGCCATAGACAGTGGAAGACCTATTTGTGATATAATGTACACTTACTGTTTGCTGTAAAATTGTGAGGAAGTCTGTAAAGAGGATGCAACTTTACCAGAACCAAACCGATGAAACAAACTGTGCTGATGCATTGTACTGATGTGCCAACCAGCTGACAGGTACGAGTGCAACCGTAGCATTGTGCTTTCCACCCGCTGGTAAGGACTGTGACAGGGAAGAGGTGTCCTGAGATTGAAGTGTCCCATGGACTGGGCTCAGCCTGTGGGCCAACAGCACAACCATGGTCACTGAAATCAAGATTCATGGCTTTGTTAATGCCACCAAGGTTTTAAATATTCTTTTTTTGTAACAAGCAAAATGCTTAAGGCCCTGCATTGCCTGGGTGCTATGCCATTTAAAGACCACAGATGACAAATAGTGCTATAACTGTGTGGTCTAGGACAGCTGTCAAGATGCTCTTAAATTTAGTTCGTAACAGAGAATATAAATCTTGTGGCACAGTGCAGTAATTCAGGATTCTGTATTAAAGTGGCAGTGTCTTTTTGTGGATTGTCTCTGCAATACAAAACAAACTTACAATAACTGGTTCATAACTGAAGCTATAAAACATGAATATAGGTTTTCTCTCTTCCACTGTGTAAACTAAAGAGATCAAATTTAATGAATGCTCAACTTCACTTATTCAACCTATAACTTAGCAAAGAAAAATGAAATTATCCATGTTTAACTGTCTGTATTTGGATATCTGTAGATTTCATGATGATAAAACTGAACAGGGTTTATATACCTTTCTAGTTTGCAAAATAGCTCTTGGGTTTTGATCTGAGACAAGTAAATCTGGTTCTCTTTCCCTTTCCTGGAACCGTGTGATTTAAACAAAAAAGTTTTGGCTATTCGCAAGGGGAATGAAACCAGTAATAGTCTCGACTGCTTATGGTTTGAGTTCTCCTTGCTCATATGGTATTTTCATTCCTGTCTTCCAAAATACTGAACAGTCTTTGCCGAAAGCCAGATAGTGCATTGTGCAAATACGCTGTCGTTTTGTAGCTGAAGTTCTCATCCCTAAAGCGAGAGTGGAAGCTTGAGGCAATTTGGTAGCACATACAAATTTACAGTTTTGAAGGTATCCATATATTTTCAGAATTTGGATATTCAGTATTTCAACTAAAGCTTGACAAATTTAAAAAAAGACGCAAATTCTTTGGAAAATTCATATTGTGCACAGAAAAATATTGGCACACAAACTCACCAGGATACAGAAGCATAACAGGGCAGGAAGGAAAACAAGTCATCTGATGCAGCTTAGGTTAAACAGTAAGTAAAGAGGACAGCTGGATGATCTGACAAGGAATCAGATAGTGGTAATCAGGTAGTTTGTGACAAGGAATAAGGAGAATTCATTGCATCTTTGGTTTTCCTGCACATCCATTAATATGCAGTGTAAACATGAAAAATGCTTTATGCCATCAGTGCTTCTTTCTTTCTATATGAGAGAACAAAATATAAGATAAAAATATGCAGCAGCATGCAAAAGTTCTGGAACAGCAGCAGCATTAGATATTTGGTAATAATATAGTCAAAAGACCCTGCAGCTCCCCCTCATTAGCTTGGCTTCTCTTGAAAGCTGATACTAGCAATGTATTTTTGCCATATTTGTTGTGACAGCGTAGGTGTCTTGCCCAGTATATGCTAAAAGCCTTTCCAGTGTGGCAGTGGATCAAACAACATAAGCATTTAATTAGGCAAAATGACTTTTCTTCCTTTTTCCTTTCCCATCTTCTAAAGCAAATGCTTTAAAATTGCTACTTTGTACACAGAGATCAAGAATGTCACTACATCTATATCATTGTTGGTCTATCAATGAAACACTGCAAAGATAGCATTCCAGCCCACCAATATTAAAGGAGGGAAGAGAGATGGCTATAAGCACTTATTTCTTCTTGGTCTGTTCTTTTGTTAGTTCTCTTATTAATAAAATATTCTGTACTGACCCTGGTTTTTTTTGTCTGCCTTCCCCCTTCCTGTTTTGGTGGTTTTGCTGAAGTTACTATTGTCTTCGAATATTAAACAGGTAGCTGACATTGATTTCTACCCCCCAGTGCACTAAATTAAATGAAAGAGCCTTGACTGGGAAGAGAACCCATGACACTTATAGAATGATTTGGGTTGAAAGGAACCTTAAAGATCATCTCATTCCAACCCCCCTGTCATGGGCAGGGACACCTTCCACCAGCCCAGGTTGCTCAAAGCCCTGTCCAACCAGGCCTTGAACACTGCCACTTGTTCCAGTGCCTCACCACCTTCATAGTGAAGAATATCTTTTTTATATCTAATCTAAATCTACCCTCTCTCATTTTAAAACTGTTACCCCTGATCTTCTCACTACCCTAATTTTCTAAAAGACTTTTCTGCTCAGCCAGTTATGCTGATCCCTAGAAATCCATGTTGCATTCTGACAGAAGGAATTAGACTTATCTGACCTCATTTACAAAAACGTATGGAAAAGTGGTTTCCTCTCACCATGTTTTTTTTTAGTGGTGTAATTGCTGATGGAGGTAGACCTCACATCATAGAGAAAAAGATCAGAATTTAACTTCTCAGAGTAGCAGACTTTTTTCACATCCTTAAACTGAATTATTTAACTATTAAAATGAATTATTTTGCCAATAATTTTTCTTGGAAAAAAATTTCAAGTACACATATTTGAAAAGGAGCAAACCCCCCAACGTATGGACTGTTGACTCTGCTTTAGTTTTGCAGATAGGTTTGAAATATTTTTTTCTTCCAGAGAGTCACTGCACTGGAATAGAATTCTGAGACCTAATTAAAGGTAATAGCTTCAAATCCACTGAAACTCCTAAGTGTTTGTTACGCACTTTTAGTTATCCATAATTGAATACACAGTTAAGATTTTAGTCAATTTGTCTGAAAGTATTTCACTTCATTGGCTTTATAAAATCTCCTGGGTTCATCATTACATTACATTTGCTGCATACCTTCCTTCATCCCTTTCATTTTCCAGTTAATGCTCAAGCCTATTTCCATGCAAAGAGCTGGTGCTTAAGACATGAACAAACTGCATCTTAGTTTTACTTGTATATGTTTAGGTCCCAGTGAAAGCCCTCATGTTGAAAATATTTGGATTAATTTTAGGCATTAAATTTTGCAGGAATATTCATATGAGTAAATATTTTCACAATTGCTTTTGTCCCAGAGGATAGAGATGAAATTAAATTTGAAGACTAATATATTACTTTTTTCCTGTGAATATGAATTTTGTAAAAGAACACTGCTTCTTCATTTTTTCCCTTTAAAAGGATAGTTAAAATGATGAGATTTATTAAAGGGAATCTATCAAGACACAATTTATGAATTGATACTTTTGAATGAAACTGATGAATTTATGAATTGATAATTCTAAAGAAGTTGAAATTTCTTTTTTTGCTTCTAATGAGCTGGAATATGTAGTTGTGTGGCTTTTATTGCTGTTCTTGCTTACATGCCTGTGTTTTTTTCCTTCTGAACCATAAAAAAATTGTTTGGCATGTCTTAGGCTTAATAAACTGTGTAGGTTCTTTAGGTGAGAAAATATTACATATGGGACCTAAGTGATGAACGTATTTGTGATGAGGCCCATTATCTGTATTTTAAAGAAGTGTAAATAACATTGAAAGAGGGAAGGACTAATTGTCCATATACTGCTTACACAAATCTGCTGCTTCATCCTGGTTCACTTTTACATCCACATGGAACTGAGCCAAGATTGTAATTCTTGGCATAGACGCAGGGGTATATGTTTGAAAGCATTGTAGTTAAAGGCTGTGGAATTCAAAGTTTGTTTTTTTTTTTTAAAGTACACACAGTTGACATAGATTGTGCTGTAATTTGTCCAAGAGATACAGATGCAAAATTATATGGAATTTATTCTGATTGCAGTTAAACTATCATCAGTGTGCCCTTTTACCATTCAGTAAAGGGTCCTTCCCAGGCTTTTGTTAGTTTGCTGTCATGAAGGAGGCGTCATCTACTCTCTGCAGCTTTTTAGCTGAAGTGCCTTTTTGATGTTAAATCAAATGAAATGTATTCAATACTTAACTGTTGTTGCTGTTTTGTTACCTGAAGCATTTGCCTGACAGAAAAAAAATGAATCCCTGAAATATCTCATAAGACTTTCTACCATTATCAGCTTGACAGGAGCGTAGTGTTTTGATTTAGATTAGTGGCTTGTGATGGCTGCTGTTAAAACTTTTTCTTTCCCTGAAAAATGTATTTCAGTGACTTTTCTGTGAGCAGATGAAGGAGCTGGTCCTGAAGGTAAATTGGGATACTTTGTGTGGTTAGCATTCAAGTTCTCTCTATTTAGTCATTTTCATTCTTTACAAAATATGGCTTTGTTGGGTTTTTAGCATTTAATATACTCAGTTGAAGTTGAGAGAAATTACTTAATACTTTTGCAGCTAAGGACTCTTATATGTTTAAAGGCAAAGTAATTCAACGAAGCTAAGTAAACCTTGCAAAACCAGGATGTATTTATTCCTCATTAAGGTCATTCCTTGAAGTCTTCACTTGATGTGAAGCAACAGCAAGTGAACAAGTGGTGGTGACACCCCTTTCTCATTCTGATTGCTGCTAAGGAACTGCCCCAGGGCCTGCAGCGGTGATTTTCCCCAGGATTCGGGACTACTTAATTAACTGTGCTCTGCTTCTGTTTGACCTCACTTTAGACTTCCCTAAACAGATTCCATCATGTGCTTTGTGTTTCTGGCAAACTTCCATCATACCTTCTTTGAGTTTTATTGAGGTGAGAAGCAACAACAGGCCAAGCAACTGGGCAGAACAGACCTAATCAGAAATGTGAATTATGATTTACTTTTATAGTTGAATGAAACAGAAATGTTCCCAATTCTTCCATATGCTGTATTCTCACTTAAAGTAATACAAATGAAACAAATGTATAGATTCAGTTAACTAGGAAGATAATTATGAAAAAAAGCTGTATCACAAAACCACGATTGGTGCAGTAGCCTAAACAGCACTTTGTTCCTCACTGATTTTGGCCTTGGTTGATTTGTAGGATTCAGTGCAGAAGATTCTCAAATCTAGTCAGAGTGAAGTGCATTGAAAGTGTTTGAGCTGTAGTTCAATTGTTACAGTCCTTTATTCAAAAACTAGAGCTTTCTGCATTATTTCCTCAATAGCTAGCTCTGTGCAGACAGTGCTGTGCTAACATGGCTGTGTTGCTTCCAGAGCTGAGCTAATCCTGGAAACTTCATAGCCGTGCTTGGTATTCAAGTCTGAGCTAGGTCACTCCTTGTGCAAGCAACCTAAAGAATCTTTGTACCTGGTGCTAATAACCTGTAATCTAAATAAATTGCCTGCAGACATTGCTTGTGAAAGCTCTAGTGGCTGATACTTCTTGTTTAACCAAATCTTGCAGTCTTGAGCCTTTCCGTGAAACTGAAGACAATTTTATCTGAACGAACTTCGGTGTGCTTTTGATAGCACAGGGACAATGAATTACTAACAACTGGACAAGTTTAGATAGCCAAATCAGTAGCTAGGTTGAAAGTGTTGCCCTTGGTTTCTGTTTCCTTGAATCAGACCACAGAGCATAGAAGTCAAAAGACTAACCTGTTCTTCCCCTTTGGCCCACATCCCAAGCCTACCGGTCCTTAAGTGTTCAACACTGAACACCGTACAAATTCACATTCAAGCTACCACATGAAGTTCAAAACATTTGCAGCTGTGACCAAATAATTTCATGGTTATCACAAGAATTATTACAAAATTGTGCTCCAGTTGCAAACATTCTTCACACTCCACACCAGCCCCATCTCTCCCAATTTAAGATAGAGAAGTGCAATTCTCTCATTAAGCATATTTTCTGGGAGGCCGCATTGTGAGTCCTGCTTTCAGTCACAAAAATAAGTAAGCTTTTTAGTTATACCTACCAAAATAATTAGTCACTCCAGGAGAATCAAAGGAGTTTCATTAGAATCAAATTAACTGTATGTCCTCTACAATGTAATTATAGAGCTTGCTTTGTTACATTGAGGCAAAGAAGAATACCTATTGCTTGCTTTTTCTGTAACAGTCAGGACAGAATAACAGCATGTATGTTGTGTAGCTGTTTTGCTTTATAGTATTGGTTAGGAAGTATTTCTGAACTAGAACAATTAACAGCTAATCACAGAATCACAGAATCACAGAATCACAGAATAGTAGGGGTTGGAAGGGACCTCTGTGGGTCATCTAGTCCAAACCGCCTGCCGAAGCAGGGTCACCTACAGTAGGCTGCACAGGATCTTGTCCAGGCGGGTCTCGAATATCTGCAGAGAAGGAGACTCCACAACCTCCCTGGGCAGCCTGTTCCAGTGCTCCGTCACCCTCAGAGGGAAGAATATATACTTCCACTGAGAAAAATCATTTAAAATTTTCTTTTAGCTTTCTAGCCCAATTAATGATTATTTATATTGTACTTGTCTTACATCTTAGGCCAAAGAACATAAATTTTCAGAAGTTCAGTGGTCTGTCTTCCTATAACTGATATAGAAAAACCCAACAACTAAAAACCAAAAAGCCCGCAAAGGTTTATGTAAGTTAATAAATGGGAAATAGTATCCCTAGTCCACATGAGGTAGACTTGCCCATAAGATAGACTTTATCACTAGCAAATTAGTCGTTTGTTCTGCTTTCAAGAGATGATTTAGAAAGCTCAATTCAAGTAGTAAAGTTATCCTCAAATCATCTGCCCTTTGTTCTTTAGAAAGACCAACCAGGAAATAATGTAGAGTTGGATTTACAAAATTTTTGTTCGAGTAGCAGCTGACTTCACTAACTCTTCAATAAAAATGCATTAGTGCCTGTTAACCTACCAGTCCCTTTAATTTTAGTGAATATCTTAAGCATGTGAAGCTGGTGGAAGATCACAGAGAAAGATAGCTAGAAAAACTGACTTGGAAAAGACATTTTTCTATGGAAAGGTTTTTTCAGATACTAATTCTAGCTAAGTTTGCACAAGTTTTTCTGCTGTACTATGAATTGTTTCATACAATTATCGAATCTGTGTCAATTTACAGATGTGATAGTCGTGCTTATAATGCAGCTATAAACTACTTAGAGCTTGAATGATTTCTCCAATATTGAAAAACAAGAGGTGAAAACATTGCTTCATCTCTTACCTAAATTTTGCATGCTTTCAGCAAATGTCAATTAAAAAAAAAGAAAATTAAATAGCACTTACTGAAGCCATTGGCACAATGTGTTAGTCTTTTTTTTCATGAGCTACCCTACGTATAGTCTCTGACCTGTCACCTGGAGAGAGAGAGGCCCATTGCTCACTGGCTAAGGAAAAGGTCTTCATCACCAGGGCCAGAATTTTTTGCCATTGCTTCAGACTGCAGCTATTTCATGCATGTGATGTGCCACACAGTCTGGCACCCTACTCATTATTTTCTGATTCTCCACATCCTATGCAGCCCTATTACCTAGATGCAATGCTAACCCTTGGATTTTAGGAGCAGACCTTTCCGTTTCCAATTGAAGGATACTGGTTTTTACATGTAGCTCTCTCTTAGCTTACTCCAGATTTCCAGAGATGCCTGCCATAATATAGAAATCAGAATAGGAGAAGGTTGGAAAGAGATGTGAATCTTCTTGTAAACTGAGTTACAAACAATAAATGTGTGTAACTAATACATGCACAACTTGCTAGAATTTAGTATAGATAAAATAACTACAGTATTTGACATTCTGACATGTTAAATATTAGAAAATACTATTTTTAACACTTGTCAGTTGCAGATAAAATTCTTTCTATGTATCTTTCTCCAGAGAATATATACAGGTGACAAACCACTTGCTAGGGTTGCCATCAGTTATCCAGACTTACTAAAATATTCTTAATTTATGAAAAACTGAATTGAACTGGGACCTGAGTTGTAAAAAGACAATAATAATTAGCCAACAAATTTCCAGTGATGTTTCACAATATATTCTCTTTTTAAATGGTTAGTAGTAAGTGTTCAGTGAGAAAACAGATATGACCTGAAGCAAAGAAAATGTCAGATCATCTAATGAAACTGAAGTCACAGTGAACCAGCATGATGGGGGATTAAATATAAAGGCAGTGGAAAGCATTTGAATCTGTTTTGGGTGAAAGGGTCATCTTTTCTCATTTGGTTTAGCAGTGCCTAAGAAGCCTTTGTGCACCATTTCCTGAGCAAAGAGGCAGATTCAAAACTGGGTGCAAGGAAGACATTCAATCCAGATATACCGGCAAAAGGCAGAAAATGTACTTTGGATATCCAAATCCTGTTTTAGAAAAATCTGTCTTCAGGATAGAAGATGCTAGCACTCCATGGTACTCACTCATTTCCCCAGTCTTCAGAAATACTGCTTTTTAGAGATTTCAAAAGCCAGAACAAGTATAAAGGCCATATAGGATGTATTTCATCAACTGTGAAGTTATGCAAAGCTGCTAAGAATGTGCTCAGGTTGAAGTAAGGGGTAAACCTGTCCTATGGGATTATTCATTCCTTTAATCTAAACACATTTAATCCTTTCCCACATTGGCTCTGTTACTGACAAATATTTATTTAATATGTTTGTATTAGCTAGGCTGCACATGAAAGGAAGAAGTCAGTCTTCTTCCTAAACTTTGTGTGCAGTCTTGTAGGACATGTAGGGTTTCCTGAAGTTAGCTTGGAGCCTGGGGCAAAACTTTGGTCTTAACTCCCCATTAAGTCCACAAACTTGTTTTTCTCCTTGAAATGAGGGAAAAATAAAAATAAACAAACAGGAGAACTGTAAATAGGAAGAAGAAATACTTAACAGTTTGGAATGCTATTTTGATAACTTTTTATTTTATACATCATATACAGATCTCATAGCTTTAGTTACATGCTAACTGCTTTCTTGTGGATGTTTTTCTGGGAAAAAAATGCAGTCACGTCATTACAATGTGACAAATAACCATTACCAACAATACAATTGTCATTGTCTATCACAGATGACAAGTAATTATTTTCTAGGATATTTACGTTTTCTTATAATGTGTTGCATAGATGAAATTTTTTCCAACTGTCTCAGTCTTGAGGGAGAATAATAATTATATTTAACAGATTAATTTCGTGATTGCAACTGTACTAACAGAAACTAGGATGCAAAAACACTACAAAAAACCCCCACAAAACCCTTTCCATTTATTATTTCACTTGAAGTTCTCCTTCATATCAGGGGAAATAGAAATATATACCTAGATTCTAGAACCCAAATTATTTCCAGCTAACTTGATATTAACTTTATCTTCCTTTCGAAAAGTCATTTATTGTTAGTATGACAGCAGTCTAATACTTGCAATTCAGTCAGTTATTTTGCCACAAATAAAGCATGCTTTGGAAGATCATTTAACCTTTCTGTTACCAATGATCCAACCAAGGCAGCAAATATGCAGCCCTCAGATTTCTGGCAGGTGAACTTCTAATAAAGAAACATACCATTTTCAAGCTATCTTAATCATCACATTCTTATTTCCTTATCTTTTTTTCCCCATGAAGATTTCATTTCAATTAGCAGTTCACTAAACTCGTCATTGCCTTTTTGAAAGACATGTTCAATTCAATTACAGATTAGGTTCCCATTTTTTTCAGTTTTTTTCTGGGTTGACAGAGGATTCTATTACTATAATCTTTGGTTAGGAAAACTCACATTTTCTGTATGTCTTAGAGTTTAATATTGCCATTTGTTAATATAACATTTTGAGTACCTGTAATTGCAATAGGAACTACAGAGTTCTCTGGTACCTGGTGTTGTAAAGGAGAGGTCACTCTGTTGCAGTGCATAAACATGAGGCTTAGTTGTGAAGTGATATGGGACAGGAACGAAGTGTTTGAGTGTCATGCTCAAAAGACAAGTCAAGTCTTGGGCAAGGCAGTGGATAAGAAACAATATAGATGTATTTCGAGAAGTGGCTTATAAGAGCAATGAAAAATACAGTCAAAATATCCAGTGACAGTCTGGAATCAAGACCAGTCCTTACAAACAAGTGAACGCACTAGGTCATGCTTTTTTTGGTGCTGGAGAAACAAAAGAGGTAATCTCTTCGTGCCTAGGATGAACAGAAAAAGGGAAAATGGAAGCAAATTCCAGCAATGAGATTTAAATGTCTTTTTCTGCTGGCTAACATGGTAGTAGAGATTTATTTAATTGTCCTGGGAGGCTATATCACACTATACACGGTGTCCATCATTAAAGGACCACAAGAAGAGGATGGATGAACATCTGTCATGAATGACCGATATGTCCTACCTTGGAGAAGGTAGGTGTGTTAGCCAACTTCTTTTATCTTTATAATTGTAATATACAGAAAAATCCTTGAAATGAAGTGATAAAAGATGTCAAGAAAGTGTTTATCCAATGCATGTATTGAATTAATTGGGAAAATAATGGAAGGAAAAATGTTATTTTTTGTTTCATTTTTTTCCTACACAGCTACCATTTCTCCAGACTAATCTAGTACTCTTTAAAGCAAAGGATTAGCATATTTCTTTTCCAAATAAGATAGATTCCCCATTGGCTTCCTTTAAAATGCTGCACACTCAGACTACTAAAGCCTTTCCCTTTTAATTTGTACAGTAAGTGTCTGAAGCCATGTACTCACAGAATCCCCAAGGCAAATAGTCTGAAACCATGTTTTCTGTAGTGCAGGTTTCAATATTAGGAGAGAAAAGCAGGGTTAGCTGATAGAGTTTAGCAGAGATTCACTGTGTGTGCTAGGGTCTGTGTTGGATTTTTTTGGTAAATGAGTGTAAGTAGAGTGACTGACAACAAAGGCATCAGTTCTCTGATTTAAGAGTGTTTGAGAAAGGATGCTCCAATTTTATTTGGCAGAAGGAGTACATGTAATGTCATCTAGTTACCTTAACAGATCCTGTGATACTAGAACCTCAACCAGGCTCTAAAAATTACTTAATATGAATAAAATATTTATTTTTTACTTGTATAATTGATGAGTTATCTTAAAATAGTGCTATGTGAATAAACCCCTCCAGCTCAACAGAAAAATGCTCAAGTTGTCATGATGTCTTTGTGTATGAGACATGACTGAATCAGTTCTGCTGAATTCAACCGTAATAATAAAATCATAAGACTTGGGGATTTCAGTTACCCCCAAGAAAGGCACCCCAGCATACGCAGAAATATTGATTGTGATAGTACACTCCAGGCTTATGCTTGTTGAAAGGTGTAATTTTGGCTGTTGTCCTGAAATGCAGTCCTAAAATCCTTTTTTGCAGAATGTGTGAAAATCTAGTTCAAGTACCTAATGTATTGCGTACAGTAAAAAAAAAGGGACATCAAGCTATATAGTAGTATCTGGCAGTGGGACTGATTAGTACCAGTTGAGAGACTGGCCCATGCGCTGAGAAAATAGATGAGAATGTAATAAGCTTATACCATTCCTGCAAGCGATGTGTCACTGAGCATGACCTTGTATGGGTCATGGATGCTTGGCTACGTGATTCTTTCATGAAAAATGGTATATGGGTACTAGCTTTTTATTAATGCATACCAAAACACCTAAATTTGCAAAAAGAACTGTATTTGACTCTTGATGAAAGAATTGTTTTGTAAGAATGAGGGCAAATTAGTTATTAAGAGTTAAATAATCACAATATTAATAATAAAATAGATTTTTTTTTAATTTAAATGTGTGCTTTCCTCAGCCCAGAGGAGAATGATTGCTAGAGGTGCACCAAATTAGTGCAGTTCAGAGATAACTGCCATGTCAGGGATTCCCCCTGGATAACCAATGGAGATGGTGCCATCAAACCTTGAGCTGCTTCAACTCCTAGATCTCTATGTGCTGCCAGCCCCACACAGCTATTTTGTAGCACAAAGTGCTTTTATTTGGGGAACACAAATAGGGGGAAATATTCTGCTGAAGGGAAAGAGACGAGATTTGGTTTTGTTTCCAAGGGATGGCAGAAAGTGCACCGTTTTCCCTAAACTACTTTGAAGCATAGGACACGCAAGATTAGTCTGCGTTATGCAACAGAAGATTCTGTGGACTCTCCTTAGATGGTGCCAACCTATGGAGGCTTGAGCTCTTCTACTCACATTGCAGAGTGCCTGGAAGGGATATGAGCTTAGGTCTGAAGTTCTCAGCACAGTGCTGTGACTAAACTGTTGCAACTCTTGCTATTCCCCATTCTGGTGCTGTGTTGGATGCTGCTTGTTGAGTTGCGTATGGACCACACTTTGTGTGACAAAGACCTGCTCACAGAGATTCAATTTTTAAACACAGAATTGAGAGTAGATGGTAGCTGCTTTAATAGAGCCTTCGAGTGCTAGGCAACAAAGACACAAAGCACACTGCTTCATGAAAGGGTCATGATCATTCGTAAGCTGTTCTCTCAGGCATAACTGTTTCTTTTCTGCTGTGTAGCAACATCCAATACAACAGGCTCTTGGTACATTAATTCTAGATGCTGTATTAAAGCAAATAGCAATCAAAGACATTGTCCGAGCAATATTCATAATTAGTCTCTTAGTGACTATTTTGAGACCAAGACTATAGAGCAACTTTTTTTTCGTTGTAACTGTCCGGCAAGATAGAACAGTTGGACTAAGAAGCAGCAAGTTGTTATCAGCAACTCCAGCTTATAATTAAAACCCAAGGTCTGGTTTGTGAATGGTGAAGCCAAGGCCAGCTACTCTTATTTTTCAGTAAGCATTTCTGGTCAGCTCTTAGTCAAAAAGAAGTCAGTTGAGTTTAAGTTTAGACCTATCTTGCTTCCATTGTTTCTCTGACTTCTACTCAACTTGATGGAATTTTGATTTAGAGAACAGTCCAAGAACTAGATATCAACAGCTGATGAGAAAATGCTTCTCTCCACTGTGTAAAGGCATCATAACTTACACCTCCTTGCTCTTCATTAATATGCAGTTAGACAATTTATATACCACTTTATTCATTAGCATATAAATTGCCACCAATATACTGCATTCCCAGAGCAAAAATAAACCAGTGTGAGGAAAGGAAAATGTACTACAAAATGCCTACTATTTTTATTTCTATAGCTGCCTCAGTGAATTAAAACCAACAAACTCTTACACTTTGCTTCATTATGCAGAAATGCTGCTGTGATAATTTCCTCACCACTCTCAATGCCCTACATTTTGAAATATCAAAATGTTTTCTGAAGAGCAACCATTATTTCCTGTTTGGAAAGCAAGAAAATATTTTTTGTAAATTATTCTAAATAAAAATTTAAAATCAGGTTGTCATTGTTTGTGTTACAATGTCACTCAAGCTCCGGACTATGGCTGTAAAGCCAACCCGATAGCAAAGTGATTCTACTCTGACCATGATTATGAATGCAGGACTGCTCTTTTAATATGAATCTGCAAGCTCTTTGCTTAATGTGACACAAGACACTATGTCCATATCCTATTGTCAGTAGAGATGCCAATATTCCTTAGGAAAATACAGTTTGGACACCTCTACTTTGTGCCAGTTTGGTAAGCAAATGAAATACATTTTCTACTAGCAAAAGACTAGTTTCGCTAGTACATCTGTGTTTAGAAAAAGTTTTTTGATGTTCTAGTTTGGGACATTAACAGATAAACTCATTGGAGTCTTCCTGCAGCGGTTTAAGAGGATGTTGTCTTGTCTGATCATCCTGCAGAAGAGCAAGCGACCCCTGTTTCAACCATTACAATGCAAGGTTGATATTCTTAGTTTAAACCACTTCTGAAGGCAGATTTGAAACGGGGAGCAAAACAATGCTCTTTATTTGCTAGTAGTCATGTCCTCCATATCAAGTGAGGTGCACAGAAAGGGGCAGTAAGGTCACTGCAGCCAGGTTTCATAAACCTCTTAATGAGGATATCCAATGTCCCACAGCCCGTGCTCTGTTTGGTACATAAAATCTAAGTCCTGATCAGAACTGGGGACATCAAAACTTCTAGTCGGTGCCTCAAATTCCCCTGTGGCCTGTTCCAGATTTTGTGAGATTCCAGTTAAGCCAGAATCAGAGTGGAATTTCTCGAAGTGTAATGAGGGGAACTTACTTATATTGGACCTTCAGAAATAAGAGATATGAACAATAAGAGCATACCTATCATAATGACAGTATTTACCTGCAAAGAAAATTTTGGTTTGCACTTAGGAAAAGAATTGTAAATTGCATAGCATGTAGGAAGAAATAGCTTGATATGAAGTTGTAAGATGCAGTCAACAGCAGTAAATTTTAGTACAGAGGACAGATTTATTTTAGCAATTGCTTTTCAAATCCTTGTTTTGTTTCAATTGTATTGCAGCTATGTGTCTGTGAACAGTTAAGCCCACTTGACTTTCTGATGGAGGGCCTGATCAATTTAATGCCTTCAGGCAATATTATCAGCCAGCTGCTTTTTCTATCGTATGGTGGGCAGTATGATGTATTTTTTTTAAGTCTGAGAATGAACTCTGAATTTCTGATTCAATGGCAGGATATCATTTGGCCTCAGTGAAAATCCACATGCGCTACAACATTTTTCATTGCTATGATACTCTCTTAAATTACAGAACACATTTCAGGATCATACACATCTATTAAATTACTTGATGCCTCAGAATAATTGATACTTGGATTTCTAAAGCTATGTATTGAAGAAAAGTACCCCATCAATAAATTTAACCCAAGATCAGTCAGTAGAAATATATTCAGTTTTTGTTATTCTTTTGCCTATGTATTCAGCATAATGCAGAATCTCTCCAACACACTCAGGAATCTAATACTGTCCTTTCGCACCTGGATTCCTTGAAATTTCAGGATATTCATTCTTCAAATTCTCAAGGGAGTATATTTATATATTAAAAACTGGCTATCCATTCTATGTAATTAATTTTGTATATTTAGGACTCTATTTGTTAATGACAACAAAATCTCTTTCGGGATCAGAAGTGTAATAAGCATACTGACGTATATCTTTATCATTGTCCCGAATGAGCAAAGCAGTCCATATGGTAATAGCCCTTTTAAAGGTAGGTATAAAAGTGTTATTATTGCTTTTTATAAAGCAGGCAAAACCCTTCCTCTTTGCCTTCTTGCATTACATCTGGTCTCTGCACAAACTTCTTCTGACTCTGAAGGGTGCTATGGAATTCATATCAGTCTCAGAGAAGGCTCATTTGTATTTTCAGTTTCCTAGTAAGTAAAATTTATCCACTCTATTGTTTTAAGCAAGACCAGTAATAAATATTTAGGAAACTCCCATGAAGATAACAGCTTATCAAAAAATATTATCTGCCTTTGCATCCTTATTTTTTCCAGCCTACAAATCAGCTCTGAAACAATCACTAATTGCTGCTGAAAAAACCAAAACAACCACCCCATTAAGGTTGGAAAGCACCATGCTAAGTGTTATTTCTCAAATGAGCAATGCTCGATTTTTCTGCCATGGGAAGAAATAAGTTAGTGATCATATCCTACTCAAATGTAACAGCTACAATGCTTAATCTCAAGCCTTCGTATATGCAGACCAAATAATTTTAGATGATTATTAAATATTTTATGACAGACATATGCAGAAATCTGAAAAGCAGAGAATAAGAAGTCCTTTCTTTGGATGCGTAGTCTCTCTGGATTGATTTGGAAATTTAATTTCCTAGAGAAGCAGGAAATTTTTGTTTAGTAAAAAATTTAAAAATTATCTGGGAAATCTGGAATAGCTGTGTATTTGATTACTGGTGTAGTTCTACTAGAGTCGACATGTAGTTTTCTTTTCCTAGATAGATATATTGCATCTAAATGCAGAACACACCCCTTGTAGTAAAAAAGTTTCAAATAATCAAGCAAGATCCAAAACCCAATGTGCTTTGAGCACATTATTTACCAGCCTGTGCAAACTTGGCGCTCTTTGGTCTAAACTGTTCCCATCTGGCTTAGCAGAGAGACATCACCTCCTCTCCAGATTGTGCTGAGGATTTCAGCTGATTGTTGTCTTTTGTGCTAATAAGCACGGAACTCATTCTGGCTAACGATGGAACTGTAACACGAACATCTGGGGAAGCACAAGGTATCTTTTTAACAGTCTTGCTATCTCCTTGATGGTGTGACAGTTCCTCTGATAACACAATTAATTAGCAGACTTCGTCTAAAACACTGTTGCTCTGATGCGGTGTCTTCTGATGAAGGCCTCTTGACTTATCGTCATAACTCTTGCTCTCAGTGAAAACAGATACTTCCTAAAAATTATGAGACAAAAGACATGATCAGCCATTTTTTGTTCTTTCACTGTACCTGTACAATTCTAAAAATAGTCAGGCAAACATTGACCATTATTGAAGATAATGACCTGAAGCTTTTGATTTCATCCTCTGAAACCTTCTGGCAAGCACTACACTCTTTCTTCTGTGTTAAGCAGTATTATGTTTAGGGAAATACAAAAAGCCTTACTTGGCTTATCTTTTCTTCTATTGTAAAGACTCTTACAAAATCAGCATGATCCATCATAGTCATTCTGTTATAAGTCTATGAGGAAAATGGAAGTGAATTACAGTAGAGAATTTGAGAGGCATGCCAAATTAAATGAAAAATTTGCTCATTAAAAAATCTTATGAGAAAATAGTCTGTTGAAACAGTCTTTAATGTTTGATTCAGATGTCAGGGGAGTAGGTTGCTTAGAGGGCTAGAGAGACCCTATTGTAAAAGACAGACGAGAAATGGTAGAGGATAAATTGCTAGGATGCCGGAGGTATTTATGTCACTAAAATTGACCTTTAGCCTGATTTTAAATGTTTTAACTTGTATGTCAGATGAAAAATGTGTTAGTGTATGTGAGGTGGTTTTGATGCCTGTATTGAAGCATAGGCAAACACTAGAAATTAATGTAACTATGACTGCTAAGTTTGTAAAAAAGCATGTATACAAAATATACAGAGAAAATATTTCTATTTTTGGATGCATGATAGCTTCAACAGGCATGGGATTCATTGGGACTATTGCACTTGTGTAAATGGCCTTGGACACATTAAATTCTGCATTCACAGGTCAATTGCCCATGAGCTATGGGTACAGCATGAGGCCTACCAGACCAAACACTCCATATTTTTTTGTCTTGCACACAAGAAAACCATAGAAAAATACAGCCAAGCCAAGTCAGACACCCATATATGCTACTGCTTATTAATTTTATCTTCGTAATGTGATTATGAGATATGAATTCACTGTCCCCCCACTTCACTGATGGGAAGGTTAAACATGAAATGGTTTAAATGTCTTGTGGAAAATTAGGAATTAGATCTTTATCTTCTAAGTGTCTATCAGGAGCTTTAACTTCTTTCTTTTTTCTGTGCAACTATCATATATTGAACAATGACTGCGGAAGAAGGGAGAATGCAGATTAATTTCTCTCTACACAGCATGAATATATCTTGGTTTTGTTTATCTGTGAACCTCTGTGAGGACATAAATGCCATTCATATTCATTTCTTATCTATCCCTATTCCATCTAATTTCTGGTGCAACTGTAAATCTGGAGGGTTCAATGGTTGCATTGCTATGAAAAGTTAAAAATCATGATGACTGTGAGTGATACTGGCAGATAACATTGCCAGATATTTAAAGTCTTTGTTTCATTATGTCTTCTATGCGTGCTAGGCACAGACCATGACTTCCATTAACTATATAGTCTTAAAGAAAAAAAAGACAAATACGATGTGTGTTGCCTCTTTACCCTTTAGTAAGTATAAGGTAGCTTTTTCCTTTATACGCCCTAATTGTTCCTGTGATAATTTGTTTGTACGCTGAGAAAACTTAGCAAGAAGCCTGGGCTGGAAGACTTGAATTCAAACTTCAAGATAGTATCTAGGTTATGGGCCTGATTACCAAATGGGATGTAAATCTATAGTACAGGTATTAGAGTCCTAAATACAAAAAACTGCCACATGAAAACACAGCAGAGGCAAAACCAGAGTTTGGCTGGAAGGAATATTTAAGTATGTATGAAAATAAAAATGCTGAATGGGCAGAAGAAGTACCTATTCAAGTCAGCATGTGGCTGGCTACCTGTGCAGCTGAGAATTGCACCCTTAATAAGACACGTGACCAGATGCTTAGTTGATGCAAAGCAGTATGGCTCCACTGAGGTCTGTGTAGCTGGACTGATTTGAAATAGCTAGGTTCTAGGCCCACTGCCATTAGGGACAAAGACAAGCTACTTCCAAATTCAGTGCTTGGAAGCCTCTAGAATCCAGCGAACTTCTGAATACACAAATAGCTGAAGCTCCAAGTAGTGCCACTGCTCAGATTTTGGCCATTTAATAACGATGAATAAGCTCTTCATGTATCAATGACTTCCTGTTACCTTTGAAGTTCTCTGTACCACTTATTGTTCCCAAGGTAGATCTCTAATATTTAGGTGCTCGTAATGCTCTCTGAAATTTATTTTGGAGTTGATATTTTCAAAGTGAAGGGCAGTAAAACTGACTTATTTCTTCTGTCTTACATGAGCATGTAAGAAAATTGTTTAGGAGTTGGTAAAGTATATTTGAGCTGCTGACAAATTTAGCAAAATGAGTACTTTCTACACTTGGATTTTAGTAGGCTCCATATAGTTTGGAGGTTTGTATTAAATATTTTTTTCTAAATTTTTTTCATAGTAAGTCTGGGGTATGCTGGCAGAGTTGCAGCATGGGATGTTAGGACTTAGCAAGAGACAGGTAACATATATGCTCTCCACCAAAAATATGGGAAACGTTAAAGTTCCAGCTTTAAAATGGGTCACAGTGCAAATGGGAACTGATGTTCCTGTAAGTGCAGACTGGCCATTCATGTGTGACTAAATAAATAAATAAAGAGATGAACTCACAAGCTACTTTCCAGACAGGTAAGGCTGTCCTATTAAATTATTCTTTAAACTGTACTAACCCACTTTACGGTTACAGTCACTTCTATTCCATCACATTAACTAAAACTGTAGTTTCAAATGTTCCCAACACTCTTATTTAGACTTCACTTTTGAGCAAGGCATTCTATTTGGTGTGCCACTGTGAGAGGAAGAATGCTTCTTCATTTCTCCGCTTCTTTTTAATGAAACAATTTGTCAATTTGTGTGAGTGAAATTCTGTTTCCTTCAACTCTTCTAGAGGTAATAGCAAGGATAATGACTCTAATAATGGCACTACTGAACTGTAAAAACTGATCAAAATGTCGTCTTGAAATTTAATTGCCAACAAAGCTGTGAACTCTGCACACCATGGTGAAGGAAGCCAATGGGCTCAGCTTAGGCGAAAAGCTTAGTGTATTGAGGTACTGGATGTAAAGAAATTTGTCTTTGTTTTTTAAATGTGCTTCAGTTGATGAAGTGGATTTATAGAATGCCAAACCATTCGGTACATTAGATGATAATGTCACATTTTGCAAGTTAATTCTCTGAAATGTGAACTGGTTTCCTAATTGTAATTGTCTTTATTAATGACCTGCCTGCTGATCTTGACGAACTAGGTTAACATAAAAGTAGCAGAGAAACTTAGGTTTTAGGCAAGGAGCCATAACTTCTGGCAATGGGTCTGAAGTGATAACCACTTTTGAGACTGTTTGCTGTAGAGACATTTACATGTGGCAGGATGGCAGCCTCAGTCAATGTACATTGAAATGGGTGGCAACTTTCCATTAAAGCTTTGGGGATTGTAATCAGAGCTGTAGATGCTTCTATGACATGGTGGATTCACAGTGGAAGATTATCGTGGAAGTCCATGAAGTTCAGAAGGAGAAGAGCAAGCCATCATCAGAAAATATTTTTAAAAAAATCCACTTAATGAATTTGTCTAACTTTGCAATTCTAATCAAGTGTTATATGTAGTAAAAATAACAGTTTGCATCCTTTTCCATTTTAAAGATGCATCATTATCTTCTCTAGATTATAGTTTCAGGTAGTTCAATTGTTTCTCAAGAACACTTTTTGTTTTACAAGAACAAAGCTTTCTTGACAGTCTTGTTCAAGACATAATTAGAACAATTAAGTCATTTTAGGTTAACTTCAACAGCAGAGAAACCCATAAACTTTAATAGGAGCAGAATCAGCTTTGAACTAAGTTTAGGCATATTTTTTTCTTATTCCTTTGAAGACACGAATAAAATAATCTGTCTCACGTGGATGGATTTGCTAGTTAATTATCCACAGCATCTGCAGCACAGAGTACAGTCTCATGCCTTTTAAGGTTTGACAAGACAGATATATGGCTCTGCAATCAGAAAATTGCATCCTTGCTAAAAACGCTTTGACATCTGAAATTACCGAGAGCCGGATACTGGCTTGATTTGGTAGACTTATATATAGGTAAGTCTATTGCAAAGTGGCTACACATTCAACACCAGTTTATCCATCTCTGTGCTTCCCATTGTTATATGCTTGTGAAAATCCTGGAATTCTTGTTCCAATACCTGAAAAAATTTAGAGATTTTCCTACAATAAAATAGCAAAAATTCTTGTGCTTGATATGCAGTTTGAATGGCAAACTTCTCATTTGGGATGGTATCTCACCAAGGTTTTAGGAATGTTCAGAAATAGAATTGGAGGTTGTCCTATGTAATAGAGGCTGTCACAGTGTCTGGATCAGATGAAAGTACAAAATTTAATGATATTCGTAACTGCGGAAATATTTCCCTCTAATGGGCAGATCTTTTTTCACAATTACATGTGAATATACACAAATCTGACAGGAACTTCTCTCTTCTGGTCATCTCTGTAACTGCTGGTTCCAACCCAGAAATGCTTGTATCGGAGCTAGTAAGAACACTCTGAACATAACTGATGTCCCATCCATAGCTTTCCTTACTAAATGGTTTCAATGACCACTGATCCTCTTTGTTAAAATTTGTGTGTCACTTCTAGTGTAAATATTGTCAATGATTATTTACCAGTCTCTAAATACTCTTAAGCCTTTTTTTTTAAAACTTGGCTTTAGGACTCTTTGATATTGTTTTATATCAGTGAACTGCTCTTTGGTTCATTGCTGCTATGTCTGATATTCAATGTTGAAAGTGCAGTAGCCCTACTTTGTTAGCATTATCTCTGCAGTCCTATTATTGAGATAGAGGCTACTCGGAAAAGGATGAAATTTTTCACCATTTTGGGAAGTGTTACCGTTCCCTGAGGAAATGCAAACATCCCACACTCAGTTACTTTATTCAAGTGTAATTTAAAACCGGCTCTCAAGCATAATGGGATGTTACAGCCAATATTTATTTTTCTTTCATTAGATAAATAGTATTAAATTGCAATCCTTGAGAAAATTGTACAGACTGTATCACATCTGAATGTGTTTGAGCTTGAGTCTCGCTCAGGCAAATTCTCATCATATTCAAATAACCATCATTATGCAAATAAGAACATCCTCATTGCCAAGCAAGTTTAAAATGGATGTTTGTTTTTATCATGATGAATTATCTTCCTCCTGGTAGCAGACAGCTACGTGCAGCTCAGAAGAGTGGTATAGGTCCTGTTTATTCTTCAGACTTCTTTTGCCAGTTGCAAGCTGATTATTTTGCTAGCTAGGATAGGATTTGATTGTTCTTCCTCCCATGTATCTTGCTTGAAGAACAGAACAATCAAGCTTTTCTCATCACCGGAGTTTTTCGCTTTTTGGTGTTTCCAGATTTGCACATAACAAATCTTTTTTTTGTGAATCAGGCAGTGGCAACCCAAGGTCATTGTCTTCCAGAGGCAGGCCAGCATTTCATACCAGCATATGTATACCCTGTGACTAAAGAGTAAATCCTGGATTTAGTGCTTAGCTTCAGCACTTCTCCCAGGCACTAGAGCAAAGAAAGGAATGTTTCGTCTATCTACCTTTGGCCTCCAAATTAGCTGTGAACTCTTTTGCAGCTGTTACAGGTTCAAGACTGAAACAACCTCTGCAACCTCAATAGTTGCCCCTCCTTTTTTGCTGAGGTCAAGGGACTAATGCCCCAGCAATTGTAAAATGTGTCCTTTGGTACCCAAAAGCCAGTGGATACCTCCTTTTATAGAATAGATCAATAATCTCAGATTTAATGCAGCATCTATAGAGACAGTTAGTATCTGTGTGAGGTCCTCATGCAGACTTAGACACTCCTATTTGTTGAAGATTCTGTATCTGTAGCAGTTCCATGACCCTCGTCTCCTTTGTGTAACAGGGCCTCTGCTATGCCCTGTGTTCAGCCATAGCTGTAGTGCATGGCAAAGGACATGGTTTGACATCCGTGGGAACTGGCAGCAGTCCCAGCCCATCCAGGTATTCACACACTGATCTCTTATCTCTGGTTGCTTCAGAGGTGCTGCTGGTTTGTAAAAAAACCTCATCAAATGCATCAGGCAATACGTTTATGCCTTGACTCCATCCTGGAGCAACTTACTGCAAGTGTTTGATATTTAAAATACAATTCATTTGTTCTTAATTTATGCCACAACCTGCACGATGGAGTCCTAGTTATGGCTAAGGCCCTATGCACTGCTATGATTCAGAGACTAATAATGTATGGGTCATAAAGACAAAGTAAAGCACTGCAGTAACAGCTAATCTTTTTGTTTGATTGTTTTCTCCATTTTTGGCCTGGTTCTCATAAAAAAAATTTTCTTCAGTGATGGCCAGTCTACATGGTAGAAATATACATTAAATCCTGAATTTGCAGAATGTCAACTCACAATGGACTTTTTTAGACTTTATTTTAATATTTCTTATTTTCCACATGAAAACTGAGATTAAATATGACTACTGCAACTATCGCTATGTCAGAGGTACTGTACAAAGTTTGCAAATTGCAGTTTCCTTATATAAAATAAGGTTCTTCCGTGAGAGACGTTTTATTCTATCAGTGAGTGCCTCAAGGTAGAAATGAATTATAATTCAGAAAAGCATAAATAAAAGGCTGCAAAAGTCCTCATCATTTTTTCTCTTTGATGTAGATGTTGTACAAAAGGAATGGTAGTTGTAGTAAAAGTTATAGTATGTAGCCAAAACTTAGGATCTCTATTATCACATTAATTCTTAATAATAAAAAATAAATGGATTGTTATTGAGTTGACAAAGTCCTACAAAGATTTCTTACTTTGTTAGACTATTACAAGAATCCTAACGTGCAGACAATGCCTAATTTTTAGTCCAGTTACATATATTGCAAATGAAATGTACTGCCTCATTTATTTATGGCGAACAGAGATGCAAAGTGAAACGTGACACTAGAACTAATATCTATTGTAGGACATATTTTATGCAGATGATGGTCCATTTAACTTAAAAAAAATAGTTCTATGAAATCAGAAGAACAAAATCTTGTCAGAATCCCACTTCTTCACATGATGCAGTGTTCAGTATAAATTCACTGGTGCTGTCTATATCTAAACCTAGAAATCTGCAGGTTCTGCACTCAAAGAAAATGTCCACAATCTATCACACATTAAATGATTTTTCACTTTTGCTTCAGTAATATTTAGAAGGCAAAAGCTATGCAACAGGAATAATTCCTTTTGTCCCAGCTTTACAAAATTTTGTTAATGCAATGAACCATAAATAACAAAACCAATCCCCCTCATACTTGGATTAACTGCAACCTTCCATGCGCTTTTGGTTCTCTTCTCTCAGTTTTTCTGCCAAACATACTAAGGATTATGGTCAAAATTAATAGCTGGAAAAGAAGTGCTTAATTTTCTGCAGAGGCATAAGAGAGTGTAGAAGTGAGCTACAGGACAAGAGTTCTTGTTATGATAGCAACATTGGGCTTATTTATATTTACTGTTAATGTTATAGCTTCTGTAAATTAAAAATGCCATCAAACTACTTGAAAAGGAAATGTAATCTATAAATAACTACTTTATGCACACTGTATCATTTCCAGTTCAGTTAAGCAAAAAGATTTTTCATCCTCTCATCTAACAGCTTATCCTATGAAGTTATGTCTGCATGCAAGTATGTGCTACAAGCCAAAATCTGCTTTCGTTTAGATCTTTATAAGATCACTATCTTAAAAGAAGCTGAACAAGATATTTTCTATGACCAGATTCCATCCCTAACCGTTTCTGTGCGTGATCCTGAAACAGGCACAGTTCCTAAGCAGGGCTGATTATAAGCAGTTGCCGGTGTGTTTTATTCATCAAATGACCGAATTGTATGTATTCTCTTACGTATGTTTCAATTTCTTTGAAACTGGCTCCTTCAGTAGAGTGGTTAGATGTCCTTCGGGTTACTGAATGAATAGATTTGTTTCAGGATAGATCTTCACAGATACATGAAATCATGAGATTTAAACTACTTTTCTTATCAGGGTGTCTGTGGTGGTTGACTTTTAGGTTTTGTGTTTTAAAAAAAAATACTTCAGAACAAAATGTATTAGGATTCTTGTAGATACTGCATACAAGAGGGAGAAAGCCTTGGGAGGGAATGTTAAATTTTGTTGTAGCCTTTTCCAATAGCATTGATTTGGGTCTGCTTGCTCCCATCAGCCATGGAGTGGATAATCAAATCTGTACTTTTAGTCTTAAGACTAAATCCTGGAGTGCTCAAATTTGCTTTGTTTTAGAAGGATCAAAGATCTGACTGAGTTTTTGGTATGCAGTATGCTGTCTGGTTTCACTTTGATTCAATTAGGAAATAGATGATAAGCTTTTACAACACTCGAGGGGTCACTTGGATGGAGTTAATGAAGAAACAAAAGGTGTAGTAAGGCAATGCTCTTTCCTAAGTGACAAATGTTGGAAGGGGGGCAGCGCTATTAGGAGCAGATGAAGGGGAAGAAAAACATGCATCAAGTCTGCCCCAGCCATTTACACGCAGTCTTAGTTTACATGAAAAAGCAGCCACAAATGCTCACTGGAATGAAAAGATACAGATGTGAAATTCGTAATTCTTTGTTCTGGGCTTGGTAAAATAACTTAATGGCAAGAAACTGTTGCAATCTCTGTGCTTTTTTAAAAATCACACTTGGATCTCAAAAGTGTGAACAAAGAGTAGGATCCAGAGCAGTCATGATGAGCAGTTATGTTACAACTCCTGTTTATAGCTAATGAAACTTTTTGTAAAAAAAAATATGTAGAATAGCCCATCTTACAGGAGAAGGGAAGTGTATACACGCATCATGCTATCTTGTGTAAGGCAAGAACATATAGTTACATTTTAAAAGGAGAAAAGAACATACTGGATAAATAAAATTTTGATTTTGTTTTGCTTTATTTTTAATGGAAATAACAGAGTATTCCATTGCAAGAACCCTCTAACTGTTTGGTTTTTTTGTGTTTTTTTTTCTTCTACAGGCAATTATAGAAGCTTGGGGGTATTTTTTAAACACAAAAGAAAAACTACATAGAAAAACAGTCCAGTTTTGCTTCAGCAATTGATTTTACAGGGGTACTGACAGCATTAAGGGAAAGAAACAACTAAAATGTGGCTGCAATGCTAAAATGAAACAAATGAGCTGAGCTATAGCCTCCTTTTCATTATAGAGTTGAACTTAGGTTTGAAAATTATGTAAATTTTTGCCCAGCTTCAGCAGTCTGTATGTATTTCATTCCATGCCTCTTTACCCAAAGAAAATTGAGCTCTAAGACAGAGCTTTAGAAAAATCATTAAAAATAGAAACTGGGAAATTCATTATAGTTGCTCAGGTGCCAGTTAAACCAGATTAAGTTTATTTAGGCTAAGAACATAATATGTCTTTGCCCAGATATGAAGTTATGTTAAGCGTGATCCATGTAAGAAAGTGCTTGGGCTGGTGAACTTCAGAAAACCATCTGTGCTCTGCTTTCTGGAGGACAGTGGACAGATCCCTGCAACACTGACAACATGAGCTGGTATGCCTGCATTGTGCTGTGCTGGACCATGCCAGAGGCCAGCTTTGATCCAGAGGTATAACCATGTCAATGCAGACAGAATCATAGAATCATTTAGGTTGGAGAGGACCTGCAAGATCATCGTGTGCAACCGTTAACCTAAAACTGTCAATTCCCCCACTAAACCATGTCCCTGAGCTCCCCATCTGTCTTTTAAATACCTCTGGGGATGGTGACTCCACCACTTCCCCGGGGCAGCCTGCTCCAATGCTTTACAACTCTTTCAGTGAGGAAACTTTTCCTAATATCCAATCTAGACCTCCCCTAGTACAACTTAAGACCATTTTCCCCTTGTTCTATTGCCTGTTACTTGGGAGAAGACACTGACACCCACCTCACTACACCCTGCTTTCAGACAGTTGTAAAGAGCGACAAGGTCTCCCCTCAGCCTCCTTTTCTCAAGACTGAACAACCCCAGTTCCCCCAGCTGCTCCTCGTGAGGCTTGTGTTCTAGCCGCTTCACCAGCCTCGTTGCCCTTCTCTGGACATGCTCCAGAAACTCAATGCCCTTCTTGTAGTGAGGGGCCCAAAACTGAACACACTACTCAAGGTGCAGCCTCACCAGTGCTGAGTACATGGGCACGATCACCTCCCTACTCCTGCTGGCCACACTATTCCTGATACAAGCCAGGATACTTGCAGCTAACAAAGCCTGCTCCCTAGCGCTGCCATGAAGGACAATATAGTTTCTTGTCCCACCACACTGAGCTTGGTGGATGGCGGCCTGGCATGCCATCTGATCTGCATTCAATTTTATCTTGCAATGGCCTCTGGCAACTCCTATGCTAAAGATCATATGGATAGAGAGGCATATCTTGTACCATTGCCTTTCCCACTAAAACACATTACTTGTATAGTCTGGGATTAAAATTATTTTTTCTTTTGCTAATATAAAGATTCTTAATTCCTATAATGCAAGAGTTGTTTATCTAACATAGGCAAAATAATTTAAATTATTTATGAATGACACATTTAATTGACTAGCTCAGATGCTCAATGTACATAGCGTACATCGTTTGTGTCCTTCTTAAATGACAAATCGTTTCCTTATTTTCATCTTTTTAACTAGTTTGAATGGATGTGTATGTTAACTTCATGCTGTTTGGTTTACTTCGTTCTTTTGACAGACTAATAACCCACTTCGCTGAGGAGTGCACAGGTTTAATTTCTGTCATTAACTATATGGACTTCAGAAAGAAAATAAATTGTGATGTTTTTTGAGTGACATAAATAGTCCATTTTCCTGATCAGACCATTTACAAAGTTTAGCATAATCTAAACTACTACTTTGTGGTTTAATATTTAATCCAGTGAGGTTTTTAATAGACTTCATGAACAGGACCAATACTCATTTCAAATGTTGTAATTTTTGCTAAGCACAATGCCTCTTAATGTCCTGCAGCACAGGAGCTGTTCCAACACTATGCCACACTCTTCAGTTAACATGTTGTACTAAGCTCATGTAGAGAGAGTAGAACCAATAAATGAAGGTGAAGTCAACTGCTCTTAAATAAAATAAGAATTGCAAAAGGATGTAGCTTACCTTGTGAGCTCCATTTTATAATGACAGCTGTTTTATTACACCTTTTACTGACCATGTGTTTAATCAATATAAAACTCTAATAAGGTAACAAGATGCCGCAATGTTTTCTGACAAGTACTTGTAAATTTTTCTGGAATACTACTTGTTAAACAAAGATTAAATGTGGCTATTAAAAGCCAGCAATAATATTCCAGGAAGAGAGCTTTATTTCTGCACATGAAATGGGTACTGGGAAAGGATTATTAAGCTCTGTAAACTTAAAAAAATGAGGTAGTGACAGAATAGCTATTACTTTGTATAAATAGTTCAATAAGCAAAATTGCACTTGCCTTGGACTGTGTGACTACGAGATTCTAAGCAGCACAGAAAGCAAAGAAAAATTGTATTGATTCCTGTATATCATCACATCAGATAAAATAATATGGATTGCATCAATTACATGTCCTAATTGATACTGTTTGATTAAATCACCTAAACATGCATTGCTGAGATTATTACTTAGTGTGTAATGGTGGCACTAGCCTAACTAATGTCAGTTTAAGATTCTGAGTGTAAAACAACTTGAAATGATGCTGGACGTAATTCAGGATTTAATTTGCTTTCTAAATCGCAGATTAGAAAATCAATTAGTGCCAGATTATAAATCTCCTTACTCCCACTGATAATCAACTATGCACATAAAACATCTTACTGACCTGCATGTAACCACCTGAATGAGCTGCTGTTCATTACAGAAGTAGAGAGTTCAAATTCTTGACCTTGACCTTAGAATAAGAGTTAGAAGGTGCCAATGCTGCAGAATAACTACTGAAGGATTAAACAAATGCTAAGAGCATATCCAAAGCTTAAATTTCTCTTAGGAAAGAAAGGTAAGCTGGTATCAGTAAGCAAGAAGTTCAGCTGTATGACAGAAATTGAGTGTCTCAGAAATTTGAAGTCAGCAGTTAATCTTGTAGATGAAACATAAGCCTATGGGATAGGAAAAATATTTCCTGAAGTTGCCCAGACAGGTTTTGTGGATCAAACTCCATAAAGAGCCTAATTTTGCCCAGGTTTCAGGGGACTGACACCCACATTTTCAGCTATAGGCTATCTTTCCTTTTGAAGCTAAGTCATGGTACAACAAAGAATGAAAAACACATGAGTCTAGAAGGAGAGGAAACAAAGAAAAGCTTAACTGCCCTGTAGTGGTTGGGGCATTTAACTGAGAGCCCACATATTGCTTATCCTAATTAGTTGAGTGTTGAATATAAAATTAACCTAAGAAAAGGACTTCTTATTCCCTCCCAGCTGAGTACCTTAACCACTAGATTTCAGAATCACTACAGTGTCATACTCCTGATACAAAAATGTGATTTTAAAATGTCATTTGAAATTATTCCAGACTTGTTCAGGCTAGATCTGGATGTTTGCTGCATGTCAAAATTTATGTGATTTTGAGATAAAGATTACATTTGATCTAATCATGGGGTATACCTTGCTTATTTTTGGAGATCCATGAAAACAAACTCAGTATCAAGTTCCACACATAACTATTCTTACAAACTTAAGATGATCAATTAACAGCAACTTCTTTTTTTCTGGCAATTCTCCTGACCAAGTAAAGTCTTTTGATGCTCATCCAAAGATGTAAATGATTACAGTTTTCTCCTTGTGCAAATCACAAACTAGACTTTTGAAGTTAATTATGTTTTAATGATATAAACTGATCGGAATTAGATGAGGATCAGGTGAAGTATTTAAACCCAAGTAATGAAAGAATTCTCTTTTAACAAACAAGGTCAACTAATTTCTTTGTAAAACTAATGAACTAATGATTTTGGAAAAATCAAAATTTTATTTATGCTCCTTAAGCTTTTTATATAACCTGCTTAGGAGCTGTAAAATAATGTTAGAAACATTATCAGTTCTGCAGAATATAAAATAAGGGTTTACTCTGCTGTTCCCCCACAACTCTTTTTTTATATTTAACACTAGAGACCCCAGCTCCAGAAGAAGAAGGATCACTTCATTTGCTTCGCCCCCTAAAGCTTCATCCACATCTGGATATCTAGGATAGAGATGATGTAAGAGGGGAGACACTTTAAGGGACATTTTTTAAGCATTTCTTATGATCCTTATATACTAACTTTGTATATTTTTCCCTGTAGGAATTGGAAAATAAGGTTTGACATCTTACCCTTCCGTGTGACCTTTTAAAATATACGCAAATATGGTGGCATCAGCATACTCAGCTTGGCTGTAGACTCTGTGGCTTATAAATGAAAAATGATTTCTCCAAGCAGTGATTTGATACATGTCACTATTCTTCCATCTTTCCTGGGAGAGGTGTGAAGGATAGTTTCCCCAACAGAAAGCAAGAAAGATAGAGGTAGAAGCTGAGTCAGGCTCCTCCCTTTTACTTTTTATCCTTCACTTGAAAAGGTTAAAGCTCATATAACCATCTTATTCAGTCTTTTATTGTATGGTTTTCTTATGAAAATCAAAAAGACTAGGTCAAAGCAGAAAGCAACTCAAATAGTTCTGTGAATGTCAGAACGAAGCCTTTTTTTTCTAAGAATTTGTTGCAATAGTTGATTTTTCTTGGTGCCTAAAAAGCTTTTTGTGTATAACTATGCTACTATTGGTCAGTCTGGTGGTAGTGGAGTTTTCATGATGGCTTTGAGTACTTCTTCGGTGTTCTTACTGGGAGTGTATAATGGAAATTATTATTCTTTTATTCATCTCTTGAAGGTTATCTCTTATTTTATTGTGGTCCAGTGTAGCGCACTAGCTACAATCCAGAAGAGGGGGAATTTATCTGTAATTTCAAACTAAGCACAGAAAATATTTTCCCTGGCATTTTAGCTTTATTTATGAGTGTGTTTTGGAAACAGTCAAAACACTAGCAGTGACTTTAATCACCAATCCTTCCAGCCCCAAGTGACCATGCTGTGCCTACTTGGCGAAGTCCTCTTCCTTGTCTAACCCAGGTGTACCTGTTTATTTCACAAATTAACTAGGTTTATCTGCACCTGATTACCTACCCTGATGAACTATGAGCAGCTGTAACTGATTCAGGCATTGAAGAGCTCAGCCCTACCCAGCCATGACTTTGGAAAGGTCAGTGGGTCAGAGCTGTTCCTAGGTGAGTGTTGGCAGCCTCTAAAATCTCAGGGAGAGCAGGCAGGTGGAAACGATTGCTGACTAATGGCAGGATTTCTCCAACAGGATCAGGTACCGTGCTAGAGGTTTCATTACTTACAAGAGGGTGAATCAACTTCTTCCTACTTCCTGTAAAGGTTGTACTGCAGAAGAGTTCTTTCTCTCTGTTTTAGAAAACTCTTGGTCTTTTCGTTTTATTGGAAGACAAGCTGCAGACAGGTGAGGAAGTAAAAATGGATGTATGCAAGTGAGACTTTGAAAGAGATGCAGTAGGTTGTTGTGGTTGTACTATTATGCTTATAGTATGCTTATGGCGAAATATCAGTGATGGTATGGTAATTCATGTGATATTTCAGCACCTTATTTCTATTTGCTGTTCAAAAAAGCATGAGACCTTCAAAGATATCACACAATTAGAATTACATAGGACTAATTGAATCCTGGTACTTATGACAGTCATGTCTCTTAGTTGTCCTACTGTTTTTAATGTGCCTGGGTGATCAAAGTGAGACAATATTGAGTATATTTTGCTGATGCTCAAAGACTGCATCCCAAAGAAAGATCATGAATATGCTATAGACTTAATAATGCTGTTTCTCCTGTGACCTGAAGGAGTTGAGTGTTCTAGTTGATCTTCCTAACAGAAAAGAGATATCTTTCTATACTTTACCTCCTATGGATCTTCATGGAGTTTTTACAAGAGCTATCAGATCACAGGCTACACCATTAAAGTCTTTTTGGCAGGATTCTGAAAATGCTAAAAGTAAATCATAACTTGTCCTAATCTCTTTGAAATGGCTGAAGGCTTTAGATAAATTGAGTCATGCTAACATGACAAAGTATAGTCACTGTCCGTTCTGTTCCTTACGGTCAGTGCAACAATGCGTGTTTTCAATTTGTTTGTCATAAAAACTACTTGTTGTCTAAAACATCTGTAATAATAAGTCCAATTATGAGATTTTCATAGAAATTCTACAGTCAGAAGATGGAGCTAGTAACAGAAATACAGCCTTTTGTCTTTGGCCCTGTGAAAATGTATTAAATTTTGAAGTCAGTGGAAGTCTTCAAAGTAAGTAGGTGTTGGCAGGGGCTTCTATCGTGACAGCTCCTATATGTCTGCAAATTAAAATCTATGGGTTTCATCCTGTACTCTTTGCATGCTGCAACTCCTTGTCCTAACTGCAGTGAAGAAATTCTGCCCAGTTTGCCAGAAAGAGGTTGTAAAATTGAAGATTTTATTGAGATGGTAACGTTAAATTTTGAAAATTTATTTGAAGACGAAAGAGGCAAAGATACTAGTGACGTCTTGTCTATGGCAAGAAAGATTGAATAAGCAAAATTTACAATCAGAGCAACTGTACATGCATTAGATTTACCCCAAGAAATACTTTAGTCTGTGAAGCAAGGTCTTTACATGCTTATATTCACTTGTAACTTACACATAACTACATCTGAGATTATGACAGTGAAACTACCAGGTTAGTGAGACTCTGATAGCACTATATTAACATAATATATTACGTTCTCGTAAATCCTTGTGAATTTGTAATTAATTAGCTACCGTTTGTAAACAACCGTCAGAAGGTACCTACTTCTTTTTTATGATGGGGTAAACAGGAATTTAATATTTAGTTAGCCTGTTTAAGATCATCTAGCAAAATTGGAGAAAAGTTGAAAATATAATCCAACGTTTCTGATTTCCAATCATTTGCTTTAAGTAGTAGGTAATGTATTCACACTGACAAAATACATGTCATAGTTGTTTGATAGGTGGTCTTATGGTTTTGGCCTTTTTAAGTGGAGAGTTCCTCTTTGTAACACTGGCTGGTGACAGATACTTGGGTAAAAATATATGAACTGGGCTGTAATACAACTTTCTTCCCCTGAGGTTTTATATTCTCTCAGCTTCAGCATCTTGAAAACTTGAAGACTATGTTTAATAGCCACCTTTGGACATACTCTTCTTCATTAATTTGTCCATAGAAACAAATGGATGAATTTTGTCTGTTCTCTTGTTTGAACTGCTTTTTATCTTTGGCCTCCACAAATTCTCGTGGCACTGAGTTTGGCAACAGCTTATCTTGCTTTGTCTGAAAGAGATCTTCCTTTTTTTTTTTCCTTAAGGTATCACATTGTGAGGAGACGAACAGTAATTCCCCATGCCTTTCCTTACACCTTTCGTGATTTTTTTATAGTCTTTGTCATGGCCCTTTCAGTACTTCTGTTTTTAGGATCCAGCCCTATTCTATTTTTGTTGGAATGTTATGTCGCACCTCGCATGATCTTACTTTCCCTTCACTCTCTTGCGTCTTTGCTATGTGTTTTTGAGGCAATGACAAGAATTGAATGTAGTAGTTAAGAGGTATACTGTGTATTTGTATCATAGCTTTAACTTTATTCTCTTTTTCTTTTGTAATTTTCTAAGAAAATTACCGATGCTTTCTCTAGGAATAACCATGCTGTCTCCTCTCTTCTTACTAATATTTTCTCCTAATAGAACATGTAACATTTATCTTTCTTTCAGTTATCACTTACAAATGTGTCTAACATTCAGAGATACTGATCTTAACTTCTATTTAACTTGGAAATCTGTGCTTCAGGTCTGAAGAGAAAACTAATTACATGAATCTTTGCTTACTTTTCAAACTTAGTGAGACAAATGCTGCCTCTACCACTATGCCTTGTCGTCTTCATGTCTTTACACTATGGTGATTACAGTATCATTTACTCATAAGCATTCCTACATGCCTTTTGGACTACTGATGTTTGGCGGGGGGGTGGGATAAATCTACAATTACTGTAATATCTGTCTTTTAAGTGTGAAGAGCTAGCGTCCATCAGGGTATACTCATTCTGTGAAGTATCTTTTTCCCCATATTCATCCCTTTGCACTTTATCTGCATACAGGCATCATACTGCCATTCACACTGGTCAGCGAAACATAGCTGGAAGCATATTTAGTTATGGAGATATAAAAATCTCTCATGAGATTTGGGCAGGTTAGCCGGAATCTTGTTTTAGAAGAATACCAGGAAAAATAGCTGAACCTGTGGTGATCAAATGTTATTGTCTTTCAGTTTGTAATGGCTTCATTTTTATTTCATTTTTGTATCTGTCATAAAAGTTGATACAGAAAGAAATGATTTTTATAGAGTGAATCCTTTGTGAAATTGAACTTGTCTAGTGAAAACAGTGTTTCATAGTGTTAGTGCACATATAAAGCTAATTGGAGAAGTGAGAATGTGGCACAACAGATTTTCTAAAAAACCTCTCAACTTTAGCTAGAACTAAGAAAATCCAGGTTTTGCTCCTAACTGTACCACAATAATTTGTGATCTAGCTGCGTAACTTCATTTCCTATTCTGTTTAAAATTTCCATCATCTTAAGACGTAGAAATAAGAAGGCTGTTTTATTTGTAAGCCATTCTGAGACATGGAGGTAGAAAATGCTATAAATTGAATGCAAAGCATTTATACTGAATGTAAATTCTAGTAGTGGTTATGGCTTAGGGCATTTCCTGGGAGCATTAACTCTACAGAAGATGTTTGCTTCTGTTCATTAACCTCAGGGAAAAAAATGGTTGTTAATGACCTCAGCCACTGAGGTGCTCTCCGAGCTGTGCGTTTGCCCTCAGTAGACTGAGCTGGTAGCCGAGAACTCTTATGTTTTCAGAGGATGTTATTTTTGTGCCCATATTACAGCATTATTGGGCATTTGCATGGAGTTAATACCCTCTTGTTAGATTGAATCGAGGTTTCAGAGAAAGTGATCTAGATTTTATTAAAACAAGATGCTTCTGAGCCTAGGGGGCGAGCGGGCTACAGCTGAGGCCCTGGGAACCTTTGCGATGGAGGAGTGCCTGGAGAGCAGCTCTTTTGTAGCAGCAGCAGCAAGACTGTTATGTCCAGGACCAGGGCCTGTACATATCAAAAAGCACAGATCAGTTAAACTTCAAGCAGCTTCTGTTAGTGATGGCTGACCTTACTGGAGCAAAGGTGGCTTAAAAGGTGACAGCGTACAGAATCACAGAATAGTAGGGGTTGGAAGGGACCTCTGTGAGTCATCTAGTCCAACCCTCCTGCCAAAGCAGGGTCACCTACAGCAAGCTGCACAGGACCTTGTCCAGGCGGGTCTTGAATATCTCCAGAGAA
>Ga0065711_1002107_pt1 | contig 44164 bp, 18 predicted proteins | sample Hoacrofraction12_FD_59098 | JGI IMG/M metagenome (GOLD analysis project Ga0065711, IMG submission 59098) | Hoatzin crop microbial communities from Cojedes, Venezuela - Epithelial fraction 12 v2 (version 2) | ecosystem: Host-associated > Birds > Digestive system > Esophagus > Crop | place... | reverse complement strand
GTGGTGAGTGATATATTATGCGACTGAACTTTTAGTCTATTCTTTTTTTTCATTATGTATTATAGTGCCTTCTGGATCTTGGGCAAATTTACCATATTCAACTTTAGTGATGTCTTTTCCTTTAATACATGTTAGTTATTATAATCGCAGGGTTAGAAACTGGCAGGTAATATTACCTTCCTTTCTCAGAATCAAACCAAATCTCTTTCCAACCCTCTCTTAGAAAGACTTACAGCTCACCAATCAGCTTAGAGGAATGTGAGGGAGGTTCCCTAATATACAAAGCACTTCTAAGAGAAGATTGCTTAACAAAAAAAGTAAAGTGGATCAGTGCTTGACTTCATGGCATTTATGAATTCACACTTAAAAGTCCTTATTCTAATTTTACACTTCATTAGACAGTCTTCTAGCTTCAGGTAGGTTGTATTCTAGGTTCTTACAAAACTAGAGGATTAGACTCAGAGACTGCAGGGTCTATAGCAAAGTATGAAGTACCCCCCTTAGATTCTGAAGGATGAAGACATGCATTTCAATGCTTTTCTTCCCATACATATTCAGGTGAGGGTATTAGCTATATTCAGGGGTATATGGTTTTCCCTTCCTCCCTGTATCTGTATGTTTCACCATGAGACAGCTTACTCCACCTACATTTACCAAAAAATGCTTTGTTCCCATACAAGGTAATGATTTTGACAAATTTTTGACTTTTTTCTGAAAAGATTAACTGAAGTGAAAGTTTCTTGACTGACTCCAAGCCTATGGAGATCTAGAGCTCCCGGCCAGAGTTAGCCTTTAAGAATACACCTTCTCAAGCTCTAGAGACAGCCCAGCTAATTGCTTCTCTTTTTCTCAATGTTGTATTAAACTGTTCCTTGCCCAACAAGTGTACTAGAACTTGAAGCAATAAAAAATGGAGATTTTACCTCTTCAAAAAATTTGGATTGCATCCTAAACCCTCTGGTATACAAACTTATGGATTAAAGAAAGCAATTAATAACTAGTGTTCCTTACCGCAAAAGTTATTATTTATTCTCCACAATTTCTAACATGAAATGCAGACCCTAGGGTTATAAGTCAAACTAACTACTTTTTTCTTCCTCTTTTGTCTTTCTCAAAGTTAATTACTATAGCTCATGATTATAAAATTTTGTACGTGTTTGTTATCCCTTTGGACTAGGTCAAACAGCCACTGTCTCTCAGGAATTAGATTGTATTACCTTTCAAAACTATGATGTATAAAGAAAAGTTCATTTGACCACAAAGTCAAAAGATGTGAAAAGAAATTAGGTTAAAAGGCTGTGTTTAGAATAAACTTCAGGGGCTTCCCTGAACATTAAATTCTCTTTCTTTTCAAAGTGAAAAATGCTATTCTATTCAGTATTTATGCCCAAATAGATCAGAGAAATAGAGCAGTTAGGATAACTTGTCAGACTTTTCCATCCTATGTGCTTACAACGGTGGGACATCTTACCAGGATTAGTTTTTTTTGCCAGGTGTATTCCAGCTGATGAATACCAAATATTTTGGCACTGGCATTTTTTTTGCAAGGGTACAGCAAAATTCCTAGTGGTTTGACTGTGTTGAAAAGTCCGAAAATATAGTTGTTTGGAATTGTTTCATTTCAGGTACATGTTGACAGAAGAGAATATGCATGAATAATATCTAATTGCAACAGGGCAGCTGAAGAATTTCCGAAGTCTATTTTCTTTATAAATAAAAGACTTGCTTTTTGCTAGAAATATTTACTTTTCTCATGTAACCCTAGCAACAGTCAGACAATTGAATTTCACTGCTGGAATGCCCTTAGGAGGTCAGTGAATCCATTTTCCTGACCTCAGTCAGGATCAGTTATACCTAATTCTTCCCAGTCATAAAAATTCCACAATCTCCCCTGCAATCTATTCCAAAGGTTTAGAGAGTTTTTTACTCATGCCTTTTTTGGCCTCTCCTGGTTTGTCTAGAAGGGACACAGAGACTGTTTCATTCCTTTATGTAGCCATTTGCACATTTTCATTCAGTCTTCTTTAAATATTCTCAGCTGATTTTTTTTTTTTTGCTCATTCTCATTCTCCTTCCCTGGAAATCCTCCTAATAAGTCCATATAATTCTTCAAAACTCTGTTTGCAACATGGAGCCTAGCCAGTAACAGTTGAGGGCTGCTGAAGGATCACATCACGCAAGTTCTACGCTTATTTATCCAAACCAGTTGGCTATTTGCATTTTTAACCAACAGCATGGTACTGAGACATAGAAAAATTGTGACCTTTCATAGCTCCCAGGTCTTTTATTAGAACTACTGCAGAGCCATTCACTTTCTGTTTAATGTTTGTGAAGTTGATTATTCCTGGCTAAATGTAGTACCTTGTATTTGCATCTACTGACTCTCCTCCTGTATTTTTCAGACTCTTTGTCCAAATTATTAAATTCATTTTTAACTCTAAACATAGCCTCAAATATTTTTTCCCAGATTGGAGTCTTCTGTAAATATAATCACGAATATGGATTATTCCTTCTCAGACCTGATTAAAAACACAGAACTGAAATTTCTCTCTTCAAAAGCATATGATTGAAATCAGATAAAACGCCTGCAGTAAACGAGTGTAGCAAACAAAATAAGAGCTGTTGAAATTTATGGAAAATTATACAGGTATGCAAAATCTAATTGTTTACGGAGGTGTTTCAAGACGTTTTGGCATCCAAAGCCCATCCATCCTTGCCATTTTCCTTATGCTTTTTCCACCTACAGTCACTACCTCTTTCTTACACCACCTATAACATTTGCAGCCTACCTTCCTAGACAACAGTAACAGCAGCATCAAAGGCAATTCTTAGATATAACTGCCCCCTCTGGCTGCCGTTTTTATAGTTGTAAGTATGGACCTCCCTCAATGGTTCCAAATAACTGAAAGGCAACTTTCCTTTCAGAGGCGCAATCCAATTTGCACAGAATTAAAAAAAATTTTGAAGGGTCTGGTATTGTATTATAATATGTTTATAAATAAAAAATTATTACAGCAACATAAAATGCAACACACTCATTGCTGCTATACAATAGGCATCACAATACGTATAAGAAGCTTTTGAAAAAGACTCTCATTTCTTTGTGACTATACAAAGGGCATAATGAATACTGAGAACAGGGGAATTTTGGTTCTCAATTTGAGACTTCATTTGGTAGTCAGTATATGATCCATAGTCTTTCATCTCTATCAGAGAAAGAAATCTGACCAATGAACACAACTATTTAATGAATATTATATTACTAATGTGATTGAAACATTCCTTCAGAATGAATGAATATCAGTTATTCATATGCAGTTACAATCCTTTCAGTCTTGAAAGACAAAAGGAAAAAAATGGCAGAAATAGAAGTTCTACAGGGATACTGAAACATACCTATCATCAGTGCTTATTCTTAGTTGCATTTACACTGTACAGGGAAAACTTAACTGTGTACATATACTGAATAACAGTATTGATTTTAGATTAGCTTTCAGTGTATTTAATTTTCAGGAATACTCAATCTTTTAATTCTATTTTCAAAAATCTAAAGATCACCGTATCTTTAGTGAGGAAAATAGACGTGCAAACTAGGTCGTTTTTAATGGTAATCACACCTCTTTTCTTTTGTTTTCTTTTTGGTCAACCCATCCATTTTGATGAAAGTATTTTGAGGGAGTTCTTGATGGAAATGAAATCAATGAATCATTGCAGCATAGCAATGGCTTGAGATGTACAGGACCTATAGACGGGACTTTGCCTCAAATCTACAGTACAAATTTAAGGGTAAACTATGAAGAAGATGTCCCATTTGTCATAATGTGATATCCAATCATTAACAAAGGCCCTGTCCTTTTGTCTGGAATAATGTCTTCCCATGTGAACTCCATATACCTTCATTGCTATCTGTATGTGATGACGTGAAATGTTAGTAAAGGTATCTGTCCTGTTAATTTCATAATCCATTTTGATCTGTTTAAATCTGGGTTAAAATGTAGTGTTAAAATATTGCTTTCTGCAATTTCAAATGAACAGTGACATCAGTTCAAGGAGAAATCAGTTGCTACCAGCACAGCATTTGAACCAAGCTGTTTGCAGTGCGAAACAACTCATTAACACTTATCTTCTCAAAAATGAACAGTAAAAAATGTAATGTTGAATTATCAAAGCCAGGGTTTCAAGTAAGTCTTCAAGTTGTTACCACAACCTATAGTCAAAAGGCTATAGAGGTATTTTCAATCCTCATGCATATCACTGCTCAAGAGAAATGTATTATTAAATATACAGACAGAAAGCAGAGTAGTCACAGGGCCACAGAAACTGATAGCTTTCTGATACTGTATAGCTAAGTATTTTGGAGAACAACGCTGATGTGAAAATGAACAAATTGAAATTATTTCCTTCAGACCTCAAAAGAATTCTAACTTTCTAAATAAAAATTGTTATCTATATTTATTTCCCATCTTTAGTTGCAGTAATTTAAAAACAGATATTATAAAATATTTACAAGTAGCTGTAGCTGTATGCTGAATAACTTTCAAATGGTTAATTTCATAGCCATATATGTGAAAAGCATATTCACATTGAACCTTTATAAAAGTTCATTCATAATAAAATTTTAAAAGCTTTGTCAAAAATCACTAAGAAACCATTCACTTTTTCTAGTAATGATGTACTAAACAGATGCACCAAAGATTAAAAAAAAAGCAGCTTCTTTATTAGATTAAAAAAAAAATTCAACCAAAGTGCAAGACTTTTGAGGAAGATTTACTGTTCAGATTTTCAACTGGGACATAGAAGGTACTTCCATTAGATGATTTCAACAGCTGTGGACTTGGACACGTGCATCACGAAAAATATTTCTGGTAAAAAAGAGGGACCGTAGGCAAGTCACTTGATAAAAACAAATGTGATGTCACTCACATTTTATAAAAATGTCTTCAAAAAAGCACTCAAATTAATGTCAGTAATAACATTAACTGCATCTTTCCTGCTGTGCACGAGCACCCTCACATACGACGCTGAGGTCAAAAAAATTCTTTTTCTGCATTATGAACCTCTTGGAAAACTTGGAGAAGCACATATTCGATATTCCAGTTGGTACTCCAGAAAAAAAAAAAAAAGTATGGTGGTACCCGGCATGTTACAGTGCTCAGGAAAGTGCCCTTTCCTGCATATCCATTAGCCCCAGCACTTGGGTCTGACTTGGCAGGCTCCAGCCATCCCACTTGTCCTCATGGAGTCACCATCCAGCAGACAGTGGGCAGAAACACTAGAGTTCTAGAAGGACCTTCACATCACTTCCTCAACAAGGGGGAGCACTTCCAAGCAGCCTGCTTGCACACTAAGTTCAGGATGTCTGCGAGCAAAAAAATAAGCAGAGACATAGCCTTTAAAGCCACTCTAGGGGAATCATTTAATTCAGGTAAGCAAAGAACAGAGATAGTAAAGTCTTAGTATGTAGTGCCTCATCCTGAAGACATACCCAACTGAAAGCTTCTACTCAGGAAAATTATTTTATTATCCTTTTGAGCCTGTGCAATCATAACCATTGTTTTCTGGAGAAGCATGAAGAGATTTAAAGCCTGAATTGTACATATGAAGGTGTTTAAAAGGCAAGTTTGTTGTAAATCCTCACAGTCTATGTATTTGTAACTTCTGCTAACAGGAATACAATCCTACAAATCTTCTGGAATACAACTACTCTAAAGGTGTTATTTCCCATTCTTTTCTGACAGGAGAGGAACACTATTTTAGTAATTAGGTCTTTGATTTATCACGTCATCAAATATTTGTCCTACCTTTTTTGTATTTCTGTTATTCATTTCCACATTGAAGTCAGTCAGTGATTTTTCCTCCTCCTTTGCTTTCATGCTAATTTTTCTTTATTTTTTGTTTTTATAGAAGAATTCTAAGACATATTTGAAGTACAGTAATTTCAGTGAGCTAAATTAGTCTACAAGTTTATTTAATCTATGTGTATAAAAAAAGTACTGCAGTCAACTGATAACTACAGCTCTGCTGGATGCTCATGCTTATTGCCAACTAGTTCACTTCAAACTTAGTAACTGATCAGCATTCTTCTGTAGATAACTTATTGAACTAATATTGCTAATAAACATGAATTTTTTTTGAAAAACTGGTTAGCAATGGTTCTTCTAGCAAGTACTATTTAATTGAAAATTTAAATATGTTTATAATTAAACCTCCATTACAAAACATTATCAGATTTCCCACGTCACAGGCATTTTCAAAATGAAAACTTTGGAAGTTTAGATTTAAAATGTGTGTGCTGAGAAATTACATTTCTATAAAGTAAGAGGTTTTAAATAAAACAAAAATACTTCAGGATTACGGAACTGAAACACTAATTATTTTACTTGCTTTGGTAAAGATATTGTTTTACACTTTTATTTTGATTTTAGCTAGGAAGAGCTTCAAAATATCAAAAATTCTCCTACAAAAGGAAAAATGACTGCTGCTGAAATATTTTGTTAATACCTATGGAAATTCTTTTCCAAAAACCTTATTTAAGAAGTAAAATATACCTAATACTTTGTCATGCTTTTTAAAAGTCTCGAATCCTAAAGCAACTAGGCTAAATTAGACATGAAAAATAGGAAATTCTGAATTTAAAATTTGTATTTAAAAAATTATGAAGCCATCAAAAGACTATCCTTGAATAGCGTACATAGTGAGGAATATATATCAGAGCCAAATTGGGCCCTGGCTTCACAGTCTATTTATCATTTATTTGCCTGCATTTGTACTTCCTTCGTTACTTTAGAATGCCTATAAACAGGTGAAGAGAAATGCAAGATGTGTCTCCAGACAGAAGTTACCTTCTTGAAATGCATGCCATGAAAATTTCTACATCTTCAGAACATCTACTTTTGTTTCTGTACAACGTGATTAAAAAGTACTTTGTCTTCCAGCTCCCTGAATTCAGAATGTCTTTGCCATTTTTCTTCTGAAATGGCAGAAGTATGAGTGAGAAGGAAAATCTGGCCTTTAGCTTTCATTCACTTTAAACAAAGACGGTTTACATACTATTCTCTTTATCTGTTGTATTCACAGGGAACAGCAGAAATAAGGCATATAGATCACATTGTCTAAATGTACAGTGACCAAAAAGGCAGAATTCTCACTCATGTAATTAATTTGAAGATCATTACTGCCTGTACGATGAGTATCCCAGGATCCCCTTTTGTTTAGCAATGTACAGAGTTAATGGCTGTTTTCGAAAAGACCAGTGTGAAGTTTGCCCAGTTGAAGACTGTGGATAATTACTGTACTTGAGGAAAATCAAAATAAATCAGAAGTTGTGTGCCAGATTACCTCTAGTTTACTGAGCTTTCTCTGTTCTCTAAATAGACTACAGAATCCATAAACAAATACGAGAAATCTGTGCTTGTTAAAGCTGCTGCAGTATTTTTGACAGACATTGATAGGGTTGAAATTTCAACCAGTTAAGATAAACTGTGGATTCAAGAAGTCACTGAGGTAACGGTGCAGTACTTGCTATTTGCCAGCTGATAAGCTTTCCATAAATAAAAGAAGCTTCTTGCTTTTGTTCTTTCTTTTTTTTTTTTTTTTTAACAGGATGATGATGTAAGGGAAAGTCAGTTTAGCTTTACAGCATATGGAATGGGCCCTTGTCTGCAAGCAAAAGATGGAGTGACGCAAAAGGGGCCAAATAATCCTGTTCAAGCTGCACCAAAAAGCCCTGATGAGATGAGAAAGGTATTCATTGACCGGGCCAAGAAGATAGACACAATATCCAGAGCTTGTTTCCCGTTAGCCTTTCTGATTTTCAATATTTTTTACTGGGTAATTTACAAAATCATCAGGCATGAGGACATTCACCAATAACAAGATAAAGGCTTGCAGTACATATGGCTGCCATGCTGAACAGGAGACTTTCTGTTAGAAATGTACGTCGGAGGAGTGAGTGGCAAAGTTAAAAGCATTGAGGGGTGAAAAAAAGATCCTGCATAGCCTGCAATTCCCAGTCACAGTGGAATGGAAGAATGACACCCAGAGACAACACATCTGCTATGGCAAACTTCCTGGGTCATACTAAATATTAACAACTTTTTCATTGTAAATCACTCTTTACTGAAGCTTTACTGCCAAGTATTTATACATACTGTTACATAGTGGTATAAATGTACAGTTCTCTTTGATGTTCCCTGTTTTTTTTTTTTAATATTGGTGTATTTTTAATTAAAAATTTAAAATAATGGATCCAGAGTACCCTAGGTAAATCCCACAGTATTGCAGAATAGATTAGTATCTGTAACAATTGTTTCAATTTTACAAGATAATAATAATTACTGATTTGAGATTACAGTTTTAAAGACTTTTTCTTGTCTTAAAGACAGTATCTGTGGTTTTGCAATGAGCACAGTTGACACATTTAATTTATATCATTTATTCAATGTACTTCACATTGCCATTCCCCTGGAAGGTGTATGTTGAAATAATCTCAGACAGCGCAAGATATCTACAGCCTAATAGTCTGCATATCACATGGAAAATATATTAAAATTTGTAAATCATTGTTTTCTGCAAAGAATTGTTTTTAATTATCTACATTTTGATAACTGAAACTTACAATATTATAACCCTTTCTACATTTTTGACAGGTTTTTCTTCTCAGTTGATAAAACTCACACAGCTTGTGAGATAGACAAGCTGCATCAAAATTTTCAGTAATTCATTTTGATTCAAAGGGAGGAGATCTTGGACCAAAAATAAAGGCAAACAGTCAACTGCTTCACTGAGACATTTGGAGGACAAGTACAGCTGTGTTTATGCACATTTATCTCCTACATCTTACATAAATATGAAAAGTTTAATTTCTTAATACATCAATTTTTCTGTCTCAGTCTTTAAAGTATATTGATATGATGTAGATACTAGTTAAGAAGCACTTCACAACTTTGGAAAAACATGCAGCTCATAAAACAAGAAAAAGGGCCTGGATGGTCTTTTACATTTATTGTACTTCACGTTAATAAATAGGAGAACAACTATTAAAACTCTTTGAGAGATTTTCCCTGTTTGGGATTAAATTTAAAGTCATATTAGTTACTTCTTTGTATTGTAACACAATAGATCACAATTACAGCATAGCTTATAGGCAACAGTGTTTGCTTTTGCCAATCTTGTCTATTGAAAAACAAAAACATCTAAGAGACAGAAATCTGACATTTAGAATTACTTGATGCTTTAAGTCCAGCAGCTGAGGCTGTTTCTCATTGCAAAATACTTCTATTTTGAACACTTTTTAAATTTTTCGTTTGTTGTCGTTCAGAATGTGTATACAAAAGCAAAATCAGCTGGAGGCAAACATCTGGTGCACTGCCAAAGGCATGGCGCATATGAGGTAACAGCAGCCATGTAACTCTGCACTGAGGGTTACAACACAGCAACCTTGGATTTGGTTGAGTTTGTTGTTGTTTTCCTCGGAGGACTAGTTAGAGAGATTCTAAAATAGTAGCTCTCCGATTTTGTTCAGCTATGTCAGAAAGAAGTTGAATAATCCTCCTTTATTTTAAACCAGTAGGGGGTTTTTTATGTTTTGCTTCGTCTATGATCTGGAATGTATTTAATTCACTTTAAATAATTACTGTTTCCTGAGGTTGTGTCTTCTTTTTGTTGATTTCTTTATGTACATGTTCAAAAAAATCCTGTTCATTTATGAAGGTGCTTGTCTGTGTGAGGGGATATCATGAAGCAATGGCTGACATTTCAGTTGACTTATATTCGTCTCTCTTAAAGTCAGCATTAGGTATATCATATGAGAGGGGATGTTGACTTGCTTCTGCTATCAGTAACATCAAAGGTATTTTCTTTAAGGACTGTTTAAAGTACCGGATCTATAATCAAAAGGCAATCATAAAAAATTACGTTATCTTTCAGGCTCACCTTCTTGCCTTCTAAAATAGCTGACTTGCATTCAGTAAAGAATTCTTAACTGAAGGGGAAAGCGCATGAAAAAACCCTGGCCAGATCAAAATAACTCCTAGTTATTCTAGTTTATAACACCTGAGTACCTCATTCACACCAGCTCTTTCCCAACTATTCAATAGTCTGTTGCTCTCGCATGTGTAGTACTACCTTGTTTTGAAAACATTAATAAATTTGTGTAATGTAGAGCTAAACAAACTTAGCCCAAATTTCTTTCGTCACTTTTTAAGACAGAAAAGGTCTCAAATGCTCTCAAATAGAGAAATCAGACAGGAAATCTTGAAAGTGATGAAAGAGAGACTGGATTACAACACTGGCAAAATGTAACAAGGAATCGGAATGTAAATTGTTAAGCAGGAAGGATAAGATCGCTCTTTCATATATAAACCTATTACCTCAGTGAGGGACAAGAACCCTTGTGCCACATATTTCTGACTAGAGTATGCTAATCTAAGGAAAAATTTCAGCATATAGCATATATGAAATAAAAAGCATAAAGCTACTTTATAATTCTTTTCTGATTTTCATAATGGATTGTTACCTACATGTTCTGTTTAAAATAAGTGAGATCTGTACATTTAGTGACTGGACCTAGTGCCTAGTGTTGTCTCTCAGAATGCATCTCTTCAGCCATGCACTATGGTGAGAGAGAAGAGGGTCTCAGATCTGGCCAACGGAAAGCAAATCCTTTCCTCTGTGTAGTTGTATTTCTCTTTCCTGTTACATTGGCAAGTTGAGCATACCCTACTTCTATACTGCAAATTTCCATGTAGTGCTCAGTCTTATAACCAGGTACACTGAAAATAAAGATAATTAAATATGTTTAAAATATCATTATGAAAACTGTACAGTGTTGCTGAAACATCTTTTTATTTAGCAAACCGTTGATAACAAAGGTATTTCAAACAGAGGGGAAAAGCAAAAACTGGTTCCATGATTATGTTTTCAAATGCACGTAACATTTGGCATGTCAGTCTACTGCCCTCAGGTACATAAAGATTTTCTATTTTTATGTAATGAAACCAAGATCTCTTCAGAACTGATGGTTTTGTGGTTTTTTACTGGAACAATAACTCTTGCCAAGGTAACAGAAGCCTCTGCAGTCCACTACATAATGTGTTTTTCAAAAAAAAGCAGAACTTAAAATTTAAATTTCATTCATGTTATTCTTAAATGACTTAGTGTAAAGTCAAACGGTAAGAAAAAGAGAAATGTCAGTTGAGATGATAAGAAATTTCAAGGCACAAATACCTGCTCTTCACCGCTGACTAGGGGAAAAGTCCAAAAATGCCGGCAGGCCATGTCATCCCTCTGTACACAGCTAGAATCAACGGCTACAGTCACCAGCTAAGGTTAGTGTGGGAGACGATTCTTTTGTAACTGTATAATGAAGTAGCAGGAAATAACATGGTGAAGAATCAAGAACTGAAAGGTACTCTGCAGTATTTGTCGGACTGCAGTATTTATGTTACAGTCATGTGACAGAGGTAGTGGAAAGGGAGAAAAACAATCACCAAGGAAATAATGCTTAAGGCAAATGCTACCTAGGAGAGCATCTCCTACATCAAAAAACAACCCTCTTTATTAGGCTGCAGTAGATAGCCACCTCACCTCACTTATCACTGAACCTTGGCTCTGCAAAGTACAGGTCTTTAGCAAAGCCACACAGAAGGCTTCTTGTAAGCAGAACCCCTATGTGACAGGGTAACGCAGCTTTGCCCCAAGTCGTCATTCACCATAAGTGCAGACTCTGTGCTGCTCAGGTCGTCTTTTTGTAGTCTCTGTGGAACAATGCTATACTTCAGAAATAAAATACTGGCACTAGAAGATCATTGCAACGCAATGAAACAGAGGGAGAAATTGTAGGATCTGGAGGAGTACTCCAGCATCACAGCAACAAAAGAGCTGACACAGTCACCATAAAGGGGAAAGAAGGAAGCATGAGGCATCCTTACTGCTTTTCCCCATCTCCAGTATCTTCTCCATAGGTACACTTCTTCAGGTGGAAGCAGTAGCTGCAGGGGGAAAAAACTTATTTCAACTGCTGCAAAATATCTCTACTCTTGGGACAGTAGACAAAGAATTGACTTCCACACCATCCGCTCTCTTCATGAAAAGAGAAGCAGAGCAGGAAGGCACAGGATGAAAAGCATGGGCTGTACGTAGCAGAACAGGGCCACAGGGAGGTAAAAAGCCCAAAGCAGTGCCTGGAACCAGTGTCTTTTCTTCCTGCACTAAAAAGAGACATGGCCAAATCCATGTCACTCCTTGTAAGGCCAAAAACTTCGGAACCTTGAGAGAGGATAAGAAACGTCCCTCAGAGGTGCAGTAGATATACTCAGCTACCACAGTACCAAGCTTCTGCTTAAATTCTGAATAGCAAAATGCATTTTATTTTTAAAACTACATTCAAATGTCATTAAAATAGGCTTCCATGCTTAGAGGGCTGGCTTCTTTCTCTATAATGCTAATAAACTAGAGGAGGCTTGAAGCAGAAAGGGAAGAACAGATACTGCTGTTTTACTGTTTAGAAAGTAGTTATTTTAACACATAATAAAGCACATTCTACTTTCAAGGAGTTTTGACAGCAAGCACTATTATTTAGGCAGGTTAGTGGAATTCAGGGACAACATGGGATTTAATTACTTTTTTGTCTCAATCATATACAGGTTTTCTTTGTATTCTCTTTAACAGAGTTTGTTCCAAAATCTTTTTATAGGCTGCTTTATGAAGAATGCTTTGTGATGTGTGAGAGATTATTCTGTTTACTCGTTAGAAAGACTTGTATTTAGGTGATTTAGATGTGCACTTTACATATGAGGAGTAAGGTATAGCTTCCACTTTGTACTATAACCCCCTACGGAAATGTAGGTTGATAATGTAGATAAAATAGAATATAATAAACTATATGAAACCTTATATTTTTAACAGTAGGGAAAGATAAAAAGTCTTCCTTAACCTTAAAAAGAAGTATTATTTTTAGCAATAATTTTATATTAGATGGAAATTAATTTATTTATACAGTTCCCAGCCCAAGCTGAGATGGTTGGTTGTGAAAGATAGATATTCTTCATGTGCAACTTCTGCTCTCATTTGAGCTATCGTAGGAATTAATCTAATCCAACAAAGCAGAATTTGGCCTTAAACTGTGAAACTGCTGAATGAGCTATTAATTCTCACAGTACCCTGGTGAGGTAGTAAAATAACCTTATCCACATCTTACTGTACAATCATATGGTTATTTAGATGAGACCAATACCAGATCATCGTGGCTTTTTTCCTTTTTGAGACAACTGACAAGAAAAAAATAAATCACAAACTAAGCTACTTGTTAATAATAAAATAATAAGTATTCTGTTTTGGAGTGGTTATGGAAAAGGAGCCTTCAGGCAAACCACAACACCTACAGTAGTTACTGAAATGCTATCAGTATGGAAGGCTTGTGGAAGCAGGTTAAATTGCTAGAAGTAGTGGGTTAAATGCCAGAAAAATGTTGGCTCATCCTATATTCTTGTCATTCTTGAATACTACTGCACTTCACTTTCATCTTTGTGAAATATGCAAGAAATATGTCTTACGTTTGTATTTTAATTTATGACAGAGTGATGTTAACAGAGGAAATGGACTACAGTAGCTACTGATATTCCATGAGTGTATAATTGTGAGCTATATAAAAAGAAATTGTGCCATAAGCTTTTGACCTAAAGGTTTAACATAATATGCAGTATTTTTTGTGTTAGTGATTCCAGCTTTTTAAAGGCTATGGCAAGAAATAAGAAAAAAAATTAATATGATAGTGTATTAATAAATTGTCTGTGAGTTTTCAAAATAGTCTTCTGTGAATTCTGTCTGATGGCAATTTCATCTCAAAGTACTTCTGTTTTTGTAAAGCTCTATAAATGTGTTGTGCATGGATTTGATTCAATTCCTTTTTATTGTAATACAGTATCATATTGCACTTATACTGACATTCTCTGAGGACAGAAGTGTTCAAATATGTGAAATTTATGGTGTCACCCAAGTACTTGTAGATATTTTATTCAAAAATAATAAACTTAACTTTTTTCAGAAACCATGCAATTATTCTCTTGATATTTTAGGCAGCGGGTTTCCAGTCAAAGGAGGGACTATCTACACCATTGGAAAAAAGGATGAAACCCTCAGTGGTAGTTAAGGTGCATTATCAGTAAATATTTCAGGAGTGAAAACTTGAGAGAGATGGAAGCGGGTGCCCTCGATTGTTTTATTATTCAGAATAACCTTCAAAATACTTTAGTAGCATTAATGAAATATACAAAGAGGTGCTTTCAGGGACCATGATAGACGATGGCAGGTACTGAATTGGGAGTTTGATCTTCCAAGGTTTCCTTTACAGTGAGTGGACAGAAAGAGGTCTCTCCAGAAGGTGGGCAGAGAATGGATTCCAGTTCTGAATAAAACCCATTCTGAAAACTCCAGGAAAGTTATCCTGATAAATGCATATTGAAATAAGTACAGCCACTCCAAAATAGTCCCACTGATCTTATTATCAAGAAGGCAAAGAAATTCACTTGCAGCAGAATACCCTTAGAGATCTTTTATGAATCTATGGGCCCTCCTAAGTACTCCTGGATAGAAAAATGATTTTAAGAAACTGAATAAAGTTAGCAAATAAGAAGTCCTTTGAGAACACTCTGAGTTCTGCTAACCTGATTACAGCTATGTTAATATGCTTCTAAAGAGCATACAGAATGGTCACCTCAGTAAGAGCCACACGTCAATGTGATGTCGTTTAGGCTAGAATTCTTCAGTAGCCTCAGCACAGATGCTTTGTGCTCCCTGCCCCTGTAAGACAAAAAGCAACATCAGTTCACCAGGTACTGTGACCCAAGAGTCATAGAAAAAAAAGAAGTAACTTCTTGCATTTGAAGTCAATGGGATACAAATACAAGAACTTTGCCATACTCACAAATGAAGTATTTCTATTATTTGCTGTTAATAATTCAGTTCAGCAACATTTGGCTTGGAGCTTTGTGAAATGGAAATTTCTCAAATGAACTGCTGAATGTAACAAGAGCACCAGTGGAGTCTAAGCAGAAATCCTGAGTGTGCCCTCCTAGAGCCCCCAGAACTGCATGATCAGACCCCTGCTATTTATGACAGCTGTTGCTCCAGCAGGTCTATACTGTCTTATCTCTTCAAGACCAAAGCATAACCGGTACACCTGGCCTTGTTCAGAGCTGTTCACAGGGCAACAGTGTTGTGAAACTACTGCAGTAACAAATGTTTTCATGCTAAGGTGCACAGTTCCCAGAGCATGAAAACTGCAAATATACTGTACCAGGTGTGCAACAAGCAATTAAACAAGAAGGTAACAGCCAGGTAATGTGATCCGACAGTCATGGAAAAAAGAAGTAACAGATCTTAAAGAGATCAATATATGATTGTATTCCATAAACTGTACAGTCCTTTCATCAGAGAATTCTGGAAAAACAGATATCAAATATCCTCTTTTTCATGTTTGCATATATAGCTCTCTTATTATTTTAAAAATTTAATAAATACTGAATTCCACGTGGTTCATGCAATTGATTTTACTTCTAGTATCCTACACTAGCAGGGTCTGAGAAAATTTTTTTCTGAGTAAGACAAAAGCAAGTGAATTTAAAAACTTGGACCTTACAACTCACCAAAGTCTTGAAACTAGAATTACAGAAATAATTTAATTTTGGAAATAAATGAAATTTTTCAAAAGTTGAATAATTTACTTCCAAACCTTTAATAAGCAAATATATATTTTATGTATAATATTTTGTCATTGACAAAATTTAGATATTTCAACATTTACTTCACAGACAAACAAAATCACAGAAAGCTCGAGGTTGGAAGGCATCTCTAGAGGTCTCATCTTGTCCAAACACCCTGCTCAAGAAAAGCCACCTCCATCCAGCTGCCCAGGATAATGTTCTTTTGAATATCTGCAAGGATGGAGGCTCTGCATCTTCTGTGGGCAACCTGTACTAGTGCTCAGTCACCCTCAATGTGAGAAAAATGTTTCCTGATATTCAGAATGAATCTCTTGTGCTTTGGTTTGTGCCCATTGCCTCTTGTCCTGTCACTCATCATCACTGGAAAGAGCCTGACTCCATCTTCTTTCCACTCTCCATCCAATTTTTTAATGCAAATTGATGAGATCCCCTCAGAACTGGACACAGTACTCTAGGTGTGGCCCTTCCTGCACTGAGCAGAGGGTCAGGATCATGTCCTTCAACCTGCTGGCAACGCTCTTTACGCAGCCAAGGATACCATTAGTCGTCTTTGCTGCAAGGGCACGTTGCTGGCTCTTGCTCAACTTGGCCCCCACTGCACCCTCAGGTCCTTTTCTGCACACCAGCTTTCCGGGTGGTCGCCCCCCAGCATACACTGGTGCATGGGGTTGTTCCTCCCCAGGTGCAGGACTTTGCACTTTCCCTCACAATAATGACAAAACTTTTTTTGTAATGTTAGCCTCCGAGGCAACCAACTCAGCCTGAAACCCACTTCTGTCATGTTTTAATTTCTCTCTTAACAAGCCAAATAGCCCACCTGACCTGCCTTGAAAAACAATGTGGTACTTTGGGTATGTTTAGTTATTCTCTTTAAGCATGTTCTGTAGGTAGAGGGGACATTCAAACAGTTGTTTTTACAAGTACGGGTTACCACAGCTTGTTTGCATGAAGTAAGAGTAAACCTTGTGTAGGTATATTAGATCAGAATAAGCCCGGATGTTGTTAAAATTTCACTGACCTTATTTAAAGTAAGAGGATATTGGAAATTGTTACGAATTTCAATTATACTTCATTGTATAATATGCAAAACAGGTTTCCCTCCGGTTTCTTGTTTCGTGGTAGCAATAGCATCATTTCTCAGGAAGATGTAAATTACACCACGAGATGGCTCCCTCTCATACCAATTGAGCGATGTCACAGATGTTCGCACTTCGGTCAAGCAGATGAACTTTAGCAAAATGCATTTTTCATGTCATGCGCTGACACTCATTATTAAGAAGGAAATTTATAAACCATGAGTACTATTGTTAATTTATGAAGAACAAAATCCAAGGTTTACATCTAAATACACATATGAAAATGTAAATGTTTATGTACCTGAATATTTTATCAAATAAAAATGGCATTTTAAAACAGAAACAAATAATTTACTTTTTTTAGGTATCTGTTGATTGTTCAATACTTTTTGCTACAGATATGATTTTGTCCAACAGAAAATGAATGGCTAACCAATTTTTAAAGCTGTCTTGAAAAAGTTCAAGCCAAAATCCATAATTTGCACTCCGCTCCCAACCCTGCTAAAGTTAGAAGGTCTTTGAAGTAGATTCCTCATGTGAAGGATTCTTTCAGAGCACATTTACAGATACAGGTACAAATACATCAGCTATTAGTTATACACAACAGCTATTCCACCTACTAACATGTATGTTGTTGCGCTGTAATAAGTGCAAAGAAGGAAGCATACACAGCTTTCACGGAGGAATATATAGCTTCATACTATCTCATATCTAAGATGAGGTGAGCACATACACTTCAGTAATGTCAACAATGTAAATCTGTAACTCAGTCTGCCTTGTGACAGCTTTTTGTGTCACCACCCTCTCGCTTCCCTAGCAGACTTCAGCTCTCTACACACGCACAGAACAAACATGGAAACAGCAGTAAAAGCACCCTGAACTTTGATCTGAAATGATACTAAGGATATTATTATAGGCAGATACTTCAGAACTGTTGCAGAGTAGAATAGATATTACAGCGTATCATTAACTTCCCTTTCCTGCTTGTCCTGAATTTCTCCAAAGACTACAATACATATCCTCTTGCATGATTTAGATGCTAGTTAAATAGGACCACGAAGAAAACTATTAATTTTGAATCTAAGACTAGTTAACAAATTGTCTGCCAAAAGTTAAACAATGATACATTTAAGGTTTATAGCAGTATTTACAATGTAAAAATCAATGAGTATTGGGTTTGTGGTACTCTTTTTTTCACCCAGCCTTAGCAAGCTCTCCAGAATGATGACTCATCTGAATTACTTTGATGTAACAAGCAACCACTTTATATTTAACTCTATTGCCAATAAAGGAAGCTCAGTAAAAATAAAACAAGAAGAACATATCTCAGTTCAACAGGAAACCTTTCAATTTTGTACAAATATGGTCAGAGTTAACACAGCAACATTTTTATACCAACACACAGTTTTGAGAAAATAAATTTAAAATCACTTTCAAAAGTGTCCTATCCCCTTTTCAGTAGCCTCAGATTTACTTAAGGTTTCTAAGTACCGAAAGAAGCCTTGAATTTTGTTAATGCAAATACATGAGACCAAGTAACTTTGTGAAGAATTTTGAAGCAGTACTGACGCAGTTTCCAGGTGAGGGAACAGGGAAAAGGTCATAGATCTTTCCTCTCTCTCTCTTTCTCTGTCTTTGCTTCCCAATAGTTTTGTATCTCACAGCAAATCTGATCCATCTGGACTAGGACATTCTTGGAGAACTTTGCTCAATAGTTGCAGTGCAAGATAGCATTTATTCAAGTCCCAACTCGGCTACTGGTTGTAGCAGAAAGAGTTCAGTGTTCAGGTAAAGTCCTGATGGTCTAAGAAAGCCGCTTTCTGAGAGCTCCTTGCATACTGACCTGAGTTGATTTCACCCCTGCATTAGTTCTTTTATTCCTTAATGACATCTTCAGAATGCTGCTTTCGTTTGAGAGGTGGTACTTTCCAACACCACCATCTGACCTAGAGCCAAGTGTATTGAACTGGTTTGTTATCCTTGCTTCCCTTCTAATTATTTATCCCCTCTGATTAGCATCAATATTTCAGACAGCTGCTCCACTTGTAGAACAGTTACATTGTCTTTCTGATTACCAGACTTCTAATGCTTAATTTTTACCTGCAATACTTACGCTTATGCCTGTTCTCCCACTCCATCTGCCCCTGTAAGGGAAAGTATGGACCCAGCTTAACATTAAAATCTGCCCTCTTCCCTGAGACCCCAGGCCATCACTTGGGATGGAAGTTGCAAGTAAATTCAGTTACTTAGGTCCCTTGCTCACCTCTTTCCTTCCTTTACTACCTTATCTTGAAAAAGTTCAAGCTCAGTTTTCAGTATTAGCACGTCCAAGTTGCCTAAAGTCTCTTATAAGCACCTTCCTCACTACATATTTTCAAAGAATCAAATCTGTGTCTAAACCTTATCAGAAGTTACAAAATTTATTTGTTCCTTCCTCAGTTTCACCTGAGGCATACAGTTCCTTTGGGATATTCCAAGGGACTTCTGGACAATCTCTGCAAATACACAGCAGATCCTACACACTGTCTTTTCCTGTCCAATCTCATAATCTTTCCTGAATCTGTACTGGCTTTCATGGAACCATATCACATTCTCTAATATTTATGAGATGGCTACAGCCAGTGTTTGCTGATCTGTGAATTGTACATGGTTACTTAACCTTTTTAAAATTAAACCAGAATATTTTGCTTATACCAACCAGAGCGACATACCCTGCATGCTTCTTTTGGCAAAACCATCCAAAACAAAATTATTTTTTCCAGTGTGACAGAAAGTTCTAGTGTTTTCCATTATTTGTTCCATGTCTAACAGTTTTCTAATTCTGGGTCACATTTAAGCCCTAGTAAGCACAGAAGTAAATCGTGCTGTGTGTTTGTTTGTCCCTGCAGGGCTCTACGTACATCAGTCACAATTTACATATGCATCACAATTTTGCAGCTCCAGATAGAGTAGATATATTTATGGTCACAAAATTGAGTGAACAAATTCACAAGCTACATTTAAGTTTTCATCTTGAACAAAAGAGGATAAAAACTTATTCTGTCATTGGTTTTGAGGCCAGGCTGTTTCACCACAGTGTGATCTGATTTTCATGAAAGCAGATGGTAAAATACCTACTCATCCAACGGACAGTGATTTGGAGAAGCTGTCCTCCAAAGCCTGGTCTGCAGCTTTCTTTCCTCTATTGGTGCCTTGCATGTGCCCACACAGATGTTCCAGAGCAAACAGGGCTTTTAGCAGGAATAAAGACAAACTGTGGGAAGTAAGACACCAGCCTCACTGAAGTGCTGAAAACAGTTTGTTCATCTGTAAATTCCCAACAGAGCATCCAGGCGGTACTTTGGGTGCCTGTGAGTATGGTAAAATGCAGAAGGATACCTTTCTGACAGAATTGTCCACTTCTATATTTTTACAGAAGTATATGTAAAATATGTCCAAAATCCATGTTTTTTGCGATTTCATTTTTCAAAAAACACCAATTTTTTTTTTTTTTTTAAATAATCACTGCCAAGGGAAGATGCCACTAGCCTTGCATCTAGCCCCTGTTAAAAAGTATAGAAAAGCAGCGTAACAAAGTAGACTGACCTTTTATTGAATATTTAACCCACCAGAGGAAAATAGGCTAAGATGTAACTACTGTGTGAAGCCTGACACAGGTTTTTGAGATTAAAATCTTTAACAAGATAACAGACCTTTCATTTGTCTTCTTCTTACTCTCAGAATATCAGTAACATCTTTAAACCCTGCCAGTTTCACGGTATCTAACATGGGTACCTGACCACTCCGAGCTGCCTTCGCTGGAGAAAAACCTCCTAACGCCACCTCTGAGTGGGAAAATCATGGCCTATATGAAAACCCTACAAATGTTACAAACTATGTGTCCCTGTCCATTTTTAACTTACACAAATCTGCTGTGAAAAAGATATAATCAGTTTTCCCAACTTGCCTAGTCAACAGTTTAAGATCATTGAGTGACAGAATTCATTCTGATGTTGCAATTTTCTGAACTTAATATCCTTGATATAGTTTTAGTGGCTAGAGTTTCTGTGAATCTGGTTTGAACAAGAATTTGCTGTCAAGCCTGCTTGGGTAGTTCCCAATAGCCCTATTCTATGGTTCTGAAGTCAACAGAAAAATGTCTGCAGAAATGGGATCAGACTGGCCTACCTGCATATAAAAGGCAGTGGTTATATATCTCCTTGCAGCTGGAACTTTAATTATTGCTATTCCAAAGGAAATTGAATTACCATCTTTGACATATTCATTCTGAAAAATCTCAGTTTGCTTCAGACCTTAAACAAAGTTTTCATACTCAGCATCTTAAGCAAATTATGAGTCCCTTCCAAATTTTAATTGTTGTGTGCCTGCAAGTTAATCAGCTATTCGAACAATATTCTGTTCGTAAAAACAAATTGCAGCAGAATCTGAACTGAACTTGAACATCTGAACCAAGCTTGAACATCTGTAAAATATGCTTGCCATCATGCCTCTCTTATTTCTGCTGCAATCCAGTCTTGCCCTGTTTAAAGTGGAAATATTTCTACTGACCTTAGCAGTGGCTAGGAGAGGATTTTTAAGACTTATTTGAATCATACATGTGCAATTTCGATAGTTTCAATTATATTATATTTTTTAAATAGTAAAATAAACATGGAAAATATTCTTAGCAATGCTAAGATAGTAATCGTGCAACATCCAGAAACACTAAAGAAAAATTCCTTTCATTGTACAACTCTTTGACCCTTCTTATATTCTCCGATCTCTCTTTTCTTTTATTTAATTCTCAGGGTAAAAGCCTATGGAAACAAACTATATATTTTTATTTTTTGCTGTTTATATTAGACGGTAAATAGTTAGCATAGAAGTCAGGATATGGAAACACTTAAATCCCTAGCTTTAGACAACTTCTTTGAGTTGAGATCTAGAAAAAGATCGCTTACTTTATTTTATTGATCCTATTTGAGAGAGGCTTAATAACTATTCCCAAAGGTTCATGACTTTTGTTCCATTCCCACTTGAAAGTCTGAATTGAAATTTTCTTTATTAACATTTTAAATCCAGCAGAGGACAATAGCTCTGGCTTTTCATGGATCCGTGGAGAGTAATCTTCATTAAAATAAATCTTTATTAAATCTCTTGAGGAAGGAACTGAACTCCTTCAGAATCCAGATGTCTCCTCCAGACAGAGATACCAAGGAACAGAGCAGTCATTAGCATTGCTCTAAGTCCAAACAAATAAATAGTCTCCTTGGAGTTTCTGTGCTGACAGGAACTTATCTTTGATCAGATCTCTCCAGAGCTCATGGAAAAAGAGAGGAGAGATTTGCCAAAGTGATTAAACAGATTTTACCTGTATTTTACCTGCTGAAGAATCACTCTTGGGTGTTATTGTGCTTTTCTGGAAGAAAGTGCAAAACTTTGGAGACTTCATTTCTGATCAGCTCTTTTATAGTCTGTTGCTACTTGACATGTATGAGAACTCCAGCTATTTAACTACATTGCTATACTATCCCTAAGATTATATAGACTAGAAAAAAGAGGAATTTGACAGATTTGCCACTCCATAGATGGATGTGGAAATAAGGCAGACTCTTGCTGTGCTTCTCTTGGGAGATCAGCTGAATCAGAAGGGGAAATGGGTAGAAGAACAATGTGTAGATGCATTTCCAGTCTTTTTGTCCATACAAATAAATCCATAGCAGATAATTGTTCATGAGCAGTTAATTTGAAACCTAACCCAACTAGTCAGACTCCACGGCTGCATTTACCTAGTTCTGAAGGCAGCAGGATCAAAACAAACCAAGGTGTTTAATCAGCAGGAACATGTAATTAACTCCAATCTGAAATTATGTAATGAACTTCACATCTCACTTGCGGAGAAGAACAATTTGAGATGCAAAGATTAGTATTATTTACAGAATGATCAAAAAGCTGTGAACTGAATCTCTTCATATGGCACACATGACAGTAGTTTTCTGAATCTTCAGTGTGTGTTACAGAAAAATATTTGCCACAAAAGAGAAAGAACAAAATTATCTTTCCGGTTTCTCCAGGATGATTCTCATGAAATAATTGGAATTGTAAAAGTGTAAGAGAGGATAACTTGAGCCTATTCTAATCTCAAAAATAACTTTATTGCTATTTGTTAGACTTAGGGACACATCCATAGTGTACATACTAAACAAACATACTAAGCATCTTCAAGTTTTGCCCTCCTTATTTTCTTTCCCTCCATGGACTCATGAGTTTTGCATATTCTTTGCATACTAATGATGGTAGGTACAGACTCAGCCTTCACGGAACTCGCGCAAAGTATCATGACATCAATAGTTACAACCTTACTTCAAAGGACAAGAGGACAGAGCTATTTTGGGAGGCTGAAGGTAGGAATCTCTCTTTCTCATAGTAAGCATCCATTCATTCCTTGATCTTCTGTCCTGGTTTCTGCTAGCATCGAGTTAATTCTCTTCCCAGTAACTGCTGTGTTTTGGATTTAGTATGAGAAGAATGTTGATAATACACTGATATTTTTAGTTGTTGCTAAGAAATCAAGGACTTTTTTTTCAGTTTCCCATGTTTGGATGATGAGCAGGTATGCAGGAGCTGGGAGGGAGCATCACCAGGCAGCTAAGCCAAGCTGGCCAACGGAAATATTCCATACCATAGATGTCATGCTCAGTATATAAGTGAGGGTTAGCCGGGGTCAGGAACTCTTTCCTGTGAGTTTGAACTTTTCCCTGAGTTTGACCTTTTCTGTGAGTTTGAACTTTTCTGTGAGTTCAACTGTTTCATGAGTTTGACGAGTTCCATAAAATCGCTAGGCTCTGTGAAATCCATGAATTCCACGAAATCTTCAAGTTCCACAATTGCTGTTTGGAGACTGGCTGCAAAATCGGTTGTCAGGCAGTAAGAAAAATTGCATTATTTATCACTTCTTTGGCATATGCATCATCATCACCTTCATCATAATCATATTATTATTAATATTTTTATAATTTCCTTTGTTGTCATCTTTAACTGTCTTTATATCAATCCATTACTTTTATTTTTTGTCCATTCTCCTCCCCACCCCAGTGCTGGGGGGGACGAGCAAGTGAGGGGTTATGTGGTCCTATCTGCTGGCTGCTGTGTTAAACCACACTGCCTCCTCAGTCAGGCTAGGACCTATCTCTTGCAGAACTTTTACAATCTAAGCAGCCTTCATTGCAAGACAGAACTGAGATCTCCTTCTTTCTTTCTTTCCATCCCATGAGATATTGCTTTTTTGTCAAATGTTCCTTCCCAGAAATCCAAGTCCTCTTGCTTTGCTGGCGAGAGGGAACAACCTTATCAAGCTTAGCTAATGGACAGTTCTTCCCACAACTCTGGAGTTAACTGGCTATGCACAAAATACTGCCTGACATTCTGGGAAAAAAAACAGCAAGAGGAAACAGGAATATAGTGGGTAGAACAATAAATAGTAGCGCTACAACGAGCCAGGCTGGACTGCACAGGCAAAGACACAGATCACTGCTGTAATGTGCAGCAATATTGTGAGAATTCAAATCCTCTGACCAATGCCTCATAACAAATTATTATAAAGCTCATTCTGCTCTTCTCACACACACATACAGAGGCACTTGCTGGCTTAGTTGCCTGGTGAATTATAGAACATGTGGAGAGTTAATATTTTTGCATGAAATAGATCTGTCTGAGCAATTGGTTTTCCTATAGCTGTTCAAGACAAAATTTTGAACAAAAATTCACCCCGATGGTTGTTTATTTTTAATCAAATTAAAATTCAATGTCATATCAATTTAACAATTTTATGGGAATCAAAAATAAGTAATATATGTTTAAATTGAGTAAAACTCTATATTAAAATTCAACTTATGTTTTAGATTTAACATCGAAAATATTCCTTAACTAAATGTTTCTGGTTTTAAAAAAAGGTCTAATACCATATATCTGATGCAAATTCACATATTCATTCACTGTGCCTAAAATTTGCATTGTAAGTAAACACCGAATGACAGAGGTAGTAGGGACTTCTGCTTTAATATATATGCATCTGGACAGACACTTGTTAAACCTGTTTTTAAAGAACTTAAATGATTTCAACTTCACAGTTCCCCAAGACTTTGCTTCAAGACTTAACTGTTCTTACTCCTATAAGTTTTTCTACATATCTAATATAACTCCCTCTTTTTGCAATTTAAGGCTATTATTTTGTATTCCATCTACAACAAATGAGGAAAACACATTCCCTTCCTCTTTGCTAATAGTTTATTCACCACATTCCTTCTCCACACCATATTCCTTGTCTTCTTTTCTTTAAGACAAAAAAAGCCAATTAACTTCTTTGTGACTCACAGATCCTGGTTTCCAGGCTCCAAATCACTGCTGCTGCTTTTCAGCCAGTCCTCCAGCTATGCTGGAGAGCAAAACACAGAACTCAGCAAAGCATTCTAACTGAAGCCTTGCTATCACTGTGCAGAGCGGAGGGATTACTTCGTGTGTTTTAGATATAGAGTTCTGTTTATGTTTTTCTTTTCTTAGCAGCATGCAGCACATGAGCCACACTAATCCATCGATTCTCTTTTGTTCACAAATACCAGTTAACCTCTTGTTTTACTTACTTGAGCGAAACATTTTGCTCACATCTAGTGTGAAGTGATATGAAAACAAGGTAATTTGAATCTACTCCAAGCAACAAGAGGCCCCTTTTAAAATTCCTTCCCCAGCTACACAAGACCTTTCAAAATGTTTTAAGACTGTCTGTGTTGGTAGAGCTGCCCCCATCACTCAATAATAATGGAGTATCCCTGTCACAGCCAAGATACGCATTATTCATATACTTTAATAACAGTGCTCTTAAGGAAAAAAAGCATGAAGATTTCTAGTAAATATTCATTTGCTGCCATTTCTTGCTTTCAGAAAAATGAAAACCAGATTTTTCTCTCCTTCCCTTTTCACGTTCGTAAACTCGCAGGCACAAATTAATTGATCATGGAGGATGCAGGATTCCATCACTGTTAGAGAGCTGTTAGAATACTTTCAGCGTATAACTGTTGCATATAGAAGAGGATTTTCGGTTGTTGAATAGAAAATTTTTGTGATGAAGGTCGGAGGAATATTTTAGGTTTAATTCTCCAAAGTATTTCAGCTGTATGATGTCACTATTTTAGAGAAGAAAAAGATCTGCGATTGCTGATTAAAGCACTGATGCATTTAAGTCCTAGTCTTAAAGCAAGGGACTCATGCAAAAAACTTGATTTTAACTAAAACACAGAGGGTCACAGAAGGTCAACAAAATGCAGGGTCAGGGTCCAATGAAACAAATAAATAATTATTAATAATTTTGAAAATAATTGGATTGTTCAAGAATGTCAGATAAATAGGATTTACAAGTTTGTTTTAAATAAACGGTCTTGGTTTACTTCTTATGAAGAATATCTTTTGGGGATTACATGAGAAATACTGAGTAAGCAGATAAATTAAAAAGTTATTAGGGAAAATAATGACTTCTGTGAAATAATCGTGGAGTTTCTATGTTCTCTCACTGTCAATCAATTATATAATTTCTCAGGAATGACAGCTCAAAGTCAAGGCAAAACCAAGCTAATAGACTCATGGAAATGACACCATTGCAACTGATGTTATACAAAAAATGAGAGTGACATTGTGTTGCTCAAAGCATATTCACCTTTCCCTGAACATGTCCTTTGACTTTTTGCTGGCTCAACAGCCAACTTACAGCTTTTCACCTCTGCTTATTAATATTAGAACTAATAAGGAATTAAAAACAATTCCTGAAGAATGCCTTCCAAACATCAAATGATAAACCAGTTATTTCTACATTAAATTTTCCTCTCTTACTGTAAATATTTTGAAATCTTTTAATAACAAGTAGATTTACGCTGACAATTCTCAATTTAAGATTTTTCACCTACTCATAACTTAGGATAACTTCTGTTGGAGGCAATTCCCTGGTAAAAGCTAAGCTATCATTATGTCAGGGATGTCTCTTAACAATATGGAGCTTCTTAAGGTTATTTAATGCCTTCCTGAGGACACAGCTAGCAAACTCAGTAAAATTTGCTCGCTTACAGAGGCTAGCTGGTCAGCATCTGTTTAGTGGGTTAAGAGCTACCTTACAAACACCAAACAAGAAGAGAGACTTTACTGCCACAATAAAAGAATTCAGTGACAATCTATAAAAATTATAACATAAAGGTATAATTTGTGACTAATAATGATGAGAGAGATTCATATAAAGAAATGAAATGTTACACTTTCAGAACAGTAGGAAGTTTGCCATCACTGGATAAAGTTACCATTGACATTATCGCATATCATAAGGGAAAGAACACCAATTTTCAGTAAGCAACTGAGATGTTCCAGTCAACTTTCATGTTAGTGAGCATCTAGACACAGCCTCCAGGAGAACCCACTGTAAATGAACCTAAGTTACTTAAGTGGCATCACCTACTGCAAACTGGCAATAAGAGTGTTATGGATTTTTGGGATAGCTTTCATTCCTTTGGGGGTGTTGATGATCAGAATATAAACTGGTCTTGTTGCCTACGTTGCCCAGTGTCTATCTCCCCACCCTTTTGTTGATCAAAGTGGTTCCTATTCCCCTGAATCTTTATTGGGGGAGGGTGGAGAGTAAGCCAAGCACGGCTTTGTTAAATGTCATGTTCTCATCTGCATAGCACTGTTTTTTTCCAAAGACATTTTGTGTTTGCCTATTGCAGACCCTTTACATTTCCTCTAAACGAGTTTCAGCCATCAGCTAGTAAGAGAATAAAATATAATATCTTTCTAGCATTCTTTGTCCACAGTCCCAACAGTTATATTGATGCTATCGCTAAAAGGCGGTGTCATTTACAGAAAGACTGGATCTGGTGAGAAGAAAAGACTTTGCAGAAGGTGGATTCAGGAAATCTGTAGTACTGCTATGGACAGCTGTGTTTAAAGTTATTATTCACTGCTCTTAAAGAAGTAGTTGAATTTTTTGAGGATTTGTATAATTGCAGTAATCTAAAATACAGTAGAACGTAGCACAACAATTTAATATCCTTACAGCTGGGTTTACAACACTTCTAAGAGTACACCCACATCCCTTTTCCCTTCTTCCTGTTGCTAAGGACAATATGATCAGAATCAATACTTATTTTTAAAGGACATTTCTCTCTGAACTTGCCAAAATTTTCAGCATGTCAAGAACTATTAAATGGGATTGCCAGTTATTTCAGAGAACACATCGGAAAAAAAAGACGTAGCTAGTCTTCCAAAATCCTGAAATGTCAGTAAGTCCAAATGATTCCTTTGATGTAATTTCAAACATCTGAAAAACATTATTAACCCAATTCTAAGGATTCCTTTTAAATCACTAAAGACACAAAGAAGATAATAGATCTGATTCTCACTGTCTTTAATCTCATATAGTTATCAGATGTGTAAAACGTGTACACAAGAGTATGCTCATTTCAAAATTGAGAAGGAGGGCAGTGAAGTATTTCGTCTATCAAAAGCAAGCTCTGTGGTTTAAGTTGGAGGCTGTTTTCATATAAGCTGACTTAGGTTCACTGAACCATGCTGTGGGATATTTCATCTGTTAAGCACTTTCTAAAGAAAAGACATTAACTATTAATTGGTGAAGATGAGTTGTCCTTTCGCTTCCTTCTTCCGTATCAGTTGCATCTGTTGCATCTCTGCTTGCCAAGTGACAGAGGGAGTACAAGGTTTTGTGTGCTTACTCTGGGAAGTACAGAAATTAGCAATGAGTAATGTGTTGAGAATTTCAAGGTTTCAAGAAAAGTCATTTGTTCTCTTCAACTGAATTTATTTTTCTAATAAGGTTCTTGTTTTTTACTGCCGTTCATGCTTAATGGCTGTTATGGTTTACTAGACAGATTGAATCATGTGACAGCATATTGTTTCGGTAATGCTATACCTGCAGAGCAGAGACTTGTTCTGTGGAAAAAGGAATGCAGATGGGATACATTATAAAACACGGTAGAAAGTTGCCTTTTTTTTTTTTTCCCCCCAAGGGTCTGGCATTATTGTGTTTACTCATACCTTATCCAAGTGGTTGCTGTTATTTTGACTTTGCTCTTTCACATGCTTGCAATGGTGTAAACGACTACAAAAATACAAGGTAATACAGAAGAAGGGCTGGTTGTGACCAGGGACAAGTCTGACAGAAATTCTTTAGCCAAACAACTTTGAGGGTGTTGCTCTGAGGAAACCTCTCTGAGCATAGATAACAAAAACAATCCTTGGAAATTAATTGTAATTCTACAGCGATGTAAGCATTTGCTTTGACATTTTTTGGTTTTTTAAGCCATAAATAAAATAACACAGTGAAAAGAGAAAAAGGCATGACCGGCTGATTTTTCCGTATAAGGGTGAAGCCTCAATAAAACACACTACACCGAACATGGAAATTCCCTTGGTGGATCTGGGCTCCTGTCATGCCAGAGCTGCTATCAAATCATAGGTGTACATATTCCAGGTAGCAAAAACTCTTTCTAAGAAGTAGATGCAGTTGATTAAGTTACATTTAACAGCTACTGCCCAGTCAATCCTTTGACTACTTCAGAAGCACAAGACACAATGCCAGATTAGCATTACCAATACATGTGGACTATCACAACAACTTCTGTAACTCTCCATTAGTGTGTGGCTTAAGATTCTGTTTCACAACTTCTAAACACAGCTGTTTGGAAAGAAGCAAAACAGTTTTCATAAACTTCTCAGTGATCTTGTGTACTGGAGAAGAAGGGAGGAACTGATTTCCATTCAACAGTAAAACACAGAAAGTCTTAAAATTCTCCTGTAAACTGGAAGCTCGTCAGCTGGACATGCCAAAGAAAAAGGACTTGAAGTTGATTATAGAATAATAGTAAACTGACTTGTGTTGCATGTGGGAAAAAAGGCAAAAGGAATCCTAGGAAACACCAGCAAATACACTTTTATTAGGAATAGGTTCTGTTCAGCAGTCCTGGAACTGTTCTGAATGCATATGTTCAAAAACCTAAAACAGATCCAGAGAACTGCTTGGATACAAGAAAAATATGAAATTTGTCTTTCACATGAAAAGGCTCAGAGAGCTTGATTTTTTTAATCTAGTAAATAGAAACAGCAAGGATATATGACTGATCTTTGGAAACAGCGCATATCATTATAATCCTGATGAGGCATAAACACCAAGAACAAAAAAGTTCTCCTTAAGCTAAGAAAGAATGCCAGAAAAAAAAGAGACCAAAATTACTCATTAGTATTTCAGGTCTTCTACTCATAGAAGAGTTCTAACCCATAGAGCATTCAAGACTTGGAATAGGCTTCCAGTGAAAGCAATGATAAAAGCTTTCAAAAAGGCAACTCATTTTATGGAACACAATGTGATTGCCTACAGCAGAATGGGATTTCTCTCAGTGACTAAGTCATTTCCTTCTAGTCCATTGCTTCCATTATTGTGTGAATATGCCTGTGTGCACATACATACACACATGCATATGTGTATATGCAGATAAAATCTTCATAGAAACTACATATTATTGTATAATTCTTTTTACCTGTGACATTGTGTAGTATTTGACCTGTCTATACACATGTGAACAGTAAATAGAAATAAGTGAAATGTTGGCTAGAAATTAAATGTCATAACCTCTTGTCACTGTAAAGCAAAATATGTACTTTGGGTGTATAGCCCTGAGTCAGCATTTTAATTGACTTTAAGTTGTTATAAAATATTATTATTTTAAATAAACACAACAGCAAAGCAAGAACAAACATATTTTTCCAGGAACTAGTTAGGCTCTAGTGTACCTTAGTATACCCTGAAAAACAGCATGTAATTTAGAGGTGACTCACTAGGGCACAAGCTTTGGAGAATATGTTCAATTCCTGCTCTGTCATGGACTTACAATTAGTCAGAAGAAAGCCAGGTGGGGCCTATTTTTACTATTGTTAGGTCAGTCACGGTGTTGATGGAATTACTGAAATTAGTACTAACTCATTTACTACACCATGCACAGCACAGTCTTCAAGACGGTGTGATAAAAATTGTCAATCCAGTAACCCATTGACAGAGGAAGAGGTGATCTCTTATCTTCCACTCTCCTCCCTGATGCCCAGATACACAGCCCTGCCCACTCCCTCATACCAGCTCTGTGGCTGTCCTTTAGAAATCTAATTTAGCTCACTAAGCTCACTGTTTCTGTTTTACCTATCCAACCAGGAAAGGAACTAGCTGCTCTAAGTCAGGACCATGGGACGCAAGGCTATGTTGGTTAGTATAATATGTTCTTCAGTTGATTCGGTCATCTGAAACTGCATTCACAATCTTCAAAAGGGATGAAAAATGCTATTTCTCAAGAGAAATAACACCATTTTCTCTAATCTCTTTTAGGCAATCATTCTGCCAAAATGCTGAGGAGCAGGAAGGAGAGGTAATTTGTCCAGAATTATACCCAAGAATGTATTTATTTACATTTAGTATATTTCAAGGAAACTATTAACCCTTAGATCTAAATTTCCTCTGGATATGTAAAAATGTTTATGTATTTGTGAGTGTATTGGATGTGTATAAATAAAGAAAAACTGAGTTACCTGTTTCATATTTCAAAACCCATGATTAATATTTCCAGCCCAAAATACCTGCGGCTTTGGTGAATTTCTATTCTGGATAAGAACTGGAAGGAGAAAGAGCATACACAAACTGCTTTGTTTAATTGCTTGGGATTAGATTTGTCTTGTACTGACAGGAAATTCTCATGAGAGAAGTTGGTATGTTGACTAGGGCTTATAAATCTCACATTGGTAGGAATCTTAATATTAGTGACAAGTAGCAAATCAACATGACAAATAACAAACCATACTACATAGTTTAGTTACACTGAAATAGTCATTGATCTAGTTATGTCTATCTACAGGAACATCTAGTTATATCTACAGGAACAGAGCAAAATATTCCTTCCACGGTCATCGTTCACCAACATGAGCCATGACAAATCTCTGAATGAAGCTAAATACTCACAGCATTTCCCTCCATAAAAGTTGTTGTCAGCTGTGAGATTATTATTGGTGATGTGTTCATTCAGTTTATTCAAACTTTTAAGTAATAGACAGAAAAGATAACAGAAAGTATCTCTGCTTATTGACTCAGATTTCTTAATTGGATGGCTAAGGTGAAATTCCCATATCACTAAAAAAATGTCAAAATGCAAATTACTGAATGGCTGCTGAACACTTTTAATTCCCATTAGTGACAAGAGTCATTTACTGTATTGTGACTGGCATCGTGTCTATAATCCTAATTTATTTCCATATATTATTTAATTTCATGGTACATCCTCCTTAGCAGCAAAACCAATTTTTATTGTCTGTATTATATAACAGAGTCTATATTAAAATAGATATGGTTATTCTGAAATAATCACATAAATATCAGGCATCTCTTACAGGCCTTGTTACAGAAGATGCCTGTGCAATAACTGTTCTTTCCGACTTAATGTTAAGCGCAATGAAAACAGAAGACAATCAAATTGGCTAGAGCTACTGGCTCAGAACTACAAGCAAGGAAACTGATTCCAAAATTTTGTTTAAAAGACTCCATGAACAAACAGGTCTGAGCCACTGCGTATCATATTCATCCCAAGAATTTTCCCTCTGAATGCAAAATAGCGAGCAAGATAAGTACCAAAAGAAGCCACAGAACTTGCTTCATAGCACTGCAGGCTTTCTTGGATATTTCTAAAGCAACAAAAGAAATGATGATATTTTGTGAACCAGCTGACAAAATCCCTACTCGAGGCTAGCGACTTGTTAGCTCAGTTTCTGAAGTCCCTAAGCAGCTGTCTTCAAAATAAGCTGGGTTAAACAACTGGACTTTAATTGGTTTATTTTGAATTAAATGATCCCTCTAACAAATGTACAAATAGTTCAGCTAGCAGAGCTCATGGGACAGTAGTCTCTAGCAGGACTTCATGATACACATCCAGGATTAGGATATTCTCTTCTATCGACAGAATTACTACCGAAAGAAATCAAGTCCTAAATAGCCAATGTTTAATGGCATTCATTAATTAACGACTTTCCTACTATTTTTGTGACGAGGAGGCACTGCCTCAAGCCCCACATGAGAGGCAGGGATAAGACTGGTGGCTTGCTATATCCGGAACACCCAGGTAGTTAAACCCCAGCTGTTCAATCACTGCTACTGCAAAATAGAATCTGGACATCCTCACTAAAAAAGCTGCATTTTTTTCTACACTATATTCTGCTTTTTTTGATTGCATCTGATTGATTTACAGATGCAGTGTCTATTTTACAAGAAGGATCACCATATTATCTAACAGCTCCATTTGTATATTTACAGCACTTCTGTGAAAAAAAATGGATATTTTTTTCTATTTATGAACACACAAATGATGAATAAGTACAAAGAAAATTATTTCGAAATGGGAAAAATCCTAAAGGAGATCAAGAGAGGACCTTACACTGAGTCAATAAAAGTATCAGGCACCATCCTTAAATTTTTAAGTGATGCAATGACAGCACAAGAAACATGGGATTCATTTAATGTTTTACTTTATTGCCTTCATCCATCTTTTTTATGCTCAGTGGTATTAGTAAGAGAAGCATACTATCAGCCACTCCAACAGAAAAGTAAGACGTAGGCAGTTGGAACAACCTTGCCTTCTCTTCCTTATGACTCAACAGCTGCTTAGCACGCATTTGAATAACACTGTTTTTCAATGCAATAAGGTAAGCTTGTGTTGATTTACTTGCATTTTTTCCTGTCTAACTGCTAGAACAAATCCTATCACAACAGCATCCTATGCATATACAGCTCTGCATGACTTCAGTCAAAAGCAATTTCACTAGTTTTCTTCTCTGTTTCTCCTTTTTAGTAATATTATGTTGCTTGTACTTCTAAGAGTTCCGTGCCAAAAAATGAAATGCTCTCTTTTTCTGGAATGCAAAAATGACTAGTTATCATCAGGCCCATGGGTCTACAGATTAAGCCATGGTTTTGTGCCGCAGCAAACAGATGGCAATTAAAAATTTATGAGTACCATTTATTTCGATTTCCCCTAAACCCTCTAGTTTCCAATTCCACAGTTACATTTGTTGAGAGGTTTCCCATTGTGAAGGGAATTACATGAAAAGCACAAGTGCTGGAGGTGTACTGAGGAAATATTGTTGTGTTTTGTTATGAGTCAGAATGGATGGAGTCAAAACACATGACTTGTTCTTAAGAAACACTGGCTGAAAATAATGGAAATCCCAGATATATATCTGCTTTTATAAGGTTTATTAACAGCTGGGCTGAAATTCTTCCATCATTCAATTGCAAGTGATAAATATTTTCTTTCTCTTCCTTCACTGGATTTACTACAAATTTATGATTTTTTTATATTAGAAAATATACAGAAAAATCTGGAAACAAATTTCTGTGTAAAATTTATGTTGCCTACAGTCAGAATAGCTTCTTCTTTTGGTTCCTCTTTCACTCCGAGTCAGTGGTGATTTTGTGTCTTCGTGTGACTTCAGAAACCTTTATCTCACACTACACTAAACAGAAAGTCCAAAACCTAAGTTATAGATATCAGCTTCTGTCCCTATCTGTGTAATCAAAGCCAGTGACCTTTGCTCTTCTTTCTCTTCTGGTATCTTTAGCTGTATTCTGCACTTGCTGCCACTTCCTCAAACTGCACACTACAAAGTGAATTTCTCCCATTAATATCATCGCTTTTTCACACCTGCATGAGAGGAGATGTTTTGGAGTGTTTTCCGACAAAAAAACAAGAATCATGAAATGCACTTTTCTTAAAAGAGTTAAATGCAAGTACTTGTGCAAGTTTAGAAAGCCCTTTTTCAGTCAGGACAGGGCTTTAAACCTTCCTTACTTGCTTTTGCACAGTCACGGCAATTGCTCTTCAGAATACATGGTGTCGGAAAAGGGGTTGCTGCAAGAAGGGATTAAAACTGGAGGCCAAACTTATGGTTGATACGCCTGTGGAAGTGAAGGTCTTTAAAACTCAGAATTAACTACTCCCTTCAGGTAATTCAGATTTTTTCCTTGACAATGTAGAAAGATTTCACTTATTTGTTGTTTTGGATTTTTGGTTTGATTTGATTTTGTTTTTAACTTTTACCCTGGAAAAGTCTGAATGAGCTGCCTTTCGCACTAACTGCAAAAGTGATATTTGCTAGATTCCCTGAAGAGTGTCTTTTAAGAGAGAACATAGTCCAGGAAGCTAGTGTACAAGAATTTGACTTCATGTCTCCAGGGCGGGTGGGGGACAGTGATGGTGTGCTTGAGAGAAATGAGACAGAATTCTAATACAAATCAGAGAGACAGATCACTTCTCCTGAACCTTTTTCTTCCGTTTTATCTTTAGCTCACCAACTTCATCTGCTCATGAGGACCTCATGAGGTCCTGTGCAACCTGTTCTAGGTGACCTTGCTTTGGCAGGGGTTTGGACTAGAGGTACACAGAGGTCCCTTCCAACCCCTACAACTCAGTGATTTGAATGACTTGTCAGCTTTGTATCAGAGTGCTGAAGGACTACTGTCTCTTGCTTGATCCTCTTACCTCAAAACCACTAAAGAGCCAGTTTTAGTGCCACTGAAGAGCCTTCTTATCTGTGATAAATAGCTTATTTCACATGGTCTAGGAGAAGAGGATGGGAAACTCTTTTACACTGAAAATTCATGTGACAGAGGAGGAAAATGGTATGCAAAAGATTCTGCAGAATAGACTTGTTTCTTATGGTCTTCTGCTCAGTTAAAACAAAAACCTCTCAAGCCTAAAGCAATCTCCTAAATTTATAATTCTCTTTGCCCTCTGTTGTGTGCGTATTCTTGTGGACAGTATGAAAAACAGAAGTATAATAGGTTCATTGTTACATATTTAATTTATACTCAGTAAAGTTGCCAAGAGTGTTTCCAGTTGACTTAGATGTCAAGCATTGTTTTGGAAAACAGGATATTAAAATGCTTGCTGATAATTTTGTTTCCCCTGAAAAAAAAACTTAGGTGAGAAGCCTTCCCTGAACTGTTATGATAGTGACTGTGTTTCAAATCACGTGTAGTTCTTGTTAAAATACACATGAAATTGATTAATTACTGATATGCATAACTGATTGTGTCTGCAAGTTCAAAAAATGAAAGGTATGCTTCTTGGTTCAAAACATCATTGGCTCCAAAATTTGTTATGCCATGCTCTTGCCATTTTGTGCACATCTTTACTATTATACGTAACTATTTGATGCTATTAGACAAAAAAAGTAATCAGTCTAGTTTAAAAGGTTTAAGAATATGAACACTTAACAGGATTTTCATTTGCTTTACAAGACTGGCATTTATGAGATCCTAATCATACTAAAGGCATCTTTGCTTGGGGACTGCATAAAGCAAGATTACTTCAGGTTTTACAATCCCAATTATGAATATAATAAATAATCTCACTATTGCTGCCCTTCAAATTCTGCTTTTTACAAATTCAGCAGTTTCGTATGGACATGATATATGTCATAATCTACTAGAAGTTAACTCCCTCACAAAAATATTTAAGAAATATTCGTGGAAAGAAGACTTCATACCACAGATATGTATTTTCCCTCTAAAGAAAACAAATTTTTTTCTAAGTTAGAGGCTAAAATTAGTCTTTGACAATATTTTTTTGCACTTTACCTTCTGGCTACAGCTAGTCATATTGAGATTTTTTAAATCATTTNTNNAAAGAATAATAATAAATATATTTCTAAAAACACTGAGCATGAGAGAACTGCTATTTAGGGCAGTGTGCAACTACTCTATTGTTAATACTTTCCATAATCACATTTTTTTTACAGAAGTGGTCAATGTTCTATGTAAACTTCATCTGTATAACAGTATGGATGGTAGGAAGAGTCTACCTGCAAGGCAGAACTTGCACTTGAACACACGGTGACAAAAACTCATAGAAAATGATGTGAGATCAGGTCTACTCCTCTTCTACTTAGCAGGTTTGTAAAAATTACTCTGGAATGGAGCTGAAATTATATTTGGTTTTGTTTCAGATAATAATGATTAGCGAGTAGAGAATCAGAATTTTCTGAAGGCTGAGAAGAAGGATTTAAACCTAACTGAGCCTTGCTATCTTAGACCAAAGATCCACACAGTCCATTTGTCTGTCTGTGACAACAGTGAATAGTCCACGCTTAGAAAAATTGTAAGAACAGGAAAAGTACATAACATACTTTCTGTGAGTATTCCTGATTACTGATTGTGTACAGCCATCTCCAAGCTGTAGGTGATGTCTGCATATTTAGAAATCCCTAACAGAGTATTATTCTGTGAACTTGTTCAAGATTCCCTCAGAACAGATAAAAATTTTGGTACGTACAGAATCTGTAGGTTGCAGTTTCATGGTTTTACTATGCATTGCACGAAAAAAAGGTTTTGATTGAAATTCAGGAGTTATGACTGATTACGAGACCAGGAATTTCTTAGGTATGGATTCTTTTCATAGTAGAATATGGGGTTTCATTTTATTTTGTTGCTAAGCATTCATGCAAAAAAAAAAAATTACAACAACATACATTCTTAAAGTATCTCAGGTCACTTGTTACACAAACATCTGTAAGCCAAGAGTACCAAATTGCCTTAAAATAAAATAAAATCTGACTCCTAGCACAACTGTCATGTTTCTGTGTGCCTGTAACAGTTCTAGGTTGCCTGGGCAAAACAGCATCAAAGACATATAGCACATTCTTTAAATAGTGCTAGTGATTACAAACTAAATTCTCCAGAGATTCTGTCTGTGTGCTCCAGTAGCAAGTACACGGAAAGTTCACATTGCCACTTACCATTGCTAATATCTACAGTGCACACCACTAGTGACACACTATCTAAGTAAAAATAACATCAGTGTGGTGCCATATGCTTAAATTCCAACTTGATCTTGTGTACGAGGTTTTCTCCATTTATAAAAGACAGCATTTTTCACCTCCAAATATATTACATGATGTCTTTTTGTCTACTGTGACTTTGTATTCCTAAAATTTGCCTGGCCATGAGGACAGCTTTTTCTTTGTAAGGCAGAACTAAGTACAATATTGCAAAGGAAAAGCATTTGTTTCTCATAACACTTAATCTTTTCTTTTGTGATTGGTTCCTTAATCCAGTGTTAGCCTCTCAAACATGTACAGTTTATCTCTGTATATTGAGAAACAACATATAAGAACACAACCCAAGAAAACAACATCCTTTCACTGTGACACTGACGTCACTCTTGTCTGAATCTGGACACACTCCAGTTTCTAATCTTATCTTCTGTAAAACTTCCAAAACATACAGCGCTTCTCCCACTGCCCTGGGTTAGATTCAGCTGTGTTATTGCTACTAAAAAAGTTGTGGAAGTCACAGCAGATCTCAGAAATGGGCTCTAAAACATAATGAATATCTCAGTATCACATACATTTTTTCTTCAGCTCGTTTATATAATCACAAACCACTCAAAAAAGCATTGTAAGTCCTTTCTGAAAATCTAAATATATCACTAAAAGCAGGAATTTCCTCTATATCTGTACTTAAAAAACAAACTAAGGCATGTACAGAACCAGAACAAACAAGCTGACTCAAAACTGCATTAGGTCCCGTATACATTCAACTAGATCAATTGCTGGGCAAACTGTAGGGATGAGGCTTCACACTGTATGCAAGTTCATTTAATTCAGTTCTCTCTCTTTCCACAGATTCCATGGTGATTCAATCTCACCAGCTGGTACTTAGCCATTACACTAGGTATCATATGATCCAGATTTTTTAAGTGTCTGTGTGCAGGACTAATTTAGAACGTTGGCTGTACACCTGACAGGATATATGACCCTTAGCAGATAATTACTCTGCATTTTAAAACCTGGACTGGCTATGTGAACATAAACATAGCCTCCTACATAGAAAAGCCCTGTTTATTGGAATTTGACCTAGGCAAACAATGGGTTTGGATGTTTTTACCAAAAGAAAGTGTAACCAAAAATTGTAGAAAATTCAATATTTTAAAGAAATCCTTTCCTACTCAATTCATAAAAGAACATATAGACCTGTAATTTCAAGGAAATCCAAGAGAAATTCAGAGTCAAATTAATCTAAATCTTTCTTTTACACACAAAGGAAGATATAAAACAAAGGTAAGTATCCTTATTTTTCTACAAGAATTGATCTACACCATATCAGTGTGACAACACCCCATTCAAAGTGAGGTGATAATAAAACATCCTAGTTCTAAATAAGGACACATAAACAATTCAAAATAGTTATCTCCTTAATGTATTATGGCAGCTTAATTTTCTTTCAAAGAACATCTCCACTACACAGTTCGTATGGACACCTTTTTGTGAGAGAGCAATTTTGTGTGTTGCTTTTTTTTAAAAAAAAAGGATACTTGTTTGACCTACATTTAGGTAGATGTATCTTACATTCTGCAGTCAAACAATACTACTGAAAGCAAGGTGTGTAGCACAATAAAAATATTTGGGCAGGATACAGTATCAGATCAATTTACGTCACTCTAATGCTGGACGTGCTCATCACTTCCCTGCAAAAGACCTGTCACCACGTGTACAGCTATCACAGCAAAACAATTTCTTTGACAATTATTGTTGCAGCTTTCACTCACAAGTTTCCCAGCTGCTTTTCACTAGGTCCAGTAGTTAGATCACTTAGATAAGAAAACTTATAAGAGCATGATTCCACATTGATATTAACTGTTATTTCAGTGCAAACAAAAGGTCACAGCAGTTGTCAAATGAAATGCATAATGACAACAGTGTTATCTGCCACATTTTATGGCTTGATTCTGCTCTGTGTAAAGCCAGAGAATATTTTGAGCAATCATCTCACTTATTTGTCTGACTGGAACACCAGTGCGAGCACTCGGATTCTGTACACCCCACCTTGTTGTACAAGCATTCTCCAAGAGCTAATGTGAAGTACGGTGGTTGTTGTTGTTACCAAGATTTCACTGACAGAGAAACGGAGATAAGCTAGACATCTTACTAACAACTTGTTGCAGTCCACATAACAAGTCAGAGCAGGTCAAGCAGCTTGTCTTAGACCATGATGTCTTACTATCACCAAAACTAAACAACCTTGACTTCGTAGTCCTGTCTTAGCATATTTTCTTTCTGCTGAAATAAAAGTAACTGAGTACACATGTAAACATCCATCTCAGTTTGCATAATACCTTCATGGGTATTACAAAATCTCTCTATTGCCAGTTTTGTGTAGATGCCTATATGTGGCAACTGGGTTTTGATTACAAAAGAAAGAATCTTTTCAAAGGCTCCACGTATTCTACATTTGCTGTATTTCTTCTTGGTTCAGAGCTAAGAGTCCTCTCTATCCCAGAGTGATAGGGAGTCAAAATATTGCTCCTAGATGTTCTAGCAGTGAAGCAAACTAAATTAACGCCCACACATGTAGAATTTAACCTTGAAGAAGCAATGTAAACTACGTCTTGTTTTCACTACAATTATTGACCTGAAAACGTGAGACTCTTGAGAAGACCTACTTCGAAACCATGGAGGATCCTTCTGTTTGGGACATACGGTCTGTAATGCTAAAGGTTATAGTGATAATTAAAATGAAATGTTAAGCTTAATTACATAATTGATAAACAGACTGACATGCTGCTGTGCTGCTATGGAATTCATAACACAGTCTGCAAGAAAAGAGGAAAAAAAATCTGTTTTTTGTAATCTTAAGACTATAATATGGTGTTTTATAATTGATCTTAATTAAATTCATAGTTGCTGTTAATTTCATTTAATAGATTACTTCTTGAGTTGTTATTTTTATCAATTTAGATTTTGTATTAATTTGTTGCACTATTGATACTCATAAGACAAAGTGAGAAAACAAATGGCTAAATATCTCCTGATTATTTTGAATTGTATTATTTACATACATCTATGTACATGTGTATTCATAGGTGTGTGTTTATATATGTATGTAAACAGTACCACGTATATTAGCTACTTGAAATCTTTGTTATTCCTATAAGCCTGCAGATGACAGCAATTATTTAGCAAGAGGTCAAGAATTTCACTCTGCATTAGTAGGAGACTGGAAACGTGTGGTGCCAAGGGCAAGTTACCACTATGTGATTTACATAGAAAAGGTGCAATTGAATTGAGAATTTCTGTCAAGATGATCTGCCCTAACTGCAAAAGAAGTATCCTTCTACATCCTCAATCCATTCCTGCATCCCCTGCCATCTCACAGTCATAACTGGCATAGCAAGTCAATGTTCCCCTACGTTGTTTGTTTTCAGTCTTCCATAACAAAAACAAAAGAGAACTTGTGCATTATATGAAACAGTTACTGAAAAATGAGTCATTATCTGTCATACATCAGAAAAAAAATTTAAGACTGATTATGGCGCATCCTAGCTACAGCATTTGGAATCTTGCCATTTGCAAATTTTGTTTTCAGTTAACTTTCTTGAAAACAAGTAAAAACACACTAGTTTTGTTCAGATACTGACTGGTTCCTATCCATTTTCTTCAGGATCTTAGCAGTGTTGTTTACGTACCCTGCAGCATGATTAACATTCGTTCTTTAGGTTCCACAAACTTTCTGCCACAACATGAACATACCCTCAGGCAAAAGAACAAACAAAAAAAAACCCTAAAATAAACAAAAATAAGCAACCTCTTGCTAAAAAGAGAAATGTTAGCTATACAAGTTAAACAAAATCCTGCTATATACAGCTCTCTAAACTGCAGGTCTGCAGGACACCGTCTTCACAAAGGCATCGACAGCAGGCTCTCTCAAAGCAATGGGGCAAAGGGAAGGACCTCCATTTCCAAAATGTAGGCTGAGCCACAGAGCATTTAGCATTGAGCAGCTGCTTAATTTGAAGCAGGCAAGTAGTCCAAATGACTGTAAGCTCTGTGTGTCTGAGTCTGCCTGCTTACAGCCTTGCCTGCCTGCAGATAGCGAAACCTTCTCCAAACATGGAAGCCATTTTCATGGAGGATAATCTAGGTAACCAGGTGTGTCTTCACCTGCGGTAACAAATGCCTAATAAATTCCTAATGAAGACAGCCAATTTGCAGCTTTCACACATTAGTAATTTGCCACAGCAGATTGTGCAGCAAAGGTGCATCTTGATCTCCAAATTCATGTTGAAATTATGAACTGATTTATCTTCATTAGGACTTCACACTGGTAATCTTAGTTATCATATGCTAGCTAAACTGAGTAATGAACACCTTGATTTTTTGAAGAAAACAAGAGGTATGAGATAGCTCATCTGTTTACCTGAGGTCCAAATTAGGACTCATCCGAAAACAAAGAAGTCTACTAATGATTACATTGAGAATAGTCTGATGATCTTCATCATTTTAGTGTTACAAAAGAAGGACGTTTCTCAAACTGTTAGGATGCAAGTAACTCATAATGACCCCGGAGGGGGGGGGGGCCTCGTGTGGGGATAGATATTGGTCCTATGTCAAGGACCATTCTTGGCAAAATCTGCTAATTAAACTGAGTCGTGTAGAGTTTTTCAAATACAGTAATTTTTCTCCTGGCAAGAAACCTGCAGGTTTAGCTCCTTTTAAAAATCTAAGCCAGGGTTCTGGTGATTTGCCTGATTCTCCAGATGAAACATTTACATGCAATGTTCCTCGAATTCTGTTTGTTTGGGGATTTTCTTGTTTTCATTGAAGATCATTTCCTGCTTTATTACTTTAGAAAATGGTAATTTAAGAGGGATTTGGTTTTGTTGTTGTTTTTGCTTTACTCTATTTGTACGTCCAGAGTTACAGACCCATGCTGAAGTAAAAGCCTAGTTAAGACAAGATTCTTCATTTTTGCCTTCAGGTAAAAGAGATTAGGTCAGCAGTATGCCTTCAGGTCTCTCATTTTTTTATATATTTATTTACCTGGTAGAAAAACTAAAGTTCCTTGTCACTGCATGAATTCTGCTTGTAGTAATTAGTCTGAAGTAAAAGCTTACTTAATGATGAAAGCCAGTCTAAGGTTTTTATAATTATATTTTTTGGAGTGGTGGTTGCATGGAGTTGGTAGGAGTATGAAGTCTGATGCCTGCTCTGGTAGTAGTCTGGAATTATTACTGTTTAGTAAATACTGACTAGTTCCCTTTTCCCTGCCAAGTGAATCTGACATAGAATCAAGTTAACTTCTGTGTTGCTTTCAGATGAATTTTTTCTCAGATCGTGTCTCTAGGTGTATTTTGACTAAATGTTTAAAGCAGCTCTGTACTTTATCCTACAGTACCACACCTTTACCTTGGCTCCCACACAGAGGAATTGTTATTGTAATTGTCACAGAGGAATCCTACACTGTAGGAATTCAGTAAAACATAAAAACTCATACGCAATGGTTATTAAATAGACTTCTTGCATAGAAGTTTAATTAACTAGTTTAACTGCAAAGTTCATCCGGTAATTTCCAGTACATAAATACATGGGTTTTATTCATACTCCTTATTAATCACATGAAGAACTAACTTTTTGACACTTTTCTTCTTTGAAACTTGTTACTCAAAGAGGCTGACTGACCGCTTGCAAGTAACAGAGAACCAAATTCGGAAAAATTTGTTGAAAATGCCAATGTAACCGAATCAGTTTGAATAAAGTGATTACTGAAATGTACTAATGCAGAAATTAATTTTATTTACAAGAATAAATATAAACAACTAATGAGCAGACAATCTCAATAAACAATGAACCAGAACTGAAGTACAGAAAACTCTGAGACCATGGATTCAGAGTATTGTTAGCATATAAGTATCCTGATTCTAGAAGACGAAATAGCTAAGGAAAAGCAAACACAGGCCAAGAACAGATTGTATTTTCTCTAATATTTTCCTGGTCTCAACTATTTTCATTGTGTAGAATTTCTTGAAGCTGATGTAGTTTATCTGTGTAATACCTTCTCCCAAGTACCTGCATCACATTTCTAAGTATCTTTACAGTTGTCTGCTTGAGCCCACGTTAAATTTTTAATATAAAACAACCTTTGGCAAAAAGTTCAAAAGGTATACAATCCCACTGCATGATCAACCACCTCCTTCTGTTTCAAGCTAGAATCATACCAGCTTTATTCATTAGACTCTAGTTCTTGTCCTGTAAGAGACAGTGAAGAAGTCCCTCCAGCCTCTCCACCACTATCTCTAGACAGTTATGATTCTGTAGAGCTTTACCATAGAATCACAGAATCACAGAATGGTAGGGGTTGGAAGGGACCTCTGTGGGTCATCTAGTCCAACCCTCCTGCCGAAGCAGGCTGCACAGGACCTTGTCCAGGCGGGTCTTGAATATCTGCAGAGAAGGAGACTCCACAACCTCCCTGGG
>Ga0065711_1028035_pt1 | contig 44167 bp, 19 predicted proteins | sample Hoacrofraction12_FD_59098 | JGI IMG/M metagenome (GOLD analysis project Ga0065711, IMG submission 59098) | Hoatzin crop microbial communities from Cojedes, Venezuela - Epithelial fraction 12 v2 (version 2) | ecosystem: Host-associated > Birds > Digestive system > Esophagus > Crop | place... | reverse complement strand
TTTGTTCTTTTATAACTTGTAGTAGTTTAGCTTTGAACTTTTGATTTTTGGAAAATGCACAGTGGAAGAATGTTTTCATGGGAGAGGAGTGCACATTCCAGAGCTGTCGACTGTTACTCGTTTGGGGGGGGAGGGATGGAGGGGAGACAGCAGGGAGAACTACTTAGGTTTTAGGCTTTGATTGATGCAATTTGTTTTTGTCTGGTATTTTGTGATAAACCAAAGAATATACACTGTACAGTGAAATATTTCGATTTTTCTCTCATTTTTCCAGCTTTTGCTTGTTCAAAACTCTGAACAAGCTTTAAACAAGCTTTGTACAAATAGAATTAGTGACCCTTTATATATTACAAAGTAGTCCAAGGAGAAAATAACTCACAGTTTACTGTGAATTCTAGAGCTACACACAAGCATAATGTGGGAATGAAGACAATATTACTCATAAAAATTAACCAAAACAAAGTGCAAGCCCTTCATGGTGTCTTTGTAACCTGAGCAACAGATTTAAACACAATGTTCCTGTCCTGTTTCATGTTTATTTAATGTATTAAAATTTGATTACGTCAAAAAAATATTAAAATAGGAAAATAAAATAAACTTCATGTAGCTTATTGATTCAAGTAAAGTAAAAAAATATTTCTCTTCTGGCCTGCATATTTTGAAGAGTATTAACATACATACTTTCTTCCCTTTTCTTTCTAGAAAGACAAGAAAACGCAGATTGTCAGAATCCTTCAAATTTGATACTCAGCACTGTTATGACCTCTTCATTACTGGATGTTGAGCCTGTATATCAGAACCAGCACATTGAATTACTCTCCTATTAAGCTGAGGTAATTTTCTTTCTAACAATTTAATTGTTTAAAGCATTATAACAGATACTGTCCCATCCCCCTGTTCCTGCCAATAAAAACATTTCTGGGCAGAACATTATACTGTGCAATATAGCATCAGTTGACATGAAAGACATGAGAACTGGGGCTTTTGCTAACAGGCAGGGAGATTCAGGCCCCATTTACTAACATAAATTTAGCAAGAACACATTTTTTAAGATGACCACACCGAATTGAGTTTGGAAAGCAATTGCAAGCGTCAACTCCTTTCCCCTCATAGATGGACTAGTGACATGATAGAAGCAACATCCTGGATTCACGGGCTGTTAAAAGACTACTGTACAACACTTAGATATGTCAGACTGTATTCTTTGCTGCATTGGCACTAAGAGCTAAAGTCATTGAGGATAGAGAGCATAATTAATGAAAAAGTCCAATGCTGAAACAATGCAATTAACAGGTCTTTCAAAGTTTCATTTCCTGTGGAAAATTATTGCCATTGAAAAGGATCTATCGTGTCAAAAATCCTAACAGACAAAGGCTAGAAACTGCATGAAAATACCAGCTGCAAGGCACAGATGAGGGGAGAACTTCTCGGCTGACAAAGCCAGAAGATGTCAGGGTATTGTTCTGAGTGAGGGAGGCTTTGCCGAGGACGTGAACTGTGTTTCAGACACACATTGAGATAAGTTTCTACTTAGTGGGATGGGCATCCATGCAGTAGGATATTTCATAATGTTACTCACTCAGCATGAAAAACTGCATTTATGAAAGCCTACCAATCACTGGTTAATAGTGTCATGTTTTCCCCTCAGGAAGAGAACTGCACACAGTGCAGGCCCGGTGTAGTCACAGTATGTTATAGGAACGTGCAACTTAGGATGCAGACAGGAAGGCAGTCAGTTGCAGAACTGTGTTCAAAAAAAAGCAGGTGGCTCTGAGGCTGGCCACTGGCCCAGAAGGATGCAGAGATGCAATTGAATTCAGAACTAAGGTATATAAAAAACATTTTCAGAAAGTTTTCTACCCTCACGTAGCTTTAATGTATCTCCTCCTTTCCTGGTACATCAGTAATAAAGATACTGTCAGTGTTCTGTCCATTGCCCTAATAGAACTGCACACCTTTCACGATATATTAACATGAATCTCAAAGAAGCTGCCGTTTTACTTTGTAGCTTCCTTTTCTCTCCAATTAAAAAAAAAAGCAGCTAGAAATACACACCAATACTGTTAAATCAGAAAAACACGGCTAGTGTAAAGAATTAATTGCTTTAGACAAGATTTATAAGTTATCATATGATCACCATTGCAGACAAGAGGAAGAGGAAAAAAAAAAAGATACGTGCAAGGGAAGGTCAGCTAGAGGATAGATATATTCTTATTAGTACATCTAACAAAGATGCCTCATACTCCATATTTTCTTTCAAAGTAATGGAATTCTATTACAAGACAGTAGCCAACGTGGCACATAATGTGTTGAGGTCATTTAAAGCCTGCCTGTTAAACAAACATTACTCCAATTTTTGAATTCTTTTTTTCAAGGATTCATGATATTTCCTGTGTAGTTTCAGGAATTTTTGTCCTGTCTCCTAAACTATAATTTTGAACCACTGAGAAACTGTTTGCCTAAAACCAGAACTCTGTTTTCAATACCTTTCTGTTATTAATATTCCTTAAGTTACATTTCAGCTTCCAATCAAGGTCTGCTGCAACAGTTTCTTTTTTGATACAAGTCCACTGTACTGTACCTTGGATCTCAGCTAGAATGCACAGTATGTCACGTGAACAGTAAAAAACAATATAGCTCAACTTCCCAAAGTCGGTTGAATCAGGAGGTTTAAGGATAATCAAAACCATAATTTTACTAGCACGCAGAGCCAATAAGTCATTGAAGCTATATATTCATACTCACATTGCGCTTCATTATGAAAAGAATCTCGCACCCAGGAACACAAAAATTCTTGCTGTGGAATACTGAATAATTGTGGAACAAATGAATGGCAGAATACACTGATCTTTGCATGAAAAGTGCATCGTAAAAGGGATCCTAGTAAAACAAGCTGAACCTTTAGACTTTTATAAACATCTTATGACTTTCTTAGCAGATGTTAGAGAACTTTGTACAGAGCAGTATTATTTACACGTATTTATTTTTTATATTCCATAAGTGAAACTTACGTATGATTTCATACACAAATACATGCGAGCATGCAAGTGCATGTATGTTTTTAGCAAAGTCTGTTGCTAAGTATTTTGGACCAACTTAGAGTCTTCGGTAATGCCAATAGATAAGTCCCAGTCAATTTGATGTTTTGTGTCAGCAAGTTATTCTACATGTGAGAATCCATCTGTGTAAGTGCAGTAGTATATTTTTTTACAGGTGTTGTTTTGTGGATGTGTCTTTACAGAACTTTTATATAAATCTTTGTATGTTTCCTCTCTTCAGACTATTTGTTTTTCCCTTTTTTAAATATATATTGTCTTTCTTTTCACTGCTAACTACAACAGCTGATTTATCAATGTAAGTGGAAGTTATCTGAACATCAGCCAACATAGAACACAGAGTCAATAGCAATTATTCATGGCATTTTTTACAGCTTATTTGTTTGTTTTTAATGCTCAGAGCCCATATAGGCAAGAAACTGTTTTCCATACTGTGAGATGGAAATATTGCTCACCCCTTTGTAGAATATAAAGCTGAAAAATGAAACTGAAGTGATCTAATCGAGATTAAACACATTCCTCATCTCAGAAACGTAGCGCTGTGCAGTTCAGTCAAATTGTGGCTACCTGAAAAAGGGAAGAATTTGATCACCTATGCCTGAAATTAAACATTTTTACAGTTGTTCTAACCACAGTGTAGGCACTGCTAAACTGAATTATTTCACCATGCTGAGTTATTTCCCACGTTCCTTTGTTACTCCAGTAATGTCAAAAAATGCAGGAACTGGGAAGTCATACAATCTGTAGGAAAGAGAATATTGTGGTTTCTAAGAAAAATATTTATTACCAAGCAAGCTATTTTGATTTATTAAATGATAGCTTCCCATCATAGCGTCTTTTGATATGGTGCTTGAAACCATAATGGTTGTATAAAGCCAGGACTTTATTTGTTTAAAGGCATCCACTAGTGTTTTTCTTAATAGAAATATGACAATGCCAAGTTCATAGAAGCTCATTCAGGAATAAACTCTTGAAAAATTATTTGTTTCCTAGAGCGTCCATTAAGCCAGTGCAGGCACTGTGTCTCACTGCTAGTCTTCTAACGTTAGATTTATAAGATGTTATAATTCAGAACAGGTGATGGGCAGCACTACATGGCACAGCAAGCAAAGTGAAGAGACTGGCAGCTCAGTAGCCACTTGTGAATCATCAAAACTTTTCCCTGGATAAACTCAGTAGTAATCCTTGTAGGTTTTTTGGCAATTATTTTTAATTCCACGACCACCACCCCCTTTCTCAGGTCAAAGTTTAGGGACTATCTGTCTGTTTTTACAGTTATGTAGCTTTTACACATCTATTTTTACCTATGTATAAAATGAGACAAATTATGCTTCCCTACTCACAGGGGACTTCTTGGAGGATTACAAACAAGTCCACACACAAAATTGTAAAGTGATGCAGATTTTTAAGACACTCGTGTCTCCACTATTCCAGATCTCTCAAACTCAGACTCTGTACAGATAACACAAAGGAAAAGAAAAGGCTCAAAACATACACAGCCTCCATATGAATTTCAGGAAAAGCAGTTCTTCAGCTTAGGGCTGAAAAGGAGGTAGGAAGACACTAAAAAACATGAATCAGCAAAACAAAAATATGTCCCAAATGAGTTTTCATTTGCATAGTTAAACAAATAACCACTTTTTTTTTCCCCCTCTGTTGTGAGAATATAAGTGAGGCAAGGTATGTTGGGAAAGGCAATGGTTTTGTTTAACACAGTGAAGAAGGACTTGTATCCCAAGTGTACCAGTAGATCTAACTTTTATTAATCACTTCCAGTCTACTAACCTGATTTGATGATTATATTACTGAGTTAATTACATGTCATAACATAATGATTATAGCAAAGGAGTACTGTTATTTTCCTGTTGTTTTTTTTGTTTAATAAAAACCCCTCTTTTGGATAATTGGTTACATATCCTCATCGACAGCAGTAGATACTTCAAATGCATTAACTGGTAGGAGGACGTAAATAGGAACGTTCAAACAAAAAAAGAAAAATCAGTATTGGTACTGTAGAAAGGACTGGAGATTTTTTTATGGATACATTCCACGCTCTTGTCAATGCAGTTCCCTGAGTTCCTCTACAAGTAACTCTCATACATGAAATTGATTTCTACTAAAGCCCTTTTAGGGTGTTTCTTCCCTCCTTTTATCCTCCCACCCCAAAATACACTTGAATCAGTAACCTCAAAGATCTCAGCATTACTACATTTGAGAGCAATGACTATTATTCTAGCTTTATGTTACCAGGCTGCCAACAGGAACACATGGTGCTAAAAGTTTGAGTTCTTTACAATGTAGTGAGCTAACATTCGCTGAGAACTTTGACATTGATTGTGGAAAAAACATGTTCATTTTTTCCTAAGCTTATGGGAACACTGTAGGCATGGACTGGATTTTAGTACCTGAGAATACCTAGACTGTGACCACCCTATATAGGTTTGCATATACTAACACATATATGTACACTTCCATAATGGAAAGTGATCAGGTTTAATGCCTGTCTTTTGCCTGTGAGTCTACAATTGCACTACTTGTCTCAAATGCACCAGTGAACATTAAGTTGTATGCTTACTCAGCACAACCCTAACCAGTACTAACTTTTTAGATAACACTGTGTTACCATCATTATGAATTGGAGTCTCAACTGATTTTGCTGAACTGCTTTATTGTATAGCAGTGACTATAAAGTTAGATGTTTGCAATGGTGAATTTATCCTGCTTGTTGCAGAGTTTGCACTTCATTAAAATTCACATAGCAGTGCTTATCTATAGCTGAAACACAGAGTCGCCCAGGGGAACACTTGTTACTCTGGGTAATTAATCTGAGGTGATGGGAAATTTTTGTTAGTGTTCTTGATAATCTCTAGGGCATCATCCAACTGCAAAATTTTGGCCTCACTGAAGTGAAAAGCAAGTTTCATCAGTAACTAGAATAGGCCAAGACATTGCTCACAAAGCACTTAACGACCTGGTGTCATCTGGCAAAGTTTCTCCATGCAGTCTTTTTTCAGAGCTGAAGAAATAGTTCATTTTTGTTAAATATTTCATATGCATACATAACAAGCTCCTTGTTTCGGTAATCATAGGAACATTTTAAGAAAGGTTCTACACGTTCTTTAGGGTAAATACACTTTTAAAGGGATTGACTCTATACTTGGTTAAGTCTCATAGGTCAGTGAACTTGAAATCACATCTACAGTAAGAAATTTGTGGTTTTGCATGGGCAGGGAGAAAATACATAAGACTGTCAAAATGCTTGGAGATTCAAGTACGTAACTTGGTAGAGTGAGGCGAGCCTCAATTTTTTTATTAAACAAAAAAAACACTCCCTCCATCATATGCCCAAATTTAGAGATGTGTTACTCAAAATAATAACCACTTTTTAAAAAATCCTTTATATAATAAAATTTTATTTTCATTGTGTCTAGGCATAAATTTTAAAATTTGTATATGCAGAAACCAAATGGATGTGTGTTTTTCTTATTGAAGTGCTTCAGGATAGTTAAACTTCTGCTGCACAAAAGTAGTAGGAATTTTTAAAATTGAAAGTATTTCTAATTCAAAAGAAGAATCCTCCTCTACCCAAAGAACTATTCAAATATCCAAGTACAAAATAGAGGCAGGTTTCTTAGGGAAATTTCAATGATTTAGACAAATGTTAAAGCGAGTTGAAACCGATTTAGCAATTTTATTTCCTCTATTCAGCTCTTTCAGGTGTGACTTTATTAATACTGAGTCTAAAAGATGAATTGGTACTTATTTCACATTTTTATCAACTATTAATTAGTTTAGCTGTCCTCGTCCTAGAAACAAAATTTTTCCCAACTACAGCTATTTAAAACAACATTTTAGAGATATAAATTATACAAAATACTGGAATAATGGAAAGTTAGGCTATATGGGACAGAAGTTAACAGGCTAAATTAAAATTTGACTGATTTTTCATTTAAGTGTTGCTACAATATACAAAATATTTTCAAAACAGTAACTGCTGAACACAGTTATTGATGGACAGGTTTACCCAAGCTCACAAAGAGAGCTGCAAGCTTCCTATTCCTTTTTTTCTTTTTTATTTACCCCTGGCTTATAGTAAATTTGTCTTGATTAAGAACACACTATGTTACTGTTGAATACTCTTGTTTTGAGTGCATCATACTAGTTTCACTGTAGCAGGAGCTAACTGAATGATGATTTTCTCAGATTACTTATTAGTGTCATGAATTCTAGCACAGACATTTCAAAAGGTTTATTTCTCATTGTTATGACTAACTCAAGATGTCCATAATAGATTTGCAAAGGGATTAGCAATTTCATGAATTTAGCGAAAGTAATTGGTTCTCAGCTTTAATTACAGCCCTGAAAGTGTATCATAAACAAGTCATTGTGAAATCTGCAAACTGAAGGAGAACCCTTCTTTACAGATAGATACTTAGATGGATGTGGTTTCTTAATACCATTTCTTCTAAACGAAAGTTAATGCTGGTATTTTGCTTTTAGATTGAGCTATCTTACTCACCGAGTAATTTTTAAAATAAGACATTTCTGGGGTCAAGTTACCATGTGTGCCAAGAAGGTCTACATTTCAATGCAGGACTTGGATGCAGAGTTTGTACACGCATTATTCAGGCACATAACTTCCACTGAACAAGAGACAAGCCACCCACTGCTTGTGTAAATCTGAGTACAAATTTTATTCGTGTGCCTCAGTTCCTGTTTGTGAAAACACTTTGCTGATACACCCCTTAACATAGGAGTTAGGGTGATAAACCGATTACCATTTGTGAAGTAATGACATGCTAAATACTGCTTAGCAATACTCATTAAACTCAAGGATAGAGCTATATGAATTCTGTCTTAACTTACAATCTTGCTACTTAACTGTAAGAGACATTTACATTGCTCACCTGATCTGTTTATATGCCATGTGATGCTGATTCAAAGCAGCTACAGGTACCTCAGTCAGTGGAATGACTGTAGTTAAAGTGAATCTTCTACACAATATGTTTCACACTGGGGCACAATGAAGTATCTGCTGATATTTCATTTCTGATTTGTCAAACTGAATCTCTTCTTTATGCAAGTGTACACACGTGCATATACACATGCTCATATATAAAAGTTTCTTTTGGGGGAAAGGCGCAATAAAACATTTCAAATAAATCAAAAGTCATATAGAAACAATATAAACTATGCTGTATTTGAGGTATAGGAATAAGAGATAGGAAAGATAAAGGCTCTTTGCACAAGTAAATTATCTTAAATTTATGTAATAATACATAATAAAATAATAAACAATGAACTTGCAGGTGAACAGCACAACACAAAACCCATAAAATTTACAATTCAGCAAAAAAATCCTCTATGTTTCTGTTCCCTTATTAAAGGAATGGATGCTGCCAAGTCTGCTAAAGACATATAGGTGGTGTATGCTTTCCTTTAACAAACTGCTCACACTAACTCACATCCATAGAGATATTGGGACACTTGATGTCATTATATCAGGAAAAATCTGTGGTAGCAAAGGAATGAAGGAATTTACAACATGAAGGCTTTTCAGAGATTATTATCCAAACCTTACAGGTTTACTTGCAGAGAATCACTAATACCAGACCACCAGAAACTTAAGTATGACTGCCCCCAAAAGTCTGCAGACATACACTGTAGAAACAAGCTGTAACTACACCTAGCATGTCACAGTTCTGGAAAGTAGAAGAGATTACAGGAAAGGTCAGAATTTGCTGAGCCTCAGGACCGATGGATTAAAAGTAATAATTATTAATTTTATTTCTTTTAAAAGAAATCATTCCTAACTTACAATATTTTGGAAACTAGTAAGAAAAAAAAAAAGCAGTTAGATCTGGATTATTCATAGACTTAGACAAGTTAAAGATGGAAAATAATTAGATCATCCAGCCAATTTTCTTGCCAATGTAGTACTGTTCCCTGCAGTACATTTTCTAGTGCTAGTTTAAGTCCCTTGAGAAGGGATATTCCAGCATTTCCTTTGGACACATCCCGGCATACTCTGTTAGGGAGGTTTTTTTCCCTCCCTCTGGTCAGCCAAGCATTTCCTGTCTCTTTTTTATTTCCACTTCCACTTAAGAATTCTTCCTCCTCCTTGGTGCCAGGGCCCTTCAGGAATCCTGAGGGTACAATCTTGTCGACAGGAATGGATATTCCCAGAACAGGATATTCTACAGTATGGAAGTCTATAGCAGACAATTTTAGGAGAACATTCTAGTAGCCTTCTTTTGCTTAACTACCTTTTGTGTGCCTGATGCATCTCAAAGGTGCTTGGCCGCCTTTGAACATTTTTTATATGATAATTCTTCAGTATGAACTTCAGAGAGAGTACCCGTTAAAACCAAAGCTTGGCTGCCTCAGATCAGGTTAGGACTACTGTAAGAGCATCCCACGATGAACAATAAATTCACCCATACACCACGTCACTAGTGATTTGTCCCTTTAAATAAGTGGACATAAGAAAGAGCAGAAAAATATGGAGATGTCTTGATCCAGTGGTGACTGAATACAAAACTCACCATCTGGGTTCTATGAATGTACTCAGAATGGTATCACATATATGTACAATATTCACATGCAACAGTTACAGTTATGCTATAGACACAGTAGCCCACACCAACTCCTTCCAAGCAGTTGTTATTGACAGAGCAGTTGTGGGAAAAAATTTATTACCATTCAGCAGGCCGTGTGCAAACTCAGCATCATGAAATCCTTATGTGTGTTTATGAAGAGATCCCTTTGCAGTTCCCACAAAAGCTGTGGTTCATAAAGAACCGCAGGTCAAATACAGCCTGAGTGGTTTTAGGCATCTAAAGAGTCAGGTCAAGGCAGGAATTTAAGTGTGGTTTGCTAAGTGGAAGTGTTAACCTTGTCAGATTGAGTTATATAGCCTTGTAACATAAGCAGTCCAAGTCTGCTACCTTGATGAAAACATTGTACTATAGGTCATGATAAATGTCAGTCTTGAAGTAGAAGTTTAGCTTTGCCTTGAAGGGGTCTAGCCACAGCACTGAGGAATATTTTCTTAGAAGAAAAACAAATGTTAAATATCTTTTTGTTCTGCAGATTTGAGCAGGTGGACTTAGTCATTGGTCTTGCAAAAGAGTCTGAAGTAGGGAAGGATTAAGTTTCCATTACTTAATTCAAAAGACTGGCCAAATACAAGACAAAAATGATGAAGGAATTTGGTTGTAATTCTGTCTGTCTCTTTGAAGGGATAGAAATATTCTTGGATGTGTCCTTTGTTTTGACACATTTATACCAATTACAAATCAAAGGGCAAAGCTGGAGTAGTATTTCCTCCAAACTGCCTCAACCCCAGTTTGTTCTAGTAGTCTCTGACAGAATCCCTTTGACAGCAAAGGAACTTTCTCTTTTAATGTAATTGTTCTTGAAGGTGCTTAAAGCATCCAGAAGAGAAAAGGAAATAGTTCTACAACTAATTTGTGTAAATCTGGAAAGTATTTCTAACTTATACAAGGAAATGTAGTTTTAATAAATCTTTTGCTTCTTCTTTAGAAGAAAAGTGTGGCACAAAGAGGTGCATCAGTACCTTATTTCAATTAAAATTCAGAGAGCTAAATCAGTGTCTTCCCTTTCCTTTGTATTTTACTGTAACTGTCTTCAGTGCTGCTTACTTCAGCAGTGTTAATTTGAGGAGTGAAAGCTAATAAGTGAAAGACAAGCAAACCTGGAGTGAAAAACCATGCTAACGATTAGAACTTTATATACGTTAAAGAACTTCAAGAACATTCAAAAAAGGAGAAAAGCAGAACAAAAGTCCTGTGAAATGCAAGATGTTTGTCCTGAACTGCATAAAACTGGATGATCATCAACTGACAGCCAATTTATATTTTTAAAGATATATGAGCCTTATAAAAGGGCTTTTTTAATGGTGACATGAGTAGGAAAATACATACTTGTTGCTTTTGAGAGATGGAAAAATCATTCGGAATATTTGGTAGTGCTGACCATAGCAGCATTCACAAATTAGCAACACAATAATCATTGGTCACACCAGTATGCAATGCTTCCTGCTTTCGGCGATGCACTCCCTGGGAAGGGGCAGTAAAGTCCCATTGGGCACATCCATGCTGTTTCACTTGGCAATCATTTCAGGTTTTCCATGAATTCTTTCCCACTAAACTGTGGAAAGGTAGTGCCTGGGAATGCCCTAGAAAACGTGTCCCGTTTGAGTGGGGCAAGCTTCATCCATGCCACAGAATACTTCTGACAACAAGTGATAAGGTAACCTAAACAAAGTTTTAATCTACACCCTACTAGGCAGTCAAGTAAAGAACAACCATACACTTCTGTTGAAGGTTATGTTTATGGATAGGATTGCAGTTTGGGCAAGCCTCCTGCTGGAGCTTGAAGTAGCTTCAGGATGCAGGCAGCACAATAATACTGCAAGGTCTGCAAGATCTATTCAGTATTCTCTATCAGCAATGCTTTGTCATAAGTTTAAAAGCAAAAATACTTTCTATTGAATCAACAGTCACATCAACTGGGAAAAATAAAAAAAGAATACTCCCTTAGAGCAATACATGTAAGTTACCTTCTGTAATATTTCTATCTATTCAGTCAAATGCACAGTCAATCAGAAAACTTACTAATAGAAGCACAATTCCCCTGAAAAGTCAGGGGGGAGAGAAATCACATCTGAGGGCTTTTTCTCCTCTATAAGCACCAGAACAGTCAGATATTTATATGAGCTTGTGAGAGGTGCATAAAATTGTGAAGGAGAAACTGTTTTCTGGGTACTTGCAACACTTCCACTACCATCCACAAAAAGCAAAAGCTTATTTTTTCCTAATTCTAGTCCCTTCTGCTCACAGAAATAAAATAATCATTTATCTTCTTACTTAGAAATTCATCATAAGAAAAAAAGAAAAAACAAGAGCCAAAAAAAACAAGAGCCAAATAAACAGACACCACACACCCCCAAACACACCATGATCAGTTTGGCAGGTTTAAAACAGAGATATGGGTGAGCAATATATAACTGCTTAAAGCTAGCTGATTTGCACCCTAGCACACCCAAAATAGATGAAGCCTGTTTAATAAGCCAACGCATCACCTCTTAGAACATAGAAGAAACATTTTCCTGAGGTATGTTTCTTATTTTTGGCTTATTATCCTTTAGACTAGAGACGGATGGTGCTTCCTCCTCTAGCTGGGACAGATAATTCCACAGCCTAAGCTACTACTTTGATAAAAGCAGAGGGGGAAAAAGCTTCCCAAGTCTGAATTCCCATAAGTAAGCACATCAGGCATCTTAACATATATGTTGCAACATCTTCCAAGCTCACTGATGGCATTGCCTTGAAACAGTCCACTAAAGAGAATGAGATCATGTAAATATAACAAACCATAATTCATTTGTAGTATTTTTTTTCACATCTAAAATAACTTCTTTATAATGCAATTATGTTTTTGCTGGAAAGACTCACTGCAGAGATAGATTACAAGCTGGTTTATTCCCTTTCCAGCCGGTGAAAGAATCTCTATTAACCAGCCAGAAAGCTTACAAGGCAAACACACTCTAATTCAGTTGCAAGGAACTTCATGATTCTGTATTCACATGTGTGCAAACCACCTTCTTTAATGCACCTTGGGGATTTTACACTGAACAGAGCAATTGAAAACCTCTGTGGCTCAGCAGTTTTTAGTATGTGTCTGCCAACAGAAGCCAGCTCGATGTAAGCCATTTCCATTTAAGCTTCAGTTGATATTCCATGCCATTTATTTCTTAGCTGCTGCCTCATCCCAGCTCCTTTAGCTGCTCTACATCATGGAAACCAAGTCACTCAGAGTGCAATTTGCAGCAATCAGGAGAGGCTGTGAAAGCTGACGAAAACCTCACTGTTGTTTGTGCTGTCCATTGCAGCACCAGCTCAGCCCAAACTTTTTCCTCAGGTATTTTAGTAATGCTACTGAGACCACAGCTCTCCCAGCTCTACATACAGCGACACAAACCACCATCACTCTTTGGGTGTAAAATGATTGATGACAGCACCTAACTGTGAGGAGCAGAGGGCAAGTTTTGATTGTGGAGGTCATAGCCAAGTCCTCTAACAAAAAATTCCAGTGAATTTTTAACCCCCACACAAATCAAACATAGTATTATTTGCTAATAAGACCTGGTCTCCCTACTCTGTCAGATCTGACACTTAAGATCTGCCAGCCACATAACAGTTGCTAAAGTAAATATGCAGTACAGCTAGTGAGTACTGTTTCCACTTCTGCTCCACCCCCCATTCATGCTGTCAAGACAGAGTTTCTCCAAAAGAACAAGGAAAAGAAACCCCTGTAGCTTTTTTGACAGAGAAGGAAGACATCGATTCTGTATCTGCTTTCATTAATTTACCAGAGTTTACACAGTACATAGTAATATTGTCCAATGATTGCCATTAGTGACAGCATTTAGTTTAATACAATCAGTCTCTGCAGAACAAAGTAATTTCCCCAGATACCAGTGCGTTTGATTGCATGGTGTTCTGACTGCCTCTATGTTGTCTGACACGAACAGTCCACTTGAACGTTTTTCAGGAGGACATATTTATCAGATGCACTGCTGCCTCTTCTTTAAGAATATTTTGAGATGTGAATTCTCCAAAGAGCATAAAGAAATAAAAGGATACAGACCTGAACTCCAAACCTGTTCTCTCACAACTAAGTCGTCATCTTTCTTTCTTTCCTTCCTTTTTCAACTATCTACAATTTATTCTATGATTTCATGTCAAAGTTTTATAGCTGTCATGTATTATGGAGATAGGATATATGGTTGCTTAAAGCATGTTCCCACCTTCATGGTAAGGTTTATTGAACATCTCAAATGAATTGTTTCTCAAACTATGTGTAAATTCATATGTGATAGTCCACATTTGTTTTATTGGTTTGCTAGGGTAACTCAGGTTCTGCTTTTCTTCTGAGGAACTAATGGAAAGATTCCAATGCAGAAACACAGCTAAAGCAGCAATGAGAAGCCTTTATTATTTTATAATTTATTTTCTGCATTTAATTCCTTGGCTGATTTGTCCAATTTCTGACTGATTTCACAGGTCACTGGACTTGCCTATGCATTTTTGCTTTGAGTCACTTCCTTGCCAGACAAAAAAAAAAAAAAAAAAAGTCTTCAAAAGGGAACAAGTTTGTCTTTCTGCCTCCACTGCTGAATACAAGACAGAGTGGGAAATAATCATAAGAGGCAACATAAAGAGGATACGTATTTTTTGTGCTTATGCACACATGTACTGTATTCCATGAAGGAGATAATTTAATTCTTGACTTTTCAGTCATGGATCAATACTTCTGTGTGACACTTAAAATGTATAATAAGAAAGCAGTCTCTGAGCTAAAGAGCTTTATATTCTAAACTAGATCCTCTAGTCCTCCATCAGATGCCAATGTGATTTACAAACCTGTCAGTGTTACAACCCACACTTGAAAGTGAGGACAAGTATTTTTGCATTTAAAACAAAATACTGTGTTACCAGATACTCAGGTAGTTTCCTATTATAAATGTAGCCAAAAATAGGACAGCGCAGCTCCGACTCTTTGACAAGTGCTTCTTGAGACAAGGCAAATGTCTTCTTCATAATGCAACAGGTACAGATCAGACAACGGGTTTCATGTCATTTGTTGGGACATGATTCAGTTTTCTATGGATATGGACCTTTGAAAATGTTAGCATTTATTTCTCTCTACCCAGACTTCATTTTGCTCTGCTCATGAAACAGACTAGTTAATCGGCATCTGCAAGATCTTAAATTTATTAAAGGATAAATCTATGGTGAGTTTAAATGTGAACTCAATTAGGCTGTTTACATGGCATCTTTGCACAATGTTTATTAGATGAATTTTGAAGTAAAACCCAAACATGTTTTGTTTCTGTTTTGTACCACAAAGATTGCAGTGCAGCTAGGAAACACACTTCAATGAGTCACCTTGGAAAAGAAAAAGATAAATGGCTAAAAATGCAATAATAGTAGGATATCGGGAAATAAACACTAACTGAGCAAGTAGACTTCTTTCTAGTCCTGCTTGCAATCACTTCTAGTCCATGTTCAGGATGTTTCTTCAGCTACCCAAATGAAAAAAAAAGACAATCACTTCTCGATGACACTATATCCATAACAAAGGCAAAAAGCAACAAAATTAGTTTGTGTTGCTGTCCTGTATTCAGCTGAGTAAGGCTACAGAAGTTCAGACTCCAGGAAGACAGGAATTTTCCATTTCAGCCTTTAGCTGATCAATAGCCCTTAACATTTATTTCAGATCTCGGAATTCCTCGCAAACATAATGAACATCTACGAGTGCTTCAGTCTTGCAAGATAGGTAGCACTATACCAGCTTTCCCTGGTATGAAACTGGAATTGAAAGGGTCTAATTCCTTACAGCATGCTCACGCTTATGTACTTACAGTAGCAGAAGTGGAGAGGATAAGCATCAACAGTTCTGCTGGTGTCATTATACATCTACAGTGTTTTTATTTGCCCAGATGTAATCGTTACACATTCATATATAAACATCAAGGGAAAAAGGAGAAAAGGTTGCAATAAGTCATGAAATGCAATTTACTTGTCAAAATTAAGGCCCTCGATGGGTTCAAAATCTTTCCTTTGCAATTCTAACTTTTTACTTCATCCCTACTTTTTGCCCCATGCAAGAATGGTGTAGGAAGTCATAGTCCAGTGCTTCTGTAAAGCAGAAGAGTAGGCTAGGTCCTACAAGTAACTTACTGGCAGTGTTTGGATCTGAAAGTCTCTTATTCCCCTAAATACATTCCCACCGTTGTAAGATTTTGAGTTAGGACTTAAATCTTTTTTTCTCCCCCACAAGTAAAACCGCCTTTATTCATCTCCTCTACTTCAAGGCAGGGGTCTTCTGCCTTGCAGAGGTAGAATCAGAAACAGGACCAAAATAATCCTTACCTGAAGCACCCTTTTTAAAAATGTATCAATATAACAGCCCTTTGGTCCATCCATTGCATTTGCAAGCATAAGCTGTCACCTTTTTGAAGTCACTAGGAATTTAATTTGAAGCAAATGGAAAGATATCCAGTAAGTCATCCAATTTATCGCAGTAACCCTCAGATATGCAACGTTAAAGTGAGCATTTCTACAGCCAACCATATGATAAGTATTTCAATTCAGTGAAAAGGTTTAAAAGAGTGATACACATATGCTTTTGTAATTACCTCAGTACGTTAAAAAAACAGTTTTTAAAGAAGTGCTAAATGACTGTATAGTAAATGCAAGCTAAACCGAGAGCTTACTTTAGAGAGAAGTTAAAAGACATATCCCTCCAGGCTAGATAGCAAAAGTTCTGGCACCTCTGAAGATCTGGAATGCTTCTACATGTAGGTGTGATTCAAAACAGTATACACAGATTTCCAACAGCAAGATCTGTAATTCCTCACCGTCTTACCAAAAATGCTAAAGGAGGCTGATATTTCGTGTACGACCTTGGCTGAGCCGGTATGTTCATGGGTGCCAGACACCATTCCTAGTGTTTTCAGCCTTCTACATGGATTGCAGGACTTTGTATCCAAGAAGTCCCTAATGCTGCTGTAAACGATGTTATTATTGTGAAGTACCATATGCAGGGCTTACATTTGTTTTTATTGTGTGTTTTTTAATATATATAAAGCAATGTTTATCTCAGTATGATGTTTCCTCGTCTATCCATCCATTCAACCCCCTTCCGCCAATAACTTTTGAGCTTGCTGGGCAATTTGAAACTCATTTTGAAAGAAGTCTAGAGTCTAAAAGAAAATTACATCCTTGCACAAGTTCCTGAAAATCAGTGGGCAAGCAGTGGGTAGAAAAACAACTTGAGGGAAACACAACAGAGGGAAAGGCAGACAAGATTCATCTGTTAGTCATTTGGTTTGGCCTCAGGAAAGTAAAGAATGCAAATCCAGAAGAAATCAAAACGCATTGGTTTTGCTGCTCACATAGCAACTTGGACGATCCAGTTGTGAGATACAGTAAAGGAACTATTTGGGATCCAGTTCTGCTCCCTCAGTATTGATTGAGGTAGGAAGAGAACCTCAATGGAAATAAAATGAAACAATACAGTTTAGGAGCTTGCTCTCATATTCTTCTCTGACCCCACATCCACCAAACATGTTTGTTTGGTGGGTTTTTTGGTGTTGTTTTTTTTAAAGTGTCACAGGACAGTTACATGTTTCAGAATAATGGAGTGTTCTTTAGGGAATATCTGCTTTATGAGGCTATCCCTCAAGGACCCAGTTTAGACTAATTATACAGAGTAGCAATGTTAAACACATAATTCAGGTTTAGCAAGCATTCCACTCCAGAGTGATCTGCACAGGAAAAAAAAAAAATTAACTACATCACTTTTCATTGCCCTAACTTGTCATGTAAAAGTCATGCCAGGATTCTCTTCTTGGCTAACTTGGACTACAGCTGTTGAGGTGTCATCTAAAGGCAACTTCCATTAAAAAAGCAGACATTTTTCTGGTTAGACTCTAGACCGAGCAAAGGAGAGGTGGGAAAGGGAATTAGGAATAGGCTGGTCTTAAGGGAAAAAACTCTTAAGAATAGCCTAGTTTGAAAAAGCAGACAGGGGTAGGACTTCGTATTCCACTTTGAAACCACCTTTTGCTAACATCATTGGCTCACAAACTGGATTAAGTTTTTAGCCACATGGATGTCACATTGGTTTTGAGCACGATGGAAGAATTCACCAGCTTCTCCACTAATTAACCTAGCTTTGACTCAAATTTCTTCTTTCCTGAGTAAAAGGATACAATGACCTACAGCTACGTGCGTCCTACAGGGAAAAAAGAAGTGTGCAAAACTGATTAAGTTATCCAAATGCTTATTTCCAAAACTTTTTCTACAGGTCTATTACATTCTGCGTAAACACTACGGAAAAGTATGAATCCTGATCATAAAAAATACTAGCTAGAAAAAGGTGAAAGATAGGTTTTTTCCCTTCATACATACTAGACTTATCTCCTCCTGTTAACAAAGTGTTTGTAATTAGAACTTCATTTAAGTAGGGTTCAATCTTCAGCATGTTCACTGTTAGTTGTTTCTGATATTTGGCATTCAAAATGTGAGCTGTCCTTATGGCATACATTTATTTTAAAGATATTTTCTTCTTCCCTCAGTAATACAATGCTTAGTCTCCCATTTGAAGGCCCAGAAGCTTCCATTACAGGTTTAGAAGACTGCTTTCAGCTGGATTCAGCTGGAACTGGCTGCTACAGAGAACAACATCCAAAGACATTCGTTGTTTAGAACTTGAGCAAAGCAGCATAAAGACAATAAAAGACTTCAGATGAACCATTTCTGAATTTTTTTTTTCCTAGTATTTGACTATGCCATGAACTTGTCTAAGTCAGATATGAGGGGGAGAAAAAACCAAACAAATTTCTTCAGAGAGACAGACTTACCAGGGTAGCTGAATGAAAAAATAGGTTGCCATGTTAAGAATGCCACTGCACATGGCATATCCAACATATACACCACACTGTTGGTATTATGCTGAAATAGCCATGTTCCTGTCTATCTTCCCTTCCTATGTACTGTCTGCATCCAGCATCCTGCCTCAGGGGCACACTCACCCCACTGAGCTGGTTAGGGGGAATGGTAGTTATTCAGATCCTCTTAATTATTTGTTCTTCTGCAGTGCACATGCTAGCACTTGGTCCTCCACTGTTCACTCATCTTCAGCAGTGAGATTCTGCTAGTTTTCCCATACACAAAGTCTTTTGAATATTGTCCCTATCCTTACCACAGCAAATCAGGGACACAATTGCCTGGGTATAAGTCCGATGTTAAGACAAACACAGAATTTGTGAAAGAAGAACTGCCTGATATTTTGTCTTTTTAAAAGCAGAATGAGTCCTTTCCGCTGCTCATTTGGTTTTCCTCCCGCACAACATTCAGCTTACTAACACATTTTAATCTACAAAACAGCTTGAAGCACTTTGCATTTGGAGTGAATCAGATGACAGAAACACAGAGCAACGATCATTCTGGGCTACACATATCCCACAAAGAAAAACAGATGCCACCATCGTGCCATTGTCCAGCAAGAAATCTGTGTACTAAATTTACTTGAAAGAATGGGTAAAGAAATCATTGCTGTGTTGCCAAAGAAAGACTTGCCAAAAGAGTGCTATACAGGTGGTAGAAACCTGAAAGTTTATCATGTAAGCTACAGTATTTACTACTATTAAAATACCAGATTCTGTGATTTTTTTTTTTTAATTAAATTCCACTCATACATGTTAAGCATTAAGCAAAATGAGTTACTAACAGAATGTGTTATAAAACAGTAAAACATTCTTTAAAATGTTAAAGTCCACACATTTGGAAATAAATAAATAATCGCCAGAGAGTTTAGCCAGACTGCAGGAAAAAGATGAAGCAGTCTTCAGACTGTCATAAGCAGTATTGCCTCTTACAGCAACACATACCTTTTAACACAATGTCAAAGTCCCTTCTGCCTTACCTTTGTGGCTTAGAATCTAAAACTACATCCACTGCAGGCATATTTTAGGCTTTGTAATTTTCAAACATTTTTATCAAGCCCTTACACTTTTACTAAAATATGAAAAACATCTACAGGGTCCAGTTTACCACTTGGCCTTCAGATAACACTCCTACTTACTTAAAAAAGGAGCTTTGCTTAAGATGAGCAGAGTCAGGTACAGACACCTTTCACAGTTTCCACAAGTGCTTTCCCACCTGAGGTTATTTTCAAGAACGTGATCTTAGTCCACACTGCAATACTAAGAGGATGAAAAACGGGGAACTACACTCTTTAAACTCACTGTTTAAAAATAGATGTCATAATTGTGTTCTATTCCTCATCATAGTATATGTTGTTACTAAACCCAAATGAGAAAAAGCAGGGGACAGGTTGCATCAAATCAAGGCATTTCTTTTGGTGCAGCATGGTTCTTCATGTTTTGTAAATCCACCTCTATAGCCCAGAAAAACATGGGGAACACCAGGCAGATTACTTTGCCCATAGGTTGGCCAAAGAGACCCCTTGGAGCATGAACACAAGCTACTTTTCTTCCCAGCCCTGGGAAAAGAGAGTAAGCACAATAGGTTAGCTCCCTGTGCTCCATCTTCTACAGTCACCTGCTGAGGTGGCACTAGTCATGTTTGTGAAGTTGATATGCCATCTAATTTTATAAAGCTGTTGATAATTTTCAAAGCTATTATTTTAACCTCTTCAAAAACTAACGCATTTTGGTTATATTTAGTTCATATTTTCAGGGTTATTTCAAGTCTTCCTGAAAAATGAGGGTCATAAGCAGATTTACTATGTAAAATTCTAATGTAATCCCCTGATTCCAGGAGATAGGGAGCTAAGCAATACCTATGTAACATCTCTGCCTTCATTTTATTAACAGATACAAGGTGGGGGAAAAGTGTATGTGTATATGCATGCACGATACAGAGAACAGGAAAGCTGGCAAATGAATTCAGAAATAGTTAAATGCTCCCTCTGCCTCCCCCCCCAAAAAAAAAAACCCCAGAACTTTTTAGGGATCTAAAGATACAGAAGAATCGGGGGGGTTAACTATCACCACTTTTAAAAGCAAAATATTGTTTCAGATAATCTGAAGACATTTTTAAGCTAGAGCAAATACATTTGAAGTTTCATTCCCTTTTATTCATATTCTTTTAAGTCTCTAATAACTAAAAAAGTTCACTTTATAGGCACAGAGATACAGTAAATATCTCCAAGTATTCAAAACTGTGGTACAGCAGTAAATATTATCAGCATAAACCTTTAAGACCATTTACATATATATATGCACTCATTATTACTTCCCCCAAGACGAATTACACTTAAACAACAAATGCAAACCCACTTCAAAAGCCTTAGCATTCCTTCTGGTTTAGAAATTCATATTTCCATTCTCACTGTCTCCTTGAGAGTAACAGAGGAAAAAAAAAAAGGTATAAAAAATACAGCAGGAATCAAAAGCACTCACCACTTGGAGGAAGGAGATGTAGCAAGCTGCAGTCAGCTCCAAAATGGCCCCTCTAGGGCTGTTGCCATTTGGCTTTACCAATAATGAAGAGAAAGCCACAAAAAAGCATAGTATGGGGGGGAAAAATTCTTGTCACAGTCTTGCCAATTTTCAGATATGGTATTTTTAATTAAGAGCTAGATATCCTCAAGAGACTGTATGATTTTTGCATTTAGAAACACAAAAGAAACAAAAACAAACAAAAAGAACTCAAATCTTTTAGATTAAAATATATTTATATAGAAATGCAAGCACAAAGTATCAAACAATCCTACTGCCCAGGCTTCTGAATCACTTTAAGGGCAGGAAGATGGCAATAACCTACCATAGAAAATCAGGTGTGGGAAGGGTTAAGTGAGACCAGGTGTACCTCATTACAAAGGCTTAGGTTTCTATCACCACAATATTGTAGGTTTCTTCCTGCATCTTTGTTTTTCATGGGGTGTTTTGGTTACTACGTTCAGTATCAAGAACAATTTTTTAGTGTTTTTCAAATGCTGTACAAGTTCCAAGTCATTAAATACTTCTAAAACTAGTTAATAACTAAACAAGCTTCTATAAACTCCTGCAAAAATAGCTGAAAATTATGTTTTAAAACAAAAGCGAGTGACGTTAGGCCTAATTCATGCAGGAGTCAGGGCACTTGCACGTAGAGAAATGACTGGCAGATCAGCTAGGAAATTAACTTCCAATGCTTTGGCTAGTTTGTGGTATCTGCCCATACACAAACACTGTAGTAAGCATAAGATGCTTTCTCTCTCAGCAAAAATACAGAATAACTACCTTCAATTTTATTTTTGAAAGATATGAGTATATAAGTGTATTTGCATGGGCATTGTGAATAAAAGTCTTAGGTTATCTTACAAAAAGTTGTTCATTTGCCTGTAAGAGAATAAAATGAGGCCTAGCTGCAACATGCACACTTTTGACTGAAACTGCAATCCTGAAAACCACCACTGAGCTGCTACCTCAGCATGGGAGGACCTAAACTTCATAGATGTCTTCTAGAACTTTTTCCTGTGATGGGACCACTTGACTCATAGAACATGAAAGACAAACAAGTTTATTAGGAGATTTGTAATGCTTGAAGTTTGAATTTGAATGAAAATAAGAACCTATGAAAACAGCCTATGTCTCAAGAAAGGCTGTTCCGAGGTGCTTGTTCCTACTTTGTGACTTTGAGAGAATGTTCCTTTTACATAACACAAGTAAGGCAATTTTGCGGGAAAATACCAAAAAATAAATCAAAACCTGTCCAAGAAGAGAGGCAAACTTTGAAATCTGAATGAAATAACATTTTGTACTGAGCATTTCCCCATCCTTATACTCCTATGCTAAGAATGTGCTTGAATCCTGGAAGTGAGTCACACTTGTATGAACTCTGCATCTCTCACATTGAAAACTATGATGGCTTCAGACTTGAAATCTGAAGTCAAGCCCTCTCTTCCACTTAGCATCACTTCTTCCATAATGACTCAACAGCAAAGTTTGTTGCTTAATGCTGTTCCATAAAACAGTTAATCCAGAACTGACCTTATAAAAACTGATCCCTGTACATCCTACTTCTGGCACAGTTTGATTGGTGAAGAGCTGATCCCACGCACATATGGGTATTAACGATTTGCTTTGGGTTTCTGTGGAATCACTGCAGACGGGGATTTTTTTTTTTTTCCATTAGCCAGTCAAGGGAGAGTAAGGTGAAAAAATCAAATAACTCTCATCCTGATCCCTGCACCAACCTCATTCACACAACAGCTGTGGTCCTAAAACAAGAACTCTTCCAAGTCAGCAGACCTAGGGCAGGGGCACCCAGTCACTCCTGCCCCATAAATGAACTCATGCATGGAGGACTCACGTCTTTATGCATGAACTCATTCCACTCCATGGGTCAAGTATCCAAAGTCCTTTGTGATATAGCTCAGGGCTGAAATAATAGATTTCCCAACATGTTAGGTAGCACTGTGAATAATGGAAGAATTTTTATAAGAATTGTTAGAAAAGCAACAGGCCCAGACACTCTAACTGTACCCTATTTACTTGAGATTTGACACTTTTCTTTCTCTTTTGCAGTAAATGGTTCTTTCCTTTTAAAATTTTTCAGGCATCATTCTGGCAAAAGCAGAGATATTCCTTTACCTATCATAGCTTCTACTGTTTTTTTAACTCAAGACTGTTTTTCTGTTGGCTAATTGCCATAATTCATGACCATTTGCCACAATCTTGGTAACAGTGATAATAAAACTGATCGCGTTTTTTAAATTCAGAATTACGTTTACAGAGTTCCTTAACAATCTTTTATTTAGGTTGGTTTCAGATCTCAAATTGTAATTTATTTTTCATTTGAACAATCAGTGATAATTTATAAAACTGATTTCCATTTTTGTTCTTGCAGTCAGTCATTCACAGTTTGTGGGCACATATTTAGCTGCATATAATTCCACACGTATCAGATGACTGGCATACACATTCAAAGGAGAGAGTGACTTTGGATATTTGGCTTTCCCAGTGCCCCGCTGGAGACAGCGCAGCAAGGCCAATCTTCACCAAGTGCTGACCACCCATTGCTGAGAACAAGATTACCTCAAAGTGTCTCAAATTGAGGATTAGACACTTTTCAAAATTTAGGCATGTGGTCATCATCTGTATCAGGTACAATACTAGAGTTAGCGTTAAAAAAAAACAGTAAGGAAGGCATGACATAAATTTTCACTGCTTTAAAAAAACAGGTTGCAATTTTCTGTATGTGACAGCATGGTTGATTGCTCTGGAAGTTACAGCACTGTAGAGCCACTAACAAAATAAAAGACGTACATCTTAATCAGACAAAAGCCTTTTTTTTCCTGCTGATTTAAGCTGGAGAAAGAGGACTAGAAGAAATCTATAACATATGAGCAAATTATCTCTAAATGGAGTGTTTAAAAATGTTTCCATCAGGCATAAGCAGATGGGTCTTTAAATGAAAGCCAAGTATTAAAATGGCATCTATTTTAAGTCTTGCATTCCAAGAGAGAGAATACAAGCCAGAGAAGTTAGTCTGTGTTGACATGTAAAGTACATCACTCCCATCAGAAGGGCTGATGAGGATCTAAATGACCCAAAAGATGTTCTGTGGCTCAACTGAATACCAGAGAACAGAAGCATAAATGAATCTGAACATCGGTAATTCAATTGTAGTCATTGCATCTCTGAATCAGCCTGTATGTAAACTTCCACTAGACAGAAAACACCTGGAAAAGCTCTGCTAAGAGGGCATTATTCTTTGACAGCTTTGGATGACAGCCTACACAAACAAGCAAGAAAGAGAGACATTGTCTTTTTTCTTCAGTACAGCATTGTTTCTATGATCACTTCCAAAAGCCCAAATTTACAGTTAGAGAGCCCTTTCTACAAGCACAGCATATAACGACATGCTTGGTGTTTTCAATATATACTTGATATTTTCAGCACTCTTCACTCCAAATCAGGCTGGTTTTCTTTCAGTATTTATACCTCATTCTCCCCTGAAAGCTCTAAAATTAAGATTTTTTCACACATAAAATCTTCACTCTTCAGCTATTAATGTCATGTATGATATCACTTCCTTTTGTTGTTTATAAGCAAAAAGATTGTTCAGAAATGTCCTGGATTTGTGTAATCTCAGTGAATTTTTAAAAAATTAATCTTTATTTAAACAAAAATAATCAGAAAATCAACATGATGTCAAACTGAGAGTGATTTCAGTAGTAATGACAGTAACTGATTAACTTCAGTCCACTTAACAACGCTGTTAACGTTCTTCCTGCATCTCCTTAAAGTCGATTTTTTCAAAACTCAAGGGTTTTCTCTTATGCACATCTGCAAATTCAGTGTCAGTTCCAGATTCACATTTTGGTGGCGAGTCCAGCTGGCCTCAGTTCACCCAATGAGAGGCTATTTTTTACCAGACAAACAAATTGAGGTGACTTAATACTTGTGGGGTTTAACTGACATATTTACTTGCTTTCACCATCCTTTTTTCACTTCTAATGAATCAAACATATTACTACACACTGTTGATAAATTGAAGATGATAGGAGAGAGCAGATGAGATAGACATTAACAACTTTAAACCAAGGACGCCCAGCTTAACTCTCTAATACCTGACACAACCAGCTCTTCAAAGGGAGGCTTTCATTTTTTGTAAAGGATTGGGAAAGAGAACTAAGGTTTAAGGATTTTCTTTTAATTTAAACTAAATTCATGGGAAAATAGGCATGGTATAAGTATTCCAAATTACTGCACCTTCAAAATTATATGTCTCGGTAGCATACATATCATTACTTGACGATAACAGGTTATGCATATGTATTCTCTTTGCATAAATGCTGGTAATGAAAGACTGATCAGGGTATCAACAAATTAGGAATTTACTCAAATTCTTGGAAAATCGAAAAGCTGAGACCTTTTTGCATGTATACTAATCTGATACATGTAGGCAGTTGTTTACCCACACTTACAGTTTAAGTCATCTTTTTAGTACAGAATTGAACAGTACCAGAAAAAAGATAATTTATTACTTAGTGTCTAGTTGTGACCTAAGCCAAGTTATGAAATTAAGTATGAATTGACATGAATTGGACTTTTACCACAACTGAGTGGGAATAAAATTGGGCTGCTAATGTCTCTGTGCAAAGAAATATTTGCCTCTACACAGAGCTGAGCAACAGGTCATGAGACTTAAAGCTTGGCACTGTCAGTGACTTGCTGGGAACCTTCAGGCAAATGATTCTTTCCGTTTTCCTTTGTTTTCCTAACTCTAAAATGGTAGTAACAAGATTTATTCATACTTACCCTAGAAAGCCTTGTGGCTGTAAGCTAATGGTTCTTCAGCTCTAAACAGCATTAGTACAAAATTGGCTGTGAGAGGCACTTTATTTTGTTAAGAACAGAGACATCATTTCATTTTCTCCAACTGTGGTACCTCAGCACGCTCTCAAATGAAGCGATACGCACCTCCAACTGTTTTTAAACCCTGACTGGATAACAGCAGTCTTGTCCGCTAATGCTCCTTTCAGTGGGCTGTTTCCACCTTTACATACATATGTTGTTATACTGTGGGTTCACAGGCTTTACCACCGACAGAGTGGGAATGAGATTGGGTTGATAATATTTCTGAGCAAAGAGATACTTGTCTCCGCGGAGAGCTGAGCAACAAAAACTCATGAGACCTAAAGACTGATCTTGTGCCTCTTGCTCACACTGTGTTGTACTGATTACTCCCAAGTTCTTTCATGACAGGCATTGAGATTAATTAATAATCAAAGAATTGTTCAGGCTCAAAGAAGCAACATCATCCATGTGCAGGATACAGAAATGCAAAACACTAAGGAGATCACTTAGGCCAAATAGGGATAATCTCCCCATGAGACTTTCTAATACTTTTTGCAGAGACAGCTCTTTTTACCTTCAGGCATGAGGCTTCCACTATTTTCCTTGAGAGATTCCAAATTTTGTCTTCTCGCCCCATCACTCTATCCCTTTCTTTTCTCTTAGGCTGGTGCAGATGTTTTTTGCATATTCTCTACATTGCTTCTTAGCCAACTGTGTCCTTTAGCTTCTATGATAATCTTTTGGTTTGGTGAGTGTCCTTTTATTCATCTTTGACTGCCTGTAGATCTACCTTCACTTCCACTGCATAGGCCACAGAATCCTATATATGTTCTTACCTTTACTACCTTTACAGAGACCATATTGCCTTTTTCCTTGGTGATCTGACACGTTGTTGCAACAGAACAAGGTGCTGGAGATAGATGGAGGAACAGACCATGTCAAATTACCCTATAGGACAGATATCTTGCATGCTATGAAATACACTGCGCACATCCTTTGAGTCTCCTGACCAAATGTCCTGAAGATGTGGTTTTTGTAGAATTGCATTGTCCCTGGTACCAAGAGCGAATGCCACAGCATATCAGTTCACAGAAGTATCTCAGAAGATTAGCAGTAGATGCTGGAAGGTCTAATGCCAGGAATTATCACATGGGAAAATCAATAATTTTTTTCAATAGCTTCCTAAGAGATGGCTGAGGTGAGATGGCTGAGATGACATGGCTGGTTTGTCCCTTCTAAAATCCCTGTTTATCAAAGATTTTCAACTTAGTAGGCTGCAGTTCAGTGTAAGTCCCAATATCTGCCATAAAAATCATAGAATCATAGAATCATAGAATGGTTTGGGTTGGAAGAGATCTTTAAAGGTCATCTAGTCCAACCCCCCTGCAACAAGCTGGGACATCTTCAACCACATCAGGTTGCTCAGAGCCCCATCCAGCCTTGCCTTGAATGTTTCCAGGGATGGGGCATCGACCACCTCTCTGGGCAACCCATTCCAGTGCTTCACCACCCTCATTGTAAAAAATGTCTTCCTTATAGCCAGCCTTAATCTACCCTCTTTTAGTTTAAAACCATTGCCCCTTGTCCTATTGCTGCAGGCCCTGCTAAAAAGCCTGTCCCCATCTTTTTTATAAGCCCCCTGCAAGTACTGAAAGGCCGCAATAAGGTCTCCCCGCAGCCTTCTCTTCTCCAGGCTGAACAGCCCCAACTCTCTCAGCCTTTCCTCACAGCAGAGGTGCCCTAGCCCTCAGATCATTTTTGTGGCACTCCTCTGGACCCAATCCAACAGGTCCATGTCTTTCTTGTGCTGAGGGCTCCGGAGCTGGACACAGGAATCCAGGTGGGGTATCAATACAGTGTAAGCAATACTAATAGTTTTGTTCTGTAAGAAACACTTACTTAAAATATTGTAGAATGCTTTCTTGGTCATGTAGAGCACAGAGTTTTCTGCTGATATCATTTTATGCAGTGAAAAAAGTCTGAGGGCTAGTTAAAATTGAATCACAAGCATTTCTGCTGAGAAAGCAACGACTGCCTCAGAGCCATTGAACAATGAGGTCTGCTTTGAAGAGCTAATGCAAGTTTATTTGCTTGCAACAGAGCAAACTTTCAGTTCTGATTTTTTTGAAACATTCTTTCAATAGTTTAGCCTGGGATTGCACAACCTTTCCAGGTTTAAGCACCCTACCAGACTGCTGCCAACAAAGGTTGCTTAATTCCTCAGTAAAGGGGGAGTCTTGTTATTTAAATAAAGTAGCTACTGTAGTAGATTTGCAGATATGTTAAGAGTATTACAGGATCTAGAGGTAGATTTAGGAAGAAAATACTATAAAGCAGGAAAAAATTAAACAGTGTACTTATTGAAACTTAAAAGAAATTATGACATGTGATGTGATTGCATCAGATAAGAGCAGGTGGAACTGTGTTACCTGTACAATGTAGTGCATGTGACAAAGTGACACTTGATTATAGTTACAATTTCAATTAAAACACTGTCAGCTTTTAAAACCTGACTGTCCATCACCACCAATTACATTAAGGGAAGAAAACAGAAGCCTCAGGGTTCTTCTGTCCCTTTTCATGGACTGCAAAACACCATACTATGCTTTTGTAAGCACCATGAAATTACCCACAACCTTCTCTCTGAAACTGGACTGATGAATTCATCTGCCATGTGTTCACTGTGACAGGACAGCAGCTGCTGCATTCCCTGAGGAATCACAGGAACACTGTGATGTGTTCTAGATTATCTAGTCTAGGGCCTTCCTTGTGGTGGTGCGATCACTCTACAACAGTCATTCTGGAAGAAATTTTTAGAGTCAATTCAGTTTCCATTCCTCATGTGAAGACAAGCTTTCATTCTGCTTTAGTCACCAAAATGGAAGTACCTTGCAAGTTCTATGGTAATGCCCGGTCACTGTGAGTTTCTCTAAAGCCAGGATTTTAGTAGAAGTAGAGCAGGTACTGTAGTTTCTCCAGCATCTCTCCATCTTCAGTCAGAAAGAAAGAGAGAACCTAAAGGCCATAGTCATGCACAGAAGGTACTGACAGTTTTCACTTGGTCCTGAAGCACCAGCAGGGGGAATCCTTGCTGCTGACCCTTCTGCAGGAAGGGAGTTGCATGGCTCTTCCACCTGAACCTTTCAGGCCTGTATTTTCAAGGGCAGAAAATTACATTTTGCCAAGGTGTAAGTTACACCACACCAAAGCAACCAGACACTCTTCTGCAAGGAGTCTAAGTAGTGCTTTCAGCTCAGTGGTGCTTTCACGTTGGTTTTCTTGTCCGTGGTCCATAGTATGTCATAGCGGATTGGCTGCCTGTTGCTGCAGGTTAATGGCTGACTGTGCATGGTTTGAAACAAGGCGTCAGGCTCGTGTCCAGGCTTTGAATAAAAGCCTCACGTTTGTATTGAGGTAGTGATATATACACTGGAAGCACACAACCAGTCTAAATTTTTTCAGCTTGTGAAAGTTCATCTGTCAGACCAGCCTCTTGAACAAGCACTCTGGGATTTTACTGGAAAAATTACTTCAACAGAAACATTCTCTCAGTATAGTCAAAAAAACCTGCATGCAAATTTGCTCCCTTTAGAGAATAAGCGGGTGTTTTAGCAGACTCAGCTGCAGAGGTTTTATTGGCAGGTTATTAAAAGCTTCAGATTTTTTGATATAATTTCAAGAAAAGAATGTAGACACAGAAGATTGATAATGCTAAAATACAGGGGAAGAGAGACACTGGGCAAAGTACACAAGCAAAAAACAGAGCTGGTTCTCCCCAAAGCTTGCTTTGGATAAATTATTTTTTATCTCCAGCAAAACTCATGGCTTTGCATAAATTTAAAGAGGAGTCATGCAATTTATTTACTGCATAAAGTGAATGTACAAGAATTCTTTCTACCCTTAAGATTCTTGGACAGTGTCCTGACACTAAAAGTTACAAACCATCTAAGCCTTGAAAAGTGCTTTTCACCAACCACCAATGCCACTGAATGGTCTGTTTTGTGACTTTCGTGTGGGATGATATCAAATTCTATAATCAATCAATTTTTAACGCAAGGTGTGATCAATCTGTTTTTTTTCCTACTACATATTTATTGTGCTAATTATATTCCTTTGGTATGTCAGCATCCCAATTATTTGACATTATTGACATCTGCCTGTGTATAGAAGTTTCATAAACTACCCATAACATTGTATATACACATATAAATCAATAATTATTGTAAGAGAAATTCTGTCATGTTTGAAGTCAATGGCGAAACTTCCCTTGACTTCAACAAGGACCAGATTTCGCCTCTCCCCCTGCAATGTATCTAGCAGGTGCCATTGCCTTTAATGCCAAGAGTCAGCAGGTGTCTTTGCTAGTAGTTCCAAATAACAGCATTTGCCTTATTACCCGGCATATTAAAAATGTATTTTCTGCTGGCTCACACTGAGCTTCCAGTCGAAGGTGGAGGTTGTCACATCTGCCCAAATGAGACTGCATGCTGCTGGAATGAATTCTCAGCTCCGTTCCAAACTCTAGCTCTCTGTTCCTTAGTGGCTTTGGAGCTAACAGAATCATAAATCAGAGCTGATTTGTATTCTGCATGGCCAAAGAGTTGCAATAAAGCCTTAAGATGGGTGGATCTTCCAAAGCACCCTGCCAATTAGAGCTATTATTTACACTGCTGAGCTTCTCATTTGGTGAACTGTCTAATACTGCATTGCATCCAGTAGGTTTCTATGCTGGTGTGTTGCAAACATGTGGCCAAATCATCTGGATATAGAAATAATAATATTAACAAATATTTTGGACCTCTAGCACAGCTTTCAACCCAAGAGCTGTAAATAACTTCATGTTAATTAAGCTCTTCCAGCTTCCATTATGAGGTAGGTAAATGTTAATATAATCATTTTGCAGATGGAGAGACATTAGCACAGAGCTGTTAAAAGACTTGCCTGCTGGCTGATATGACCTCTATGGAAGGTGGGTCCTTTATCTAACAAGACTGTTTTTCATGTGCTCTTAAGCTGCTGAAGATAAGCTGACTACATATCTTTACATGTTCTGCCCAATATACCCCTATTTTTTTTTCAGTCTCAGAATAGGATCTACAGTGTAGGTGATACATGGATTCTTAAAACCATCACTTTCACATCCTCTGCTAAAGACATTTATGTTCACTGAACTGGTGACCTCTGCAAGAATTCAAACATCTAATTAATAAAGATTAATAAAGATTTCATCTCTGGGAAAGAGCAACCCATAGGGGTATCTTTCTATCTTTCTTCAAATAAGTGCTCATTTTAGAGGAATGAAAGATTCATTTTCTCTTGTCATTTTTGTGAGACAAAGCATATCTAATTTTCCCCATCTTTTGTCAGAGTCATCCCATTATACTCAGAAATCTTACTTCTCCAATAAAAATTCACCTAGAAACACTGATATAAAAACAGGATGTTAATAGCTGTGGAATTGTGTTGCTAATTTTGATCTCTAACACAGTTATATCTATCAGTCAGATTTGCAATTTGACTCATCTTCCTTCATCAGACCTCAGCCTATTCATGTCCAATTTTGAATCAAAATAGCCATATATTTTGTTTTACTGTTATCATAACTAAATAGCGTATCTACTAAAACTGCCAGCTATCCTCCTAAGAATTGAAATACCTTTTTAATGTTTGTCAGACCTAAAACTTATCCCAGTCAACCTTGTACTATTACTGCCTAAGAAATTAAAGGCATTAACCAGCTGCTGTGGAAGATAAGTAATTCTATATTTTCATTTGCATTCATCAGTTTAGGAAGGAAGAAATGCCAGGTATTTTTCCAGTTTCCAAAAGCCAAAGATTCTGTTTAACTCCATGCTCCCATACAGGTTTACTCTACCGCTTCTGAACATGGTATCCGAGGTCATCCCACATAAAATAATAATATTTAAGTCCATAGGAATTCCCCATCTCCCTATGGCTTGGACACCAGTGAAGGTATTTAAGTCTGTTAAATTCTCAATATTTTAAGCCATGGAAACAGAGGACAGATTTATTTTGTATGACACATAATATCTAAATTTTCTACATATAATGGTAGATCCATCTTGGAAGTTACAACTGTATAAATCACTTTGACTGTGGTGTCACTCTGATGTCATCTGGAAGAAAGGTGGAACTTACCTAGAAAATGGTTTCATAACTGATGTAGCATACGACTTCAAATAAATTCAAATTAAAGTACCAGGGATAAAGTGGGGTTAAGTCCTGGAGTTATTCTCCCATATGAAAGCAAATTGCAGCGTGAACTCCAGAACAGAGTTCTATTACCACGTTCAGATAGCTACAGCATGGAGAACAGTTTGGGTGTAGCTGATCCATCCCACTCTATCAAAATCCTTCTTGCCACCTGCACAAAAGGCTGACATTAGACTAAATTCTACATTTTTTAAAATGTACAATGAAATCAATTAGCTAACATCATTATGAACTTGTTCTTAATGAATCTAAAGTGATAAATCTGATTTATACTTGCAAAGATTTCCAATCTGTTGGCCAGAATGTTGCCAGTGTTATACAATCCACCTTTATTCAGGACCTATACTTTCTACACACCTTCATAATTGAAGAAGTTTTAGGATTGTCATTAGAAACATTCTTATCACCAAACTCTTTCTGTCCAACTCAGAAGAGGTATCTTTCCTTAGAATTAGCATTAGTACATCTTTTTATTCTTTATAGAATGGTCTCGGGAATGCATCAAAGCCTGGATGCCTGTGGCTTTTTATAGCTGAATTATTTCCAGAATCTCTGCTTAGTTATATTTCCATCCAAATGTTCTTTCTGTTTCTGGACTGTCTGTAGGACTTCAGCTTAAGTCAAAGTACTTATTGTATTTTGCAGTGCTTGTGCTGTCTCTTACTGTATAAATTCGAGAAAAATCTTTAGAAGCTTCTTTTAAAGTCATTTGTAAATGTTCTCATTTTTACCAGCCCACTTTATTAATTTAATATATTCAATAGCATTCGAAATGTTTATTTCATTAGTCATGCGTGACATCTAAGCATAATTTCTGACTTGTCACACACCTCACCTCGTAACTGCTGTCTCTTTAAAGCCTTTAATTTGCACAGCAGTACAGCTGGGAGTCTAATACAGTCACATGTATGAATACTACCTATGTAATCCCATTAAGTGATGAAATTTTGGAATAGAAATTCCAAACATGGTAGAAACACAGTGTGTACTGTAAGTTTTAATTAGCTAATGACATTTGTAAGATAATTCAGTGCTTGCAAAAGTGACGGCTATGTTTTTGGGGGTTAGGGAGGCAACAGGCAGGGGAACATGAGATCCGGCTGAGATCACAGGACATATCCCAAGTGAAACACAGTTCATGAGGTGGGACGTGTCATAACTTCTTCAAATACACAAGCAGTGTTTGTGCTGCTTGTCCTGGATAAGGCTTCCTATACCTGTAGAAAGGAAGGCTGACCCACTGATTAAGGCACCACCCTGAGGCAGGGAATACCTCCTTCCTGCACCCCACATCTCTTACACACCTCCTGACAAACCTTGGGCAGAAGATTTTGCCTCACTGCAGCCACAAAATGGGAGCAGTACATCTTCCCTACCTCACAAGGTACTGTGAAGATAAAAATGTGAATATTTAGGTACTACTGTAGTGATGACCAAATAAGCCACTGGCATAAGCTTATCAGGTACTATAGTAGCATGGAGAGGAATTCTGCCGCTTGCCTGTAGTGGGAAACTCCTAAAATCTTGCCTTAAAAGGAATGGACGACAAACAGCATGAATCCCTAAGGGGCATGAAGGGGAGGACATACTTTACAGTCCACAGAGGCATATTACTTCCAAGGGTGGTATTTTGAATATATTCTCAGTACTTTTACCTCTATAAGCCTGAAAGCATTTTACTTTATGATGAAATATACAAGTATAACATTGCTACTCTTTGATTAATAATAGTAGATCATGTTCCTTTTCATTTCCTCATCCCCAGCTGAGTAGAAAACACGCAACTGTTTGAATATGTTTAATCGCTTTGGTTTTACTTAAGAGAAAAAGTATGATGAAAAAAACCCCCACGCTTTTCTGTAATTGGTATTTTGCTCTCTGCTAAGCATGGGGGCATTTCTACCAGTTTAATTTAAGCCCCTGATTCAGCAAAAAACTTAACCATGTACATAACTCAGTGTGTAACACTCTCAAAAATATAGTGGGTACATGTTTAATTACTTTATCAACTCAGTGTTCTCGAGACTTGAACAGAAAAGTTTTGCCTTTTCTTTATGATGCGAGATTCTGTAATGCTAACATAGAAACTGTTTGGCAATTTCATCTCCCTTAAGCTTTTTCCATTTGCCAAATATCAAAGATGTAGAGTGTCCAATATTCAGTTATGTCAGCAATGGAGGATAGAATTTACTTTTGTTTGTTTGTTTGTTTCTGCCCATGCTGAGTATGCAGATGACAGTCAAGGTTGTTCTCTGCTGTGATATTTCATCATGATTATATTTATGGTGTTTAGAACAATTCTTTCAAATATATTATCCAGAAGTTAGCATAGTCCTTATGCCTATCACTTAGCTTTTGAAGGTAAATTACATAAAAGGATGTGGTGTGCTTCAGGGAGTTTAGCCAAACAAATAAACAAAGCAGCAAGAATTGGCTGGTGCCAATCAGGTTAAGGAACACTACCTATACCTGTGGTAAACAGAGCAGATTGGTCATTGAACGCTATATTAGCAAGTTATGTGCTCTGACTTTTTATTAGATTATATCAAAAATGTGCATTTCACTTCATTTTTCCTTATAACATGAGACTAGGCTGATAAAAATTCCAGGATGGATAAAGAATTGGTTTGTTGAGATTGGCAGGAGTAAGGAACTGGAAAGTTTACTTGTCTTTTTTTTTTTTTTTTTTAAGAGGCATGCATAAATAACCTGACTAAAATTACACCATGCCCTTTATAACTATTGTTTCCTTTTACAGGTAACTCTCCCAGAAACAGCTAGTCTTGGCTGGCACTAGCAAATCTTTGTATGTATGGGTTAGGAAAACTTTCAAGACAGAAATACAGTAGTCTTAACAGAGCTTAGATTTCATCACAAATTTGAAAACCTGTTCAAGTTCATGGTGTAGAAACATACCAGAAAGAAACACGCAGTGATACATAATTCTGTCCTGAAGGCCTGGCAAAATTTCTGTCTGGACCAATAATACCTCCCTATAATCTTCTTGGCACTCAGAGGCCCGCTCTTTAATTGCAGTTCAGTGTGCTCCTAAAAACCTTTTCTGGGGAGGTGGTTTTGTAGCAATTGCTTTGGCTGAAAAACCTGAGAAGTTTATCACAGTTACAAGTACTAGTAACAAGAAACACATCTTGTGATAGTTCCAGTATCGCTAAAGAAATGGCCTGCCATTACCCAGTGTCCATGTTTACCTCACGGCAAGTATCTCACACATTGCCTGGCAAACAAAAACTAAATCACAGAATTTCCATGGACTAAACAAAATGCAACAACTATAACTATTTGCAAGCAAATAAAGAATCAACTTACTGGGGTTTGATGGATGATAGGAAATGTGTTTTATAACTATAAAACAAATCCAAAGTATTGCATAAATTAAGAAGGTAGAAAAATTCCTCAGGCATGATAAGGCAAATTAAAAATTGAGAAAAAGGAGAACTTGCTTTTATTGACTTAAGGGAACACCTTTACAGCTAGATACTCAAAGCACTGTGCTGATTCCTAATTATTTAGCCATGTATTTCTCTGAATAAAGTCCACAGGAATTGTCTGGTTAAGACCACCCATTTAGTTCTTAAATTTTCTTCCTTAATCTTGTGTGTTGATTTTCCATAAATTGTCTGTTCACTTTCCATGTTTAAACTCTTCTACACAGCATGAAAAAGTGGCATAAAACCAGCATGTTAAGCACTGTGAATGACTACTTTTGTTATCATCTGAGGAAATGACACATTTCGGTGGGGAGCGGGTAGGAACAGGGTGCCTGCTAGTAGCTGGAAGAACAAACAAGTGGCGTTAAGCAGAGCTAATACTTACCTACCTAATTCACTCTCATGATGAGAAACACAGCTCAACTCCAATCCTATAAAGTCATTGCACAGAGTTTACGGCACACGTACAATTACACTGAAGTTATAGTCAGGCAAATACATGTCTCCGCATGCATACTTAAATCACTCCCCACTTCAGTCTTTTGCTGAACTGAGGCCTGGCAGGCTAGAGTGTCTGTCAGGTCTGTGTTGAAATACCCGTTGTGCAGCCAGGGAAGAACTCTCACAGTGCATTTTGACAGAGGTCCCTGCCGGCCTCCATCAGGTGCCAACAGCAGCACATCCTTTCCCAAGGCTTGAGGGTGCTGACGAGCTCGTATTGAATGCTTACTGTCTTGCTGACTTGAGCATTCTGCTGGATACTAGGTCAAGAAGGAGGAATGAAAAAAGAGAATACTGATGTTTTAAGAAACAGAATACTTAGTTCACCCAGTGGAGACCTAAATTACAGACAGTATTTCCTGATCACATGAGATGGAGTGATTAATACTTCTTCTTAATTCTACTAGTAAGTGGTAACCTACTGAGAACGTACCCAATGTGACCGATCCTATTTACTGTCCTCTAAATAGGAATAAAGATAATGCTTCATATCCAGATTGTTAGCCACATGCACTGAAATAGTAAAGTACCTGTAGAAGGCAATCAGAATGAGTCTTTTCAAAGACAGAATAGACAAGATTTTTATAGCAGCACAGAAATCTGATAAAGCTAATGGGAGTACTATCTGAATGATTTTGAATTTACTACGCTGGGAAAAAAAAAAAAAAGCAAGAGGATGCCATGACAGCCCTCCCTTCTTATTATCAGTCAGTGGTAGAACTTGGCTCACCATTTCTGATGCAACTGTGACAAAATCCTTTTTTTTTTGTTTTGTTTTGTTTTATTTTGGTGAAGGAATATAAAAATGCTTTTACCTCAGTGTGGCTTAAAGTTTTGGTTATGATTCAAGCATCTCAAAATATTGAGAATAATTGCAACATTGTGTGCTGCCAGTATTTGCAGTACAAAGCTCTTTGTGTTTTTCTCACACTTTTTGAAAAAAGAACATTTTACACCTCAGTAGATACTTGTGGGTTTGGATCATGAAGTACTAACGGTTTTGATCTGTTCTGATTCCTACCCCTTGTGTCTCATTTTTCTCATGGCTTAGAACATAATATTAATGTGACTCATCTGTCATGAGTAATTTTCATATCCTCTACCCTCTATTTTGGTGTCTGACTAGAGGAAAGCTGTAGTTATGTAAAAGTATTTGTGTATTTTGTATAAGGGAGGATGGGAATCATGGGTACTCTAAGCAAAAAAAAAAAATGTCAGGAAAAAAGTGTGAATTACAAATTTAAGCAACTTATATATACACTGTAATTAAATGTAATAAATACTTTAAAACATGCTATTTCAATTTGCTATTTCTTAGCTTTAAATATCACAGCTGTCATCCCTGGAACACTGGAAAAGGAAATAATAAATGGGGAAAAAAATCCGTAGGGTTTATGGACTGGCTTGTCCAAAATGAGTCCCAAATTTTATATTGAAACATTTACAAGGACACTAATTATGCTTGGAAAGCTGGTATTTGAAATTGCAAATGACAGTTCCAGGATGTCAATGTTTTCTGGTACAGTTTAGGAAATCCTAAGTCGCGTGCTACTTTTAAAAGATGTAATTATGTGTACACATTCCTATGACTTTTCTCCAGACCAGCCTTCTATTCCACAGTAGTTGTCTCTCACAAAAATTTTAAAAATTCACTAGAAAAGAGCACAAACAATGAGCACAGCAGCGATTTTGCTACAGAGGCATTTGCAGCAATTGACAAAATTCCTATTTTCTCCCTCAAACACCAGATTGAAATCTTTTACTAAGTAGATCCAGTTCAATGCAAACCTCATTCCACAAAAGTCATTTGCATTTGGGCTGAATATTGAATCAGCAGGACTTCAGTATATGCTTAAAACAGAAGTTACATTTATGTGACTACTTAAATTAACTAGGGGTCCTGTGTTAAGAGAGAAATAGTGATTTTCTGCCATTCTGCATTTGCCTTTCTGCACTTGAATTGCAAACAGAAAATGTTGTTTTCCATACCCAGCTAATACCTGCAGGCAGCAGAGTGGGAAGGAGAGGAGACTGCATGCCATCTTAGTATATTTGAAGATTTAGTACGTAAAAAATAAATTCTCCCCTCTCCTTTCAACTACAGCTTTGCAGTAAGTAATTCTTAAAAGCAGAGCAATGAAATGAAACTTTACCAATCAGGAAATCTAATGCTTAAGTTTCCTCTTAGGAATGGTTTCTCTTCTTCTCCTCTCTCTTTCGTATTACCTCCCTCCCTTGCTTCTCCAGGAAGCCTTCTTGGGACTTATTTTCTCCGTAACAGAAAAGACTGCCTTGTGTTGCTTCATGTTCGCCGATATTATGGCTTTAGACTTGGAACTTCTCCAAATAGTCCTAACATATAGATATTGGGATCTCCATGTGATTGAATAACACAGGGGAGACAGGGATTGTATCAGCAGGAAATCTTTCATGAGATTATTTTTTCAGGGGAAAAAAAAAATACTGCACTATTATAGGTTTTCAGTTCTGAAAGTAGTTGAGCAGAAGAATGCACATCAAGTGACCAGTCTCAGGACATGAAGAGCTGGATAATAATATTAAAATTATATGTTTTTAAAGACAACAACATCTCAAAGTGACCAGGAGTTCCTCTCAGAAAAATCAGTGGGACCCTGTTGAGTGATTCACTGGAGCCAGAATTTGGCTTTTTATTGGTTACACTTTGTAGCAAAATGAAACTCTCAGCACTGGCCAAGGACATCCTTGGAGCAGGGAAGGCAGGCAGGGGTAGTGGTGGTGGTGTGAGATGGCGAAAGGCACATGAGAGGGAAAGGGGAGGGCTGTGTCAGTGATGTGCTTTTTGAGGACTGAGGGGACTGTGTGGGGAGGTTGTGAGAGGACAGGGCACTTTTTCTGATCCTACAGTTGTCTTTTCTCCTTGGGATCACTTCTTTTCGTTCCTTCCCCTCCTCCCCAGAGGCAGGACACCCAGAGACCTTCCCTTCACTTACACTACCTCCACATTTTTCTGTACCTTCTTGATTGTAAAGGAGGAGTCGATGCTGGTTTGGAGGGACAGGAACTGACAGCACGAGGGCAGAAAGCCAGAGAAATGCTGCTGCCACTGGAGGTAGAAAGGGCAGATGTGATTGCTGTTGCTGCTGCTGTACTGGGACCCTGTGGTACACACTGGCACTCCTTTACCCTCCCTCTAATCCCACAAAGGCAGTAACAGCAGTGGCAGCATGGATGGTACAAACAGGAGGTGGGAATGAGCTGTTCCGCTGAAATGCCTAATCCCTCTCTCCTCAGGCACAGGCAAAGTAGCTTGCCATCCCCTTCAGTGTGGCAGCTCTCCATTTTGCTAACTATTCAAAGCTATGTCTGACTTTGTGACTTTCCTTCATCCACACAAGAAGCTGAGCCGAAGCCCCAAAACTAAACACCTGCAAGCTGCAGAGGAGTTTCTGTCCAGAGTTCAACTGTGCACCCCAGAGCCATCTCTAAAAGTGCTGAATGAGTGTAGATGAGTTCTGAATTACTGACACATTGTTTGAAGCAGAAGGACTGTTTGGCAGGAAAAACAATAAAAAGCAGGATAAACAATAAAAAGCTACTCTTCGTAAAACTAGGAATCAAATGGCAGTGAGGCTGTGCGTAATGCATTGGCAATTTCTGCTCTCCAGGCTTTAGAGTCCTCTAGAAAGGTGCCAAATGCATATTTCTTTGTACGGCTGAGATGAACTGGATGAAACCAGTTGCAAATAACGCACAGTACTTGGGCATTATCTCCTATTGAGATTGTTTACAATAAATTTGACACCAGAGGCCAGAAAGCTTTGTCATCACTCATCTAATCCCTAACCTAACCAGAGGGTCTGGAAAGCAGCCAGTTACTTTCTGTGAGGACTCTGGGCTTTGTGAGGAAGGCACCCATCTGGCTGCCATCATGTGGCAGCTCTCGGACCCGTGCTGGGGCTGGGTGGGCAGTTGGAGCCACCTGAAATGGAGAAACAGATTCCAGCCAGGGACCAGAAGCTAAAGAGCTGGTTGGCAACAAGGTACTCTGGAAGTACCTGGGCTGATGTTTTGAGGTCTCCTTTCTGGCAAAAAAATGATCCTCTATCTACAAGATTCAAGCTTCTTTTGTGAAAATGTACCGTTTTGACCAAAATTTAATTAATTCTTTTGTCAGATTTGAAAGAAAGAGACCTTACAATAGCCCAGATGTGGCATTCAAATGAAACAGGGTAGCAGGCATGTTTCAAATGGGCCGGAATAAATCTGAGGTAAAACAGTCAAGCTACCTGCAGGTTTCCCTTGTGAAATCAGTGCTCCTTTTTGGCTCTCCTCCCTCTCCAAATGCTTCCTCCCTCTAAGGTTAGCATAGTCTGGTGGCAGCCAGGCCACCCAGGGCACAGCTCCCTGGGGCCTATGGGGTTCACGGCACTGCTGAAGCTCAGCTGTGCAGAGGTTAGGAGCCACTACTCGAGTTTTCATTTTGCCATGACTGATAAAATGCTTCCAGTAAAGGGAGAGATACCTTCGGGTGCGTTTAGCTCTCTGGAGTTACTCTGCTGGGAAAACAGTGGCTCTGGAGAGTAAAAACACAGGCAAGGAAGATCTTAGGCCAAATATCTCAATTTTCAACCACAAAGCCAATCAGCACGTGGAGAGCATCACCCTGCGTATCAAAGACCTGTTCTTCTAGTAGCCCATGGTTCGTGCAGGATAGACACTGAGCAGCAAAAGGAGCATGTGGTCAGCAGCTGAGGGCAAGGGCTATGCAGAGAAGTGCTGGGCCCTCCCTAGGTCTGACCCAGCAAAGCACTCAACTATGTGCTCACACTCCAGCTGGAGCACAGGTCTCCAGAATTCACCATCCAGGACTTTACCACACTGAACCCTAAATGCGATGGCAACCCTAAAAACGATGGCAGCTGAGCCCACCAAGTCACAGAGACTCTTCCTAGTCATGTCAGTGGGATTTGGATCAGGTGAAGCACGTATGACTTGGTAGCAGCTGCATGAGAGTGATTAGCCTATAAAATAGATAAGCATATTTTATATTTATATAGGATATTAGCATTGCCGTGGCTCCCCTTGTTAGCATTCTCACATCAGGAGTGCAGTCATGCTTGGGACTTTGTATGGCGGTTCCAAGCACATCATATCAATCCAAGCTTCTTGGAAACTAACGACTTTATGTTGCGCATTACATGAAATGTATGTACATTTTAATGAGGGCAACAGACATGGAGAAAGATGAGATTAAGTAAAATTTTTTCAGCTGTCCTTCAAAGTGATAATTTTATACCTAGTAATCTGAAAAAGCTATGCAATGTCTCTGCAGAAGGGTGGCAACAAGGCTCAGTTTTCTTGAAATCCAAACCCATATTTTGATTTACAGCGTAATTATTACAGGATTGCCAATAAAAATACAAAAAATTATTCTTTTTAGTCTATATTCAAACTGCTACATCAGTTTTCACAAGCATTGAGTAACTAAAAAGGCTACTCACTTGAAGTGAATGAGTTGCCAGGTTTTCATACTTCTGAACAGTAGGCTTTGAATAAGAAGCCTGAATATGAAGTTAAAATATGAAGTGTTAAGCCACTATGTTTGAAAAGCTTGGCCAATATTCCTTAATATTTTTGAAAAAAAGTACAGTGTGCTCATATATTTCTTATAAGCTCTATTTTTCCCCTAGGGACCGACTTATAATCAACAAAGTAACAACGGGCCTAACACAAACAACCTGTCCTTCTGCCCTTTCCTGAAATCTAAATGTAAGTATATCCAGCTTTGAAATCCTAAATGAGTTACACATAATGCCAAAAACAAAGCGCAAAGGCTTAAAACTGAAGTTGTCTTAAAGCTGTCACCCACACAGGATTTGATAAGTTATTCAAGTGTTTGCTATACAGCAAAGCTTTTGAATTTTGAGTAGAAAAATATATGGTACATAAATTTTGGTGATCATCCTCAGCAGCTTTTTTTTTTCCTAGATAATTAAAGAAATGTACCCGTTCAGTCATTCTCTGTTGTTTAACAGGAGAGAACATGTAATTTTGACATTTCATGTTTGTTTAAAGAATCTTGCTTTAAATCTATTTTTTATGATCAGCAAAGAGAAAGGACAGGTTTAATTAAAAAAGAAGTGTCAAAAACCATTATATCCTGGGAACAGAGTGAACCATGCTACTGATGTGCTTTTGATATCCAGAATGCGTATGTACATGTGTCTGCTTCCGTATGTATGCACATGTAAAAATAAACAGCAGTAACAGTCATTGAGAAATCCGTGTTTAATACAGTGTTTAGTTTAGCTCAATAATGGGAAGAATATGCTAAACATCATTCTGAGCCTTAATGGAAAAGTTTCTGACAACTAGACATTAGCTCATAGTATCCACAGTCATCTTATGCCTATGACTATTGTTTGTTATCATGTGTGACTTTTGGAAGAAAAAATGCATTATTGCTTAACAAGCTGCATTGCAGTAGTATCCTGCACTCTGGTTTGGTTTCTAGATAGCTAATTAAAAGAATCCACATGTTAAGAACGAATTGTGTACATTCCTCAGACGTTCTGAACATCTTTTAAGGAGGATGAGCACTACATTCTATCACGTTTCTCTCTTGCGGAGAAATCGTACACAATTTGTCTGCAATTAAACCAGCAGAGCCACATAAACATGACTCTCCAAAGAGGTGGCTCTAGAGCATCAGCCCTGGCAGAGACCCGCTCTGTGAACCCACTGAACTTCTCCCAGCACCGGGCTGGGCTGGCACAGTGCCGGGGGATTCGGACCTCTGGCAGGGGCCGCTGCCGGAGCTGTCCCTGGTAACCATTTCACCCGGCAGCGCCTGCTGCGACCCGCCCTGTGTCAGGGGCTACAGAAGTCTAATAAGAAAGAAAAGAAAAAACAAACAAACAAAAAAAACCCAGAAATTCTATAGTCCAAGGCTCCAGCCCACAAAATATTAGTAGAGAATAAAACGCTTTCCAGCTAGTATTAACATTCTCCCAGAGCGTCCATAAGAAAGTTTTAGAGCCCAGTCCACCTAGCAATAAAACATCCATCCAAGAATGGCAATGGACTTTGATAACTCGGCTGCAAAGTTTCTATAGCAGCCGATGGAAAGACTGTATAAGAATATTGCTTTTTTTATTAATAATTTCATCAAACCTTTTGATAAAGATCTTCTGGTGTTATATAATAATATAGATCACTTTAAAAAGAGTATCACATGTTCAATATTTTAGAGTCCTTTACCTACAGCAAGTGAAATAGTCATATAAGCTATTAAATATACTTACTAGACAGAAAAAAGCAACAGTTAAGATAAGCATTATAAATTCGCACCTGCTACTTTTTATGTGTGTCAGAATTGCTTTGAGAAAAATGCACACTGTCCTCAACAATTCACAGATACAGTGGAACAGAGAATTAAGGGGAAAAAAAGCCTTAAAAAAGGGCTGGAAGTTCTGGAAAATGTTATTATTTCCTCTTCTCACAGTGAATAGGGAAGAATTTCAGCAAAACATTCAGATCAGCACAGAAATATCCCTCAAATTAAAAGGCAACAAAGCCCTTTATCTGTAGCAAGAATACAGAAAAATTTCAGACTCGAGCATCAACTGGCAGATAGACTTGAAAGGCTTTTGGGTCCAATAGGAGTACTGAGCTGCTACCAAAATCAACAGTCTAATTGTCTCAGTTGAAACTGGGGCTTAGCTTTTGGGTTTCCTGTAACTAAATCTCGCCACAAACAGCTCTGCTAAGTTTTTCCTCTAATAAAATAAAACACAGCAAAATTAAGATAAATACAAGAGACAATGAAGATGAGTATATAGTTCCCAACATACGGCAGGGAGCAGATGTTAGAGAAAACTTGTGAAGATATCAAAGTAGTACTTGTCAGTTTTAAATTGTTGATATGACAGTTCTTTAAAAATAAACAATCAAACATCTGAAAGTAATTGCTAGACTAAGGGATTTAAGTTTATTTTATTTAAGCAATAAGGTATTTAAAAAATGTCCTCAGAATG
>Ga0065711_1028036_pt1 | contig 44169 bp, 32 predicted proteins | sample Hoacrofraction12_FD_59098 | JGI IMG/M metagenome (GOLD analysis project Ga0065711, IMG submission 59098) | Hoatzin crop microbial communities from Cojedes, Venezuela - Epithelial fraction 12 v2 (version 2) | ecosystem: Host-associated > Birds > Digestive system > Esophagus > Crop | place... | reverse complement strand
TCAGTTTGTGCCCATTGCAACCTTGTTGCTGTCTTTTGTCCTCCTGTGTCTTGGAATTGAGACCCACCAAGACCTTGCATTCAGACAACACCAGAAAGACTAAGTGGTTCAAAGGTGCAAAAACACTTAACTTTTTTAAGAAACTAAATTCTCCCCCCTAGGAAAGCTAGAAGCTACCTGAACAGAACTGTTAAACACAGCCTGCCTTCTGCATCACCGCAGCAGAGCTGGCGCTGTGCAGAATGGGGCTCCCCAGCAAAGCCGAGCACTGCACAGAGATGCACCCAGGACTCACAGATGTTACAGCCTTTGCTCTTGTTTTTATGCTTCTAATGGAAACCACAGATACATCAGAAAATTGCCCTCAGATGGCTTCGCCTTGGGGCTGGTCACTGCGGGTACGATGGGGACACATTGCTGCTGTCCGTGAGGTGATGTTTCGGGTCGCATGCTGAGTGCTAGCTGACGAACACCCCTCTCCCCACTGCAGGGGCTTGCAGCTGCAGGGCCAGTTTCAGCTGCAGGTGTAACATCTATGGCTTCTGGGCTGCCAGTCCTGGCCATGTCTCCGCTTTGCCAGCCCGCATGGTGTGACGGGGTGCAGGGAGGGAGCAGGAGTTGCCTGGGTGTGCTTAGGAAGGAGCAGTAGCTGTTAGTGAATGGGAAAAGAGCCATTTTTGAGGTAGTCTCAGTGTGTATGGTCCATGTCCTCCTGGAGCCTGAGCTCCCCTGTGATTATGTGGCTGGAGAACCGCCCAGCGGAAAAGGACCTGGGGGTGCTAGTCGACAGCTGGCTGGACACGAGCCAGCAGTGTGCCCAGGTGGCCAAGAAGGCCAAGGGCATCCTGGCTTCTATCAGGAGTAGTGTGGCCAGCAGGAGTAGGGAGGTGATCATGCCCTGTACTCGGCACTGGTGAGGCCGCACCTCAAATACTGTGTTCAGTTTTGGGCCCCTCACTACAAGAAGGACATTGAGGTGCTGGAGCGTGTCCAGAGAAGGGCAACAAAGCTGGTGAAGGGTCTGGAGAACAAGTGTTATGAGGAGCAGCTGAGGGAACTGGGATTGTTCAGTCTGGAGAAGAGGAAGCTAAGGGGAGATCTTACTGCTCTCTACAACTACCTGAAAGGAGGTTGTAGTGAGGCAGGTGTTGGTCTCTTCTCCCAAGTAACTAGCGATAGGACGAGAGGCAATGGCCTGAAGTTGCATCAGGGGAGGTTTAGATTGGATATTGGGAAAAATTTCTTTACTGAAGGAGTGGTCAGGCATTGGAACAGGCTGGCCAGGGAAGCGATGGAGTCCCCATCCTTGGAGGTGTTCAAAAAAACGTGTAGATGTGACACTTCGGGGTATGGTTTAGCAGGCATGGTGGTGCTGCGTTGACGGTTGGACTTGATGATCTTAGAGGTCTTTTCCAACCTTAATGATTCTATGGTCCTGTGGTGTAAAACAGCCATCTGCAGGCTGTGTGTTAGCTGTCCATCACCTTTCCTGGTCAGGAAACAGGCCTTTGGCTGAGGCAGGCGGAGAGCAGACGCGGAACCCCAGGCGAGATGGTATTTGCTGCGACATTGAGAACAGAGGCATCCTGTCCTGGGAAGATGGCCATGGATGTCCCCCTCAGCATCTTGTTAACAGATGTCAGCTGTGGTGGCAAAGGACAGTGAGGGGACTGAGCATGAGTCCAAAATCTGCTTGGCATGTTTAACTTGGCAGGGAGGGGGTTTGACTGCTGCATGTTGCACAGAGGAGAGGGACAGCGTGCCTTCAGTGAGAGGGCAAAACCAGCCCCGGAGCACATGGACAGAGACTGGCCTTGAATAAATTTGAGTTAGAAATGAAGTAAAACAGAGCAATGACATCAGGAGATGGCCATTCAGCCTGAGTGGCAGGAGCAAAGAGCAAATGGCTTTTAAATGGAATAGGAAAATGGAGCGAAAGTCTGGCGTGGGTCCTGGGAAGCAGCTGTAGCAGGGAGCAGCATGCAGCTCCCAGGACTTCCCCGACCCAGCCTGCTGTGTCATCCCCTTGGTACTCAAAGCATCCAGTTCTTCCGACCAGGGCCCATACATGGCATTTGCCATATCCCCGGGAAAAGACTCTTCTCTTCCCTTTTCTGTCTGACAGGGAGAGGCTGTTTACTTGGTACTCGCCGAGAAGATTTTAGCAGGTTTTTTTCATTTATTTCCTTTTCAGCAAATGGAGGCATCACACTGAGAGGAGATTTTTAATTGGCATTAACACTGTGCTGAGAAGTGTTCCCAGGGTGTTAATGATATGGAGAGTATTGTGCAGTGAAATCACAATTCAGACAAAATTAGGAATTATAGAAGAGAATTTTTGATCCAGGGTCCAATTTAAAAGGCACACAAGCGTCCTGCATTATGAAAAATGAAGAAGTATCAGCTTTAGCTAGGAAGCAAATAATCCAACGTAAAGATCATTGGTGTCCGTAGCTTGCTCAGAAACCTCAGTAATGTCAGTCTGTACCAATGTCAATGTTTCTTCCCACATTTAGCAGCAAGAAAATTCCTGCTTTCCTTATGAGAAAATTCCTAGAAAATGTAGGAGAGAAAATTAAGAGATTGGAAGAACAAGCCCAGAGTCAAATGTATTCACCTAAACTTTCATAGTCTATTCTTTTCTAGCACATGCCCTGTGATCCCTGAGGAGGGGTTTGCAGTCCATCTACTGCCAGCACTGGTAGTTCAGGGCAGCCCCAGGCACAGCACGAGAGCCTGTGCCTGGTTGTTGCCGCAGGCTCTGAGAGACCCCAGACACAGGCTGCCGTGACCATCCTGCTTCTCCAAGACCCCAGACGTGGGTTGTGGTGTCCATCCTGTTTCTCTGAGACCCCAAACGTGGGTTGCGGTGTCCATCCTGTATCTCTGAGACCCAAGTTGTGGGTTGTGGTGTCCGTGCTGTTTCTCCACTGCCCAGGCAGCGCTGCTCAGCCACTGCTGCAGTCATCTGCATGAGCTAGAAACAGGCAGGACAGCCAGCAATATAAAAAGTGGAAGGAACATGAAAAGTGAAGAGGAAGGACAGAAAAGCAACAAAGAAATAAAAACTTCTAAAGACCAAAAAAGGCTGGAGAAAAGTACTGTACTGATAACGATGCCAGTGAAGTGCTGACAATTGACACCTGCATTCTCCATTTGGCCCCAGCTGTGATATTAAGACAAAGCTTTCGAAAAACAAGAATAAATGCAGTCAGTGCTGGTGCTGCAGAACCTTGAACAGTCTTGAAATTTATGTCTCTTATGTAGACAGCTAAATCAGGAGGCAGATGTCTTTTCAGGACATTGTTTTGTATCAGTCTCAGTTTATTCCTCTCCGTGTATTTCTTTGTACTTATGCAGTTCAGTTGTTACAATCAGAGAAGCGTCTCATCGTACAGATCATTGTCTTTCCCTAATAGTTTAGGGGGATCTCAGTTACAGATGCGTTGCTATTGTCTACTCTGTTTTGTGGAAAAAGTCCAAGAAAAATATGGAAAGTATTTTGTAGTTTTGTGAGCCTGTTTTGCAAATCTTGACTATTTGTTGGCTGGTTGAGCCAGCTCGTAACAGGGTCTGTTGTTTGTGCTCCTATGGGCCCATTGGTTTTTGCAACGTGAACATTTTTCTGTACAAAGTTGCCCAAATATTGCCCTAGTAATTATCATAAGAGAGTTTACTCAGAAGTGAGCACAGATCCCACATGGCTTGGCATAATCTCTGGCTATGCAAAGAAGGCAGTCATGTTTTCTAACTATCACTGCTGATGCCTGAACATTGTATGTCCATTAAGCCCACTAATCTGTTTGCTTCACATTTTGCATGCCGAAGAATAAGTAAATGGGGAGCAAAATGTCGCATTGCAAAACTGAGGAAACATTCAAGAATCTCACCTGTCAGTGCTTTAGGCAGGACCTCAGCCGAAGCTCTGGAGTTAAACAGAAGCTTATGGAACTGGTCAGTGAAACACTCCTGCAGGGAGGATGTGAGGAGAAGAGTATGACTTTTGAGAACAGAATTAAAAATCTCTCAAACTCAGGGCCAGAGTAGTTTAAAACTGGAGTCTTCTGGGTTCCCTGTAACAGTATTCTTCCTTAGCTTTGTGCTAACTTGCTGAGCAGGGATCCTTCCATCACACCTTTGCATCCCATGCGCAAGCAAAACTCACTACTAACCAGTGAGTCACTTGGCTACAGTTTTTCCAGTGCAAAGAACTTTGCTAGATATAAAGCAGAGTTTTTGTTTCGAACCTCTGCAACTTGAAGATCTTGGGTACCTCACCCAAGGCACAGCAGACTGGAAGGAAACAACAACAGTGTTTTATATTTCAGGCTCAGTTAACTGATATTTGTAAAGTGCTGGAAGTTCTTTGGATGAAGATATTAATGCAGAGTAGAATGACAGACATGTAAGTTTAAGCAAATATTGCCAATAAACCCTCACCATGTTTTGAAAACGTGGGTGTTATAACTCCCCCAGGAAGGGCTGCTTCTGATAAACAAAGTCAGTTCACTGAAAAAACTGGCACCAACTTCTCAAATGTTTAAAAATAGAAAGAACAATCTCTCTTTTCCCAGCTTGTGAAAGAAATACATTGGCAAGTTTGGAGAATTATTAATTGGCATGAGCATGAGTGGGTGTGTGAAGCAGAGAATTTAATGAGAGGGAGCTAATGAGGGGGAGTGGAGTAGGAAAGAAGACTTTTGCATCTATTGGTTCTGAGAGTAAGTGGAAAAGTCTGCAAATGTCCTTGCGTCTCCTGAGCTTCAGAGCCTGGGTCCAGTCCTCAGTTTAACCAGCAGGCTAAAAAGTGGCACTCAGGACTGTTGAACTATCTACTTATCCGTATTTCCCAGTGAGTGGGTTTGAGTCACAAAACCTTTGCATGCCACAGGGTAGCTCAGTTCCTGAGGAACAGACCAGTGAAATATTCACTGACTGAAGTAACCACCGGGCAATGCTGTTGAATGCCAATTTTTCAGGTACCCATGTGTACACTCTGAATGGAACTGATCCAGAAGGGGATCCTGTGACATATGGCCTGGGCTATGAAGCTGGATCAAGGCGCTACTTTTCTGTTGACGAGAACCTTGGAAATGTTACACTGATCGAGGAGCTTGACAGAGAGGTACAGTGAAATGGCACCACTCCATGTGTTCATGGAGTTTCCTTCAGTTTAATTTGATCTGTGGCTTTGAGGGACAATGTCAACTTATTTGCCCCTGAAACATGTAATACACTTTACAGTTCTGAGACATTATACTTCACTCATCACAGTGATTTTCAGTTGACTTGTGCCACTGACACTGCTATCAAATTTTTCGGCAGCTATCTGTCCAGCGTTTGCCAAAAGAGGAGTTTACTCTTTATTCCTGTCTTTCCCCACCTGTACCCTACCAAGAGCTTAGGGGCATTTACAGCCCTCTAATCCTCAGAGATCCCCTGTTGTTGGGAGGAAGTAGAGATTTGTGTTTGCAGTGTCCCAGGACACTGCTCTAGTCACATCATAGCCCTTTAGCCCAGGTAACTGTGTGGCTTAAAGATGTTGCCACCAATAGTGGCCTCAAGGCAGCCTTGTTCTGGGAACACAGGCATTGAACCCTTGATGTCTCCTTCATGGGGAGGGGCATGCAGTACTTAGCAAGCCCTTCAAAATACCATATACTGAGACAGAAGAATTCCGAATCAATCGTGCCTTTTTAGGGAGTGTTTCTTGAAAAAGGTGACTGATTTTCACTAGCACTTTACAAGACAAGAAGGATTCCCAGACCAACCATCTCTTGACAGTAGCCACATAAAGTCCAAGGAGCCCTTCAACTGGAGCCCCTGAGGGGTCTTCCTAGCCTCTGCTGTGGTTGCTTTGTGTAATTAGTTGTTGCTTTCATCCACCTGCTGAGAGATATTTACATCTGCAGTCCCTTTTCCAATCAGGGCAAAGGCCATTTCCCTAACAGAAGGTTTTTCTTGCTTTATAGAAGGAAGATGAGATTGAAGTCATTGTCAGTATTTCAGATGGCCTGAGTACAGTAAGTATTTCATTGTGCTGTAGCTTGTCAAACTGTCTGTCCCTGCATACATCCTTCTGCTAAATTACATTACAGGGACTATCTCATTTTATCAGAAAACATAATCTCGTTCGAGTCTCACCTCCTGTTTCAAGAGCTGCTGAACTCCCAGTAACTGAAGTCTCACTCCAGCTCCTTTCTCAGCTATTTGAGGATAATTATAATGTAGTGTGAGCTGAAAGACTGACTTTGTGGCCTGCAGAATTACAGCAGCTTCCTACAGAGTTTCGCTGTCAGCTCAGTAGGATTCATACCAAAGAAAACTCTGGATGCTTTTTGGAGAAGTGTGTGACCTTATAGCAACTAGTTTTGGACACTCAACAGCTGGCTGTGCTTCCACTCTTGCAATGTTTCTCTAGCACGGCATTAAGAAGATTTGCTCAGGCTAAGGTGGTGGGAGGTTTCTTGATCACATCTAATCATTAAGGACTTGCCTGAGGCGTTGCACAAGCATCCAGTCCTAGTTCTACAAACTCCCTTGGCATTTTCAGTTTACGGACAGATGCTGTCACAGCCAGGATATTAGTCTGCCTGCAAGAGGACCTGGGCTTCACCACTAGAGGTGCCACAAAAATGAGACCTGCTTACTATCCACAAGACTGGATAACTCTAGAGCTTATCTCAAACAAATTAACTGAGATTACTACAACAAACGTTTGGGAGGGGCCAGCATCCTACAGGCACAACTGCCCTGGGAACCTCTGTAAACATGAAATAATGGGATTGCATCCACATGTCCACTTGCAAACAGCTGGGAAGTTTGTAGGTCAAATGTACTTGTTTCTGTATTTTTAGAAAGAGAACACACATTTTGTTCAAGATAAATTGTTACATATTAGTAGCATACTATTAACCTAGTATCATGATATAAAATGAGGCTTTAATGAATGCTTTTGGAGGCCGGGTACCATCTTTTACAGTCTTTTATGTATTCTCATAAAATACATCATGGTATCTTAAATGCCACAAAGAAGAAGAAAGAATTTTGAAAATCATCACCAATCTGTAATTTATAAAGTACTCTGAGATTCCTTATTTAGTGTGGAGATATCTGGGTGTTCTCCACAAACCAAATTCTTGTGGATTATGGGAAAGCTGCCGGGCAGAAAAGGACCTGGGGGTGCTGGTCGACAGCTGGCTGGACACGAGCCAGCAGTGTGCTCAGGTGGCCAAGAAGGCCAAGGGCATCCTGGCTTCTGTCAGGAATAGTGTGACCAGCAGGAGCAGGGAGGTGATCGTGCCCCTGTACTCGGCGCTGGTGAGGCCGCACCTCAAATACTGTGTTCAGTTTTGCGGCCCCTCACTACAAGAAGGACATTGAGGTGCTGGAGCATGTCCAGAGAAGGGCAATGAGGCTGGTGAGGGGTCTGGAGAACAAGTGTAACAAGGAATGGCTGAGGGAACTGGGAGTGTTCAGTCTGGAGAAGAGGAAGCTAAGGGGAGATCTTACTGCTCTCTACAACTACCTGAAAGGAGGCTGTGGTGAGGCAGGTGTTGGTCTCTTCTCCCAAGTAACTAGCGATAGGACAAGAGGCAATGGCCTGAAGTTGCATCAGGGGAAGTTTAGATTGGATATTGGGAAAAATTTCTTTACTGAAGGAGTGGTCAGGCATTGGAACAGGCTGGCCAGGGAAGTGGTGGAGTCCCCATCCTTGGAGGTGTTCAAAAAAAACGTGTAGATGTGACGCTTCGGGGTATGGTTTAGCAGGCATGGTGGTGCTGGGTTGAAGGTTGGACTTGATGATCTTAGAGGTCTTTTCCAACCTTAATGATTCTATGATTTTCTGTATTTTTCTTTTATGTGCTCAGTTTTAGTAGTGCAAAGGTATTCTATTACAATGTAATTTTCATTGCCTTTGACTACAGCTTAGTAGGCAAATGAACAGATACAAGTTGAAAATCAGCTTGAGTCACAATATGTTCTTCCTTTTCTACTCCAGGTTTCTGAAAAAGTCAGGATCCTTGTAATGGATGCTAATGATGAGAGCCCAGAGTTCATCAACACACCTTACATAGTCCAAGTGCCAGAGGTTGGTGAAGTTCCTTTGCATACTGGAAGTATATTTCAAAAGGATGTAGCAAGGAGGTAGTATGTTTTCAGTAAAATAATAAGACACACAGGACTAACCTGCATTCTTTTGCTTTAGAGTTTGTGTAGATATTTAATATTCACTGCAAACTTAGGGAATAAGTCTGTAGGTACTTAAGATGTGCTATTTTGTGGGTAAGCTCCAAGACGTGAGTCATTGGGAGTTCTTAGAATTTACTTCAGTGAGAATTGTACACGCTCTGTCTTAGCTGAGATTTTCTGTCATTTTTATTTTAACAAGTGTTTCTTCCTTCTTGTTCTTCTCCAGTTTCCTCCATTTTTAATATCTTTCCTCTTCTCTTTCTGCTTTTTTGTTCCCTCAATGCATTCATATTCTTTCTACCATCGCACTCTTTTTCTGCCTCCTTGCATGCCCATTTTTCATTTCTTCTTAACTCACCTGGTTTTCCATTTCTGTGTGACTCTGGTAACTCTTTCTCATCACAGAATGCTCCCTCTGGTAGCAGTATCTTTAAGATTGAGGCAGTGGATAAAGACACGGGTTCTGGAGGAAGTATCACCTACTTCTTGCAGGTAAAGTATTACTTGTACCTTCAAAAATCACCTCTCATTTACTGAGATCTCAGAAATCAGGTTAAAAAAAGATTTTGAGGGTTGAGCCTGCAGCTAGTGCCTATAGGACCAATTTTCTGCCATGCACAAGAAAACAAGCTTTGACAAAACGGATGTTGTCCAATTGCCGGCAGCCAAGCGCAGTCCAGCAGGCAGAAGGAGGAGCTGGAGTTGCCGCTGTCACTCCTGTGCTTGCCATCAGGACTTCTCACGGCAGGGCTCTTATGGGCCTTCTCGTTGGAGTGATGGGGAGAGCAAGTCTAACTTGTAAGCTTGTATGCATATGAGATTTCTAAAGCATGAAATAGCTTTCATTAGAAAGCAAAATGTGCTGGAAACCCAAATGTGCATTTTGGTGTAGCAGGCTGGTGCATCAGTGAGACCTGGATCACTCTGTGAGATGTGAGGTATTAAGTCTTCTCCCTGACAAAGACATGCTTGCTTGAAACCAGCCTTTCAGTTCTTGCCCACTGATGAAGAACAGAAAGGGCTCCGGATTTAAAGCTGAATTTCTGTATTACAGACCTCCTGCACGCCGAAAGGGCAACTTTTTGCATTATATCCTTCAAATTCCTTATTCCCCCAAGCAGCTTCGTCCAGACTAGCTGCGGTTCCCCTTATTTAAGAGGCAATAGAAAAAAAACAAAGCCAATTCGTTGCAATATTTACTTTGGATACCAATATGGAAACAAGCTGGAAGATATTTGCATAGCAGTAAAGCTAATCCTGTTAAGAGCTTGGGCACACGGTGAAAGAACACCTTGAGTGCCTTGTTGAAATTTAGTTTTGATTTCACCAGTTATGATCCATGTAAAAAGCAACTTGAAGGATTCAGTTTTGCATAGGACTTTTTCCATTAAGCTGATAGACTATGAAGCCAAAGAACAGCAATTTTTAATTTCTATATCTAGTTGATATATTTATGTGGCAAAAATGATACTAAAAACGTGTATTTTTTGAAGAAATGTTGCCGTGTCTTTCGGCCAAGTCTCCTGGAATTCTCAAGTTGCACAGAAAAAGACCTCTCCGAAAGTCTGATGTAGGCAGGTGGTGAAGTCCACTGAAAAGGCCAAGATTATCCAGCAGTGGCCATTGTGTATGGATACCCAAATCGAGGTGTGTTTATAGATATCTCCAGTCTAGAACAATGGAGGGAGACATTTTTTAGCCCTTTTTTGGAAATCGGATGTCTTTTAGGTTTTTTTTTGTATACCACAAAAATCATCAGAACATCACTGTATTGACAATAATCTATGCATGCAAACTTTCTGCTTTTTTTTTTTAAGCCAGCAGAACTTTGAAACACTAAGGGCTAACCCCTTTTTTGTTCTTCCTTTTCCCATCATCTTTTTTGTTAAGCCTCCCTACCTCTTTCCATGCAATGAACTGTGTTAACCAAAGTTTAAGATTTCACAATGAAATACTAAAAGATTAAAGCAAAAATCTATATTGCAGGTGACTGATTTATTCTGAATAATGAGAGGCTCGTGGCTGGTTCATGAATTGTTCATAAACACACAGAGGTGAAATTCATCAAATACATTATTCACCTAAACCGTATCATTATTCTAGTGTTTCTCTTTAGCAGATGAAATAAAAGATGAATCCCTACGGCAATCTTATTTCCATACCTGTAATATCTCGCTGTTTCTTCTCTTTTCTTCTAGAACATCCATGCTAATAAGTTTACAATAGACCGTCACAGTGGTGTCCTGCGCATCAAAATAGGGGTCACCCTGGACTACGAGAAATCAAGAACACATTTTGTCGTCGTTGTAGCCAAGGTACAATGCTTTTATCAGAAACTAGGGCAGGTGGGGGGTTGTATTAGAGTAGGAATGATTAGCTTACATGTGTGATTTAAAGGGTTGCTGAAACATGAAGCATAAGTTTGAGGCAGCAGAGTCACTCCCTCTGTAACATCTGGAGGTGTGGGGTGTAAAGTGGAAAAGAGAGGGAGGAAAGGTGACCAGTGTCTGCTGCTGAACAACATCTGGAGGCATCTGGGAGCAGGTTTCCCACATTTTGCTCGGGCCCCAGCACCAGGATGGTGAGCCCCGCTGCAGAAAGCCACCTGTGCGTTTTGAGAGTCCCCTGGAATGGAAGGGTTGGGGTGTGCAGCCCCGGCTTCAAGAAGCACCAGCCCTTGGGCGGATGCAGGTGCTCAGGGATCGCTCGTGCTGTCCAGGGCATGGTACTGCGGCAGCAAGGGCAAACCCTGGCAGGCAGGCGTGCAGTGTGGGTTGGAGCCATCAGCCACAGGAATATACAGGGCACAGCTGGAACAGTGCCACACAAGTGACAGACTCCTTTTCTGGAAATATCTGTCGATATATTTTTTCTTTCACTTCTCTGCTGACTTGTGGCAGGAGCTTATTCAAATCCTGCAAATATTGCTGTACAACCCTTCTTGCCACTGTCGATTTCAGCAGCCCTGCGCCTGTGGCACAGCTGAGGATTTGTAACAGGCATTGAAAGTTTATGGATTCTGACGTAGTCTCGCAGGATCCTGTGGGGACCTGTCACACAAACAGACCCACATGGGTGGAAAGAGGATGATTTTGCTGTTACTTATAGGGACTTTGAGTTTCTTGTGTTTTATGAAAAACATACGACTCTTTTTATGTATTTATTTAGCCAGGGTTCAGTTGAGGAGTAACAAAATTTGGCTTAAATGATGCCTCTGGGTCAGCAAGGAGGAAAAAGATGAGCACGTCTTTTCCAAAAAGATAGAATTCTAAAAAAGAATTAGTACAGCAGGCACGCTGAACAGTTCATGCTCTTATACACCAGCATGACTACCGACCTCCAGCCGGTGCTCTGAGACTGAGGGTGTTAAAAGCTTCTGAAATTGCGAGTCATCTTTCTAATTGGCTCTGCTGTGTCAGTAGCACAGAGTTGATTGTAGCGAAGCCCCCAGAGACTGTTTATACACGGTGGCTATCTAACAGTTGTTGGCTGTACAGCTCCTCCGTGCTTTCACTTTATCATGTGAGAGTCCCAAGGAGACTTTGATCTTGTGCACTGTTTAATTTCTCCCTAGAAATGCGCTACCTTGCTACTGCACGTTGTCTTGTGTTTATGACAAGAGTATATGTGGGATGAAAAGCTGTAGACCTTAGTCACTAAGTTTTTGCATCAGTTTCTAGAATTCTTTTTTCCCTGTAAAAAACCTTGAATTCCCTGTCCCTTGTGTTGTTGATAAGAGATCATGTGTGACTGCATACATTGGCACGACGACTTTCAATATAAGAAATTACTTCTGAGACACTGCAAGCTGTCTTCCTAATCAGAGAGGGAGCAGGACAAATGGAAAAGTGAAGGGAACAGGGCAGCAGAGATTAATCTGTGTTTTGAGGGAGAGGAGGGATTCCTTGGACTGTGCTTCTGAAGGCTCATAAGGCGCATGCAGTGCCATAAGCTGATTTGCAGACATTTTTCAGCAGAGGGATCTGATGATGACTTCTCTTCTAGGATGGTGGTGGGAAGCTCAGGGGCGACAACAAAGTGTTTTCAGCCACAACTACAGTTACTGTCAATGTGGAGGATGTTCAGGACACTCCTCCCATGTTCATCGGGACTCCCTACTACGGATATGTCTATGAGGATACACTCGCAGTAAGTGCTGGTTTACGCCTGTAGGAGAATGACAGAATAGTTTGGGTTGGAAGGGACCTTTAGAGGTCATCTAGTCCAACCTCCCTGCAATGAGCAGGGTCGTCTTCAACTAGATCAAGTTTCTCAGAGCCCCGTCCAACCTGACCTTGAATGTTTCCAGGACTGGGGCATCTACGACCTATCTGGGCAACCTATGCCAGGGTTTCACCACCCTCATTCTAAAAATTTCTTGCTTATATCCAGGCTAAATCTACTGTCTTTTAGTTTAAAACCACTACCCCTTGTCTTATCACAACAGGCCCTGCTAAAAAGCCTGTCCCTGTCTTTTTTAGAAGCCCCCTTTAAGTAATGAAAGACCACCACAAGGTTTCGCCGCAGCCTTCTCTTCTCCAGGCTGAACAGCCCGAACTCTCTCAGCCTTTCTTCATAGAGAAGGTGTTCCAGCCCTGGGATCATTTTTGTGGCCTGCTCTGGACCTTCTCCAACAGGTCCATGTCCTTGTGCTGAGGGCTTCAAAGCTGGATGCAGGACTCCAAGTGGGGTCTCAAAAAAAGTGCAGTCTTTCATGTCTCAGCCAGGATGGCCCTATGGTTTCTAACACAGGCTATTTTGGAAACTGGGACCTAAACTCTGATTTGACTCCTCGGTGAAATGGGCTGACCAAATCTCAGACCTGTTCTTATGTACATCCATTGCAAATTAGCTGTGCAAGGCTTTCTGTTGCTGTCATGAAAGTCAAAAAGTATTCTGCCCATTTATGTTTGTCTAAGCCCACACAGTGACTAAGAGCTCTTCCATAGAGGCAGTTGGCTGCAGGCTTAAGGAGGTTGCCATTTACCTCACCTGAACACATCGCGCTGGAAGTCTTTGTCTGGTTTTGTGCCATGTGGTCTCACGGTGCTTTTATTTTCTAGCTCATCAGTCTGGTACCACCAGCTGGCTTTGCAAAGTGTGGGGACAATTTATGCCCAAGTGCTCTAGACTCTTTGTGGACATCACCCGGGGACAAGCAATCCTGACATCCCCAAAATGCAGGATACTTTCTGCTCAGTGATGGCTAGATGGGCAGGATGGGCCAGGAAGTCCTAGGCCTAAAACTCACCAGACTATCAAGAAATCAGGGACAAACTTAGGAAAACCACTTACAACTGGGAACACTGCATAGGTCGGCATGTGTCTGCTGCTGAAGATACCACTTTGTATCTATGACAGACACAAAATCTAAGGAGTACACTGAGCTCCTGGCTGTGCCATCACCTCAGAAAAGCGTAATGGCAGAGTTGCTTAAAAGGGAGTATACAGCTTAGCAAATTAGTTAGTTATGTCCACCATGACGCTTTCAGCCTCATATTCTTCTTGAAGCTGCAAACTATTGAATTTTCTCTGTACCTAAGCAGCGTCATGATATTGTTTATGGATCAGCTTTCACCCTGATACATAAGGTTTAATTAAAATTTTCTTCATACATTGGACGATAAATGGCATCTACTCATGAAATTACTCAACATCGGACTACTATCTTTTTGGCAGCGTGACTGCACGCTGTTCACCTGATCTTCCCTTGAGTTTCAAGAAAGACTGTGTCTTTACTTTCTAAGCTACAGTGTACGCTGCAGCCCTGGTTTGACTGTATATTGCATTTCAGTGCATAGGCTGCTACGTTTCAGCGGGGCAGAGATGTAATGCTTGTGTGCTTTGCAGATGTTTGGAGTGAATGATGTTGTGTGTATTGATTTATTCTGCATAATAACATATAGATCTCAAAATAATTATCAGGTGCACACAGGAGTTAGTGTTTACTATGGAAATGGGAGTCAATAAATGTTAATTACATCCAGCCTGAGCTCATACTTTACGCCTTTATGATATTATAATGGTGGAAGCACGAATCGGTCCTTCCCAGTGTGGGTTTTGCTATTCGAATGAATTCCACAGAGAGAGATGCACTCGCTGGTTTTAGTGTTGTTTATACATTTGGCATTAATTTTGTAAACTTTCTCCTTTTCTCCTTGGTGGAGTTGTCAGAATTTACAAGTGCTCTGTCACCTTCAAAGGGACTGCACTGTATTTTGCCCGGTAGCCAGATTTTATTGCCGCTTCCAGCACAAATGATAATAAATACAGTTCTTTATTTCCAGTTGCTGTAACAGAACCTTCCTCTTGTTTGAAAAATTCACTCAAGGGTTGTCATGAAAATGTTCCTTGTTGCCATTTCTGATTAACTGACAGTTACTCTAGTGTTCCCTCTCTTTGCGGCCCCAAACAGCAATGCTTTAGTTCAGAGGCCTAAATTGCACAGCTCATTGCCACTTGGGTGAGCATTTTAATGCTGACAGCCATCATCCCTCTGAGTTGATAGGAGTAGTCACACGAGCAAATGGTCTCCAGTACAAAAGTTCTGTATGTATGGCCCACAGCCACATTGCTTGTGCAGAAAGAAGGATAGTGAAGGTTTAAGGACAGTTAAATCACCATAATTTTCATCACAATTTTATGCCCTAGATGTTCTTAGTCTGGAGAAGAGGAGGCTAAGGGGAGACCTTACTGCTCTCTACAACTACCTGAAAGGAGGTTGTAGTGAGGTGGGTGTTGGTCTCCTCTCCGAAGTAACTAGTGATAGGATGAGAGGCAATGGCCTGAAGTTGCATCAGGGGAGGTTTAGATTGGATATTAGGAAAAATTTCTTTACTGAAGGAGTGGTCGAGCATTGGAACAGACTGGCCAGGGAAACGGTGGAGTCCCCATCCCTGGAGGTGTTCAAAAAACATGTGGATATGGCACTTCAGGACATGATTTAGCAGTCATGGTGGTGTTAGGTTGCTGGTTGGACTTGATGATCTTACAGGTCTTATCCAATCTTAGTCATTCTGCGATTCTGTGGGCCAAGTTGCTTTGTGATCTGTGTTTGCTTTTGCTGCCTGTCTGAACCTACTTAGGTAGGGCCAAAATGACCTGATGACTCCTCAGCAGCTACCCGTGTTTCAGCTCACTCTCTGGCCACAGGGCACGGAGTGACGCTGGGAGCCTACACAGCAGCTACCCAAGGGCATCTTGGTAGTGAACCAAACTAAGCCTCTGGTGTCAGACTGGTTACTCCAAATCCTCTGTCCAAGTCTGTGGCTCAAGGTGGGTGTCCCTGGCCACTGTTCCCAGCTGCTCCTGTGCTGGCCAGGAGCCCATGGGGAGCGGAGCAGTGCTGCTGCCGGTCTGCTCGTGCTCACCCAGATCTGAGCTGGAACAAGGGACAAGAGGGCTGGGCACTGGGCAATCTGGCATTGGTGTCTCAGTGCGTGGGCGGCAACATCGCTAGGAACGACTGAAACTATCTGTGTAGGAACAACACAGAGCTAGTCCAAGGAGCAGCATCCAGCTCCTGCTCTGCTAAGCCAAGCACTCATTTTTTTCTGGCTGGGAGTCAGTGGCCCTTCCTGTGTTCCCCATTCAGCACAAGCAAGAGTATCGACTCTGTCCCCCACACCTCACTGCAGAAAGGCTTGCAGAACTTCAGTTTATTAATACACAGTTGCAATTTCCCTGCTCTGATCTGAGCACACAGACTGTGATTTCCCATTTCTCCCCAGGGCTCTGAGGTCCTTACTGTTGTTGCTCTTGATGGAGACAGAGGAAAGCCTAACAGTATTCATTACTGCATTGTGAACGGTGAGTCGACTTGTCTTGTATGAAATCTGAAGAGCAGTAGAAACTAGATCTGACATTAAATTAGAATGGGATATGCTAGAGTTTAGTAAAGCTGAGACAAACCCTTATGAAATAATGTCAGGTACCTCGAAGAACTTGAGGGCCCTCTCTACCAGAGAATAGCTAAGATACGATTCACTGAGTTTTATATCTGCTTCACAGAACTATGCTTGGAGTTGTTAACATTGCTGATTTATTAGGCATCAGTAGACTGCTTGTCATTTCAGAAAGTGTAAAGGGACATGCATTCACTGCTACTGAGCATCTCTGTCGTTTAATCTGGGAGGCAAGATAATGCATTGGGAGACCCAGACATGGTATTTAGGGGGATATTTTTATTAATATTGTGATTAAAGTGGCTAAATGGTCAAACTTCTGGTTTCTTGGAAGAAATTATATTTACCAGTGAAGAGACACTAGCTGTACACTGCGCTGGAAGAAATTAGATGTTACCAGAAGATTAATGCTTCTCATCAGCTATTCTGACAGTGTCTGTCGCACATCTTTTAATAGCATAAATGTGAGACTTAACTGAATTGATGATTCATCAGATGGTGAAGTCAACAACTTCGCTCAACTAAACTCCAAGCTACAACTTTAGTCTTGTTTGGTTCTCTCTTCCTCCAAAACAAGACTTCCATGGCACCCCAGCTCCCAGATGTGAGAGATTCCAAAATTTCATAAGAGAAAGATGAGGTGTAGTTGCAGAGCTAAGCAGCAAGTTCTTCACTGCATTACATGATCTAAACAGAAGGTCCAGAGACAAAAGAAGCGGTTGCGGCTGGGCATTTGCCTTGATGTGAGATGGGACCCATGCTGAGATTCTTTCTTAATGCAAGGGAATATGAGAAGAAAAGTGTTGCAGAAGAGAACAGATGGAAAATGAGAAAAGGTAAAAAGAAAGGTAGAGAATGAGGAGTAAGAACAATTAAGTGAGGTGAAAATATGGTGGACAAGGGAGAAATTGATCAAGGAGAATAAGCGAAGGCAAATAAACTAGGGAAAATGTCAAAGGGAAATAGGATTAATGAGGAAAGATAGTAGATTTCCCAAGAAAATAGAGGAGGATCAAAAAGGTGCTGTGGGATAAAAAAGGTGAGTGTTTAGGAGAGAGTAGAAAATTAAGATGGAAGAGGATGACAGGTAAGTAGCGTAAAATATAACTTAATGGAGAGCAGGCTTTACTCATACACATTTACACGGGATTTTGCTAGCATGAAATGGAAAAGAGGGGAAAGGAATATGCTTTTAGTGCATAGAATGTTTAAGAAATAGATGGAGAACAAAAGATTACAACAGCTTTCTGCCCCTGCACCTCAGAACCTGGCATGACTCTTGACAAGCCATTATACCAATGCCTGCAGGCTGAGTTGTCAAGGGGCAAGAAAATACCAACAGCAAATAGTAAATTATTTATTCTTTATAAGAATTTTTTATCTGGGGAGTGTGGGATAATTTTAAAAAACACCCCAGTCCTCTGAACATGCTGTACAAAGGAACACACATAATGCTACATACTTTGAGTTACCAGTTTCCTTGTGATAACCAGACAATAACATGAAGTATGGTGGCTTGAAACCACTATTGACTTAAGCTTTGCCTCAGTCAGGATGCACTTTCCAGGCCAATGTATCTTAATAATTGACCAGTGAATGAGTCAATATGTTTTCAATGTGGTGTCTAGTGTACTTTAATGAAGTTGCAGTTATTGCAGGTATTAGCAAAACAGGGCACTATCAGATGGTGTAAAAATCACTGCTGGAATTGAGTTAGAGAAAAAGAAAAATGGCTGGGCTTTCACGTTGTCATCCTTTATTCCTGGAGTCTTGATCTCCTTCATTATTAGGGTTTTCCTCTCTTTTGCTTTTAATGGTAGACTCTGCCACAAAGAGTGGATTGTGGCCAATACCATACATGAGGTAGCACGCAGGGGTGCCCACAGCCCCTTGGCGGAGCAGGGCAGGGCCCCCCGCGCCACCGGCAGGTCCCCTCCCCAGGCACCAGCCTGCTTTCAGCCATGACGGCGAGACGCGATGAGAGGCCGCTGCCTCTCTGCAAGCTGGCTTTTGCTTCAGCACAAATTCCCCAGGTCTCAAGGGGTCACGGCCCTGTAACTGATCTTCTGCTCAGATCAATGGAAGTTAGGTCAGGAGCGGCAAAGTCAGCCCACAGCCCTGTCCTGCCTCAATTCAAAAAAGGCTGTGTTTCACCCTAGATCCTCCAAAATCCCTTTTTGTTCAGGAGAGCCTTGCAAGAGGCTGAGAGTTTCTGAGCAACCGAACATCTAAGGCAAGAAGATGCTTCTCAGAGATGCTGTCTGCAGAAAGAGTGGCTGTGTTTCTTTCAGACAGATTGTCAGACTTCTCACCTTAGCTGATATTAGTGAGAAAAATGTTCTTGTTTCTCAGAGACTTAATTATGCATTTGCTAATTAAAATAAGGAATGTCTATTTTTGTCTAAACCAGCATATAAAGATGACAGCAGAATAGAGATGAATACCAAATTCACATGCCTGGTTGCTGAGGCTCGAAGGGAACCTGACCGGGGTGGGAAGAGGAAAGTGAGGGCAGCTGCCCACAGGGACAGAGCTCCACTGAGCCCTTCCTGGGGGAGGAAACCCTTTTAGACCCTCATCTCTGTTTTCCTTTCACTGTGACCAGGCATAGAAATGCTTCATTTTTGAAAAGCAGCTTCAGATCTACTCATGGATATGGATACACATATGGACAAAGATATGCTTAATGAAGTGTATGGTTGATTGCTCATGCTTGTTCAGAAAAAAGAAGTATGGCATGTAACTAGAGCAGCTTGGTTTTACTGCAGGAAGCGAAGGCTCATTCGAAATCAGCAACACAACTGGAGCCGTTTCTGTTATAAAAAGCCCAAATCAGCTCAAGAAAGAAGTGTATGAACTAAAAGTTCAGGTATGTTCTGTGGCCACTTGAAGACTGTTGGTGTTAAATGCCAGGAGTAGGCATGTTTGTCTAAAATAGCTCAATCTATAGCTGACTTAACTGTTTTAGAAACTATCTCAAATATTTGAGCAGAGTGTCTGATAGTGTAAAAGAGAACAAACTGCTTTTGTTCCTTGGGGTGCTTAGAGTCTCAGATTACTTTTTTCAAATGAAGTCATCTTGTCCTAATTTAATCTCTGAGTCTAGAGAATCAACATCCTTTGAAATATGTAGATAACTCTTCTCTGTGTTTTCAGATTTCATTGCTAAACTGGCAATTAATGTCTTGTAACCTCTATGCGACGAGATAGGTAACTGCCAAATCTGTGATTAGTAATAGGGCTAGGGTAGGTCATGCACTGTTGTATCACTATCCGCTCCCGAAGCACTGATCAGCCACAGATAACGTGCTAAGACCTCGGTGAGCCACCACCTTGATGAGCTGGTATCAGTGTGACAGGCTGCATTATTTTAAGCAGTTTCTAAAGACCAAGAGTATAAAAATGTAGAGTTAAATTGTGAAGACTATATCAGTTTTCTTCAAGCAAATGCATATTATAACCATGAGAGTTTGTCATGGCAAGGACAATATTGTCTAAAGGCAGCTTTGAGGCCTTGCACACTGCCAGAACCAGTGTAGCATCCCCGACGGCACTTGGTTGCTGGTGGGCTCAAGCAGGTTGCTGAACCTGGGAGATCATGGAGTTCGTGTTGTCCAAGTTAAACTCAGGCACCATTTCTTTCCCTGATCTCTCTGGTTTACTGAAGTCTGCTAGCGCTTCCCAGACATGGAACTAGTTAAGCCCTTGCAAGCTTGCCTGATCTGCTGTTTATATCTATGGTGACCCAGAGCTCATGCAGGCTACAAAATCTTCTTGAGGAACCAAAAGGATGTTGTACTACCCAGCGTAGGTAGTGACAGGCACCTCAGTTACCAGACTAGCATCTTCACAGAAATTTAGCAGCCTAATGCCTTTGGATTTGAGCCCTTTGAGAAAAATAACATGTTAGAGATATCTGTTTTGCTATAAAAACACCAGCCAGAGTTTCCATCCTGATAGAACATCTTAGGTTCAATCCAGTGAATCAGGATGCATGTTGGAATTGTTGAAATATGGACAGATTTGATCTTTCAGTACAGAAAAATGCCAACTAGGTTTGCTTGTCTGTCCAAACTATATCCAGCTTAAATTAAGCTCATCTAGACAGCAAAGCAGAATTGTAAATCAGAGACTGAATCTCGAAAAAAGAATTGTGTCAATTTTCTTTCTCAAATATTTGCCTAAATACCGTAAGTACAGGTTTTTCTCACAGAGTTTTCAAGGCTAAAGTCCTTGCATGCAATGTGAAAATCAACCGCCTGTGGTACCACGGCAAATTTAAAGATTGTCTTCCTTTTTTATTCTGTCAACACTTTAGGCAAGCAATTATCCTGCCTCTGTTAGATTATTTGTCTTTAGAGTACTGTTTTCGCCTAGGGTGAGGTGCTAAGCTCACAAAATGAGGAGGAGAATTTTTTCACTGGGGCTTTACTGGGACTGGTTTGTTACCAGAATCTTCTAATCATCATAAACTTCAGTGTGAAATGGACTGAGATTTCTAGAGAAATATAAGGCTATGAATCTTTGTACAAGTTAGCATGTTAGGGTGATTTGTACATACAGAGCAATATTTGAACATGGAACTGAGGAAGGGGAGTATACCCTCATCATTCTTCTCTCTCCTGCCTGCTGCAGGCATCAGAAGTCAGTCAGGAAGGTGACGTCTCAGTGTATGCCTTTGCCATGGTGACCATACGGGTGGTTGACCTCAACAACCATCCTCCAACGTTCTATGGAGAAAATGGTCCCCAGAACAGATTTGAACTGACCATGTACGAGCATCCCCCAGAGGGTGAAATCCTGAGGGGACTGAAGATTACAGTCAACGACTCAGATCAAGTAAGTGGAATGTATGTGGACTTCCAGTTTTCCTGTCCTATCTTCCCAAAGACTAGGAAGAGCTATCAGATGGGGATACGTCATTTTAGGAACTCGACTATTTCACCTGCATTGCCTTAAAGCGTAGGGGAGGCAAAGTATTTGTAGGGTCCATTGCCACAGGGAGTTTGGACCCCGAAGTGTGCTTATACTGTTACGTCGATGAGAAGGGTGGTCCTAAACCTGCAGCCCAGTTCTTGTGGTGACTAAAATTGAACAGTCCTTATGAACTTCCACTAGCTATTGGTTACACTCCATTGTTGTCAACGTAATGTCCGAGATTGTACACCCTTTGGAGATTTACTTAGAGCTTCCAATCATTTTAAGAACTTCAAGTGCAATTGCTGTCTGTGTCCTCTCAGGCCCTGCTGGAAACAATACAGTCCGTACCCTTACATTGATTTCATTACGATATATTGTCCTTCCGACCCTTCTGTTACAGCCAGAGTCTGCAGCACATGCCTTGATAAATCATTCCCGCTGGAGTGATGTTTTTAGATAATCTTAAAAATTATGCCAGCGCCAAACTAACTTTAGCCAGATAAAGGAAAAGGAAAGAAGACTCCATCCATCTCAGCCTGCTATCTAGCTGACCTGTGATGCCCGTAGATACTGTGGTGATGGTTGCTGTAGGGATCCCTAAGTGCTGTATGAATGTCATCCGTCTGAGTTAGCCTGAGGTTAGGCAGTGACAAGAGAAAAGCCTAATGCATCTGAGAACTGTATTACTATCGGAAAGAGTGCTCTTCTATAACCATACTCAGTATTGTGCTGTTTTGACTGCATTGTACTCTGTCAAACCCACTAGCTTCTTCCCCCTCCCTCCCGCTGCTCTGCAGCAAGCAGATAAATGGCTCCTTTCAAAGCAGTGCTACGTCTATCCTGCTATTGTCATGGGGGATGTTGCTGCAGAAGGAAAGAAACAAACCCCATCTCTTCTGTTTAGAGACAAAATATATATGTGTCATATGCAGGCTGACAAAATATTCAGGCTCCAAGTGAGGCTATAAAATAAGCAGAAAAAATTGCTAAGTGCGCTGTACTCTCAAGAAGCTTCCTAGTACGGTGTAAGACATCATTCTAGGGGAGTTGGGTTGCTTTTCTATTAAGACATAGAATGCAATGTTTCCCTTCCATACAAGAAGACTATATAGAGAAGAAAATTAAACATATGTCTGATTCTGTCACAGCCATTTGTGACTCTTTCTTTTGGGGGAGTGGATGGTAAATTGAGGAGGAGGAAGCTGTGGGCAAGGTCTGGTTTAGGCCTACAATTTGACAGTTTTTACTTGCAAGAACATTATGCAGAAATTTCTCCCCCAGCCCTCTTCATCCGACAGACACAACATAGGGCTCGGTGCTGTTGTTTCTCCAGTCATTCCTGTGTCCCGTGGCCGTCTGCTTGGAGACATGCAGCAGCATGGCTTGCTCCAAGCAGGTCTGGGTTCTGTGGACATCACTGTCAGAAATCGCTCATCCATAGGAAGGAGGAAGTTCTGTCCCTGCCAATGCCACCATCCCTCCAGTCATGTACGGCCCCAAGTGCAGAGGACTTTGTACGGTCAGATGGTCCACTTTCCGCATCAGCATTATTTTCCATAGTCCAGCAGCTCTGGCTTTGTGTGTTTGGCTTTACTACCCAGGAAAAGAGAGCCTGTTGTCATCTCTATCGCTGTGGGGGTTTGTATGACTAAACAACGCAGACCACTGGGTCTAGATCCAGGATCATTCCGGTTTCCTTGGGGGACTATGGCTGAATATTTTTCCTCTTGACATGAGGTAGAGTTGCAGCAAGCAGTGCTCATAACAAGTCCTCCAGGGATACAGCTGAAAGTAGAGTTATCCTGTATGAAATTTATTAGAATTCTTCATCTCAAGACTCATACTAGGGGGAGAACATGGCACCAGCTAGGCAGCGAATCTGGCTGGGTGTCACACTGTGACTGTGATATTGTTTGAGAAATCGATGAACTCGGAGAGTTGCCTCCCCAGTAAGGCAGAAACTGAAGAATCCCCATTTCATCTTTTCTCTTCCATGCTCTAGTTTGTTTAAAAGAATTTGTCTGTCCATCTGGCTCTGGCTCACTCTTCCCAACTCACACACAAGTGGTGGTAACCTTCTAGATATTGCTGCTTCCCATGTCCTCTCTGGCTAGAAGGTGTATTTATATTACGGGATTTGGCTTTTCACTTCACCTGGAGCTGTCAAATGCGTGTCTTATTTCATCCCACACAAGCGAAGCTCTTCTCCCAAGTGCATCAGCTTCTGAAAGGTTTAGTGGCTGTAACTCTGGGCTGGTTTAACGCAGTGAGTGCAAACCGTGGAGTACCACCTCTGTTTGAGAATTGCATATCTTTGTGGCTCTGCATCACCATCCCAGGCTGTGAGCTCTTAGGACATAGGCTGCGCTTCTGAGGGGTCCGTTGTCCTGACTTGTGCAGTTCCATTGTCTTTCCTTGGCAGGGACCAGGAGGAGGCAGGAGCTGCCTGCCGATGTGCACATGGTGTCATCTCTGCTACCTGCCCTAACTCACAGTGTGTGGTTTGAATCCCAAGGCTGCTTGCCACGAGAGCCTCTCTCTTCGCCAGTCCTGCTGCAGGGTTTTTCCGTTAGGACTGAAAGAATAACCAAGCTTGTCATTCTATTTTAAGCAAAGCTGTGTCTGTCTTGTGGCCAAGGCTGGAGGGATTGTATAACTAAGCTTCTTAGCAGTCTCTTGCCCAGGGGATGGAGAGCAGAGGGCTCTAAGCAGTAACACTCATTCTGATTTTATATAGTGTGAAGAAACAGAACCAATCTAGGCTGTAGGAAAAGGAATCATTCGCTGAAAACAATGCCATATCTGCTTTCGTTCACAGGGAGCCAATGCTAAATTCAACCTCCGTCTCGTTGGACCTGGTGGCATCTTCCGAGTGGTTCCCCAAACAGTCCTGAATGAGGCTCAGGTTACAATAATAGTGGAAAATTCTGCTGCTTTTGACTATGAAAAATTCAAGGTGTTAACCTTCAAGGTACTTCTGCTTTCTGTGCCCTCTCTGCCTGTGTGTATGATATGTGTTTGATGGCTTATGTACTGATGGGATTTAGCTTCTTAATCCACCTGGAAGCTGTCTGATGCATTGTCAGTGACATTATAGTCCATGTAAGGGAAACTCATTTCTGCCCCTGGTTCATAAACTTCCAAAGGTTTAATGGATGCATCTGTGGACTGGTTTAGTTCAGTCAGTGCAAAATGTTGAGTATTCTCTCTCTGTGGAAACTGCACATGTTGGTGGCTCTGAGTCTTTCTGGACTGAACCCTAAGGCTGTTATTTCTGCTCTTGCAATGATAATTTCACAGTATGAAATCCTAATTTCTCTGGAGCCAGAACTTTACCTGCTTAGTCCTAAGTAATTTGGTTCATGATCATGCTGTTGAATGTTGGCAGGCTGAAGACCCCAGCTGACTGTAAGGTAATTTCCCAAAATTGCTCCCTGCCTTTGTCAGAGTGTATCTATCTATACGGCCTTTGCAGACTGACCTGAGGCTATCTCACCCATGCTCTAAACCAGCCATACAAGAACCAGCTTTCATCTGAAAGCTGGACCATTGTATTATTCCCTTCCTTGATGGATTCATTGGCTGATCGATAAGACAATTAAGTAGTCTGGTTTTGTGTCAGCTGCCTCTGAACATGAATATAGATAGTTCAGTTCCAACTGCAAAGAATGGCATAGACAATCCCTATAAAAAAGACAAAACTATCTAGCTGACGATTAACATATACTAGTTTTGATTTTCTACAGAAAGTGGCATTTTTTGTACAGTCCAGAGGCCAAGTCCCTGGATTTTGGTCTGACCCTTGCTACATTGTTTGCCTTGTGTCCTTAGCAAGTCATTTCACTGCAGTGTGCTTCATGTCTCATTTTGTAATGTTCCTTAGTCATTTTGAGCTTCATAGGTTATAGATGCTACAAAAATATGAGGCATCATTACTGTATTAAAATGGAAGATTCTGAAAGGGCTATAAAGTGCTACCAAAACTAATTACAATAATCGCCCATCTATTCAGGTTAAACCACCAAAAGACCAGTAAAGAAGTTAGACATGGCATCCCCTTGAATACTAATAGAAATTGAGGTAGTTAATGTGATTGCCATGGACACTTAAAGAATTAATTACCAGGAAAAATGATATATATTTTTTTAGCTTAAGCAGTTGTTCACTTTTTTTTTGGATGAAATTATTTCTACTGGAGAAAGACCATAAGGCTTTGCTAAAAATGTGGAGCCTTTGTCTAGATTCCAAATGAAGAAGGTGCAGCTGGGTGATATGGTAGTAATATATGGCAGCAAATACTTTACAAAGACCTCATTGCCATCTTCATTTCCATGAAAAGTTTAAATCGCTTCCTACCCGGTTTTAGTTGCCAATGTAGTCATTCTGGCTAGAATTTTGGATTAAATATATTGTTATTTCTGTTCAACATGTATCCCACAGCAGCTTTGAGAAGCTATTTTCAGGGGAGGAGTTCTGTAAGCAATGATCCTTCTCCTCTGGTTTGCTACTGAACAGTAAAATTCCAGAAAGGAATTAAAGCTACTTTGACTGGGAGGTGCACTGAAAAACTACCTGAAGCAAAGGCTACTGGAGAAAATCTATCTTCCATTTAGGCCTGGCTCTTAAATGTAGTTGGTAGCCAGGACCTCCTTTAATTTCAGCTGTCCAAGAGCTAGAGCGGGTTTTCCAAGGCATGGCAGCCATGGCAATTCGTACCCCTCCAGCGTGGCCTCTTAGATCTCAGCCTTTGCCACAGTGGCCAGATATTGCCATCCCACCTTGTCACAGGTTGACATGCTTTGAGGACCAAACCTCCTGCCTCTGCCTCCTTCAGCTTAAAGTACACCCCGCCTTGACAGGATCCTGGACCTAGCCCTCACGTTCTGCAGAGGCTCACATCTCCCGCAGCCCGGGACTGCAGGAGGCTTGCAATTATCTTCAGCTGCCAAAATCAAACTCTATTTTAAAACTTTACCTGCCACTTTTAAGATCACATCTCAGTTTGCACTTCCGGTGCTTGTATTAATGGTTGATAAGTAATCATGTGAAGTACTTTTATGCTATTTTTTCTTCTCTCCACATGAAACAAATAATACAGCTCTGCATAAGACATTGCAGGCAAGTAAGCTGACAAAAATCCCTCCCTGAAGGAAGGTGTTGTCAGCATGTTGACATAGCTGTGCTATGGCTGCTAAAACGAGAGGGAATGAAAAATGAATGTAGAAAACAACGTAAAAGTACTAAGCTCTCATAAGGTATTCTAAGATGGGCTGATTCCAGCAGCAAAGACTATTTCACTGCAGATGTTATAAATTAATTATAGCTCCATGTGTGTGATAAGCAGTAAAATTGTATCTCTGTGCTGCTTTAGGAGCTGAGACTGCTCACAAGCAGGTTTTTGCTCTGTGTGACTGTCCTTTCAAAAATTACTTTTGCTGTAGCACTATCCAAAACTCCCAAACACAAAAGTTAGCAAAGAGACACAGTGACCAAACACCCCTTTTAGAGCAGAGGTGTCCTGTAGTAATTAAAAGCAATCCTTCAAGATTAATTTCTTCAAGAACCCTTTCACTGTTCATTTCCAGCGACACGGCAGGGTTGAGCTCCCACAGTACTCCGCTTTCCTCCACCTTCCAAAGCTCACTTAGGCACTCGCCCTCTTTGAGGGAGCTCCCTGGGACATATGTCTACTGGGAATTAAAACCCATGCAGCTAGATTTTTCAGTTGAGCCTTTCACATCTCGGTTAAATGTCTGCTCACTGGTCTATTAGTGGTCTGGTGTCCTCAGCAGGTCTCTAGAGCCCTCCTGCTTTGTGTTAACTAGGCCTCTGCCCAAGCATGAAAACCAAATGGTTGACAACTGTTCGTTGTGGTAGTCTTCTGTGTTCGGCCCTCAAACTTTCTGAAATGGGATTCTCCTGTACATGCCTGATCCCTGACCGTCCTGCATTTGGGGTGGGGGTACTGGTGCTTCCAAACATCCCAGGGCACTGGTTCTCTCATCACTTTACCCTGTTTGGTGCACCTTATTGCCCTGACTTCATTCCTGATGAAGAATTTATGCCTCCTCTGCAAAGGATCGTGATTCAATTTATGTGATTGTTCAAAATTGTTCAGTGCCTATGTTTCCCTAGCTTCTAGGAGCTGCCCAGGGCTGGGTGTTTGCTTGCTTCTGTTATGGCTTTTTGAGCTGTTCTGGTTAGTTATGACCAATCACACCTGTCACCTGAAGTTTAATGTGTATGTACTGGTTTGAAGTCCACTTTCCACAGCTTGATTGCCCATTGCAAGCGTGCACAAACAAGCCTAGGCTGCACGCTGACCTAGCTCATCATCTCCCTGTTTAGAGCTGTCTGGTCCCCCAGGCTAAAAGATATCACTGTCCCATGGGTAGTGAAAGGAAGCTCCGTTAAGAAATAGTAATAGCTGCTTTGTAGTAATTTCCTGTAGTAATTTTCTCTTCTCAGCTGCTTGCAATAGAGGTGAACACACCGGAGAAATTCAGCTCGACAGCTGACGTGGTGATACACTTGCTGGATACCAATGACAATGTCCCGAAGTTCTCCTCCGACTACTACATTGCCAGAATCCCTGAGAACTCCCCAGGGGGCTCAAATGTGGTTGCTGTTACAGTAAGTTTCATTCCTCTCTTAAGAAATGGTCTCTTTTCCAGGTGTCTGTGGAGACAGTTCGAGTACCTAAAAATAGCGGACAGAGGCAAAAGGCAAATCTTACTCGCCATTCAGCTTCCGGACTGAACTCCAGTTCCTGTCCAGAATCAACAAAAAAAACCCGCTCTGAAAAAATAAAGTTTTAGGCAAACATTTGTCAGAACAAAAAATTTATTTTGTTTTTTAATTAAAGGCCATCTGCTTTTAAGACAAATCACATGGTCTGTGAGTATTAAGAAAGCCCCAGTCAAATCAGTGTCCAGGAGGAAGATTCAGCTATGAGTAAGTGGAATTGGATTTACTGGATTTGCTTGCTTAAGTACAGGCAAAAAGAAAACAAGATGGCTGCTTAGTAGGTGTTAGTCTCCTCCTACTGGGAGGAATCTGGCTGCTAAATGCATAATTAGACAGTTAACGAAGGCAAGGATATAACGTTCAAATACTTAGAGCTAGGAAAGAAAGATCCCTGTGTAAGTATCTTCTCACAGTGGAAAAAATAACCCTACAGATTTTCCAGTCTCTCACATTTTCATAGAAAGAAAGTCAGGGTATTACATGGGCCCTACGTGCTGGAGAAGCATTTCCAGCCGTTGGTGAGAGCTGTATCTCTTTAATGCAGCTGCTAGGACTGGAAACCGATGTCATGTCCCCAAGGCGAGAAAGCTGCTGGCTGTGTGGGTCGTCTTGGTGAGTGACGCAGGTCACCTTGGAGAGGCCTCATGGGTGAGGGTGACGGTGGCAGAATAATCAGAATAATGAAGTGCTGAAGGCAAATGTTAGGGATGGAAGAAAGAAAGAAGCGGAACGTAAACAATACAGAAAAGGTTGTTCGGGAAAACTAATAGGAAAGCTGTAGAAAAAAGACTCCCAAACATTGCTATCTTTTCAGCAAGAGGAGTAAAAAATTCTACGAGATGGGCAGCAAAATAAAAGAAGTTTAAAAAATGTTTGCAAAAGCAACAAGACTAGCCATTCTGAGCCAAGGTGGACAGGACAGCGTAGCTGAGGAGTCCGTGTAAAATCGACTGTCATGTGCTGTCAACTCAGTACTTGACCCAGATTCACAAATACACTTGACAAACTGAGATACTCCAAGTACTCAGAATGGCAATTCTGGCAGAGGTCCCAGGCGTGCAAATGTTTTAGGATAAGTTCAGCAGTCCTAAAGTAGACTGTGGTCAAAATCACGAGGTGAGAGAATCTGACAAGCTCGTGTCAAAGAACTAAAACCCACCTATCAGTAGGGCTGCAGGTGTGTTCTGTCAGCCGTGCGGGAATCAAAGGCATTGTTCCAGTTTCAGATTTAAACAGGAAGATGAATGAACCAGTCACTGTCACCATGAATTTTGATGGCCATATACAATGGTACAATATAACACCTCCTCAGAGCTAGAAGAGAAGCGGGAGCTTATGGAAATAACTGTTAGCAAATCAATAGCTTTCCTAAACCTAAGCTAAGAAAGGAAGCCGACAGGAGTCCGGAGCAAAGGTATCATCTGGTGTGGTATCTGCGTTACTAAAAGTCACACAGGCGCAAGAGTGATTAAAATATAAACAAAGTTGAAATATTTGGTATGGTTTGAAACATTTGTAATGCATTACTTTAAGTTGAATCAGTCGAACAAGCACAGGCTTAAAAAAATATATAAAGTAAATAATTTTGTCTAGGGAATATATGTTAATATTTCACTGATAAATAAGGCGGCTTGTGAGCATTGGTGTCATGGAGCTTAGCTCCATCTCTGTGCAGGGAAGGCTGTGTCAAATGGCGATGGCTGGGGCCATCTAGTGGCTTTGTCCCCCCCAGACTCCTGCCACCAGTCTGGCCAGCATCGCCAGCTGCTGCGCTTGGACAGCCAACGACACCGCCTTGGGTTAGGTTCTGCGATTTGCTAGGTGTGCGTCTGTTTTTGTGATTTCCCTTTAAAAACATGATGGCAAAAAGAGGGGAAAGCATTTGGGTTTTTACATAGCCCGTTGTTAAAATGAAAAATGAAAGATTTCCTTTGGCAATTTAGTAAAGGATGACTCTCGTATGTTCTTTTCTTAAGGCTACAGATCCAGATTCAGGGCTTTGGGGAGAAGTCAAGTACTCTATCTACGGAACAGGAGCAGACCTGTAAGTAAAAAAAAAAAAAAAAAAAACAACAAAACCTACACAATTCTAAGCAGAGTTGTGAAAGAGTTGAAAAAAAAAAAAAGAACAGGCTTTTTCTTCACCTGCTCATTTCCAAGGACGTTTATGCAATGTTCTCTGTGAGTTCTGCGAAAACAACAACAGAAAGACTAGTGTGATCATTAAACATCTGCTGCACGAACCCGTGGAATTTTACCCACAAGCCCCCAAAGAGACATAAGGCAGCTGACGTACCAACCCACAGGATCTGTTCAATCACCATATGAAAAATGCTTGTGAGATAAAGAGGAGGTTTTAGTCTGGCTACTGTGAAAAGTCAGTTCTGGAGGGGAAAAAAAAAAATCCCTTGTTCTTTCCCTTTCGCTTTCCATATAGCAGTACAAATAGTTCAGTTTTAACTCTTGCCAAAATAAATCAAAGACTTTCGAGAATATCAACTTTAGCTTTGAAGGCCAGCTGCCCTGGGTGTTGAAAGCATTTACCACATAGTCCTGCATCAGGGAAGAAGGGATTCTGATGCTTACTTGCTTTTGTAATGTTGCGTAGCTGCATCTGCCAGTCTTTGGGGACAGTGCTGGAGTAAGAACACCCTGAAACGCTAGTTTCTCCCCCACTGCTGCCATCCCTGGCCCGTTGGTTGGGGCTCCCAGCCGTGGCTAGCATCACTGTCATCACAGATATCGCTGCTGGAACCTGCAGCTCTGGCTGGACATGATGGGGATGCAGGACAGAGTACTGGAAATGAATGAACTTTTCAGGCACTCATTCGTGGAATCCGTTTTTCTCTGTATGTTAATCCACCTGGGGTTAAAGCTGAACACTTCTTGTGAACGTCAAAGCCATTTAGGAGGAGGCACAATCAAAGTCCAAAATCCAAGATGTTAAGGGTGAACTACTTCTGTAGCCAGAAGGATACACATATGGGAGCATTTCCAGGATGGATTATTTTGAGCTTTTCACTAAGTCCTTAAGCTAGGTGCTAACTGCATGCAGGCAAGCAGGCAAAGGTCATGTCGCGCAGGCAGACTTCGTAGGTTTAAAATGTAGCAGCTGGTGCAAAGAAGCTTGTGAAGGTTGTTGACAAAAGATTTAGAAAAAAATGTGAGTGCAACTTTATTGTGATTGGAGCTATAGGAATGTTCAGACATGGTTCTTAGGCTGTCAAATGAGGAAATTAAGACGGGAAGACTGTTTTTTTCCTTCTTAAATATGATTTTTTTTTTTTTTCCTTTTCCTTGTGCCAGAATGGCATGGCTCTGCAAGGCTAGGTTCATTTCCTAGCTCTGGGACCTCCAGATCTGCTGAACGCACAGTTTGATGCAGATTTGAGAGTTTCAATTAGAGGCGTGATTTTTTCTGTCTCAGGGGTTACATCGGTGGAAATGCAGTTGCGTTGGCAGAAAAATGAGTTGTGCTGGAGTAAGAAGAATAATGTTAACTGGTGAAGATAAAACCATTATGCTGGTAATCCTACATCCAAGCTGCCAGTGGGAGTGGGGTACGCTGCTGTAATCTCTTCACATCTCAGTGCTTCTATTTTTCCACTAAAATGTGGGTGATGAGAGTCCTCTCTGCATGGTTAGGGTGGGTTGGATGCTAAGGAAGCACTCAGCACAGGCACTGTCTTCTACCACGAGTGCACAGCTCTTTCGACCTCCAGGTCTTGGCTTTCATCAAGACTTGTATTTGTATTTAACAGAGTAGTGAAAACGGCTGAAGTTTCTGAATTATTAAGCGCTCCTTTTATAATCATTCTCAATTGCACACGCAGTTGGAATACACAAAATATTTTGTTATCCTGTACATTAATTAAAGGGTATATAAAACCCTTCATCTGTTAAAAACCCTACTGCTTGGAGCTTAAACTGGCAGTTCATTTTAAAAAGATACTGGGCTCGTATCTTCTCTATAAATTCAAGCTTTTGGCTGACACTTTTGACACTGTCTCAGTAATTACAAATGTGTAGAATTGAACTTGCTACAGATAAATCTGACACCCACTCCATCCCACTGCCAGTCTATGGAAAAGTGATTATTTTTGGAGGAGATAATTTGCCCTGCACTTTGGGGGATTTGAGAGCAGCCATTTTTCTTGCCCATTCTGAGAAGCGAAGAGTTTAAATATGATACGCAGCATGCTTCCTTTAGCTATTGAGGTGACATCAATCAATCTTAATTTATGCAGAACGTGATCTAATACATTGTGCTTACAAACTGGGCAATTCCTTTATGTTTTAGCACAAAGAAATCGCACTGGGAGAAGGCCATCACACTGAGCATTTACTGAGGACAAAGGCTTGAAGAGAAAGTGCAGCTGAGATGGCTAATGCACCATAGAGAGACAGAAAAACACCAGACACTGACAGTTCTCTGGTTTTCAAGGATAAAGAAAAAACAAATACCAAAAATAGGTAGAGTAAATGATTTGGAAACATCAGGGTGACAGGAGTTAGGTGAAGGGTACCAATCTCTGGGTGCACCATTTCAGTGTTTAGAGGCCACCTTTGCCCCAGGTTGTAAACACACATTAAGTGACTGAAAACCCCAAAAGTCTTTCCACACTTCTTTTCCAGGTTCCTAATCCACCCATCAACAGGTATAATTTACACCCAGCCCTGGGCTGTGTTAGACGCTGAAGTGAGCTCGAAGTATAATTTCTATGTGAAGGCAGAGGACACAGACGGGAAATACAGCTTGGCTGAAATGTTTATCACTGTGCTAGATGTCAATGACCACTCTCCAGAGTTCAATGAAAACATCCAGGAAAAGACAATGATCATTGGATCACCGGTGAAGATAGAGGTGAGCGATGACACAGTGTGTCACAAAGCAGAGGGCTTTGGAAAAGCCCCAGCTCTGCTGTTTATTGCTTGGGGATCAGAATGGATGCCTGAAAGTTCGCTTTTCCTGGGGCTTTATTTTGTACACCCGTTTGTATGTAACAAATGGATTCAAGCCTGTAAGGATAGTATTTACAGACTGCTGAGAAGGAGAAATAAGTTCTATAGGTAAAACATAAAGTTCTCTTACAGTATTTGAACCATCAGCTGGCGGAGCATCCTGGCTTATACATTGATCATAAGAAGCCCAGATAAGACGAGTGAATTAAAGTACAGGGTTTTGAATACTTTACCTTCCTGCCACGCCTTTGTGCTCTTTCCCTTTGCTTTGCAGAATTATATTCATTGATCCAGCTTGGTACAGGAGGTAAAAAGATGCAAGAACAATTCACCGGCAAAGGAGAGGAATATCCTATGTCACACATATTTGAATGCGTGTAGTGAAGCCTGATTACACAACGTTTAATGTTAGTAGAATAAATACCACAGCACGATAATTAAGGCAGCCATAGTTTATCGTGTGGAGCCAACCCCATTGTTCTCTATTCATTTCACATTTGTGCCCCACGCTGTGTGAGAAACTCCCCAGCAGTGGACTATTTACATTCTACAGACAGGTTACTGTTCAGTTTTTCCTCTGATTTTATTTATTCTCAAACAGAAATTGCTTACACAAAAAGAACTCTAGTCCTGCTGTTTTTCACTAGAAAATGTAGCATAGCTGATACCAGAAAAGGGGAAATTATTTCCAAGATGAGACAAAAACAGCCCAGTCATGTCACAGCATGGATATTATCGGAAGTAAATGCTCTGAAACTTTTAGAGTTTTGTCTTCAGGAAAAGATACAAACAATAACATCTTTGTTCTTTACAATTCCCCTACCAGGCTATAGATCAAGATGCAGAAGAACCCAACAACATTGTGGATTATTCCATCATGCAAGCAGATCCAGCCAATGTATTTGATATAGACCAAAGCACTGGGGAAATCAAGCTGAAATCCTATATCCGCTCCCTGGACATCATCCACAACATCACAAAGAACAAAGATTGCATATGGTCGCTGGTGGTGCAGGCCAAAGACCGAGGCTCCCCATCCTTCAGCACCACGGCAGTTCTGAAGATCGATATCACAGAGGAGGTAAGCAAAGGTCTTAGAAAACCCCTTGCGTGAGGTGATCCTTGAGAGGCACCAAAGAGTAGTCACTGCTTTCTCCACTTCTGAGACTAAGACGCTTCAGGAGTTGACTTCAACAGCCAAAAAGTGGCCAGCCATTGCTTCTCCTTTCTTGCTAGCTCTGTTTTGTAGAGTGTTTCTAGAGCCCTGTGGTGAACCCAGGTTCTACAGCCACAAATGTAAAAGATATTTTGATCAGAGAAATTAAAAAGGTACAAAGGTAGGAGGATAATGTTGTTGGGAGATGAGTTTCTTGCATCTGATTGTTAGAGATAGACGCAAATTAAGGACTATAGGCTCCTGGGAGTAAAGGTAAATCCTGACTGCTAAATTTCTGATTTTTTGTTTTCATTCAGGAGAAGGAAATAATCTTTTTCCCCTACAAAAAGTCAGTGGAGAGTAGCTGGGGCCAGAGAGAAATATGTCAGACCAGTTTTGCAAGTCAGCATAAGTGACATAGGAAAAGTGAGAAAACTTTATAGAAATGCTTTAAAGTACACGGAATTTTGGATGCCAGTTTAATAATTGCCATACTATTAGCAGACAAAACAATAACACTAAAAGATAGCACACGTAGGCTGAGAGTTATCTGTTGGTACAACTTTTACATCATCCAATGAACAAGCAGCAATTTATGGTGAGCAGCACATGCATGCGTGATTCTTATTTATTGTAACTGCCTTGCCGTGCCTTTAAGTAGGTACCAGCAGGGAGGGAATGGGCTTTAAAGCAGATGAGAAACACATCATTAGCCTGACAGTCCCTGGACCACACACATACTGGGCAAAGATGCAAATCTCTTCCTACAGACCACAGCTGGCCGCCTCTTTGTTTGGTCAAAAAGCACCTGCTGCTCTTTTCTCTGCTACAATCTTTCTCTTCACTCCATCTCCTTTTATTCCACTGATACTCCTTATCAGGTGCATTTGTATGATACTTCTTGTATACAGTTCAGAGCCTGCTGGAAGTTAAAAGGTGTCTGCAGAGAACTGTGTGCTCGTCGGCAGGGTGAGCAGCCACCAGCAGCACAGGAGTGAACTCCCAGTCTGTGCTGGGTCTCTGTGGGAAGCCTGGAAATTTATCCGTTCTTACCAATATAAAGGAAATAAACTGCATAACGCTTTGATTTCCTGCGGAAATGGTACATTTTGGTGGGTTTTATACAAGAAATAAGAATTGCTACCCACAGCCAGCAGTGGGAGCGCCTGCCCTGCCTGCCTTGCTTCCAGGCTTCTCGCAGGGAACACGTGCCTGGAGTGGGTGGCAGCGGGTGGCCTCGGGCACTGTCCCCACTGCTGGTCCCCAGCATCTGGCCTCCAGCTTTCCCTCCCCTCCCAGATGAGCGAGTAACAGCAGCTGATGCTTTGGGAGAAAGAGTCTCCTGGATTTCTTTCTAGTGCTTGAAGCAACGTCAGCACCTGATGGAAGATGTCTGGTACAAGGTTCCCTCTCTGCTTCCTTTTCTCCCCCTTCAGGGGTACAGGCTTGGCACAAAGTGAGGGAGAGCCCCTCCTGATAAATTCTACAGGGGAAGCAGAGAGGGCTGTGAAGACACAGATTCCTCTCAGACACAGCTTTTCCCTTCCTCCCGTGCTCTTCTCAACACGGTCCCGACACAGAGCCCAAGACAGCAACAGCATCTTATTTCTTCACTTGAGTAGGTCTCTTCAGCAGGATCTGCACTACAAAGCTGATGTCGCATCCTCCGTAAGCTTTTATACATTTCTCCATTACTTCTTCCATTGCTTGCAATAATGATTTGGTTTGCTGTTTTTTTATCCAAGCACATCACATCTCCTTGCAAAAACCACTCTCAAATTTCAGCTTGCATGTGAGGTGCGGTGCCAGTGTACAAAACCCTTGGTCGCTCCCTGTGCCCTAGCGACGGCACAGTCACTGCTGACGCTTTGTGAAGAAAACAGCCTCTTGCTGTAGGGACACTGTGTACACACACACTCGCACACGTGCAGGCGCTCTCAGAGGCTGTTGCAAACGCACATTTCATCCCTCTGTGCTCCAGCTGTGCAAAGTCTCTTTTAGTTAGCTGTGTGGTGGGCATTTGTGTGTTACTGATTTCGGGTAAGGAGGATATTTTTGAATGTGCACTCTAGAGGTTTCCTGCAGTGTTAATCACACCAAGTAATTAAACAGGCATATTTTCTGATTAACATTTACCATTGCAATTAGCACAAGGCTGTGCCCTTCGAGATAGATGCCTTGTGGCAAAGTTCAGCAGTATTGCACATCAAAAGGACTTTTAGCTCTCGGAATAATACAGTGATAAAAAAAGTCAGAGGCCTTTTAATTTTACTGAGTCTGGTTTTATGGAAATGTCTATGGAGTGGCGTCTGTTAATCTCTTATCCTTTCTCAAGAGAATAAGAAACATATGCTGAAAAAGCCACTCTTTTTTTCACCCTTACATCTTACTCAGAAATCTGTTCCTGCTGCCCGAGATTTTCATGGAAAGCTGATTCCCACTCCTGATCCTGAAGGTTGGCCTGATGGGGGGATCCCTCTGTCTCTTCATGACCCCACTGAGGTTCTGCAAGAATACTGGGGCATTTATTTACACCTCTTAATAGGCTGAGGGTTAAGTCCATATTTAGACAGCATAATCTGTGGTTCTTAACAGCTTTGGCTGCTCATTTAAACTTCTAAATAGAGCTGGTGAGTCTCAGTTTTAGATTCCCCTAATTGAAAGGTTCAACAGATACCTTCTGTGGATTAATGCGGATATCTCCTCCTCTCTCATACTAACTCTGCAACCATGGGAACTGTGGTTGCTGCTGGCACTAAACATCCTTTGCCACATTTGCAGAGCGACTAGCCTCTGCTTTCCACCAATATGTGGACCTTGAAAAAAGATGTTCAGAGAAGGCTAGTTTGATTTGAGAAGTCTTGTCCCATGCTCATGTTTGTATTGCAAAGGGATGTAAATGCAGCCTTCATATACATTGGTAGCACTGCTCTTTGTGATAAGCACTGGAGGGGGCAGCTTGTGTTCTGCCTGGGATCAGGAGTTACTTCTGAAGCAAATCTCCTCATCATCCCCACATACTGTGGGATGGCTCGTGCCTCAAATACCGCCAAGCACACAAAGCGGATTTCTTTCAGACGAAAATGTGTTTGGGGAGCACACTTAGTGCACTTTGGCACTAGCAGGCAGTCCATCCCTGCAACCAGGCTACAGCAATTTGAAGCACAACCCCAGAAATGCTGAATATGTGGAAGTGGTCTCCTCAAAACCAGCTGGTTCGTTGTACAGATCTACCTGCTCAAGTCGACACAGCCTGAGTTGTCTATAATCTGCAAGAACTCAGGTTCTTAACAGCTTTGCCTGCTTACTTAATCTTCTAAATATAGCTGGTGAGCCTTAACTGGTCATGTGGTTGGACATCTCAACCACACACTCCTGTTGGGTCCAATTTCTGGACACGCCGCCCACTTGTTCTGCTCACTACAACTCATGAGAAGCTGCCGGGAGGTGCGGGTGTCTGCACACTGCAAACTGTTGTGGCCTGAGAGAGAAGAACAGAGGAAATAAGTCACCATTTCAGCAGCAAAGAGAGTCATGGGCATCCCCTTTGGAAAACTCAGGTTTCTGAGGAGGAAGCCACTCTGGAGGAAGGATGGCAAGAATAAGCCCCATGTGATGCAGAGGGGTGTTTTCTGCAACCTGCCCTTCAAGTACGCAACCTGAAAGCATCTATCTACACGGAAACTGCGCAGTGCTGGGTCTTGTGAAACCGGCTTTGCAGGCTTGGGTCAGTTTTGGAGCCTCTCAAAATCTGGGGAGTCCCAGTGACTGCTGGACTCTTCAGCACCCTGCAGGACTTGGGCTGAGGAGCTTCTCTGCAGGGGACAGACGGTCACAATGGTTCTGCAAAGGACCATACGTACCCGCTAAATAAAAAATAGGTGATGTCATCTTTTAATCCAAACAGTTGCTTTAATATTTTTAATTGTATTCTTGCCACAGGATTGGACTTCTTTCCCAAAGCTGATATGAACAGCTGATACGAACAGACTTCTGCTACGATTCTGTAACTCTCTGATTGTCCCCAACCTTTCTCTGGGCTAGTGCTCATCCTGCTTCAGCAGGAGGGTTTGACTAGATGACCCACAGAGGTCCCTTCCAACCCTGAACATTCTGTGCTTCTGTGATAACTGAAGTCACAGCAAAAAACAGCAGAGCATTATCTTTTTGTGAGCAGTGATATTTTAACTCCTTTGATGGCTATTAAGAAAGAAAGTGTTTCCTCCAGCTTTTGGCCCACAGAGACATGACAGTGCTTCCCATAACAGCTTTCATTTCATTGTGTATCTGGGGCATTTTTATGCATACAAGAAAAATCAGAACTCTTCAAAATGCAGCATGCCTCTTAGGAAAAAACAACAGCTGAATAAATTACAAAGTGGCACTATTTGTTGACCCAGTTGAGACACTGTTGGTAATCGGTGCGATGACTTGACGGTATTTCCAATGTGCAGGTTAGCGCTCAGAGCCAAAGCACTTGAACTTAGGTGTCCAGATGCTCCCAGGCTTTCACTGTCGGTGGGTCCTCAGAATTCTCTCAGACCTGGTCTGTGTGTTAACTGGCTGGGCCACACAGGCAAGACTGCAAAGCTTTTTGGTGGCAAAGACACTTACAAGAGCCTCTCTGCAGGCTGGCTAAGATGACACTGTTCCAGGCTTTTTTTGCAAGTTATTCCTCCTGTTTATCCTGTGAGTGGTCATGGCCAAGACAAACAGACATTTTCGCGCCGTATGCTTACAAAATGCCTTCTGTTTTTTACACAGGCGTTGTAGAAGAGTTGTTATCAACGGCTGATTCTAGGCAAAGCTTTGTGCAGTACAGGCCCAGTAACTAGAACACAGGGTGAACCAGCTAAATGTTAATGGTTTTGGTTTTGGTATTAATCACCTCTTCACAACTGAAAGTTCTGAACAGGTGTCAAACTTGGGCAGGAGGAGATGAATGAAGCCAAATTCTGAAACTCCTCATGCGATTTCCATCAGGTCTTACCCTTGCAACTGTTGTACACAGACAACATAGACATGTACTTCTGTCTAATCCTGTTTATTCAAGGTTTTCAAATAGCTTGTCAAATAATTATTACTGAGGTGTAAGATCTTCTTAAGTATATGTCATCTTCCTCCTTGTGTTAGTCCTATACTATTTAGCCATCAGTGCTTTGCTACAAAATAGGTCTTGACAACACTCAAAATAAGTGGACTTATTTCAGGTCATGTACTACTTAGCAGACTTTCACATGAAGATATGTAAGCCAGGGTAGAATTTCTGTCATCTGGTGGGATTTGAGTACACAAAATCCGTGTAATGCAGAGCAACAAAGCTGATGTGAATCAAAGCTCCACCAAAGTCATGGACTGCTCTGCTTTTGGTTTCTAGCTTAGGTCCATTCCTATTAAAATAATGGAAAAACTCTTTGCACAGCAAAATGATGAAAATTGGTCGCTACCTGTAAGGTAATATGGTCCACGAGTTTCAGTAACATTTCTTCACCCATTTCTCTTTGGCAATAGGAAACATTCAGGATAGGGGAAGAGTGGCCTTGGGTAAAGTGATTGAGGTAGGCTGTGAAAATATAGAAGTGAAGTGAAGACAATGGGGTGTCTGTTAGTGTGTGTTAGTGATTTTATATTCTCTAAGTTTAGGGATGTGATATAAAAATGAATAGTCTGCATGTGTAATACATGATGAAGTACTCTGAAGCATCCTTTGGGGATACTCTTAGTCATGTCTCTGCACAGACTGGGGAGGGAAAAGGGATGAGCATCGTTGTTTACAGTCATACAGGGAAATCCATATTGTCTCACTCTGAATGTCTAAAAGTCAGAGGTTCAAGTCCAAGCTAGTCACAAGACTCTCCTTATACTCACTGTCTTTGATCCCTGTTTTAGCATGTGATGCCTATTACTCTGGAGGTGTCGTTTCCTCCCCATTGACTAAAAGCTGGGAGCTTAGACCACTGACTAAAATGCAGATAACCTGTTACTAGAAGTGCAAAGTTTGGGCCATCATTTCCTCCTGGAGTTGAGTCCAGAGGAGTGGGGCACAGTGGGTCGCGTAACTGACCAGCTTGATGTCCAGCTTTGTGACCAGCTCTTGGTAAACAAACCTGTTCATGAATGTGCCATTTCTGAAGGATCTCCTGGCCTTGCACAACACTACTGTCTGTCCAGATGCCCTTGCAGGAGCTTGTATTCATTATAAATGTCTCTTGGAAACATAATCCGAGGGTGGACTACCATGCCATGAATAAGGGTGGTCTATGTGCCACGCGGCTACCCTTTATTCCCTGATCAGCCAGGTGTTTGTACCTGCTTCCTAACTTCTTTTAGGTTTCTGGATTCAGTTCAATGTCTTTCCAACTGTCTCCTCTCCTGTCCCTAGTTCAGCACTTAGCTCCCTTTATTTTATATGCTCTCTGTCCTGTACACATTTTACCCTAGTTCCCTAGTTGCATTTATAATAGATACTGGCATCTTTCAAATATAACTATGTGAGGGTTGACCATTTCTCTTATTTTTGATATTTCCAGATCAAGTCCAGGGTAAAATCCTATATTTTAGGCCTCAAGAAGCGTCCATGGACAATATTTGGAATTTGCATGGGTGGCGTCCTTTCCACCATTTCTGTAACTATGGTGATCTCCACCATCATGTACTGGAAAAGTGTGAAAAGATCCAAGCTTCATCCGCAGGGCAAAATCCGCAAAATTATACGGGGACCTCCGAGACGCACAGTGTGCTAAGCTGCAAAGTGAACTGGCCATTCATTTGTCCTTAATATGCCATATGTAGCTTAGGTTCTTGCTTATTTATTTTATTTTTAAAAACAAAGCTCTTTCGCTTTACTCATGTCCCCTACCTCAAAGAGTTTTGTTATGTCTGTAAAAGAGTACTTGAAAACAGAATGCAGCACATACCTGCTAACTACTCATTGGTACGCTATAATTTTATAAAGCTGAGTTTTCTCATAATCTTTTTAATGCCACACTCAGTAATAGTCCTATAAACTGCATCACCGTTATCACCTGCAACTGTTTTTGAAAGATCATTTGCTACTCATAAGCTTCGGTTTGGGTTCAACACTATTATTTCTAGGAAATTAACTCTGAAATGTAGTACAATGCAGCTGCAGACCCTGGAGCCAATTATTTTCTTGCTCAGTTCTCGCAAGTTAAACACTATGGTGACACGCAGGAATCCATCCTAATTTGGCAGTAATACTCCTGTGAGATTTTGTGTTTGTCAGTCGTCCACCTCGCAATACTGTAATGGTTGCCCAGTCTCCTTCTCCATCTAAATTCACCAAACCCAGATTGGCTCTTTGATTCTCGTTTCTTTTTTAGAGACAACTTCCACTAGTCAGCCCTACTTGTTACATATTTTGGACAAATGAAATTTCTGGGTCACTGTCTGTCCCATAGAGTAAGTCACGTGTTTTCTTTGTACTCTTTTACAGACTCTTCACAAAGGGCCTATGGCCGCCTTTTTGATGCAAACTAAAGATAACCCCATGAAAGCCTTAGGAGTGCTAGCTGGTGTCATGGGCGTAATGGTGCTGATAACTATCATGATCTCTACTGCCATGTTCTGGCGCAATAAGCGGTCCAACAAAATCATGCCGGTGAGAAGGATCATAAAAAAGAGACAGACCCCGCAGTCCCGGACAGTCAGGATGGAGTGGCTGAAGTTCAAGAGGCCCAGCAATGCTGCGGAGAAGTTTGTCGTGGAGGATGACGCCAAGAGCCTACACAACGAGAACAGCAACAACAACACCCAGGTTGCCCCAGTGCCGCCGACGGCCCCGTCACCCCCACCACCCCCGGCCCTGGCTCCTGGCGGGGATGCCCCGGGGTGGCGAGTGCCAACCGTGTCCGGCTCCCTCACTCCCAAGTTTATAAACAAGCAGCTGAAGAAGAGAGGTCACAGCAGCGCCCACAATGCCCTTGTGTCAGAGCTCAAAATGAAGTTTGAGAAGAGGAACGCAGCTGTCGGTGAGCCACACATCTAGGCACTCTTGGCAGCCCCCAGAGACTGCAGATTGTGGCTGTGCGTGGATATATTTATGTGCTGTGGTCTTCTCCGTGTCCGTCAGCACCCTGTGAACTGAGAGCAGCTTCTCGCTGTGATGACTGCTCCTCACCTTCTCAAAGTATTATGTGCTACGGGGTCACCCCACCCATAGCAAACGCTGGTCCATGTCCAGTTGTGACTGCAGTTCCTTCAGCTCGTGTCCCTTCCTGCGGCATTCTGACCAGGGTGCTGAGTACTCTCACACTGGCCACAGTCTCCCCAAGCCAACAGGGATTCAGATTGCCCCCGTTTTGGAGGTCCCTACCCAGAGACCTCGTTTTCAAACAGGGTGTTCTGCAGCCGTGGCACTGGAGGATGCCACCTCTGACCTGGTCTGGTGGGTGGGTTTGAGGTGTCCAAGGTGTTGGCCTGGCTGTGACTCCGGCACCGAGTCAGTGTGCAGATGTCCTACAGCAGTGATGCTGCACGATGCGAGAGGGCAGCACGTAGCTGGTACCTGCTGTCCTCAGGGCGTGACATGCAGAGCGATGTGCTCATGGCCTGAGCACCTTCATTCCCAAAAGGTAAGCCAAGGGCAGGCTTGGAGAAGTCCTTCGTTTTCCTGCAGCTTATGCTGGATTTTGCCAGAGTACATGGACACGATGCTGCGCTTCGCTTCTGCCCTTGACTCACCTGCTGATCAGGGGATGGGAGGTCCACCTCAGCCTTCCTTGGACCAGCTGGGGCACAACTTGGGCACCCAAGTGCAACAGCAGTCCTCACTCCCTACTGCCGCCTCCTCACACCACGTCCCCTGATGCGGGGCAGGCAGCAGGAGGCGGCCATGGTTAAACAGCAGGGAAGACAAGGTAAAACGGAGGGAAAAAAGATACGTGAAAAATGCCGACAAGTGCTGGAAAGTCACATATGTTGGTCAGGGAAGTGTCTGGAAAGATCATTTGGTTTTGTACACTGCTAGCAGGAGGTGTCGGTGAACGTATTTCATCACCTCTCCTGCCTTGCTCCAGGGACCAGTGAGTGCAAAAGGAGATTTCCATAAAATATGCTGGTTAGTCCTATCAGTATTTTTTGACTGAATTATGCAACAGTTAATGGGGGGAGGGGGGAGTTGGGAGGAGCAACTGACACTTTTTTTTTTTCCTATTCCGTGACAGTAAAAAGACACTGAAGGCAGAGAACTTTTGTCACTGGCTCTACCCCACAGTTTGTCCCTCGTGTTCATTGCTGAGGAGGTGTTTTTCAGCTGGGCCTGGCTCTTTCCCACCCCTTGGGGAGAAGGCAGCCTGCACCAAGGTGCCTGGGGAGCAGCACCCTCCACCCTCTGCCTGAGCCCTGGCCCCGCGTGGCAGCTGTGCCGCCATGGACCAGCACCACGAACGTCAAGATGGGGAGCAAACCCTTCAGGACAGGACCCTGTTAATTCAAGGGAGTTGTGAGACTCTTCTCCAGCTGTCATTTCAGCTGGACCAGCAGCCCTGGCCCTCAGGGGCTCTTCTTCCCTGACCCCATTAGCTGTCCCAGTTCCCTTTGTTTGCAGCAGAACTCCATCAGGTTAGGGATAGGTGGTTGAATGAGAAGTTATGCGCTTAGGGGAAAAATCTTGTGGTTTTTAACTTCAGTTCAATCCACCTAGAAGCCGGAGAGTAACCACGGCTCACGTCACCCGCAGGCTGAGCCAGGAGCCCTAGCCGAGAGCTGCGGCAGGGCCCTGGCTGGGGGGGCCATGGTACAGAGCCTCTCCTGCCGCGTCTCTCATTTCTTGCAGTGTTTTCTTGCTTATCCCTCCTCCTGGGGCTGCATGGCATGGCTCGCGTTGTGCGCGGTCACTTTGGTCACCCCTGTCCTCCAACAGCAAGCTGGTTGGAGGGAGGGGAGGTGCAGCCCCCGGCCCCGCTCCTGGTGCCTTGCGCGAGCACACACCTTCTGCTGGTTGTGTCTCCAACAGGTTCTGCTGTGTTTCCCAAGGTACCAAAAGTTTGTGGTTTATTCCCTGTATTGCTGTTTTCCCGATGTTGTGTTGAAGCCGGTATTCAGTGTTCATTCTCCAATGAGGAAAGCCTATAAAGATCATTCAATTAAGTGAGATTTAACAGGATTTATAGGCTTATAGTCTTAGAGATTATATTTAAGAGGGAATAAAGACATTTTATTGCTATGTTGTGGGACTTTTTTCCAGTTAGTCTGTATTTCAGATTTGGGGGGGGGGGTATAAAAAAAAAAACCCACTGCAAAAGGGGGTTCTGTGCATGGTGTGCT
>Ga0065711_1028034_pt1 | contig 44170 bp, 39 predicted proteins | sample Hoacrofraction12_FD_59098 | JGI IMG/M metagenome (GOLD analysis project Ga0065711, IMG submission 59098) | Hoatzin crop microbial communities from Cojedes, Venezuela - Epithelial fraction 12 v2 (version 2) | ecosystem: Host-associated > Birds > Digestive system > Esophagus > Crop | place... | reverse complement strand
CGGGCGGTGCCGCCGCGGGCCCCGCTCCCCGCGGGGCTGGAGGCCGGAGCTCGGGCTCGCCGTCAGCGCGGGCCCGCGTCCCTCCCGCACACCCCGCCCCGGGCTGCTGCCCAGTCTGGGTCCGAGCTGCGCAGAGCAGCAGTGGGGGCTGGGCTGGCCCGGCCGGTGCGGTGAGCACCGGGAGGGAGAGGTCTGCGCGACACGCGTGTTCTGACACGGAGCAGGAACTTGCGTCAAGCCAGTACGTTTCTGGTTTGGAGTAAAACGAAATAACACGTTACGTGGGCTTGGTGTGGCGCGGCAGCCACGCGGTGGTTGGAGCCCTAGGCCGCTGCGCCGAAGAGCTTACGCTGCGTTTTCTAGACTGGGCAGATCACCTCCTGCGCTGTCACAGAGAGTACAAACAGAGTAACAGATGGAGAGGATTCTCTAACACAGCAGTGTTATCTGTGAGCTTACTAAGGCGGTGTTGTTATACGTTTGCATAATATTTCATATCATGTTGTTTAATAAAAAGCTATTGGTGTTTTCCAGTTCTGCTTTTTCAGTTTTTGTTTCTGTTTCTCTTAACAGTGACTGTGTTCTTAAGCACTTTGACTCCAAAATTCTACTTTGCCCTTACAGTGACTTCGTCTTTTATATCTGGACTGATATTTGTAAGTAGTCCACTTTAAAAAAACAAACCAAAAAAGTTCATAAAAGCAAACAACTTGAGCACCTCTAGGACACATTCGTTAGGGGTGGATGCATTTGGCGTTTTTTCCATCAGGCTGTAGAGGGTGCCTGTGTGCTAGGAAGGAACTGGTGACTTCGTAGCTTTTCTGATGTGTTTGACCTTCGCTTTTGCTGTGCGTTGTACCTTGGGGTGAGCCTATGGGAAGTAACTTGTACCTGTTTTAGAAACTCAGCCTTGTTTTAAGGAGGTGCGTGTGTCCACCTGTGTGCGTACATATGTGTTTGTGTAGACATGGATACATAAAAGTGCAAAATGTAGGTGCAAACTCTGCAGACCTCTCTGTGTAAAGAAAACACTGAGATTGTTATCCGTTTTAAACTAGGCAGTTAAGAGTTTAGCATCCCATGGTAATTTTTGGGGGGCTTTTAGGCATGTGTCATCCTGTAACTATCTTAAAAACTTTGGTGTGAAAATGAGCCAACAATTCGGCTCGCCTTCGGAAGGCAGTGTGCACAGACGTGGCTGACGCTGCACGAAACGGACGGGGCACGCTTGCACGCTCCGTTCTGCTAGCGCAGCTGTTTCTGCAGTGACGAGCGTCTGGCCGTGATGCGGACTGTGGCACTACATGCAAATCTTGTGGCTTCATCTTTATTTTCAGTTTATTTTCAGCTGAAGAAAATGTCTCTTCTCATCAATTAAACCTATGTACCAGAATGTGCAAAAATTGTTTCATGGGTGATTTTTTTTGTAGCCACCATTTAAAAAACCAAAAAAGTCTTATTTATGTGGCAGAAACGATTTGTTTGCTGTCAGTAATGTTGCTTGGGTTTTGATTGAAGGATTTGAGGAAAGTCATATAAGGGAATGGATTCTGCTTGTGGTAGGTCTTTTACGTAGGTTTGCTCTTAAGAGAAAAAAAGTGTTATTGGTCAGCCACGGCTTGCACTAGTGCTTCTTAACAAAGAATACAGTTCGTCTAAACATCATGTATTTCTGCGTTCTGATGAAAACGCTCAGCTGCGTTGGTCCAGGGCTGACAGTGTGGTACAGTGCTGGAGGACCCGTGATACGCAGGTATTTTTAATTGCTTCAGAGAGAGATGGTAATATTTTTGACCCAAAATTTCTTGTAAGTGAACTGGATTGCTGTTAATTCAGCCTTTTCTCTTTGGACTCTTCTGAATGGCAAAACATGTCAGTTTAACTGCCCATCTTGTGCTTTGTTCTTTTAGATTATTTTTGTGGAATGAAAGAACTACGCTTGTCTTGAGGTTCTTGCCTCTATGCACAGTTCCTTATACAGACACTTTCTGAAAGGGTTTAGAAGTTACCCTAATGACTTGAGGAGGGAGGAACATATGTTTGACTAAAATGTTACTGGTTTTTTTCAGTCTTTTTCATATTATGTGGGTGATCCTGCCTGACAAGACAGGCCAAACCAGATAATTAGTGTTAATTTGTATGTAGATAAGTTCCATCTGCAGTCATGTGCAATGGGATGTACTAGCTGTGAACAATTTGCTCTCCATCACTGATGTTTATGTTGGAAGGGTGTCCCCTAAGGACATTTCTGGTACTTTTTTCTCCTGTGACAGGTGTTTGAGTGGTGGCATTTCCGAAAATACGGCACGTCGTTCATCGAGCAGGTTTCTGTGAGCCATCTGAGGCCCCTCATCGGCGGCGGCGCAGAAAACGGCCCTCCAGCCACGGCAGCATTCTCTGCTGGGGAGAGTGAGACCAGCAGGCAGAACATGCCAGGTGATTGTTCACGCGTCGCAGGGTTTTCCCCAAGCGTCGAGGCGGCTGGTTCGCATGGACCGGCTTTGACTCTGTGTTAGTGCTTGTAAGAACTGGAGAGAGGCCTACATCTTGCAGTGCGTGTTTTATTAATAATGGTAAAAAACCCCTAAAGAATAATGTTTCATTGATCTAAAACATTAATTATTAAAAATATTATTTAGAAAATATATTACGCATTTAGCTAAAAGTGTTTCAGTAACATTAGATGTTTACTGTCCTGAATATGTGCAAGGTAAACATTGCATAAGTGTAAATGGCAGTGTTTAATCTTTCCACCATGTGCTTTTGTACACCAGCAATGTTGGGGAGCAAAAATATTTATAGTATAGCACAAGTTTATGAAGAAAACCATATGAGCGTGCTCAGGTCGAGCAACAAGAACATTAGAGCAGCTTTTGAAAACAAAACTGCGTTTGCATTACTGCATTTTGAAGTCAAGATAGTATTTCCTGTGCTCTTAATTCAAAAAGTACTTTTCCCCCCCCCCTCCCAGAGTGCAAAGTGTGGCGGAATCCTCTCAATCTCTTCAGAGGCGCCGAGTATAGCAGGTATTGTCTTACTTTCTGCTGCATATTTTTAAAATGAATCAGGGGCATACACGTGAATACTTCCCAGAGCTTGCACTAGTAATATCAGGAGACAGCTGAGACCTGCAAGATTCTAGGGGTGATTGATGCCACTCCTGTGTTTAAAAGGCATCTATCCAAGCTTTGGCACTTTCAGTGTTAAGAATGCAAATATTACGGTAACACTATCAAATTTTTTGACAGTAAAGTAGGAGAAAAACTTTATTCAGAGGTTGTGACAGTGATTCTGGGTCTGAATTCTCTTTTATTAAACTGATATGGCTGTATTGTAAGTTTCCTTGTGTTATTTCATAGGAAAAGCTGCTTCCTAGGAAGCCAGTTCCGAGGTTGTTTAGAACTTTACAACCTGTGCAGATTATGGGACACTAGTACTCGAAACTTCTGGTTTGTAGCTCCAGTCCTTTATTAAAAACATGTTGTGCCCTAGCTTCAGTTGTTAGACATGTCAGATAAGCCCCTTGGTATCAGCATTACTGTTTACTAGGAGTGCCTCTTCCTGAAATTTCTCCTGTTACAGATACATGTGGGTGACCGGGAAGGAGCCTCTTACATACTATGACATGAATTTGTCTGCTCAAGATCATCAGAACTTTTTCACGTGTGACACAGATGCCCTTCGGCCTTCAGATACAGGTACCAATGTTGCAGGCATGAGGTATAGAAGAGTTGGAGAGTGTAAGTGGGTATTTTTAATACACTTCAAGGTAGCACAGGCTATCGTTTCAGGTGTTTTGTGAAATGATAGTCTTTCTCAATTGCTAAGGAGGTTTAATAGCTGTATTCAGTGAAAAGATGCTTTTTTTTACCTTGTAGTTTCTGTACTGACTTTAAGGCTGTAATTTTAAGATCTCACACTTGTCGTATAATTAACAACACAGTACTGAAAATCTGGATAGTATTCTCAACAGCCAAAAATGGGGTCTCATTTAAACCTTGGTAATGAATAGTGCGGTCTCAAGACTTTTTCATTGTGTTCCACATGTTTAGTGCAGAAAACGTTCCCTACCTGGTTCCTGTCAGCCGGGGTGTGAACTATTGTCAGTTTGTCAGGTTCCGGAAGCATTACTTGTCAGCTGGCTGTGACGTGCTTGATATGGACGATGTGTTTTTGTTTCACAAATGGACTGTATTGTCTCGCTTAGGAAGCCAAGACTAATATTTTGTTTCCAAAAGAAAACTCAAGCATTTTTCCATGTTATTCTTGCTGGACAGCAGAAGGTTTTGTTCCAAAAGAAACATGTATAGATTCTTCAGTTTTCTTATCGTGCTTGAGATAGGCCAGATATGTAACTCTGTGAACGTAAGGTTTTGGAATTCTTTCAGAACTGTTATTTGGTGTGAAAGCTATTAATTCTGCATAGAAGATGGTAGCTCTAAGTAGGTTGCTTTTCTTTGGCTGCAAGTGGGTTTCCAGTTTGGAGTTTCCATTTTTCACTAATGGAGGGGTAGTGCGGAGGGGTTGAGTTGCTGCATTCAGCTCTTGTTTGCTCCTTACCTGACCGTAATTTTGCGTTCGGGTTGTAATTCAAACAACCCCTGTGAACAGGTAGATTTCACCCTCTTTAGTTGTTTCCTAGAACACTTTCTAATAAGGTGTTAAATTATTATAGTACATCTTGAATTGGCTTTGCCATGTTATGACACTCAAATGTGCTTTGTGAATTTAAAACAAAATTGTTTAACCCTTCGTGATCTGGTAGTTGTCTAAATACTTAAGTATGAATCTGTACCTGTGCAAGACACAGCTCAATCTATCACTGTTTTCTTTGAATTTCTGTTTGAAAGCTTATATTGAAATTCTGTGCAGGTCCGTGCAAGAACCTGTGTTTAACAATTGCTCCTGCCAAGCTTTCAACAAGTCTTGGGAAATGTTTCCAAAAATCTGTAGCAATTTAGAAATTGTACATCTGCCGGGTTATGTAAGCTGTCTTTGCTTCTCAGTGTAGGAGTTCTGAAATGGTCAGTGAATAATCTTCCTGGTGGTGCTGCTTTCTGAAATGAAATTTGGGGCGTAATGAGAAGTTGCAAGATTCTGCTGCGTGTGGTAGAAACTCATGCTGGAATTGGAACACGTTTACTCTTCCCTGTAACAATCACGTAGCAAACAGGAATTTGCAGCATCGGAGTGAATGCTATGGTGGAGCTGAGGCATGAGCAGCCAGCGCTGCCTGCGTTGGCTCCCAGGGGTTTTGCCGGTGTCTCTGTCCCTCACCAGCCTTTCGATGTTTTCGCAACAGTTATGCAGAAAGCATGGCGAGAGAGAAACCCTCAAGCTCGGATTAAAGCAGCATATCAAGCTTTAGAGTTGAACAATGAGTAAGTTTAAAGTTCCATTTGCTGTATTTCTAGTGTGAAAGGTTGAGTGATACTGAGCACACTATCAGCTTTGTGTACTAATAATTTAGATTTAACAAAATTCTGAATAGCTTAAGGGGGATTTCTGTGACACAGAGAATTGCACACGTGGCTGTCAGACTGAAGTCTTGAACTGTGTTCTAAAAAACAGCTTTTGTTCTCCCTTTTTCTTGGGAAAGAGGTTTAAAAAAATCTTTATCAGTAGCAATAACAAATGCAAAATCTTATTCAGAGGTGGAACAGTCGAAGCTGAATATGAGATCATACGTGTTTCAGAGATGGCATTGTGTGCTTATATTGTGTTTGGAGTTCACGGATGCCACTCCTGTAAGGGATTTAAAAATACTCTCGCAACACAAACCAAAGAATTTCATGCACTTCTGTGATCTGTTTTGTTATGTAGTCTGGTTGTTTCTGTGTAAAGTGTCTACCTCCTGGTTTTAAAAATGCAAAGCAAACCAAACACAAAAAAACCCTCTCCAGACAATTACCAGAGCATTTTTAATATTTGTAGGAAAATTATTTGGCTTGCTGTTACAATTCTTTGTTTTGTTCTTTCTCCAAATGTGTGTTTTTCTGTCAAATGGGAAAGGTTTCTGTTTTCCTGACACGATTTGAACGTGAGTTAGTATTTTGATGTTTTAATATTACCAATGCTTATATATTAAACATAAGTGAAAACTGCCCATTTCTAAAGCTTTTAATGCTTACTCAAAAAATACTATATCCCTCAGAATAACTAGTGGGTTTTTTCCTTATTACAGTTGTGCCACTGCGTACGTCCTCCTGGCTGAGGAAGAAGCAACGACTATTGTAGATGCGGAGAAGTATTTCAGGCAAGCTCTGAAAGCAGGAGAGATGATTTACAGAAAGTCTCAGAACTGCCATTCCCAAAGTCCCCAGCACGAAGCACAGCTGAGTAAGCACTTCTGAATCACGTAAAATCTTGTTCTGATGTGAGCAGAAATGTAAAACTAAAGTTATAATTAGCGATTCTGGTTTGATTCCCAGTTCAGTGAGGGAGTTTCTACTGTGTCAGCTGTGCTTATGCGTGGCGTGCTACGCGATCTTTGCCGTGTGATCTGTGTGTGCCTGAAGGAGTCTTGGGAAGTGGCAGTTACACTGTGGCTTCATCCCGGTTTGTCTCACTGAGACTTGATATGTTATTGTCTTGGAAAGCTGTGTAGGTAAGGCAGACTAATGAAGCAATTAGTGTGTGTCAGTAGCACCTTCTTTTATTCTGCCCTACATTTTGGAAAAAACAGATTTTTTTTCTCATTTAACCTAGTGAAAAGTTGCTGTCATTGGTCTGGATGGGCCTTGGGTGGGACAGCAATAGTAATTATTTTGTGCTTTTAAATGTGGTTGGGAAGAAGGTTGTGGGGTTTTTGGTGGGTTGTTTTTTTCTTGATAGGGAAGGAGAGATAAGGATTGAAACTGATAGGCTAATTTTTTTTTGTCTTTGTAATCAGGGAGAGACACGAATGTATTGGTATATGTGAAACGGAGACTAGCTATGTGTGCAAGAAAACTTGGAAGAATACGAGAAGCAGTAAAAATGATGAGAGATGTAAGTGAAACTAAAGAACGGCAAGCAACTGTTGTTTTCAGTGACATTGTCCAAACTGATGGTTTAAAGTTCCTTTCTAGGCATCATAATGAATCTAACTGAATTATTTTCCAATGAGATTTGCACATCATGATTCATGATTTTTTTGAGAACAGTTTTTTTTGGTTCCTACATGTAGGTTTTAAATTTTTAGATTGTAGAATGTCATATGTTCACAGTTCTGTTGTCTGGTTTGCTTCGTGCTTGACTCGGTGACTAACTTGTCAAAATAGCCAACTTTAAACTTCATCATATTTTTTCTTTCACTTGCACAAGGTGTACATAAGTTATTTTTTCATAGGAAAATATTACTGACCAAAACAACTCAATGTGGGAATTGTGCAAGTATGGGCTGACAGTGTGTTGTATGAAGCTCTGCATACTTATTTTCCAGTAGGTGTATGTAGGAAGAAAATAAGGTAGAAATGATGCAATTCTTTTCATGCTGCTTACGTGCCAGTTTCTAACACTGTGAAAGAACGGAACATTGAAAAAGCTTAAATTATCGTACCAATTTCTGTTAAGTATTTCAAGGATTCAAGTGCAATTCTATATGTGCTTAATTTATTTATCTTTACTGATTTGCAGTTGATGAAAGAGTTTCCACTTCTCAGCATGCTGAATATTCATGAAAACCTCCTGGAGGCACTGCTGGAATTACAGGCTTATGCAGATGTCCAGGCAGTTTTAGCGAAGTATGATGGTAAGTGTGTTATTGTGTTAGAGTGTAGGTGAGGTGGGCAAGGTGTGCCTACCAAAGGCGTGTGTCTGCCCATGGGCTCAGCTAGTTGACTAGATTCCCTTCACTGGCAACAGATAGGAGCTTCCAGAGTGCAAGTCAAGTTTTTTCTTTTGGATTACGAGGTGAAATTTAGGCAAGCTAAATTGCATACAAGTTACTTTTTATGGGTTTAAGTTAGTTCTAATCTGTAAAGAAATCTTGCAGCTCACTTTCCTTCAAGCATTATTTTAATTTTTTAATCTCTTCTACATCACTGGTTATGCTGAAATTCATCAGCCTTTTTCAGTCAGCACGTAGCCCCCTAAGTAATTGATGTAAGAAAGATGGTAAGGTAGATTTCCCTTCTTGTCATCTTCCAGGCTTGGCCTTATGATTCTATAATACTGGGGATGTTTGCCGGAGATTAGCAACAGGCAGGCGTACTGCTTGCCAGAGAGTAGTGGTACACAAGCTTTGGTCCATTAAGTGGCAGTAGTTTGCTTTCGCTTTCCACCTCAACTGATACCTTTCAGGTGTTGTGCAAGTCTTGCTAAAGGTTAATAAAATAAGTAGTTACTTTCTTATTGTCCTCAGAGTTTTGCCACCTAGGTAATGCCCACATCATTAGTGTACAAAGTGCTGAAGTCAAAGCTGTCCCTTAAATCATCTTCAGAGTGGCGGGACACAGCAGCAGTATTTTGTGGCAATCGTTCCCTGCACTTGAGAAGTCGGTATGTTCTCCCTTGTGTCTCTGTTCTTTGCTGCTTCAGGGATTCAGAAGCAGGATATTCTTGCCCAGATCCTGTGCCCCCTGTGCGTGGCAGCCCTAGCTGCCTGCTCCTGTTACTTGACTGTCCATAGTCTTCTGTTTGGATTCTTACTAATTTAACGAAGCCGTTTGCTCTTTTCCTGGTGCTTCTTTATGTTAACATCAGGAATTGTGACACTTTCTTAAGAAAGGGTTGCTGATTTTTTTCTAAGCATCTGGAAAAATGAGTATGAGCTTCAAACTCTCTGTAGCAGCCCTGTGTTTTGCTTGACACGACAGCCAGACTTCTAGTAAGTGATGGACAAGCCCAGGATGGGATTTACAAAAAAAGCAAGAGCCATGTGACTATACACAACATGGTACTTGGGAATTAGACCCCAGACTTTGTCTGCTTTTAAAGTAAACTTGTACTGTGGAGTGCTAACCTTTTCATCTGTAGTTGTCAGCTCAAACTTGGCCTCAGATATTCTAGAAATCCTACAACTAATAGAATTTTTCCCCATGGAACTGGATAAGAACGGAAAAGCATTTTCATTAAAATTTGTCTACCTGTCTGTAATGTGATTTTTTTAGTCGGCTTCTAGTCAGTCTATCTTTCAGTATTACATAGAACTTGGTGTTAATGTACACTTGCAAAATTAGATAACAATTAGAAGCTTATTTTAAACCTTCGTGGGCTAACACAGGAAAAGTACACTGTTCTTAAGTGTGTATTTATACATGCATTTCTCCTTGAATTCAGTTTCAGTGTCTTGGTATGTTTAGAAGAAAAAATGACTCTTTACCACCTAACTACAACTCTGAGTTTTTAATCTGAGAATGACTGGTGACCAGAAAGAAGACTGTGCAAAGAAATTCAAAGTTTCCAATCATAGCTGAAATGTTCCAGATGTTACATTCGTTGTCTGCCCAAGTGAAAAGCTTTACACTCAAAGGATGTGGGTTTGAAATGTTTGTCTTGCCTTGGAATCTTACAGCTTAATTATTTTATTTTATCATAGATATCAGTCTTCCAAAATCGGCAGCAATATGTTACACAGCAGCCCTGTTAAAAGCCAGAGCCGTGTCAGAAAGGTAAGCAAGCCTGTTTGTGAAAACAGTGGTTTGTTGCTTATCTTGGGTTATGCTGTAAAACATGAACTAAAAAGTTCCAATATGTAGCAGTTACATTTCTAAGAGCAGGTTAAGTGTATTTATATATACATATATATGCATGTATGTAGTTAAAAGTAATTTCAAGTTTCTTTTAAGCATCCATAAACTTCATAGAGGTGAAGGTGCTTTTCAGGAGGCCATGTATGCACATGTGCTTTTGTATAGATTTTGTTTTCCGGGCCGTGCCTGTGATGGTCAGCAGTTCTTTGCTTTGTGGAATTGGGTGCAGGATGTTCGTGGTAGTTCGTGTTGGCGTTTCACGTTTGTTCTGGTCTGTTGGCACAGCTGATTCTAGCTTTACCTCTGAGTAGGTGATGTTGTAACAATCTTAGGAAAGATTGGACATTCAATTACCTTACGTGATTGACATGAAGTTTCAAAAATTTAAACATAACTTTGTCATATGGGTGTGGATGGCAGTCAAGATACCTAAATTAACATGAATGTTTGTCTCCTAAAAGGGTTTGGTTATCTTTCATGCTAAACCAGTCAATTTTTAATGAACTGCAAGCTTACAGTGCAAATAAACACCTGGCTAGCATTTATTACTTGCTTTTGCTCAGCATGGGTTTTTCCCTTCAGATTCTCCCCAGAAACTGCCTCCAAAAGAGGGCTCAGCACAGCAGAGATTAATGCTGTGGAAGCAATTCACAGAGCTGTGGAATTTAACCCTCATGTTCCAAAGGTAAGAGTATTTTATCTCCTATTGGACCACTTTTTATTGTCTTCTGAAAGAAGTCGTGTTACGTTATCATCTTGTGATTTGAGCCTTGCTAGCCCCATGTTTTCTTGAAGGTGGTTATAGCACCAGCCGTTGAGTTGTTAAACACAGTAGTGTTTGTATCATAAACGTTTGGTGGCCAGAATTAGTGGTTTGCAACAGGTGATGTTTAAACTGGGTTTTTTACAAAAAAATTAAACTCAGAATTTTCTAACTCATTGGAAAGTCCTGTAATGTATTAGTGAAGGCCTGTTGTGGGTAAAGGTAGGCTTTAATAAATATAAATTTAGATATTTAAGATTGCTGAAGCCCAATTAAGTTCTCAAAACAATAACCACTAGTAGTATTTCAAAATACATTTTTTCCAATGTCCTATCATGGCTTCAGAGCTCGGGTTACTGAAGGACCTACAGTCACTTACTTTCTTCATCCACGTGTAAACAAGATTAAGAGTCAGTGTTGCTACAGGCTGTAATTTAATGTCTGGCATTACTTGAAGTGGCCAAGATACAGATTCCACTGAGCATTGGGTGAAAAGAAAAACTTAGGTTGCTTTTTACTGTACTAGTATTGTGGTGCGTTCAGTTTGAAACCTTGAATGCAGAAGGTTGGCTTAGTCCTGGGCCTAATCCTCTGCAAATGATCGTGGAGCCCGAGTGACCGTTGCTGTGAAGGCTCGAATTAGCCAGCCGCTCTGTTCTGTCTGCCTGTCCAGTCTAATAGAATGTGCACTGAGAAAGCTAATTGCTGGGAGAAATTGCTGCTTGTTTGCATGACTGATCAAGAGCGTAGCAAGTTCATTTCAGACAGTCTCAGACAGATTTTTCTTTAGCCTCTGCCTTTAGGCGAAGAAGATTATAACGCATTATCATTATCTAAAAGTTGTTTTATTTTGTATATCCTTCAGTTGTTTCAAGAGCCTCATGTACCTTTTTAAAAGAAGTTAGATACCATTTCAAACAGACTTTTTGTGAAATATGTTCCATAGTTCTACAGACGATCATGGAAACTGATTGCAGGTTTCAAGGTTTCAGTAATTTGATCTTCTCTTCTAATTGTATACCTCTCCTGTCGTCTTCATTTTTTTTTTTTTTAATTACAGTATTGCCTAGAATGCCAATTCATTAGATGGCAGGGCAGAACTTTGTTGGTGCTGGCTGTCTAGAGCTCCGAAATGCTCATGTTCCAAGCAAACAAGTGAACAAGGGCACAAACAAGTGAATTAACTTGCTCAGTGGGTTACAGAAGACTAGTGGGGAAGGAAATCTGCTTTCTGACTTTGCAGTCTGTTCTGTCCCATGGACTTAGAAATAAATGAGCTGGTAAAGTAGAAATCTCTTTGTTTTTGCATCTGATGAAAATGGTTGTCTTTGCACATAACATCATTTTGCATAAGGAAAATAAAAGAATGTTTGTTTCCCTTTGTTCTGAGTTACCCTTTTACAAGGATGAGTTTTGTTTGGAAAGTTAAGTCATTTTACAGTACTAGAAAACTGGTACTCTTAAGCTGTTTCAAATTAAAGATCTGCGACTACGTTTTGGTAATGTACAAAACAATCTTTTCCAATCATCTTCTGAATATCCTACACATTTTTATGGTGCAGAAAGTTTTTGTTAAATCTGCAAAACTCAAGAGATTTGCAGTGCTAATACCGTGCCTGTCTTACGGTTACCCACAGGCATGAAAACCTGCCAGACTGTGGAATTTTTCTGTTAGTGTGGTGACGTGGGCGCGGAGACCGCCAAGGCGCGGGGTGCGGCGTTGGCGTGTTGTGGCCGTGCTGGTATAGAGGAAGAGTGGGCGCTGCGGAGAGTGGAGGAGTCAGGTCAGGGGTCAGATATTTGAGACCATTTTCCCACAGCAGCCCTGTGTGAGTGATCCTTTACTGTGTTAAAAAGGAAAAAAAAAAATTGAAGAGGATTAGAGGGGATTAGCAAGAATATTACCCTCCGGAGTGTAGGCCCAAGGCACTAAGAGAAGAACCTAGCCAGGCAGTAAATGTGCTTTATTTGGCCGGGGCACAACCCCTCCTACATTCCTTCAAGAATCTGAATGGGAAAAGTTAAGTCCTCAAACTGGATTAGTAAATAATCTCATAGTTTGTGGCATCTGCTGAAATAAATCGGTGAGTTGGCTGCATTCTTACACTTTAGGAGACAGTCAAAGGAATTGCCAGCTACATTGATCAAAGATGGGGATTAACTTTGGCTGTTATTGGATAGGAGACACTATATGCTAGGAGAGTACAACTCACAGGTAAATACTAGAGCTGAAACTGTCATTTCATTCTTGTAAAAATTACTCATCTGTTTTTAAAAGCCAAGTTAAAATGAATGCCTATATTTTTTAATCTACCATAGGAAAACAAAATTGCATGTCTTGTGTTTCAGGGGAAACGGAAAATGATTAATCCTTGTGTTCTTTGACCCTTCAGTGCATCAGATATTCTGCTAATGTAGGAAGAGGGCTGAAAGTGAAAAAATCTGAAATCAGAGATACTTTGTGGTAGTCCAGCAAAACCACATTAGAACAAGATTTTCCTGGGTTTGGTTTGTTATTCTTCCTTTGGTTAGCGCACTGACACTTTCTGGTTTGCTACTCATACTTGAGAGCTAACAAGTACTTAGCCTCCTACATTGAAACTTGCAGCGATTAAATGACAAGTAAAAATATCATTGGTTTGGGGTTTTGTTTTTTTAGCCTAAACTTGTAGCTCATTGGTATTGTACCTGTAGTGTTATACTTCATGTATATTCCACAAAAATGTATTTTTATTTTGCCTTACTGAAGATGCATTTTTTTTTCTGATATTTTGCGTGTGAAAACCCCGATTTAAGTCTTGAACCCGGGTGTGTGTGTTGCTGCTGTTCACTTCCCATGCGAGTGCAGGCTGTCTGCACTGTGTCAGGAGTGGGCTGTTTCTTCAACAGGTGGAAGTTGGCCCCTGTGTGATAGGCTCAGTTATGCCTCAAATGATCATTTATGTTTCACAATTAAAGATTTTGGAATATTCCATGTAACCAAGTGTGCTTTCCATTTTTACTTTCAGTATTTACTAGAAATGAAAAGCTTAGTGCTACCTCCAGAGCACATTTTGAAACGAGGGGACAGTGAGGCAGTAGCATATGCTTTTTTTCACCTCCAGCACTGGAAGAGGATCGAAGGGGCTCTGAATCTGCTACACTGTACATGGGAAGGCAGTAAGTATCTCTTCTTATTTTATTTTTTTCTGTACAGTAGGCTAATCTCTTTGCCTTTATTCACCTCCAACATGATTGGTTCTCTTTGTGAGAAGCTGATCACTTGGTTTAGATACAGATCTAATGCTGCTCACTCTTTTTTCAGCATTTAGGATGATCCCATACCCGTTAGAGAAAGGTCATCTTTTCTATCCCTATCCGAGTTGCACAGAAACAGCAGACAGAGAACTGTTGCCAAGTAAGTGGTTTCTAAGCAGTAATGATAATAAAACATCAGCTAAGGACATGTTCAGTTTGTGGTATTCTGTGTTTACCTTACTGTGATTGTTTTAGTTTGAGCTTCCCGTGAAGGAGATTCAGCTATTTGTAGATGTCCCTCCCAAACGATCCTGAAGCACTTCACGTGTGTGTGGGGGGTAAATGTTAGCTTGATTCTGCAATACCATCAGTCCGTCAGAGATGAAGTCTGTGTGTGGTACATTCAGACTAAGTTTGGCCAACTTTGAGAACAACAAAATGGACCAGTTCTTTAAATTACTTCTGTTAAAAGAAGTCATTGATTTGACTACTGCTGTAGACGAGCCGTTTGCTTTTAGCAGGAGAAAGTGCATCGTTCCAGTCCTGCACGCAGGTATCTAGCAGAACCCGTCTGTGATCTTACAGAGAATTCTTGCTTAATCTGTAGGTTCATAGAATATCGCTTTCTGTCGTTAATTCATTGGTACGTATTTGTCTGCTGGACAGTATGCTTCCTGGAACACTTTATCCAAGTAGATATTTCATTGAATTTCTGCTGACGCTTGACACTGAACAGTACATCTTCTCCAGCTGCCCATTACCTCAAGATTACTTTATGCAATTATGAACCTACATGTATTTTTCTTTAGGTAAGGCAAACAGATTAAATCATTAGGGTCCATGCTTATCATATTTAGGAAAGTAGCATTAATTTAGATTAGAATTGGACTGTTAATTGTACATGTTAATAGAATTCCTTTGGGGGTGAACTTCTGCATCGTGAAGAAACACAAGTCCCACGTGACTGGAAAGGGCTACTGCAAAAGCACCAGCAGACCCACCGAGACCACAGATGTGGAAAGGAAAACTACACATACGTGTTTCTATTTAAAAGCCTGAAGTTATATTTAAAATGTGTAATTTAAATTTGCCCCCAGACTGCTTTAAATTACTCATTTCTCACTTATGCAGGATATTGCACAAGGAATTCCTTGGTTAGCCCTAACCCTAAATTGTAGACTTCTCAGCATAATTAAACACCAGCACATGCAGATATTTCAACACGATCACTCACGCATTCCTGTTATGCTTTAAATATAAAACTACCCATAAATAAAATCATCTTAACACTTTTATTGCAGTACTTCCTCGAGAAACCTTGACACTTAATTTTTTAAAATTTACCTATTTAAAAGAATGTTGACCAAATTAATGATTCAAAAATCCCATCTTGGTCTGACTAGTTACAGTTCTCGAATGGCTGTGAACATACAGAATTATCTTTAGTTGTCCTTACCTATTTCGGATTTGATTTTAATTTGCCAGTGTACGGAAAAACTAGTGCAAACAGAATCCTTCCTATTTTCTTTAACTTTCTGAACTTATGTTGGGACCTTTCCTAAATTATATTGCTCCATGATTTAAAATTCAGGTGAGTTTCTACATAGTATGAGAGCGTGACAGTGTTCCATAGCAGACACTGGTTTCTTTGGTTGCTCAGCAGAGAGGAACGTGTTACTGTCGTACTGTATCATGGCCTGGCAGGGCTGGGTGCATGTTAAGACAGTGACCTGATAATCTCTGGGATAACATTAAACATCTCTGATGGGTGTTAGACATGAAACTCCAAAGGCTCTACTTAGTTGTGCTCCAAAATCATGTACTTGAAAGCGAAACAAAACCCCAGCACTTTGCTGTAACGAGTTGGAACAGCACAAGCCACTTCTGCTGGGCTTGCTCTTGTGGTAGCTTTCTGTGCCAGCGTTCAGAAACAGTAACTGGGAGGGTAAAGTGTCTTTTTCCTCCTCAGACTTCAGCTTAAAAATTAATACAATTGTATTTTCTTGTTTTATGAAAAGGCTTACTTACATTTTGAGGCTTTTGTTAGATTTTAAAAATGGCTTTACATTTTGAGGCTTTTGTTAGATTTTAAAAATGGCTTATCTAGAAGCGTGCAGCCCTTTTATAATTACTTACGTCTATAGAAACAATTTTTTTCTTCACTTAAAACCCCTTTAAAATCATTGGATGAAAGGCAGAGCTGCAGGTATTCAGAGCCAGTAAGTAACTGCAAATTCTCCAAACAGGTCCTCAGCTAGTAACCAGTAGTAGTGTCTTGAGTGCTGAAAGCTCCATATGCCAGCCCCTAGCCTGTCTAATCACCTTCTTTTGATTTTGTTACCATAGATTGGAAATTGTGAGGAGCTGCTATGTGCAGGATTTATAACCTAGTCCTGGTGCTGTTTTCTTTGAGGTCTACTCTGTCAGCTGCTCTGAAAAAATTTACTGTAGCCTACCAACCAGAAACCTTTGAAAACTATTAAGGAGCTACCTTGCATGTATATATAACGTGATGGTTGTTCTCTGCTTGCTGAGCTGCTTAGAGGATGGGGAGATGTGCTGTTCTCTTCAGATAACGGGATTAATGCTTCAGAGGGTTGAAAACACCTGTACTGCTTACATTGGTCTAGGTAATTTTGACAGATTGTGAATTTTACAGTTCTTCCCTCTGTCCTGTTAAAAGGGTAGGTATCAAAAACTAAGCCTGATGAAATGCTTCAAAAATAAAGCCCATGCAAGTGAGAAAGATGTAATGACTATTAATAATGAAGCATTTAATGTAGGGGAAAAATTTTTGAGACATTTGGGTATTGGGACCTAACATGTGCTGCACAATAGTCTGGAGTCCACACTTACTCCTTCTGAAAGTCTAGAACTGAGTTACAAGACTATGTAAATAATTCAGAAAACTGTCCTCAGTTATCAAATGCCAATATTCTTCACTTTTTTTTTCCTTTCAGCATTTCATGAAGTCTCTGTTTACCCACAGAAGGAGCTTCCCTTTTTCATCCATTTCACAGCAGGCCTGTGTTCCTTTTCGGCAATGCTTGCCCTCCTGACGCACCAGTTCCCTGAGCTGATGGTCATTTTTGCTAAAGCTGTAAGTGTTGTCTCTGTCATGGGTCTGGCTTGGGTAACTTGTGGGGAGCTTTGGGAATTTTGAGGTCCATGCTGAAGTAGGCTTTATTCAGTCTCATGCTTGTGGGGTATGAATTATTTTATCTCCTTTTGTAAGAATCTAGTTAATGACAAACGCTGGTTGAAATCTGGGCAAAATGTCTATTTTGACAAGAAGGTGAACTGTTACTATAACATACCATGGCTTTAATTTGCACTCAAGGTGAGAGAGAGCAGCATTTCAGCACCAGAGCAATTTTGCAACAGGGCATTTTGAGTGTCTTATTCTCTTAGAAGTGGAAGACTGCAGTGTGAGAGCCTCAAAAAATGAATTTGTTGACTGAAGATTTTGAGAAGTGAGTAAAAGGCAGGCTGGGCTGCAGGAAAAACAGGTCTCTTGCTAAGCACTGGAAACTAGTAGTGTGATGTGAATGGAACAGACGAGAACAGAGGTGAAGTAACTTAACTTCCAAGCCAGGTTCAGAAGTTAGTTAGCTGTCACTTACCTTGTGGGAACTAGACCAGTGGTTTTATATCTCATCTGGTTCCAGTTACTAGATGGAGAATGTGACCACAGTTCTGTCATTTGAGTACCTGTTCAAGGATAGAAGTTGAACTTGACAATGGCAATCAGGCTTTTAGCTAGAAACGTCTCTAATCTGTGCTGCTTTAAATATATCTAAATATCTCTGCTGTTGAGCCATTTTGTTCCTATGGGCACCTTCTGTGCCCATCTCCTTTCTCCCTCTCTTTGCCCTGCTCTTTGTAGGGTTTCTTTTCCTTGCTTACCTGTGAACGTTGCTGCTGGCTGTAACCTTGTCATCTTTCCCTGGACTCTGAAAGCTGAGCTGTCTTTCTTTGGCAGAGGGAGGAACTGTGCAGGCAGCTTCCCCTCCCCACTTCTCAAATGAAGCCGCGCAGTATATTTGGCCTTTATTGAACTGTGGAGCTCATGCAGTAGAGTGGAGGGGCAAATACAGAGCTCTGAACTCTCAGTGAATCGTTTACTCTAGCTTTGCTAGTCAAAATAGAGAGTGAAAGGCGTTATGCTTTCGTGCTGTTTTAATGCAGCAGGTAATGGAGACCCAGGAGGTAAGCTTTTTTCTTAATGATGCTCTGTTCCTAAAAACGTTGGCTTTGCTCACAATTCTAGTCTACAGTGTCCAAGTCATGCAGGTCTGAGAGCGGGGCCTCATTTCCATGCAGTTCTGTTGATCTTTATGTTGGAAAATGTAGTTGGACATGCCAGTGACAAATTTCAGTGCTGCTCATAATTGGCTGGGTTCGTAGTAACTAGGGTCTATCTGCTTGATTAATTCTGTAAGGACTGCATTAGCAAAGTTGTATGATTTCCAGAGAGATACAAGGTCAAATGTTATGCTAACAAAGAATTGCTTGGTGAAGTTCTCTCTGCTGGGTTTCTTGAACCAAAAAAAGGCTTTGTATGAGTTAGTTGGCTTTGCATAGTGACATTCTGAATGTCAAGTGACATGTCCAAATGTGGGGGAAAAACTCACAGGGTTCGGTCATTTGGCAGGGTGTTTGTATCACTGATTTTCTGTAGGAATGGATAGATAGTGTCTGTTCAGCTGAGAAGATGATCAGGAAGCACGCGTATCGCCACATCGTTCCACCAGCCGAGTCGCAGAGGTGGACGGCACAGACAGAGGGGTTCTTGCCACTCACTCTGCTGCTTAATACTGGTGATGGTGGAAACTGTGTGTTGAGATGGACAAGGAGGGAATTCTGTATTGATCTCTTGAGACTGACAGCTGAGAAGGAAATACCATTTTCCAGTATTCTGCTATTTTAGGTAGAATTGATGTTCACTCTCAGTCATACTCTAGTGGCTAACATTCTTCCTTGTTGTAACTCTTAGATAGTTGTACTCTTGATCCCATTCCTGATGTTTTCAGAAGCATTCAGAAAACTCGTTAGAAGCAATGATACTCAATATCAAACTAACACTTCCAATTTTATTCCTAGATTGCTTTGGTATTTTAACTATAGATAATGCTGTCATGGCTGCTAACACTTTACAAAGTATTGTCTCTCGTGTTCTGGAGGTATGTGGCAGTAGCACCTAGTTGAATTTTCAAACTGAAAATGGAATTTACCTTCTTTTTAATGACACCTGCCTCTCCACCCAAGAATACTGCAATAAAACAATTACTGTTTGCTGCATCTAGGTAATTCCAGTGCTTTAAGCTTTCTAAATGACTTTTTTTTTTTTCCTGTGTATTTCATTATTTCAAGTATTTTTTCATGATACTGTGTTTTAACTTACTAAATATAGTAATTTGAGTTAATAAAGTTCTAGATGGTAGACACGTGGAGTGCTTTGGCCTTAGTGAAAAAGTGATACAAATATGTTTCCAACGAATTGTTGAATTGTTGAATTTCCAACAAATCTAGAACACAGTTTTAGGAATGACAATTGGAAAGTATCGTGTATATGGAATTTTTCACTATAAATCTCTAAGTGCCTTAAATATGACTACTGAGATTACAATTCAGTTGCTGCTTAATCAAACTGTTGTTTCCAGCAATTGAATCTGCAGTGAACTGCGTGCCTCTAAAGGGTTTTAAGAAGTTGAATACCTTTCTATTGACTTGAAAAGTCAGAGTTTACATATTTTCATTTGTTAGTGCTTGAGTTTGTTTCCTCCATAATAAATCACAGGGTAAACCTTGGCAAATTGCTAAAAATATTCCAAGTGGCCAAAAATCACAATGCAGTGTTTGCTGGTTCCAATGTATACAGGATAATACACATGAGCAGAGACCCGAGCACTGGCACGGGCTGCGGGTGGGCTCCCCCGGGACGGGACAGTGCTGCTGCCGTGCTCCTGGCCCCGGGACCGGGCGCTGGAGGGGTTCGTGTTGTGTCTTGCCCGGGCAGAGGGGCTTGCAGACCCTAGAGCTGGTGCTGGCACAGTGCGTGGCATTTCCTGATCCAGTTCGAGCCAGCTGTGCCTTATTAGTTCTCCTGAACGTTAATATTCTTTGAGGAGGGGTCGATGTTCCGTGTGAGTCGGTGCCGGTGAAGACCGTGGAGCAGGCAGCGGCAGAGCGCTCCGTCCGCCCGCCGTACGAGTGCAAGCGCTCGCCGTAGGCGAGAGCTCAGCCTCGCGGTTTGCTGCAGCTGGATTTCTGATCTACCGGAGAATCACTCTGCTCTTGATCATCAGAGGCAGCTCTGTTCCTTAAATAGCTGCTGTTCAGAATTGTCTCCCTAAGTGACAGAAGGGAGGCGGTATGAAAAGGGATGACGGTCTATATACGGTGCACGGAGCAAGCTGAAAAATACTGTTACATAAAACAACTTCTGTTGAAACTGCGGACAAAAGGGTCTGATTATTTTTCCATTCAGTATGAATTTTTCTTTTTTAATGATTACATAGGTGGAGAACTGGGTAGCTATGTACTGTCTTGCAAAAGTGATGTTGCACAATTTCTTCTGTAATATCTTATAAAGACACCGAGAACTCTGCCTTCAAGAAAATTAGAGATGCAGAGCGACAGCAGGCACCATGAATAGTCTTCTCAGAAGTTCCTGAAAACAACTAACATGCTTATCTTCCAAGTAAATCAATCCCGTTTTTTAAGTCCAAACCTTATGCTACTAGAATAGACCAGTCTTAGTTTAATTTAAAGTTCTGAAAAAATATGGCAGCAGTGTTTCTGCTGAATCCTGCTGAAAACGACTTCCCTGTTCAGGGAATTGGACAAAATCCGAAGACAGTCCATGTTCCAAAGTGTTTTGATACGAATTGCTTGATATTTTCACAACAAAGAAAGAAGTCATGGGACTTAAATTAAAAATTGGCTAATTTTTATGATTGCAAGATTAGGAGAAAACATTTTGCGTTCTGGTTGTTCTGTAGCTCCCCATTAGAGGATTCCGTGCCATTTTGCTGATAGCAGCCATCTAGAGAGAGAAAAGAGGAGTAAACTGAGCCCCGTCTGGCGAGTCCTGCTTTCTGTGACACTCTGCTTTACTTTCTGAACAAATCCCCCTACCACTTTCCCCGAAGCTCATTAAGTGAGACTGGAGAATTAACTTTTTAGCCAGCTGCTGAACTTTTCATATTTATAAACACTTGAGTCTTTTGCTTATCTAAGAGAAAATGTGTATAGTTTGGAGATGTGCACTTCCCTGCCAATGTGTAATGAGTGGTTCTACACTTCATAGAAAAAAAGCCTGAAGTTTCCTGTCACAGCTGAGTGTCGATGCCAAGGGCAAAGGTTTCTTGCCTTGCTAATCTACATCTTAACTCATGCACTTAATGTGAAGGTGCCACACGCAAACAGGCAGGCAAGAAGCTAGCTGCAGTGAAAAGCTCCAGTGCGGCTGTGAATGTTATGTTTTAAAAGCTTTTTTAATGTAATATTTGAGGTTATGATAGAAGCCAGGAGGGCCAAAGTAAAACCCTCAAAGTAAATGAGTCCTGTCATTGCTGCCTTGTGAAAAGAGGGTTTGTACGAGGATAACACGAGTCCCTGCAGAATACTTGGGGGATGGGTTGAGAAGGTGCAGAGGAGTTTGCACCATGTGTTTTAGCCTAATCTTTATTTCTGGAACTGTTTAGATGGCATCTAGAATATGGATCCTGCCTGGAAGCATGGGCCGGTCTTGCTGGATGGTCTGTTCAGTTTTCACGCGTTTGAGTCGATGATCTATAAATAATCCATGCCTGAATACCCAAGAAAATAGGCTGCGCTGCTGCCCGGTGTGTTCCGCACGGGAGGCGCGGGGCAGCGGGAGAGCTGAGGCCCCCCTAACCCCCTGCTTCTGCCCAGGTGCTGCGGGTGCTGTGGCCGGCGAGCGCGCCCGGCGTTGTGGCCTCCAGCTGAGCGGACCGCGCCAGGGTGAGTGTCCAGGGCTGGAGCCGCGGCTTCCAGAGGGGTGTTCTTCTTTTGTGTGTATTGCCTAATATTTAATGTTTACTATAAGGCTGTTTCATGGCATCAGCGTTGAGGGGATCGCAGCTCTGTTGCCTTGAGGGAAAGATACAGGGTGTTTTTTTGTTCGTACCTTGAGCCTGTAGGAGGACGTTGGCTTTGAAACTGAGCTAATTTGTTGTTGTTGTTGTGTTGTTTCTTCCAGTGCTTTGGGATTCTTCTTTCACCCTGCGGCTGCACTACAGAAAACACTGTCCTCCTCCTGCCCATCCCTGGCATCAGCCGGCTCCATGGGGCTGGAGTGGGCTTCCCCCGGGGCTGGATTCGGCTGCTCTCAGGAGCCGCAGCCCCGGTGGTGAGCTGACCCCTGGGCGTGGGGGCAAGGAAGGAAGCTGTGCTGTTCAGACTGGCATCTTTGACAGGCTTCCATGTTGGTAACGATGCTTAACGTATGAATTTCTTCTTTGGCCTTGGTCTGTAATCGTCTGAGAAAATAGTTTTGGTTGAGCAATACCTTCTTGCTCTCGTCATCCCTTGTACAAATGGAAGCTAGTACTTCCTCTGTCAGAAAGGAGAGGACACAAACTGAGCAGATGTTTGGAATATTGACACTTCCTTCTCAGCTGCAGATGCACCAGATAATTGGCGTAGATTTAATTTTATAAGCCTTTTTCAAAATATTTGTAAACAGCAAAGTATGGTTCTGCTTTCTTTATTAAAAGGTTGCTTCTTAACACATTGCATTTGTTGACTTCTTAAGTGTCTGTTTAGTATAGGTTATAGTGTGCAAACAAAGATTTATTTTCTGTAGCCTATAAGCTTGCATTACGCAAAGAAAACAGTAGGATAAGCTCTTCTATTTCACACTGTTACTTCTTTAGATTTAACTGTGCATCTTTTGTCTTTCAAACTGCTTTGCCTTGAAGGATGGGATGGCTTCTGAAACTGCCAAAAGTGGTTGTGATATCTGCATGGGAGTCTTTGTGGGAGACCTGGGCTTTGAAGTGCTGGTCCAGAGTACTGTCGATGTGGAGCCCTTGTCAAAGGAATTGCTTCGTATACGGAGCAGCCCCAATGGTTTGTTTACTGCAGAGGTGAAAAGATGGCTGTGGCAGCCAAGTGGTTTGAGGTAATTGGTGTGACCTCCATTGCCACTCTCCCCACTAGAGAAAATGTCTACTTTCTCACATTCAGGTCTGCTGCAGGCATTGACGAAGCAGAGTCATGTAAGCCAAGGCTTCTTAAAAGTGGAAGTGATAAAAATAGCACAGGCTTAGGGATAAATGCAAATTCTGAGCACATGAAAAGTGGTCCATCATCTTGCTTTTACAGATAAACACATATACTTACCCATAATAACTAGGAAGATTTTACATGTAGGCTGGGACCTTGATGGTTTCTTTCGAAGGTGTTGTAAATTGTTCTAGTTTCTGAATCCTGGATGGAAGAAGCTTGCTGTAGCCTACTCTGTTCTCTGAAATAATACCTAAATTAATAAATTACAGGTCAATTTCAGTTGACCTATAATCTGTCTTGACACAGAAGACTGAGAATGTTGGTTTGGGGTTTTTTTTCCCCAAATCGGTCTTTACCTTGTAAACAAAGGACTATGAAGTGGACAGTTGCCTGTGCATCTCATACAAGTGTAGCTTATTTGTGACTCTGGCTGAGAGGAAACACGCGTGTTTAGGTAGAAATGCCGTTGTTACTCTCCACTGTAGATTTCTATTGACTGGGCTTTAATCCAAGTTAAATACTTGAATTGAGGAATCAAGAGGGGAGCCCTACAGAAAGGTATGACCAAGTTTTTTAGAGTTGCCTAACTACTAGTAGGTAATTTTCTCAACTTTCTTTCCAGTTGAATGTATGCCATTGGGGGCTGTTTCTCACTGTGGAATCATTGCGGTGATTAATAGACATGTTGTGTTCATGTAATTTCACTTCTTGGTCCGCAGGGGCCCATAAGGTAACCAACCTAATGCTTTTTAAAGTTGAACATTTTCCAGTATTTGTGTGGGGTTATAAATGAAGCACTGCCTCCCATGTATCATCCCAAGAGCTGCTTTCTTTCACTGTCCTCCCCTGACATAACAGTAACAGAAAGGGGATGGGTTTATGCTGAAAGTATAGCTGGCAAGAGGCTATGTAATGAAAATCTTCCTGTCTCTCTAGAAGTGCCAGTAATTCTTGGGGAAGGAGGAGCTCTCTGGGTGATTTTGTAGCAGGATGGTTCATGCTTTATAGGAACGTTCCTTTGCCACCTAGGAGCAGGGACTTACCACCTGATCCATACCATGGAAATACCACAGCAGTCCACGTGCAATTAAGTTGCATGCATGTGTGTGTGTACATATATATATATATATATGTATAAAAAAAATGGTGGTTGTGACTTGGGACAGATAAACATTGATTGTTGCCATTTCCGTGGACCACGCACTAGGGTGACCTTACAGCCACCGGACGGCAAACGCCTTTCCACGAGGCTGTGTGTAATGTTAGGAGACTTCTCAAATTTTTGTTTCTTTCAGAGCAGCCAGTGAAAGTCAAGGAACTTGAAAAACAGCATTTATTTATATACCTGATGCTAATATGTGTATTTGTAAACCAAGGTAATTATAGTCTCTGTGATTCGTTTGGGGTGGGTTTGGTTTGTTGGGGCTTCTCTGTTGCTCGCAGTGTCTCACCGTGTCAGGGCAGATGAGTTTTTGATCAGAATGTCCAGGCAGAGGAGAGCTGCATTGCTTCCTGCCAGCCTCTTACTTTTCCAGAAGTAATCTCCAGAAAGGACAGGGAGGGAAGGAGAGAGGGAAATGTTACCACTGATAGTAAAGCTCTTGTTTGTGAGGCAGTTAGGCAATTAAATTCTTGTGTGAATTTGCCCTATCTTACCAGTGATTTTAATGAAAAGTGTGTAAAGATGTTTCATTGCATATGTGCCTGGAGAGACCGCACAAGCATGATTTGTTATCTTGTTGAAGCAGAACTTTCTGATGTTGGCTGGCTGTAAATGCAGTATTTGGAAGTTAATACGTAAATGCTATTGGCTGTTTGATGTCATGTAGCCACAGCAGTCCTTCGAGCCTCACAAACGTCCATCAGCTGTCCTATTCCCCTGCACCTGCTTTATCTGAGGCATTAGCAAGTCTGAAGGGTGACTGCCCCGGCTTCGGTCTGTAGCTGGCCCCTTCGTACGGGCAGGAGGTTTCAGTTCCAGTTCCGGTGCTGTGCCCGGTGCCGGCTGCCCGGGGGGGCTGTAGGAGCAGCCCCGGCGTGCGTGTGTCTGCAGGGCCCTTCCAGCCTCTGGTCTCTCTCCTCCAGAGCTGGGGACGTTTTACCCCTTGAAAGCTGCTCAGTACGACTTCCCACTGGCTGTTGGCACTATTCTAATAACAAAACTCTTAAAGCAGCAGTGGGGCAGTTCAGACTAATAAATATTTCTGGGTGACAGGGTCTGCTCAAGGCAACTCTAGTTCATGTGGGCTTATAAACCGCATCAGAATTATCCTCTAGGGAATGAGCCCATTCGCAGTTCCTTACCCTGCTGTGAGCCCGCCCTTCTTTCAAACTGGGGATCGATGCATGCCTGTATGTGGCAACAAGACTTGTGATGCCGTCAGAAACGCTGGTCACCGAGCTTACGGTGACAGATTCATAGTGGAGATGGTCACCTCCTAGCCCTGGCTGCTGCTCTGGAGTGCCTCTTGGTCCAGGTCTGTCGCAGGCCGGTTCCCTTCCCGCATCTCCTCTGGCACTGGCCAGGCTTGTTTATTCCCTGCTCCTCGTCCTGGAATTGTTGTGAGGGTGCCAAGGCTCATAGATCCATGACTCTGAGCAAAGCAGGGTTTAAAGGTCGTAGGCAAGACCATTAATAACAAGGTGCAAACGGCTGGTTTATATGTAACGTGAAGCTTTTTACTTATTTCATTTTTGCACTTTGGGGGCTCTGTTTGCTTATGGAGCACTTGGTGTCTGGTACCTATTTAGGCTGAGAGCAGGCAATTGGGTTCCTTCAGGCCTTCAGAGGAATGCAGAAAATTGTTCTCTGGTGTTGTAATTCTGCTGGGATAACTGGAGCTTATTTGTCTCACTGCTTATTAAATGCATACTTGTCTTGAGGTCCTCTTTTTTTCTGAGAAACATTGGGTGAATCCCAAGGACCACAAGTGAGAGGAAGATTCCAGGGGGAGGGGGAGAGCGAAGTGCCTGCACCTCTGTGCAAGCTGCATCATCCGCCTCCGGTGCCAGCAGGCTGAAGAGGTTAAATATGAGAGCAAACTCCCTTGGAGAGGAGGAGATGTACGTACGGGGCTTGTGCAGACGTAAATTAATTTTGCCCTTCCCCTTGCCCAGAGATGACGTGCTGAGGGGAGATGCATCTCCCAAACTACTGCTAGGTGGGGTGTGTGCTTGGGAGGCACGTGGGGCTGGGCTGAGGTCTCAGAATGGAAGCAGCTGTGGAGGTAGGGAGCAGATGTGCGCTGGTGCTGTGTTCGTAGCAGAGGACAGTGTTGGCAACAAGGGCAGAGAGAGCAGATGGGGCTCATACTCCACCAGCCTCCGAGTAGTACCCAGCTTGCTCTGTTCTGCTGTTAAAAAGGACAGACCGACCCCTCCCTTCTCTCCCCTGCAGTTAAGGCTGTATGGCTGCATAGGTGACACGTGAGCTAGTCTGATCTTCTGCTTATGGGTCCAAAATCTCCAAACATCAGGTCACGTTGACAGCAGCAGTCATGGTGGGCTTCTGTGCGCAGTCTTCTGTGGTCTGAATTCACCCGGCTGTTAACAAAGGTGGATAGCGAGGAAAGGCAGCTTCAGCTTCCAGCTCTGTCTCTGGTCTCCTGGCTCCCCCTCCCTTCCCTGAGCCTCCGAAGTGGGGCGTGCTCTGCATGCCCCAGCCCTGAGCACTGTAGGAAGACGACCACGATCAGGGATGCTGCTCATGTGCTTGGAATTTTCCTCATTTCCAGCTTTGATTGTTGTGTTGTGCTTTTTGGTGGGCCCTTCGGTGAGTCTGGTCATTGGGGAAAGCTCGATAACACACCCAGACTTATTGCGTCAGTGAGGGTGCATCCACAAAGATGAGTATGTTTCTCCATTGGGGATCTTCTTGCTTTGGTTATTCCTGGCCAATGACATTTTCCTCTTGCTCTGAATACGTTGAATTGTGCAATCTCACTGTGGCCTCATCAGCTCGGACCTTTCTCTTAAGAACCTCTTGATTTCTTTTCTAATTTGGCTGTAGGCTATCATTGGTTATAAAACAGTGTGACACAGTGTGTGACTACTGCATTCTCCTGCATTGACTCACCAGCTGAGATTCCAGAGCAGTGACCCCCCTGCTGCTAGCTGGAGCAGCCCTCCGTGACCCGGCCTCAGCAATACGGGATGTGAAAGCTCCCACACAGATCTTGACAGGTTAGGCAAATGTTAGTCAAAATGCCCCGATAAATCTGTCCCTGAGAGCTGGACGTGTACAGAGCATGTGGTCCTCGGCACAGGTACCCGAGCGAAGCCTGCGCAGGTGTGACCGCGGTGGTGAGCAGAGCAGGCCCACGCAGCGACCAGGGGGCTTAGGACGGAGGTGTAGCCCGGCAGTGTGTACGCTCTGCATTTGCTGGGGGTCAAAAACTTAATCAATGTCATCACTACGTCAGTCCAGAAAAATGATGGTGTCACCTGGGCTAAGGCATGCTCACACTTCACGTGATTTAATAGAGAAAATACCCTGAATCTGCATAGATCCCGTGTTTCCAGCGTCTTCTACCTCCTCCTGTGTGTCCTGTCCGGCTCCTTCAGAGAAGGAAATGCATTCAGAAGCTCACTAAGCAATTAATTCTGCTCCTTGTCCTTGAGTTCAGACATGCTTTTGACTGGAGGATAATTAGAAGATGATCTTGCATAAAAGGCTCCCTGCACATTTTAGGCAAACTGCTGAAGAGGGGCTGGCGAGAGGAGCTGCGTGTTCCCTGACGAGACTGCAGCCTTCATAAACGTTCATAGATGGGAAACATCTGCTTGCTGAGGATGAGTGTGCCGAGGGAGCTTCGGTGGGGCTCCTCTGCGGGAAGACAGAGACCAGTCTGAATTGCCTTCAGCCCGCAGTGGGATCTCTTCTTGCACAAGCACTGGGAGTTAGCTCTAGCTGACCAGCTTATTTCTGATTCCCAGGCGTTGCGCTCTTGCTAATTACTTGTTAATAAACAAGAAGCGAGCGTAGTTTCGCATGCCCCTTTGCAGAAGAAGTGCTCACCTCTTCTGTCGGGTGGGCTGGAGCTCAGCGGGCTGTCTCCACGACTGCTCCTCCGGGTGCTCCTGTACAACTGGCACCTGCTTCCAGGTGTTTTTACTCCTCCGATGCGCTGCCGTGCTGCGAGGGGGAAGGCAGGGCAGGGAGTGCCGTGGTGCCGGTGCAGCCAGCGCGGCTGCGGAGGTGTGCCTGCCTGCGCACTGGGGTTATTCTGCAGAGAGCTGAAGGCATCCAGCTTCAGGGACTTGGTGATGGCAGGGGAAGGGGGAAGCCAATAAACCAAGACAACCTGTCCTCAGGAGTTTTCTCCTTTGTTTTAAAATGTTGAACATCTGCATTCAAAGGGAAGACGTATCTTGGCAGCAGGCATCGATTGAGGTGTCACTCATCAGGGGGCTGCAGATCTGCTACGGAGCAGGGTTTCTGCTGGAAGAGACCTCCGGGGGGTCCTCTGGAGAGGAAAAAATGTTTATTGATGGCTGACCCTGGGTCCCTGGGCCCTGGGTCCCTCCCAGCCCACGGAGCGTGTCCTGCTCTGGGAGGGAGGCTGGGATTGATTGCCGAGGGGGCAGCAATTCAAAGTCTGCTGTAAATTGATGGTAGGTGGAGCAGTAATGAAGATAAATGAGGGAGCTCTTCGCGGTAGATTAGCCTGCGTGCTGACGGACACCGTGCTATGGCAGGCTTGAAATGCCTGGCTCAGACGTCCCGCTCACCTGGCAGCATTCCTCGGCACAGCGGAGATGGAGCAAATCTTCGGGGAAATTGCCTCTCCTTGAAATTCAGAGGGCTTCGAAGGGCCTGGGGTGAGACCCAGGAGCTTCCCAGGTAGACACCAGCTGAGTGCAAGTTCTGCAAGAGCAGTGAGGATGAAAGGTGCTGCTGAGCCCTCGTGCTCGGTCACTTCAGGGCTCGAGAGGGAGATGGCTTAATTCTGCAAGAAACGGGTTAGGCAGCTGGGAGGTGGGGTTCCTGTAGCTGTTCGAAGAGCCCTGTTAAAACACCACCTTTTTGCTTGTCCGTGGCTCTGCAGCAGCTCTGTTGAAGGTCCTTTTTCTGCATGAGCCATCTCAGTGGTGTCTGGCACGGAGGAAGGTGCTCTGATCTGGCGCATGGCAGACTCTGAATGAGCACTTCCCATCAAAGCCGTTTTCAAAGTGGTTTTCTCTCAGCACTTAAACTGGTATTTCCCAGGGCCATTGGGTAAAATCCCTGTTCGGAGATGCTCTTCGTGCAGTAGCCGATGGGTGGCCTAGGAGCAGAATAATCTTCTTTGCCTTAATCCCATCCTGCTACTTTGACACTGCTTCGGACACGGTGGCTGTAGCTGCTCGGCTCCCTCTGCCCGCACACCTCGCTGCCGCCGGGAGAAACCCCGGCTCCTCGGGGGGCTGCGAGAGCCCCTCCAGCAGCGACCGCGGGGTGACAGCAGCCCCAGCTAAAGGCTTGTGCAGGGGATGTTACTGTTGACTCGTCCGTTCCCATTGTCGTCGTAAGCTGATAACTTTCATGAAAACTGGCTCTGGATGTGTGAGATGTCCTTACCTGCTGTCGGCACGATGGTGATCAGCGTGAGGAAAGCTAACAACGTTTTTCCTGGATCGGGAGAAAGCACAGCCGGCCTGGGGCAGCGCGCAGCCGAGCTCTGGGCAGGGAGCGTGGAAGCAGCCCTGTCAGCTCCAGCACGTGCTCAGGAATTGCAATGATCAAGGTAATTTTTATTTTTTTTTTAACCTGGGTCAGTTTAGTTTGCAGGTTCAGCTGTGGTATTGTACACTGAGTCTGTCCGTGTGGACTGGCACCTTTGGACCAGACTCTATAAAATACCTGTATGCTAAATAAAGCATCTTTGTAGTTGCTGCTTGCCCAAGTTGGGCAAAAAGAATTGAGGAAATTTCTGGAGACGAGAGGGGTTGATCTCTGTAACGTGTCTGCTGGCAGCTCTGCAGCTGCCTGCCCCTCCTCTCATCAGCTTCAACTTTAATTGATAGTTTAAGTTCTGGGTGTTTGGTTTGGGGTTTTTTCAGGACAGGTCTGGAAGCTAGTGCAGCCTCTCCTGCTTGGCCCAGTGTCTGTCCTTGGGTGTCCCGGAGCGGGCTGCCGCTGCCGAAGGCCTCCCGGGCTCTGCCTGGTGGGAAGCAGCGAGGGCTGGGCACAGGAGCGCGGAGCGGCAGGCGCCGTGCTGGGGCCGGTTCCTGCTCCCGGGGCAGGGCCCAGCTGGGTGTGTTGGAATTCAAAAGGCAAAGAACATCATTTTCTGATACAGGTTTATAATGAGTTTTGACTTCAAATAATAAGCAGTATACACAACATACAAGTGAGTTTTACAGAGACGCTGTTGGATCTGTTGACTTCAGAACCTACCGGTACGCTCACAGACTTTGCTTTCTCTAGCCCTCCGTGTCTGCCAGCATCTAGGGCTGGCCCTTGCCTTTCTGCAGTCCCTCAGGTTTCGGTTCCGATGTCCAGCTCCGCTTGTCACCTTCGCTGGGGAGACGGGGAGAAGCCTCGTGCAGAGGTTGCGGGCGTCAGCAGCGCGGCCGGGGCGGTGTGCCGGGTCTGCTCGAGGGGAATGGACTGTGTCACGGGCTTGCAACAGCCTTCCCCGGGCCTTGCGAGAAAGTAAAAGCGAGAATGCTTTCTGCAAGAGTGGGTCATTCTGAACTAGTGTTGTTTGCCAGTGAAACTTCACTGCAACGTGAATTCTCTGGGGAGCTGCAGGTCTCCTCAGCCCTCGCCCCCCGACGATGGGTCGTCCAAGCCCGTGTCGGCTGCACCGTCCCTTGGCAGGGAGAACAACGGCAACGGCAGTTTCACAGTTCAAGCAAGGATTGCAGACTCCTCCTAGGTGGGGGATTGGTTTTGCTGAGCAAATAGAAGGGTCCACAGCACCTCCTGGGAAACGCAGTCAGTCCTTTAGTGCTTCGCAGAATTAATTAAATAAAAGCCATGCAGTTGAACTACAGCTCCCAGAACGCCGTGGCCCTCAGGGCACAGGGTCTTAAAAAATGGCCAGGGGGGTGGCAGCGGGTTCTTCCCTCGGTGCTCCCGGCTCCTCAGGTCTGGTCCAGCCACTCGGCCCGCTTCGGCGCTTTACACGTGTGCACGTCCACAGTGTCCTCGCACTCCTTGCAGCGCACAGCGCAGCACCAGTGGAACTTGCACTCGCACTTGGTGATGCGCGTGACGCGCGTGGTGTCGTACCCCCGCCCGCAGCACATCACCTCGCAGCCGTCCGTCCCGCGGGACATCTTGTTGCACACGCGACCGGCCGTGCCCAGGGAGCCTGCAGGAGGAAGGAGAGCGCGTCAGGGTGTTCCTTCTCCATCTTGTTCGAGTGCTTCCTCCACCCCCTGCCCCACGGTTCTTGGCCCTGGTGAGATGGGGATCTACCACCTGCGACAGAGGCCTCGGACGCGAGTGCCTTCGCAGCGGTGAAATCACGGCATGGCCTCCAAGGGCTGGGGAGGGGCTGTGGGGAGGAGGTTGGAGCCTGCGCTTGCTGTGGCACGGCGCGGGTTGCAGCGCGGGCAGCACGTGGCCAGGGAGGTGGCACTGGGGACCTCTGCCTGACCCCCTCCCCGTGCTGTGCCCGCTGCTGCCAGGAGCGCAGGGGGCCGGGGCCGGGCTGGGTGCTCCAGCGAGCCCTGACGCCCGCCGAGGGCCTGGGGGACCCTGACCGGGGCCTGGCGTTCGGCGGGGGAGCTGGCGTCCCGAAGCAGCCCTGCCAGGCTGGGCGAGTGGGGAAGCGCCAGCGCGTCGGGACGGGAGGAGGAGCGGCTTTTGGGCAATGACTGGAGCTTTGGGTTTTACCTGCCGACTTGTCCATCACGCAGTAATCGGGCGAGTTCTCAAAATACACCAGATCTGTTTTCGTGGGCTTCCTGAAGTTCTTGTTGGCCACCGTGAAGCCGGTGCCGTCCTGGTTCATCGTCACCTGGATGGCCCCGTTGTATTTTTTCCTTAGGTAATCCCCCGTTTTCCGAAAATCTGACATTGCCAGCCAACAAGTCCTTAGTGTGCAGGAGCCGCTGACCCCGTGGCATTTACACTCCAGCTTCAGGAAACGCTTCACAGCCTGTGGGAAGAGGGATGGGGTGAGGACTGGAAGTCACTCTGGGCACCAGTGTCACGCCTGGGTCTGCTCGTCCCTGCGGCAGCTCATCAGCGGGACCAGGACCCTGACGGGAGCCGGTGATGGGGCCGGAGGACCGTTCCCACAGTCACTGATGCCAGCACCAGCGAGGAGACGTGCTGGGGCTGATACGGGGTCCTGCCATCCCCCCAGGGCCGTTCCCCGGGCAGGACCGCATCCCGCCCCGTCTGCAGCAGGACCTGCCCTCTGCAGACACCCAGGGTCCCGCTCCGCTGCCCGAGCTGCTCCCACAGCCCCTTCCCCTGCCGGGAGTCCCCAGTGGGACGGCTGGCCGGCACGGGGCCCGGCTGCGGGGGCTGCACTCACCATCCTCCCGCAGCGGTTGTTGTGCAGGTTCATCAGCGCCCGAGCGTCCTTCACCTTCTTCTCCTTGGCGTCCACGAAGGCTTTGGCAAACCGGATCCCGTAGTTGATGTTGTCGCTGCAGCCGCCCCAGTCGAACTCCCCGCGCTCGTCCTTGGAGCGGCCCCTCTTGAGCGGGTCGCAGCCGCAGGCCTTCAGCTCGCCCTGGCTGCACGCCCGCGTGATGGCGTAGACCACTCCGGCCGAGGAGATGGCGTAGACGAAGGCGGCCTCCCTGCTGCCTGCCGCGGGAAGAGAGAGAAGCGGGGACCGGCAGTGAGCGCGCCGCGCTGGGCCGGGTGCCCGCAGCCTGCCGAGGAGCGGGGCATGGTGCGGCGGCACCGTCGGAGCGGGGAGGGAGACCGTCCTGCGCGTGGGTGAGTCAAGGTCAGCCATCTCCGCTGCCCGCCGAGTCCAGCCCCGCTTCCCTGGAACCTTCCGGACTAAGGGGGATGTCGTGCTGCGTGTCAGGGCTGCGCAGCCCGGGGCGCTGGGCAGCTCAGGGCAGCCCAGCCGGTGCCCCTCGCTGACCCGCGGCTCGGGGCCGTGCGGGTGCCCATCGGTGCCGGGGCTGCCTCCCCCCCGGCGATGCTGAGCACGGGAGCTGGCGGCAGCTCCGGCCGGGCTCGGCGCTCCCCGCACAGCACAGCGTGCCGCCTGCTATTTTATGTCTCTGGTTCGAGTTCACAGCTGTTTTTATAACGCTGTAAAAGAAGCTGCAAATCAAAACCACGTTCATCTTCATTTTGAGAGCCTTTGAAAGCAACTTCAAAGGCAGCAGAGCTCTCTTTGGGCCTCGCAGGATGGGGCTGTGACGAGGAGCTTTCATCATTCCCCAGCCTTTGCCAGGAGAGGATGCAGGCAGCAGCAAAGGTGCCGTCGCGGGGATGGAGAGGCTGGGACCGGGCAGGCTGCAGCAGGGCAGGGCGAGTGCTGCGTCCCGGTCCTTACAGCCCCCGTCCCTCCAGCCAGCTCCTCGCCAGGGGCCCGGCTTGCAGGCTCCGCTGCTCGCCCACCCGCCGGGCAGCCGCCCCGTCCCTCGCCAGCTGGGAGCAAGCCCCCCGCTCCCGGCTCCCTCCCCGGGCGCTCACGTGTCCTCCATATGCACCGCTCCTGGCGCGTGGACAGGCTCTTCCAGCCGCCTCTGATTTGGAGGCTGCGGGGCCGGACGCCTGCGCCGGGGCTGCTGCCGGCTCCGGAGCCCTCCCGGGAGCGGCTGGAGCCCACGGCGCTGCTCCCGCTCTGGAACCTGTCCCCGTCCCCATCCTTCCTCTTCGCTCCGTGGGCACATCCCTGCCTTCCTGGTATCCGTCCCTCACCCGGAGCGGGGAGGTCCCTCCGGGCAGGGTTGGTGCCCGGGCGCTGGCGCCTGCCCGCAGCCGTGGTCCTGCCTCCCCTCGGAGCCCGCAGCGAGGACTGGAGCCGCGGCTCTGCCTCGCCTGCCCTGCCATGCGAGGGAACAGCCAGTTCCCACGTGAGCTGCTGAGTCCTGGCCAGCCCTGCTCTCCAAATATTTATATATCCCATTACTGTTTACACATGAGCCTGTTCTCCGGAGGTGTCTCCTCCTTCCCCCTTCTCCCCCAGCGCTCCCCCTGCTCCACCTCATCTGGTGCAGCGAGCGCAACGCTCGGCTCCCATTACTGCTTGATTAATTTACAGGCAAAGGCAAAGCTCCCCTAAGGGAGTAATCCAAGCCACCGGGCACGGCAGCCCAGCGAGAGGAGAGACTCTCCCAGGGAGAGAAGGCACGTGGCGGTGGGAAGGGGACGGGGCGGGACCTACTTCGCAGCATGACCCGGCCGAAGACGGTGTGGTCCCGGTCCAGGGTGCTGCAGTTCCAGCGGTGGTGCCGGAACTGGTGCTGGCACTCCCGGATCCACTCCTTGGCTCCCTCCCCGACCGACTGCATGATGTCGGGGTACCTCTGGCACAGCTGCCGCTGCTTGTTCACCAGCCCGGGGATGTTATCGCAGATCACCCTCGCGCCCAGCGCCCCGATGTACCTGCCAGAGAGAAGGGTGACGCGTTACCGCGCTGCCCGCAGAGGGGGAAGGTGCAGGGCTCTGGCTCCCCGGGTCCTCGCCCAGCGCAGGGGGCTTGCACCAAAGCCCACCTTTCCTCTTCCCTTTCTCGCTGCGTCACAGCGGCTCTGGGCTCTGCCGAGGGCATCCCCCTGTCTGGGGTTCAGACAGGCAGGACGCAGGGACCGGGCACTGCTGAGCCATCACAGCCGCTGCGCTGGGGTCTCTGTGTTAGCACAGCTCTGCTCTGCGCGCGCGTCGCGGCGGCAGGGAGCAGGGGGCCCGCGGAGCCCCCCTGCCCCGGGGGACAGCAGCTCTGGGTGCTGCAAGCCGGGGGGCCCGGGCACCCTGTGAGCGGCTGGGGCAGCGGCGAGGAACCTGCTGATGTGCAAAACCTCCCTCCCACCCTCTGCCATACCCCTCAGCCCCGCGCTGCAGCCCGGCCCTGCTGAGCGCAGCAGGATGGAGCCCAGCGGAGCCCAGCGCAGCCCAGCGCAGGCTCTGCACGCTGCCTGGGGCACACTGGGAGCAACAGTCGGTGGCACAGGCATCTGCGCGATGCCCGGGTCAGGGAGAAAGAGGAGCAGGCTTCACCTCTTGCTGCTGCAGTCCTCGTTCACACTGCTACCTCCTGGCTTCTCGTCCTCTCTCTCCACCTCTTGCACTGGTGAACATTTATGATCATGCCCTGAAGCTGGATAACCAGGAGAACTACGCTGTGTCTCCTGTCCTGCCTGCACCCTGCCCGCATCCCGGTCCCCTCCCGGCAGCGGCGGGGAGAGGGTGGGAGCTGGGAGCAGACAGAAAATGTGCAAACATCACTCTGGTAGCGCCTGGCTGAGCCCCACGGGCAGCTTTCCACGGACCCGGGGAGGGAGCGGAGCTCTGCCCCACAGCCTTCCCCACGCCTCGCGCCAGCCCGGACAACGGCGGCAGCCTGGAACTTTCCACCCCGGCCAGCCCCTGCCCGCGCCGCCCGCTCATCCCAGCCAGGCAGCTGCTGCTTGTGCCAGAGGGTGAGGTTTGCCACAGAGCACGGAGCTGTGCTTTCGGCTGGAAGGGATGAGGTCTGGGTGGGATTCAAATTTTTCAGCCCCCCCAGACTGGAAATGAGAACCTCCCTTTAATAATAATACAAAGCAATAAACCTGGGCAATATTTCACTGTCTCTGGCCATGTTCTGTCACTTCTATCAGCCCCAGAGAGAGCTCGCAGGCTCGGGAAAGCCCTGCGAGCCCAGAAAGCAATGGGATCTGTTCCCTCTCAAAATATTTTGTCTAAACACTGGCAGAAGCACAAGGTCATCTCAGGCTGGAGCTGAGGACAATAAACCCGGCTCCCCATGGCTTTGCAAGCCCCGACTCCAAGAGCCCACAAGCACGATGTTCAGAGGCTCGCTCGGCAGCCTTTCACCCCGCAGCAGTGGGACGAGGGAGACGGCGGCCGCGGTTTCGGGAAGCAAAGCCCGCAGGAGCTCCTCGAGCGATGGCGGCTGCGGGTGCTGAACCGCCTGGCTCGCGCTGGTGCCTGCCCGCAGCGAGCAGGGCAGGGCGGAGGAGCGTCCCACCAGCTGGACGGCGGCACCGAGGGGGTCTCACAGCCTCCCAACGCTGAGTAACCGCTCCTGGGTGCCACTGGCTCCGCACGGCGTCTGCAAGCACGGCCGGGAAGAAGCGCTGCCCCAGCGCTGTGCTCCTGCGGCAGGAGGGATGGCTGCGCTCTCGGGCCGTGCCCTGGCCCTGAATTCGTTCTGCCCGGTCTCAGCACGGATGGGGACGGCTGCTGCGTCCCTGCCCGCGCTGCCGGGCGCTGGGAGGAGGCTGCTGGGAGGCAGCGGTGCCGCAGGACAGAGGATGCGCCAGCGGCCAAAGCTCCTCTTCGCTGGAGGAAGGAGATGCTGGGAAAGCTGGAGGGGTGTAAAATGTTCTCCCCCACCGGGAAGCCCATCCCCTGTCCGCCCCCAGCGCTGCCGAGCTGTGGCCCTGGCGCTGGGTGACGGCGGTGGGCTGCAGGCGGGCTGGCGCTGGGGACACGCTGCCTCTGCGAGGGGCGAGCGGGCAGCTAACACCATCCCCTGGGAGACCGGGATCCAGGAAAACCCTCCAGACAAGATAAACACCAGGCACTCCCTCTTTCACACTGTCAGCTAATTACTGCTCGTTAATTCTCCTGCCAAATACCCAGATCAGAGCAAACATTATCAGCTGGAGAAAGTGGAAGGGGAGCAGGGTGAAGGGCACCGACAGCTGAGCGAGCACCTCGCCAGGCAGGGTCCCGGACCCCCACCCACTCGCTGGCTCTGTCTCCCTCTGCTTCAGGCTGCAGACAAGCCGCTGCTTTGCTGCTGTACCCACAGAGCCCAGCTGAGCTTAGGCACTGAGAGCCATCCCACGATTGCTGTGGCGCTGGGAAGTGGCACGGCCCAGCAAGGGGCAAAACTCCTCGTGTGTCCTGGAAAGGCTGCGGTTACCTCGGCGGGGCCGTGTTCTTCCATTTCGTGAGAAATGCTTCAGTTGGGTTCAGTTACTCTGAAATGGAGTGAGACGAGGAACACTGGAAAATTCTGCCAAGCAGAATTTTGGGAGGGAAAAAACCCAAACATTTGTTTTGGATTGATGAAAGCATCCCTTCCGATTTTATTTCTAAAAATCTATGATGTTTTAAAAAAACCCTGAAATAGGAAAGACAATGGATGTTCTGAGAACTCCCCAGCTGCCTTATCAGAACTTCATTTTTAAAAAATGGAGTTGTGCTGGAAGTGGCAAATTTCTGTGAAATGCTGCACTCTTGGGGAATCTGCATTTTTACAGCAAGAAAAAAAAACCCTGAGGGAGTTAATAATTAAGTGCATGTGGGGATAACGATCCCCCACCCTGCCAAATGGGGTTCCAGGGGATGCTGCCTCCTGCGAGTCCTCACACAGCATCCACACAGCCGCTGCCTGGCCCCTGCTCAGGGCAGAGCCGTCTGCTCGGCTCCGGCCGCGGCGCTGGCGCCGGTCCCTTCGACGGCCTTCGGCTGCCTGACGCTGCATCATCTACTCCTTGCGAAGCGGCGTGCAGCCCCCGCCTTGCTGTGCTTCCCGCTCGCTCCCCGAGTCCAGCTGCCAGGAGGTGGGTGTGAGCCGCAGGGCTGCGGGAAACGCTGGGCTACCACGCGCGGCACCGGACCCTCGCCCCCCGTCCCCGTCCCCCGCGAGGAGCGACGCGCGCGGCCGCGGCAGAGACCGGAGCCTTCCCGTTCCAAAGGCAAGTGCTTTGGGAGGCGGCGAGGCAGAGGAGGTACGGCGCTCCTCGCTCCCTGCTAGCCTTCCTCCTCTCCGCCAGCAGCCCGCCGCCGCGACACGGCCCCCGGCGCGGCCGCCGTGAGCTCTTTCCCAGCGCCGGCCGCTCGGATGCGCGGCGGGAACAGGAGACAACCGTCACACGCTGGCTCCCCGTCGCTGTTCTTGTTCTAAGAGTCTGCTGACTTCGACTCTTGTAAACAAGGAGAAACCTAAATTGCTTCTAAGATAAACATGCAAATCGGAGGCAGACGCATCTATTTACTTGGCAGCGTGCATTTTGTGCTAACCCCTCGCCAAGGCTTGCCTCCGTGCTGTATGTGTCCTGCTCCCGTGCTTCCCACGAGAGCCTGCCCGGCTCCCCGAAGGACTGGAGTCTCCTTCTCTGGAGATATTGCAGACCCGCCTGGACAAGGTCCTCTGCAGCCTGCTGTAGGTGACCCTGCTTTGGGAGGGGGTTGGACTGGGTGACCCACAGAGGTCCCTGCCAACCCCTACCGTTCTGTGATTCTGTGATTTCATATTACACCATTCTATATGGCATTTAGAAACCCATTTGAGCATCACTTTCCTTCAAAAGGGAAATGTTTGGAATTGCCATCCTCGGGCAAATCTCAAAATTTTGATTTTTTTATGCTCTGCTTTAGAATTCAGACAGCTGCTGAGATGTTGGACGTTCCCACTGTGGGGAAATCAGGGTTGCACCAGTACCATTAACAGCACAGCCTTAAATCAGATTAATACAAAATGAGCTTACCTAACCCCACTGCGGTCGGCTGGCTTTGCACTGGGAGCCGGCCGTCGGCGCAGGCAGCTGTGGCAGCGCGGTTCGCCGGCTCCGGGCGTGGGGGGGCTCAGCCGGGGCAGCTCCAGTGCCCGCGGCCGCTCCCCGGCGCGGGGCAGAACCCCAGCCCAGCCCAGGCCGCTGCGGCAGACGGGGAGCCGAGGCGCGGGGCTGCTCCGCTGGCACCGGTTAACGCAGAGGGGGTCGTGGCTGACCGGCGGCACGCTGACAGCCCTCCTTCCTATGCTTCTCTCTTCCTGAGGATCCCAAAGCTGCTTCCCACGCTGCTGGTAGCTCCTCGCTCGGGGCAGGGCAGGGTGGGAACAGCAGTGGGGGGGGGACAGGAGGGGCCCTGGCCAGGCACAGCACCGTCAGCCCCGTCAGCGCGATGGCTTTGGGGTCATCGAGAGGTGCCCCTCTGACCTGGGGCCGGGTCCGGCAGGGGCGGCAGGCTCGGCTCTCCCACCCCTCCTCACAGCTTTTCAGCCTGAGAATTTGCCTCTCCTGACACCGCCTCTCCCTGTCAAGCGCAGGGTGCTCTCCACTTGGTCGAGACAGTTCGGGCAGCTTAAACCCCTGGACCCGCGGCCACGTCGGCTGCTCCGGCAGCTCCCAGCAGGCTCTCTCCCTCTCTCTCTCGTTACCGTGCGCTGTGCGGTGATGTACAGAGCAGCGCTCCGTGGCTCTCAGCTTGACCAAACCACGTTTGAAACAACAAAAAAGCAAGCGAGAAAAGCGCCGCGGTGCAGTTCCCGGCCACGTCCAGCACGCCTCTCCCCTCGGTACCCTCTGACGGCCACCGACCCCATCAGGCCTGGCCCTCCCGTCAACACGACGCGGGCAAACAACCTCAGCACCGTTTGGAGGGAGCGCTGAGCTCGAGCCCCTCCACAGCTCCAGCGGTGCCATCAGACGCCCGCGAGCTGAGCTGTCACTGGGGCTCGGGTCCCAGCTTGGGACGTTCCCCTCGGCACCGGTGCTGCTCTTACCCCCGAGCGCGCCGTGCCGTGGTCAGCCGGGAGCCGCCTGCCCCGCACACAGCCCGGGAGGGGTGGCATGGCACCTCCCGCCACCTCCCGCCACCTCCCGCCCCGGCGCTGGGGGACGGCAGCGCTGCCGCGGCGCCGGGCGATGCTCGGCCTCTGAGCAGGCTGGGGCCGCCCGCGCTCCTCTGCTGCCGAGGCTGAGACGAGAGCAGGGTCTGGCTTCTTGGTGGTACCCGGGGCTGCTGGAGCCCTTTCCCTGGGAAAACTGATTCACCTCCCCGCTGCTCCTGTAACCACTTGGATAGTCCTGAAAGATCAAGCAGGGAGCCAAACTATCTTGGCTCCTGTTCTCTTCCCATCCCATCGCGTCGATGCGAAATCTGTGTTCTGGTGGGAGGCTGGGAAGCCCTAGGCAGCTATCGGAGCCACCTCGTTCAGGTAGGATCACATCCAGCTTCGCTGCCTCTCTGCCTGATAAAGGGCAAACCCCAGCGTGCCTGGCAGCATTTCACCTCCTCAAGTTCTTCACATACTTCCCAAGGATGCGGCACTTCGCTTCCTCTGCTCTCCCTGGCTGTGGGCAGACAATTTATGGCCAGCTGCAAAGCGCTTTGGGTTGCAAGGTGCTACAGACATTTGAGATATTATTTTACTATTATAAACCCTGAGTATTTTATTAAGCCCCACTGGGAACGGGGCCATCCTGGCCTGCTGGAATTGTTAACGCCTTGGAATGATTAATAGTCCTAATTTCCTCACTGAGAGCCACTACTCTGTATGTTGAGAGTGTTAGCCTCGCTTGATTAATTTTTAATATCATAATGCTGACCCACTACCAGTGCCATTCATTTTCTGCACTGTGCTCTTTTTCTTTCCTTCCATGTCACCCCTTCCCCAGTCGTGTGCCGTTGGTTCCGTGTTGGAGCCCCCTCCCCGCGGTTGTCCTGCACCCACGTGCGGTCAGCGGGACGCGGTTTCTGCGGGAAGGACTGCGATGTCCGGGAAAGGCTGGACCCGAACGAGCGTCCCTCGGCTGACGCGGGAGGGTCTGCTGTTGGCGCCTTGTATCGAGGGTGACCTGGGAACCGCGGTCTGTCCTGCCTGCTGCCGTGCGGAGGCGAGACGCGGCGCGCACGGAACGCGCGTCGGGCGAGCGGCGAACCCCCGAGCGCTCGGGCGGCTGCAGAGCTGGAGGGTGACGGCGGGGGCTTACAGAGGCACAGGGAGCCAAGGGCTGCGGTGCCTTCTGCACGAGCGGAGAAGGTCCTGCTCAGCGCCGGGCACAGCTGCTCCTCGGAGGCGTTGCGGGCGGCGCATGAACACAACACAAATCACGCATCAAAAATGCGCCTTATCTTTAACTACCAATTTTCTTCCTCCCAAATCCCAAAGCGCTTTGCGAAGGGTCCGGGTAAGGCAGTCTCTGGAGGTAAAGTGGAGGGACGGTTCTTCTCTCGTTCGTGGCCTCTCCCGCGTGTTGGGTGCGAGCTGCTCAGAGCAGAGCCCCTGTGTTTCCACGGGACCTGGCCCAGCACAGCTCTGCTCACGGTGGGCTGCGGGCGCTGCTCAAATCGGTGTTTGTAATGGCAAGAGCTAACGAGTTTGGAAGAGCAGAAGGATTTTTTTCTTCTGCGTTTCTTTGTAAGAAAGATTTCCTATAGGTGAAAGTGACCCTAATGAAAAATGAACTAAGAAACACAATTAGGATTATTCTAATGGTGCAGAGTGACTGAGAGAACCCACCTGCTCCATACGCCCCACCAAGAACACCAGGGCTGCGGCAAAGGCCACCGGGTTCATTCTCCATCAGCCTGACGTTACTTTAAAACTGATTTTTCACGGCGCGGCTGCCTGGACAGCCGGAGCTGCGGAGCGCCTCGGGATAAAGACTTCCTGGTCGCTGACCTCCTGCTTTTATTGCCCGGCAAAGTGCTCTGCAACAACAAACGCACGGCCGGCGCGACCCCCCGAGACCCCCGAGCGCTGCCGCGCTGCATCCCGTCCCCCCGCGAGTCCTCCGGGTACCCGGCCGGCGGCAGCCCCGGGGCCGAGGAGCTGCTCCGCAGCGGGGGCACGCGCGGAGGGGGGAAGCAGGGTGGCACGGGGACCCGCGGACGCGCCGTCCTCGGAGCCGCCACGCAAGCTGCGAGACCCTCTGCTAGCGAAGCCCACCAGGGGCTGCTGGGGGGGAGGCAGCAGCCCCCCTGCGCGCCCCAGAGGGTTACGCCGACGGGCTGCGGAGCTCCTCCACGCAGCTGTCTTTCCCTTGGCTTAATTTCAAACATTCCTGTTGATGCTATTCCCCTCCCACACACCGCGGTGTGATGCCTTTCAAGTGAGCCCCTCTCTCCCGCGTCCACGCACACGTGTGGCTGGATTTTTCCACTGCTCTTTGTGCCCATCCGCCGCACCCGGACCGGGACGCAGCGCCCGTGTCCCGACGGCGACGTGCGGCAAACCCCGGAGAGGGGCGGCTGCTCCTTCCTGCCCGTCGTGGTGGGAACGTCCCCTTCTCCACCTGCAACGGGGGGTCCTCGCCAAGCCCTCGGGAAGAGCTCGACACCGGGGTTGCTCCCGCGCGGAGGGTGCGATGGGCACTCCCGCTCGCCCCTTCCCTGCCCAAAAGCCCCGTCCCTGGCCAGGGGTGGGAGCTGGGGGGGTGGCTGCCTTGCTCCGGACAGAGCATCCCTGAGGAGCATCCCCGAGGATGCTCGGCCGGCACCGTGCCCCGGGGTGCGGCGGCTGTGCCAGGAGCCCCCAAGACCCCCGGCGCCGTGGGGAGCCCCGCGTGGCCGCCGGCTCCTGCACGCTCCGCGCGCCCGGGCTCGCGTTAGCCTGCCTTCTGCAGATTTGTTTTATCTCTTTGGGAGCCTGATGCCTCCCATCTGTTCCAATGCCAGATGAAATTAAATATTTGTAGTTTCCAAGGGCTGTGGTTAGCAATAAACAAGTTAGCTAACGAGGATTTGGTGTGCCGGGGGGCTGGGGGGTTCATGTGGGCCTGCAGGCAAGCGGGTACGTGTGAGGGTGGGGTGCAGGGGGGTGCATGCGGCTCTGTGTACATTTTTCTTTAACCAAACCTTCAGTTTGAAATGGCTTTCCACACCAGAGCAGCCAGCGGGGCTCTCAATAGCCAGTAAACTCTACTTAGTTATTTACACCAAGTTTGTTTATTGCACAGTTTATGTTTATAAGCAACATTTGTCTAATCTTCCAAATCTTTCGGAAGGAATTTCGGAGGCCGCTTTCGGGGCCCGCTGCCCTCTCGCAGCGCGCGGGGCTCAGCCCTGCCAGGCGGGCGCCCACCGGGAGAGCTGCCGGCCCCGCACGACGCCGGGCGCCCCACGCCAGCACACGCGAGTGTGAACAGGGTTTAGGCACTTTCCCGTGGCATTCCTTCTTAATTTCCGTCTGTGTTTCGGCTGGTATTTTGTTGCTAAGTAACGCTTTACAGTTTGGGAGCATTTCTGCTTGGCCGCGGCCACGCTGTTCGTCATGGCGGCCTCCAGCCCGGGCAGCGCCGCCGGCCGCCACCGCCCCGGGCAGACGCCGCGCTCGCCGCTACGTGCTCCAAGCGTGCACATACACACACACACGCACCCACAGACACTTCTTCGAGTGCCAAAGTTCACCAATTCCTGGCGTTTTCGTGAGGCGGCGCGGGCCATGCCTGACGTCACTGAAAATTAATAATTTGCAGTTGTTTAGAAGAAACATTTGGTTGATATTTCCTTTCCATGTACTGTGATCAGAACTGACCCATTTTTTTCTATTAATCTACTTTAAAAGTCAGCTCTGAAAATGAGAAGCATTTCCTCTATTTCCACAAGTTTATTGTGTGTGAATCCCTAGAAGAATTTGGCAATAATAATAAAAATAAGGAGCGATGATGCACCACCAAATGTATTTACCGTAATATCAGTAGTGCTGAAGATGTGCCTGGAAACCCATGCAAATCACTGCGTAACTTTTTCCCAAACCGCAGCCGGCTGAGACCGTTCTCAGTAAAACGCGCTTTCCCCCGAAGAGGCTGTTTCATCAGAGCCGACATGGCCAGCAGCGAGGGCTTTCCTTCGGAACGCTCTGGTCCACCGAAGAGAAAGTTCCATTGCTAGTGTGAACTTCAGAATTCAGTATATTTGGGTTTCTGATTTTTTTCTTTTAAGTCACATCCTTAAGGTCCCCGGGACGAGCCCTGCTTGCCGGCGATGCTGCAGGGCACGGTGCCTGGCTGCCCCCCACCCCGGCCGGGCTCCTGCCCCGGCCCCCCGGGCTGCCCCGCACTCCTTCCCCCCCAGCCAGAAGCTGCCAGGCGGGAGCCGCGCCGCCAGCCGAGAACACGAGCGGCTGCGGGAGCTAAATCTGGCTTCCTGCAAACAAGCCACAGCTACCGAGGCTGAAAACGTGGCTGGCTTTCCTCCCGCTTGTGGGGAAGAGACGCGTGCCTGGAGTCCGGGCAGACGCCGCGGTGGAGCCGTTCGGGGCAGAAGTGGGGTGCAACGGCAAGGAAAATGGGTGTTTCTCACGCTCCCAGAGACAGCATTTTCACCCTTCAGCCAGCGTCCGGTGCGTTCCCAGCACTGCCCAGCTCCGGGAGGTGATGCTCCGACTGCTCCGTACCTCCTCTTTTTCCAGCCACTTCACCCCGT
>Ga0065711_1028033_pt1 | contig 44177 bp, 25 predicted proteins | sample Hoacrofraction12_FD_59098 | JGI IMG/M metagenome (GOLD analysis project Ga0065711, IMG submission 59098) | Hoatzin crop microbial communities from Cojedes, Venezuela - Epithelial fraction 12 v2 (version 2) | ecosystem: Host-associated > Birds > Digestive system > Esophagus > Crop | place... | reverse complement strand
TCAGTGGTGCCCAGTGACAGGACAAGGGGCAATGGGCACAAACTGAGGCACAGGAAGTTCCGTCTGAACATGAGGAAGAACTTCCCTCTGAGGGTGACGGAGCACTGGAAGAGGCTGCCCAGGGAGGTTGTGGAGTCTCCTTCTCTGGAGCTATTCAAGACCCGCCTGGACGGGGTGCTGTGCAGCCTGCTGTAGGTGACCCTGCTTCGGCAGGAGGGTTGGACTAGATGACCCACAGAGGTCCCTTCCAACCCCTACTATTGTGTGATTCTGTGATTCTGTGACTCTCACAGGATAGCTGTTCCTTCGCTGTGAAGGTTTTGTTGGTTGGTTGTTTCCATGGCAGGTTTACTTGGGTTGTGTATGAAGAGGGAGGGGAGGCCACTGGCGAGCCACTGTGCAAATCCTTTAAAACAAGCACATGAACTAAACAGTGGAAGGCTGTTCTGGAAATGGAAGAAGTGGAAGCTAATAGAAACTGTGAAGGCTGGCAGACCTTGAAAGACTTCTAGCTCCTATGCTCTGTAACCTCAGCAGTCTTGGTACAAGTTTCCCGAATGGAGTAAAGTTAAGCTTCCATATAGTAGGAAATCCCTAAACAAATTTACATATTCTGTGTGTCTGCCTAGGGAATATCTAACGACATGATTTATAACGTATTACTTGCAAAATGAAGCTTGCTTCAAACTTGACAGTGCAACTACTAATAGGAGAGTAAGTCTGAGTGCTAACTGCAGGTGACGTAGTTGAAAAGGATATCAGAATGAAGGACTTCGTCTTCAGTACAGAATGTATTTATGGTGTAAATGAAATATGGAGACAACATGCTAGTCTGTGGCCATCTCCTTGGAGAGAAGGGATGTGTAGCAGGGCTAATCTGGTCAGTGTCTTCCACAGACACTTGATCTGCACAGAAGTTGGGATCATAATTTTCATTCCAGATTCTGGTGGAGACTGTATTTCAATGAGCAACAGAGCTACCTGCTTTAGCAACTTCCTCTCCGAAAACATGCTTGTAGGTGTGAGAAGTCAGTTGAAACTCATTCTAATGCTCCAGGTCCGGATGTGTCTGTCGTCCCTTCTGACTTCAGAACAAATGTCAGTTTGTCTTGTTAGTCATCAAGACTTGTGCTGAGTACAGCCGAGTTAGTTCTCCAAGGATCTAAAAGCAAGATGCTAGCTGAGATTAATTCATCAGGGTATAGTTAGTAGACCTAACACACCCAGAATTCTGAACAGGCATAAAATGGAAGAACATGCATGACTACAGACAGAATGACACTGCCTTTTTCTCATGTCTCCACCTATTTCTACCTATCCAGAACTTCACTCTCCAAAGAGACTCCAAAGGCAAGAACACAAGAGGTGTTGCTAATGAGGCATCGTGATGACAAGGATGGTGAAATGTTGCATAACCCCACTGGTTTGCTTTATGCTTCCCAGTATAGCACTCACCCAGTTTAAAATGATTGTTTAAGCAATAAACTAATGTCAAATGGTAACTGATTTTTTTGAGTCACATGTGTGCAGCTACCATGCAAAAGGAATAATCAATATTCCTAGCTCAGGACTGCCCATTATAAATACTTTGGGTGTGGTTCTCTAACAAATGCCAGAACAGACTTTTTTGCTCCACCTTATCTAGGTATGTGCAGACTAAAGAGGCATGCTCATGCGAAGTGGAATGTTTAAACATTCCCTTACAAAGCAAACTCCTTTTTGCCTTGTAAATTTTTTATGGCTGTTTTCTATTCTCAAAAAAAAAGAAAAAAAACCACCCCAAAATCTAATCAGCAAGTCTGACACTGATACTGCCTGGTCTAATATGCTTTTACTTTTGTTCTTGCATGAGTGATACTACAAAAAGATTAGCTTGTCAGTGTTTGGAAGGTGACGCAGAACCTAAACTCTTTGTCGCCATTTTTTTTTTTGGTTTGGGCTTTGTTATGCTTGCAGCAAATAGAATTGGGGATAAATTCATCCTAAGTATCTCTCCTTCCACCTTCTCTACTCATTTGGTATTTCATTTGCAGGAGGGATGTTTTGGAAGTAAGTTTGTAGATAAGGTGATGGTATCAGACCTTAAAAAGCCTTTATTTTGCCACCAGTCACTGGGGTGCTTTTTCCATATGTTTGGAATAGGGGATGCTAGACACTAATTATTCTGTATCTTTAAGCCAAACGTAGACCCAAATTTAAAAGCTATTTACTTTGTCATAAGAAATTCTAGAATGTGCCAGCACCACACAGACTCCCCTGTCCAAAAAGCTCAGTTTAAGCTCTCAGTTGAGGAATAAGGCAATAAAAGAAGTTAAGATGTCAGTTGTCACATCTTGCGAATTCTGTGGTGGCTTGTAGTATGGCCTATGAACAAGGGGAGTACAGGGGAAGGAACTGAGACACACTGAGGAGGTGCAGCTGAACAGCTTTAGATACAGGTATGTACTGCTAGATACTGTTGTTTCAAAAGACGAAACAGCAGTCATTATCACTTTGCCCTAACATGCAATGAGCTGTTAGACCTCTGCAAAGCATGAGATAAACCGTTCTGCGCTTGCTGACAGGAAGGTTGGCAGGGACTGATTGTATCGGAGCAGATTTCCTGCCTTGCAGTGGTACCATGTGATTTAGCCCACTATCAGATGTTCTGCAGGTGGGGAGAAACAACCCAGTTAGTACATCTGTAGATTTTCTGTTTGCCTGCAGAGTGCCGGGCAGTTGCTTCGTATGTCCATTCAATGTAATTCAGCATCTACTTAATGCCGTAATGGGATGAAAAATTTGTCATCTTGCCATCAAAAATGTTTCACCTAGGCATAGCGGGAAAAATTGTATGAAGTAATGGGGGAACTCAGGCTTATTTTACAAGAGGATTTTAGAGTGAATTCCTTTTAACTATGTACCTTCATTTTCTTGAGTTTAGTATTCCTATAGAAGAAACGGGTGCTAGCTTTATTATAATTTTAGGCTGTTTCACTCTGAAAACTGCAACATAGGCTAACAGCTTTCTAACCACCAAGGGACTCAAGAATACATGCTTACATCATATGTAAAGCCATTACTGCGTTTTCTCCTAATTGCAAACTTGGCAACTGAGCCTGCAATCTGAATCTTTAATCTGGATGCCTACTAGGTTTTTAGTCACCAAGAGGAAAATAATGTAATGACAACGTGGTTAGCCTTTCTGTTGACTGGGGAGCTGGTGTAGAATCAACTGTTGGCTTCTAATCCTGTTGTGGTGTGCAGGGAGGCGTACATCGCAGTGGAAAACCACAGCTGTAGCCTGATTTTCTCCACTATTCCATTCAATGTAAACCACTTTAAATCTAATGCCTACCAGTCAAAGAGACCCACAAAGGGCAAGCAGTTTGATATTACTGCTGAGGTCTGCTTGTAGCAGAGCTTAAGAATCATGGAATCATAGAATTGTAGGTTGGAAAAGACCTCTAAGATCGTCAGGTCCAACCATCACCCCAACACCACCATGACTGCTAAACCATGTCCTGAAGTGCCACATCTACATGTTTTTTGAACACCTCCAGGGATGGTGACTCCACCACTTCCCTGGGCAGCCTGTTCCAATGCCTGACCAATTTGAGCAGCATTGTAAAAATTCCCATTTGTAACCTCAGCAGCTATTTTTGCAACAAGTGTATGATGCATTGGTGAAGACAGGCTTCTTAAAAGCTTTTTTCCTTACCAAGACTTAGAACTAATTGTCTTTCTGGTAATGGAAATCTGCTTATTTGTGGCTGGGGAATGCCTGGGAAGAGCTGTAGTATTTCTGTTGCTCTTAGCTCCTCAAAAGATGGGACTGAGAGGCTAAATACTTCTCTTGAAGAGTTGTGTAAGCCAAGCTAACAAAGGTCAGGTGCTATCAAGGTGAGAAAAGAATGCATAAGAAGTGGTTTGTAAGTCAGCTTCTGTCACCTTCTGTCACTTCTGACTGTACAAGCCCTATGGTCCGGACGAGTCATTTGTAAAGGAATTACTGGGGAAACTGAGAGCACGTTTATACCTTTATTAGCAAGCATAATTATCTCCCAGAGTCTAGAAGATCTGTTGAGCTGGTGGAGTTAAGGTATGCTAACTTCCATAGGCAGCAAGGAGGGATGGGAGCAAGGTGACCTTCACTTTCAACCAAAATGACAGCGGCGTTGGCCATGGGTGACATTTAACGAGAGTCTAGGGCCATGACAAATCCATGCCTCTGTCCTGTTTGTGTTATGTTAATCGACCGCAGATCTGAGGATACAACAAGCGAGTGAGTAGGCTGGCACAGCTGAGAGGCCTGGGATATTGTCCACTTCTGCAGTGATTTATTGGTCTGAGCTGACTGGTAAAGGTCTCCTACCGCGCCTTAGTTTCACTGGTTGAATACAAAGGGGAAAGGAGTGAGCAGTGTTTGGGGTAAAAGAGTTCAGTCAGACAGGATGAGGGCACTGGATACTTGTCCAGTGACTCAGTACCTTCCCGCTAGAGAACTTCCCTCGGCATGTGTTGTCTTGCTGCCCTGAAGCACTAGCTGGGGTCAGAGCTCTGCTGCTCTGCAGCCTGTGCAGACAGCTGAAAAGGCAGTCCCTAGGCCTAAGGACATCTGTTCTGAGAAGGCAAATAATGCATGGGAAAGAATGTGAAAGGGGGAAGCAATCATCTGTGTAAAAAGTTCTTGCGTGCCACATTTCCACTGTTCCTGCTGGCTGTATTCATAAGCTGGCTGAGTAATGAGGAGCTGGCTCATAGCTGAGTAATATATTTGCTTGAGGACAGAGGGAAGCTACTGCTCTGTTGATGCTTCAACTTGGAAGACCTGCAGCATGAGAGAAATGTGTATTTTGGCTCTTAGAGAAGCACAGAGTTATAAGCAAGAGAGGGCCAAAATTAAATGGCCCAATAATGCTACGGACTGTTGAATCTTGGCATTAAAAATGCCAGTGGTGACCTCAGCTCCTGGCAGCCTCAACTGTGTGTAGCTGATTCAAGACAGAAGTTGTTTATGCACCTGGGAGAGACTGACTGTTGACAGTACTTTCAAAAAGAAGTTTAGGTATTCAAATTCTAATATAGCTGATGCATGCAAATAAGCCTTTTCAATTCTGGCTGTACAAAGATGGAGAGGTTGAGTGATAGGTGAGAATGGCCTGTCTTAGTGTGAGGGTGGGACTGGCTCAGTGTCCTGTCTATGCTGCAAGTGGTTGTCTGTACTTGACAATCAAATCTACAACCTATAATAAAAGGACTGTCATCGTAGCTGCTTGATTGCACTAGAAGTTCCTTCTAAACTGCTTTGGGTTGGACTAGATGACCTTTGAAAGTCCTTTCCAACCCAAACCATTCTATAACTGGCCATCAGGGCTGTGGAAGATATCACTATCCCACAGCAACGTGGACTGTGTTTGGCCTTAAAGTGTCTAAGTAACTTGATTTGTCTTGATTTCTCCCTTGGGCTCCATTGTTAGCTTGTTTCCTGAAGGAAAGGACATACATGGAGAAGGCAGATGAAGCCTGACTTGACTTTTGTTAAGTGCTCTCTAAATCTGTGTAGTAACTTTCCTGGTCTGCAGGTTAGTCTCCAGGCCATGTATAAGCATATGCCTAATGTGTTATATGCCTAACGAGGAAGGAAAACAACCTCACAAATTGCACACACTAACTCTTTCTTCTGTTAAGGTATGCTTCATAAAAGCAGGGTGACCCTGAAGCTTGAAATTAGATTATGAAAAATTTGCTTCACAGTATTTAAAATGGCTGCAGTTCATGTGATGGATACATGTAGATTAATAAAGTGCACAAACTTATTTCGTTGTTTCTTCCATGTGATGCTGTCTTCCTTTAACTCATTGTATTCATGTAAGGATTTTTTGTGTAACCTGTGGAAAAAATGGCATCATCTTTCCAGTGCACTTTTGGAATGTGTGTGTACAAGTAGTGCCATATGGACAGCCTGAAAAGACATCTTCTGAGCCTCAAAACAACCGTGAACTTAATTTTGGTGCAGACTTCTTATGCTGCCCTGCTAGCTTATCTCAGTTTTAACCTTGGAGAACTGGCATTTGGAGGCAGGAAGTAAAGATGTGCAGTTACGGGAGATTTCTACACAGTTAAGTACATTGTGTGTATCTCATTATTGTTTTTTTTTTTCCCTCCCCAGGCTTTTACCAGAAAAAGTCAAAGATGATGTTCAGCTAAAGAATATGAGTGGGCAGTGGTTTTATGAAGCAAAGTCGAAGAGGCACAGAGATAAGATACATGGAGCAGATATTATTAGAGCTTCCATGCGACGGAAGCCTGCCACTGTTGGTAAGCACTGAGTTTATATTTTATTTTGGAAAGGGTGGCTCTTACTTAGCTAACCTCACACTGTTTTCTGTGAAATACAAGAATTAATATTAATATCTCTACAGGCAGAAAGTGATGCAAAAGAGATTTGCCATGTAGTTTACAGAGAAAGCTTTGCTCTCCCCCAATGCTGTGCATTAAAGAGAGGATTCTGTGTGATGACTGCTAACGAGAGGGACTGACTTATGTTTGTGTAGGACTAAAAGCCCTCTGCACTCCTGGACTGCATTCTCATTTCCATTGTTGGTCCTGTGCGCTATCCTGGAATGTGCAAAGAGTCAGAGATTGAGGAAATTGCTCTTTAGTATGGTTTTCCAAAATTTTGGGTGCTCACTCTGAGGCTTAATTTATTTTGTTATTCTTAAGGAGGCCAAAGGTACTTCAAGTTGATTTGAAATGATAGGCACCATGAGCTACAGCTAGTGGTTATACCTACTGAAATATGTGTTGGGAGCTCTGGCAGCTAGAACTGGCATCCTGTGTCCGCATTACTTTTGAGGGCACCCACCATGATGTGGGGACTGGTGGGAGCATTCAAATGGTCTGTTAGAAACATTTGTTAAAACCACCTGTGTTCATGTGCCAGATAAGTTGCAGACATTGAGTAGGACAGATAGGTAGTAGTATGTCATATCATAGAATGGTTTGGGTTGGAAGGGACCTTGTAGATCATCCAGTTCCAACCCCCTGCCACAGGCAGGGACACCTACCACGAGACCAGGGTGTTCAACGCCCTGTCCAACCTGGCCTTGAACACTGCCAGGGAGGGGGCAGCCACAGCTTCTCTGGGCAACCTGGGCCAGGGCCTTGCCACCCTCAGAGTAAAGAATTTCTTTGTCTAATCTAAATCCACCCTCTTTCAGTTTAAAGCCATTACCCCTTGTCCTAGTGTAAATTGAGTAATGTTGACAAGCTTGGTGCGTGCTTGACAACAAATACATTCTGAAACTTTTATTTTAAAAAATCAGAATGTGGGAAGATAGTGCACTGTGTTTAACATCAGAAGTAAATACAGTGTTTTATCTGGAGAGAAACAAAACAGAAGAGTAGAACGTAAGAACTGCTCTACTGGACCAGACCAGAAGCTTGTCTCTCCAGCACCCTGCCTCGGAGAGTGCCCGGCAGCATGGGTAGGCTCCAAGGCCAGGACCAGCCCTCAGACTCTTGAAATAGAGGAGGTATTTCTAGATTGGATTTTCCCTGTGGATTTGTTCAAGAAGTTCTTTTAAGCCATGCCTCTGTAACATGTCCTGTCTTGAGGCATTTTAAAATGAAAGTTTTGCCTGTAAGAAGTGACCGTTTCCTTTTGTGTTTGAGCTGATCACCATTAACATTATCCCTGGGAGAGAAAGTCAATCTATAATCGCAAAAAAAAATCTATAATATACTATACAGGATTTTATAGACTTCTGTTATAAATCTCTAACCATCTGACTTTCTAATTTGAGGAGTCCTGGTCTATTTTGTCATTCTTTGTACAGAAAGGGATTTTTTTATTTCTTGGAGAAATTGACCCCCATGCCCTCTTATCCTCCTCTGGTTCTGCTAAATCCTTTTGACTCAGAAGGGTACGACTCTTACTATTCTCATCAGATTGTACCGAAATTTGTAATCTTAATGGTTTTGAGTTCTGTTAAGGGATTTTTCTGTATGCTAGTGTTCCAAGTTTGCTACTTTCTGTAGGTTTTGTAACTACAACTTAGCCTTGTTTTGCTGTGTCCGATCCTGCAATGTGACACCTTCTCAATTTCCATATTCCCAGAGATCAGTTTGGATAATGGCAGTTCAGTCAATTCGAGGTTACTGTGTGGTGGTTTTGGGATTTTAAGTTAATAAGAAAAGGCCTGAAACAGAAAAGAATGTAGAAGTTCACAGGTGGTTAGTGCGGCATGTTTGTGGTTTCGGCTGGTTTTGGACTTGAAGGTTATGAAAATCAGTTGTAAAATTCCAGCTAACTTTTACAGTAGCTTATAGCTTAAAGGAGGGTTCTTAAAGCCATATTATCTTAAAGGAAGGTTAATTATCACAGTCTTTACTTGAAGAAGGGGGTGTACTCGTACATTCAGAACTATGTGCAATTGCTTGGTTTCAATGACTAGTTGGCAAGATATTTTTACTTGCAGGTATGGATAGCAAAAGCGAGAATAAGTCTTGCTTATTTTTGCACACAAAGATACTCTTCATTTCTAAACTGTTCAAGTAACAGAAGCAGTAAAGGAAATAATGCAAATTAATGTTCTGACTCTGAAAGGGGTTATCAGAATAGGATTCTGTCCCACCCCAAAGAAATGTAAATGTATTAGCATTTGCTGAATGAGGAGGGACATTTTGTTTGGTTGATTTTTTTTTTAATACTTTCTTAACTTCTTATAATTCTATCCATAAAGGGTTAGCCACCTGCTTAAACGACCATTATGACCAATGTCTAGTTGACTGTTGTAGGAAGTGAATAATTTACTTGATTAACTGAACTTCAGCATACTTTCAGTTTCCTATGGTTTAATTGTTTTGGTTTCCTCAGGACACCAAGGTTGAATTTTCAGTGTTTATTTAGCTGCAAGAACAGTCTCTGCCAGAGTTGTTGTAGAAAACTTCTCCATTTAGGATCACTTTAAGGTCTAAAGCAGATGTACCTGGAGTAGTAGAGTGAAGTATTCAAAGCAGTATGTGATGTTTCTAGCAGCAATAAAAAAATTATTCTTCAGAAGGCACCAGACAGGCTTCTGTACACAGTTCAAGTGTAGTGGACTTTTGCAATGGCTGTAGGACTGAATGCAAATACTTGTATTTGCTTCTGAAGAAATCCTCTATGAACATATGGGAGACAACATTCTTGTTTCATGTTTTAGCTGAAGTGAGTCAGAGCAAATCAAACAAAGCAAAGAACAGCTGGGTGAGCAATGTTAATAAAGAAGTCTTTGTGCCACCAGAACTACATGGAATTGTGGAACATCAAGAAGAACGGCTGAAATCTCATTCAAGGTAAGCTGTCTGTTTAATCACAGTTGGTATGTACACATCAGGACTGGTGAAACTCGTGAGCTCTGAGTTCCATCCAAAATATTGTACTTTCCTCTTATTTCAAAGATCACCGAATGTTTCCTCAGAATTGTCCAAGGAATCCATGCATGTGAAAGGCTGACAAATCATAGAATTATAGAATGGTAAGGGTTGGAAGGGACTTTAAAGATCATCTGGTTCCAACCCCCTCTGCCATGGACAGGGACATCTTCCACCAGACCAGGTTGCTCAGAGCTCCATCCAGCCTGGCCTTGAACGCTTCCAAGGAGGGGGCAGCCACAGCTTCTCTGGGCAACCTGTGCCAGTGTTTCACCACCCTCATGGTGAAGAATTTCTTCCAAATATCTAATCTAAATCTGCCCTTTTTTAGCTTACAGCTGTTCCCCCTTGTCCTATCACTACGCACCCTTGTGAAAAGTCCCTCTCCATCCTTCCTGTAGGCCCCTTCAGGTACTGGCAGGCTGCTAAAAGGTCACCCCGCAGCCTTCTCTTCTCCAGGCTGAACAGCCCCAACTCTCTCAGCCTGTTCTCGTAGTTGTTCATTGTTAATTGTTGTGCATTTGAATGCAGAACAATTTTTGGCGTACCTCTTGAAGGAAAAAAGTTGTCAGTGGTGTGTAGAATGGTGGCACACACGTTCTTGTATCACAACGTAGTCTGGTTCCCAGAAGTGAGACCAGGAATTTCTGGTTAGAGTGGCTGGCCACAATGAGTCCTCTGTAGTTATAGACGGACAATAACCTCTGCGTCTCTTCATGCAGTCACTCAGGGAGACCAGACTGTTGATTCAGAATTTTAAACTTCGATGATACAAAGAATCAGAGACTGAGAAATTGCTCTTTAGAATTTTCCAGATTTTTGGGAGCACAGTTTAAGACCTCTGAGACTTTTTTTAAGCAGACCAAATGTATTTCAGGAGGATCTTCAGATGATTGCAGAAAATAAGTCAGATTCTACCAACAAAGATAAATGCCTTTCTGGAAGGGAGAGGCTTCCATTCAGAGTAAGGGCAGGATGGTCGGCTTAGGTATGCCGCAGTGGCTGTAGTTGTTGCAGGAAAGATGGATGATAAGCAGAACTACAGAGGATTTTGTATTACATTGCTCTATCCCAAGTCTGTAAACATCCCAAACAGCTCCATTTTGCTTTGAAATATACCAAGTTGGTTTCTGAGAGACACACACATGTGTCTCCTCTTTAAAATACCTACATGTAGTGATTCATTGGCTTGTGTGAAGAGCTTTCTAAAAGCCTGCATTTGAGAAGGAGAGTGGTGATCTCTTAGCTGGGGTGACAACAGGTGGAAATGTCTTTACGTAGCCAGATTCCTCAGCACCACTGAGGAAACAAGAACCAGGGTGTAACACAGCTATTGTTTGTGCTTCCAGTGCACAGAGTGAGGTAAGAAGCAGAGATACTTCTTAGGGCGACTTTTATTCTGGCTGTGCCATTGATCAGCACTGTAACCTTTCACTTTCTTGTCTGTTTTCCAAGTCCTTCTCTGTACGTCTGTTTTTTCTTTGCAGCAAGGCTTGTCTCCTCCTAAGCATTTGTACAATATCTAGTAGCAGTTGAATCTTTCACTTTCGTGGTCTGCAAACTGGGCACGCACGGTCATGATGAATGGCACCAAAGGTTGGTGTAAGTCTTAACAACTCTGGCTTGCATTACTGGTCGGTCTTATCATTTACATATCATTATCAGGGAACTCAAATGGGTATTTGTCTTACCCACATCTGACATACTGCTGAAAAAGGTCAAATAAACTGCTTTGTTATAGACCTACCAAAAAATGAAGTTGTACAGTAAGGATAATAAAGGTTGCTTAGGTTTTACCTTCAGGAGATTGTTATGGAGTTACTTATTTTAGACAGCACAAGACATGCTGCTGATTAATATATCTTTTAAAATATTTTGCACGTCATCTTGCACATCAGGAAAAGATGATGATACTTTAAAAGTAGTACAGCCTTATAATGTTATTTACCGTTACAACTCCACAGATTGTGTGTGATTGATAGAGCAATACATTCCATAAACTGCCAGGGAAGACTCTTCAAAAACATGTAACAAGGTTTAAGAACATGTAAAAATTGTTTGAAATATGACCAACTTGATTGTAGTCTTTAACTTGAGGTGATTTGATGACTGATTTCAGGTCGTACCCATGCAAAGCTTGATAATTATTGTCCAGGACCCTTTCCTGCCCTCTGCTCCAAATTGTGCCAGAAGTTAATCAGCCCGTATGCCTTGCACATGTGTGCTCATGCTCTCACCAGTAGCTCAAGATCTTCCCTCTAAAGCAAGCTCACGCAGTCCAGGGTTTCTGAGATCATAAGTTGCAAGTGGACCTTAGGATCTATAATATGGGGCTGGACACTTACTTGTGTTTACTTTCATAAATACTTGATTAGATGTCTCGGACTATTGGCTGCTAAAATGTGAGAAGCTGAAGCAAGCAAACATGGCAGGACTATGTGCAATTCTTTGCTTGCAATTTCAGTATGGGCTTATTTCGCTATGACTGATTAGTGTACACAGCATTGCACGTGGGAAATTGCAGGAGGCACCATACGTTTTTAAAACGCTCCTTTCTGTTCCCTTAATACTGGACTTTCAATGAGACTGGTCTGACATGGCTGCAGACCTGTCTGTAATGGCAGCAGCTGATGGGGGATTGAGGGGAAGCACAGAGCTGGGAAAGCAATAACCCTACCATTTGGGGTGGGAAGGGACAGCCTAGATACTACAGACATTTAATTTGGTTGTTAGGGTAGCAGCGCTGCAAGGAATTAATTTCCGTTGATTCTTCCTCTTGCAACGCAATAGTCGCAACATGGCTAGAACGGAGAGGGTGAAACGGAGTATTGTCCTGGAGCTTGGGGTCGCATAAAGGGAATTCACAGCTTCTGGTGTCCAAATGCTACATGTCATTCAGCCACCTGGACTCCTAAAATGTTTTAAGGTGCTACTTTAAGGGTAGGTTTGTGGGAGTTTTGGATTTTTTGTTCTTCCTCCACTTCTTCCTCTAAGAGTGGGCTTCAGGCCAGCACTGGCTTGCAGGCTTTACATAAACTGAACAGCTGTTAACCTGAGGATTGGGACCAGAAGATATGTGATAACAAATTACCCTGACCTTTTTTTCCTGGATCCTATTCTTAAACAAAAGCAATTCTTAGTGAATGAGAAGGTGGCTCAGTTTTGGTAGGTCTGTGAACTGCTGAGTGTCAAACCCAGCCCTGGGGCCAGCTGCTGTTGAGTCAGGGTCCTGGTACATTAGGTGGATCAGAAATCAGCCCGCAACTACATTCTTAAAAACAGCAGTGATCTTCATCCTCCACTCCCTAAATATCTAAATTCAGTAATGAAACTACGAACACTTTTTTTCTTGGGTGTTATATCACTGTGGTACTGTTCTTGCATACCATAGCCTTTACAGGCCAGGTGTGTGAAGCATCTTTGAAGGCACAGAACAAGTTTTCATAGGGTGACTCAGACTGTCAATATTGGCTCTGTTCAGTGATACCATCTGTCTATATGCTGACTCTCAAAAAAGGGCGATGTTAAAGGGGTTTTATCTTTCCAATTAAGACTTGTAGGTTGTTTTCTTCCCTAGGCTAGAAAATATTTATAGCCTAGGTTGACCAGGTGACAAGTGTGGCTCCTAGAGTTCTCCATGGTGAAAATATACACAAAAGCCCTAATTCTTAAATTCCATGTAACTTTTCTGGAATAATAGGAGTGCTGGGATACCTAGAGGAGGACGTTTTTATGGAGCACTCTTAAATTGCACAAGTTTTACTCACACCAAGTTCTCTGCCCTTCAGGATGAGCCCAGGAAAGCTTATTTTTTTGAATGGGAGGCCATTTCTGAGTAGACTGTATTGACAGTGCCTGCAGATCTGTAACCCCTTTCTCCAGCTCTGCTCCTGCCTTCGCCTTGTTGCCTCTTGTTCCTGTCCGGTGCCGTCCAGTCTGTAGGGAGTTTGGGCCTTCGTTGTGGTTCTCTGCACTTTGTTTCGCTGAACTGCAGTGCAGGAATTTTTTAATCTGGGTGTATTTATCGGCTTGGCTTCTTACACTCTCTTAGATTAGCCTTGTGAACGCAGCGTATCTGGGAACTGTTTGTTCAGTTTTCCCATCTATATGGGGCGAGGGTAAACTCATATTTTCAGACCTTTTGTTGTGAAATCTAGTTATAGGATCCTGGGTGTGGTTTTTTCTCTACCTTACGTTTTCTGTAGAGCAAGGTTTTCAATAGGTAATGCCAAATTAACTTTTTAATTATTCTATGGTAAGTCTGAAGTAGCATTGTGTTAAAATATTGTGGGATTCTGTGTGTTCAATGAGACTTAAAGTTACCTCCCCACCTGTAAAAACTGCAAACGGAGGAATGTCTTATCAGTTCCTTGCAGCTGAGGGTACATAACAGTATTTTCCTTGTTTAAAATGAGGGAAGGGTTGAAGCATTCATGACCTAGACCTTTAAAAAAAAAAAAAAAAAAATCACATTTGTTCTTTTGGGTAGCAGATGGTATAGATGAGACACAAAGTGTGCTCATAAAAACAAAACCTCAAGTTCTTACAAAAGCAAGAACACAAACTCCAGTTCAGCAGAACAAAGTTTCTTTAAATATATGTATTTTCAGACTTAACCTTAGTTTTAATACTTTTTTTTTAAACTGTAATGTGGAATGATATTTTTGAAAAGCAATTAGAAGTTGCAATATTGAGCTCTTTGAGAACTAGAAATTTTTTTTATTTATTTAGTATCAGAGAAGAATAGAAAGAACAATAATAATCTGTTACACCTGGTGTGTGCATATAGGAGGCTGCTGCAGTTACTGTTGAAATATGAGTAGTTTATTTCTTCACCCATGAGAGAGTTTCGATTACAAGATCAGCACATTCCTTAAGTTTGTATCGCTGTGCATGGTGGTATATTTCTTTAAGGTTGTGTTAAACCAAACGAGCAAGGAAGAGATACAGAAGTTTATAGCTCGGATTACAACAGGTATTTTTTTCCTAGCCTTATGTTCAGGCTGCTCAGTACTATGTCATCTTTATCTTCTCCATAATGGTGGTTTTCCATTTCCATTTACAATGGTCTCCCATTGTAAATTGTGAGTGATGTCACTTCTTAGATATGTTTGGCAGTTCAGAGGCTATCATCTCTCCTGGAGAAGATGAAAGTTGTTCTCAGCTGGGCAGACTGTTGCCAGTCACCTGATGGGAGAGATCTTTATTCAGGTGAGGAGGCAGCTCCTGTTTGAACCTAGAACTTAGTGAGAGCTGGGAGCTGTTTTCTTGTCCTGAGATACCACTTCTGCCCTGAAAAGCACTGTCTTGTGGCTCTGCTGCTTGCCAGTCAATATCTAAAAGTCTTTGCACCCATGCCAAAGATTGTTGACCAAAGAAATATTCAGTATTGTAATCTCCTTGTACATCTGTAGTGGGGGAAAAACCTGTAGGAGTTGCTTTCCTTCCTAGTCTGAAGTCATCTTTCCTACCTGGTGAATACTCATTTTTCCTGCCTTGTACTGTTTCCCCCATCCCCCAAATCATAAGCGTGTAAGGTGGTTAGTGCCAGCATTTTCTATATGAAGTTAAGATACTGAATGTGGTTGTTATATGAAGACCATATTTATATCCACATCTAACTTCCATCTTCAATAAACAAATGCTTTTTCATATCTGAGATGTTTAGATAAACTCAAATTATAAAAATCTGATTATTTTGGAAAAAAAACCCCTTATATTATTCTGCAGATAGATGAAATATTTCTTTATATAATGTAGGATCTATCTCTTCTAGCTGGGCTATGCTTAGTCAGGATCACAAGGAATAACTTCACTTATGCCATCAGACCACAGATTTTATAGATTTTAATTCCAAGAATAACTTATAGGCTGTGCCTCTGAGGGGATGTGTTGTCATCTGTGGCGTGTCACATCTTTGCTGTAGTGGTACTAGGGTTCCTCTGATTTTTCTGACCTGGACACTTTGCAACACTATTTTTATCAGACTTTTGCACCTCCCTCCACTTTTAGTTCAGTCCTAGAAGTTTAAATGTAGGACAAGGACGGAGACAGCAGCATTGATATTGTTTGGAGGGTGGCTATATTTACGTAAAGCTTGCTCAAAAATCTAAAAGATGTCAAAAATATGGTTTCTGACATGCCAAGTACAAGTTGTATTGAATACTTTAACAAGCAAAGAAATTTTTGCAAGGAAACAAAGCATCGAGAATATCCCCTTGATAGGAATTCCCCTTGAAAGGAGAAGGTTTGCTTCTAAATCTGATAAGAGGAGGCTAAATAAAAAACTTTAGGTGCCAAGATATTATATTTGAGTATGTATAAAGGAATCTCTGTTTTGCTTTTTGAAAAAGGCTTAATGACCTGTTTGCTGAAGTTATGTGCTGTTTCTTTGCAGTTCTAAACCAATAACCTCTGTGTTAAACCAAGCAGAGGAAAAACCTATGAAGACAGCAGTCTCGCCAGTAAAGGTATGATTGGTATTGAATATAGCAGAAGTTATCTTTTACATTTTGTGTGTTCCTTTGCTTCAGTGGTAAAGATAATTAAAGATTTGAGGAAGAAAGATATAAAATTGAGAAAAAAAGAGTATTTTTTGTTTCAGAGGGAGACGATGGAAACCACTGAAAGTTCAGCACTGAAATGCTGTTCGGGCTATAATCAGTGGCTGGCTGTACTTGACACTGTTTCCAGTCTTTTCAGCCACTGAAAAGAATTATCTTGCTGTGTTCCGCTATCTGTAGAGTCATAGAAGTAGAGATAAAATGATTTAACTTGCAACAACTTGGGATTTTCAAGTAGCTTTAAGTGGTGGCTTATCTCTGCTGTTGGTGACCTCGGAAAGAACAGGATGAGGATATCACTACCAATTCTGATAGTTCCCTGGTTCATGTTGTTTAGGTTTTTTGTCATGTATCCAGTTTAAGAGGCATGCTTACAGATTCTTTGCTGCCAGGGTAGTGAGGCAGAGGAAATCCCTGCACTTCCATTTATTTTGTCAAGACTGTACTGATAGAGCAGTTTGACTGCAATTATAATGTCCATTCCTTTTTAGCAAAGGAGAAATCCATTTAATTCCACTGCATCAGGTGACAACTTGAACAGCGAGGAGTCAGAAAACAGACCAGCTATTCTACCTCAGCTATCAAATAAGGGTAAATATACTTATTTAGCGTATGACTGAATTTGTTGGAGGTTTATATGGAAATTATTTGTAATTTCATTGCTTGTTTTTGTAAGATATCAAACCCTGTTTTACCTTAACTGCCTGGAGTTAACAACTACTTGATTTCAAACCCCATGTAAAATATGAATATACTCAGGAAATAGCTGTTTACATGAATAAATGGGTTTTGCTTCCTGTCTTTTACTCACAGTTCTAGTCAGTATTAAGCACTCCATCGGAGAGAGCTGTTTGTCCTGAACTGCTGTTAAGAGAAACAAGAAATTTCCTTGAATGTGGCATAGCTGTCTTCATGAGCTTCCCGTCATTGCTGCTGTCGGCTTCATGGAAGAAGCCTAACTCTCTTTGATCTTTATTTTTTTTCCTTTATGCTCTCAGTCCGGTGTATTTTCGAATACTCCCTTTCCTGCAGTATTCTCTGCAAGCAAGTAGACGAGTGATGATCTATCACAATACAGGCAGTTGAATTTATAAGCTCACATGTGGAAATTACTCTCCTGTCTCTGTTATGAAGCTTGCCAACAGGCAGAAAGAAGGACTTGCGCACTGGGAATAAAAAAAAATTCGTCTCCCTACTGGGAGATCACTTCTGCATTTTACCTTGCTCCCTATGAACATGGCAATAGCCTGCTTCCATTTCGGTAGGCTGCTGTTTATGTTCTGAACCTGAAAAGGTGTGTGCATATTGAAAAGCTGCCCTTCCCTGCAAAGTTTGTCCCTTGCAGGAATAACGTTGATCAAAAATTTGGTGTGCTCTCTCTTTGGAATCATCACATAGTTAGCTTTTCTAGAAGAAGAAATAACTGCAGGATTTTCATCTGTTAAAACTTCTGTTACATACAAATGAAACCAACACCTATGTTGAATATCCTCCTGTGTCTTGCTGCAATTGTTTTAAATAAACCAATATAATTGCTGCAGAGTCCAGATAGGCACTGTTATACTCCTCTGTATATGCAGATGAATGTCAGGCAAACTTATGATTTTTTTTTTTTTTTCTCCGTGTATGTCTTCCAGAAATTTTGTCACCCTCAGAAGAAAGCCAACCTAAACCAACCTTGCAAAATGATGAAACAGAGAAACAGAAGAAGCCTTCTGTAGAACCTGCTGATGAGTCACAGAAAGGACTAGTTAAGCGTCCTGTCCCAAAAGCTAGAAAATTAATTCAAAAAGCAACCGATCCTGTGTCACAAAGAGAAGACACTGTTCCAAAGCCAGCCAAGCGAACTGAGAGGATTAATGGCACTGGTGCACCACCCAGGGGCATTCTGAAGCGCAGCTCAAGTTCAAGTTCCACTGACTCAGAAGTTCGTGTTAGCCAGATGTTTGATGTTCAGAAGAAGAATGGTCTTCCTACTGCAACTATTTTTGAAGGAGAAGCTGAGAATTCCTCTCTTAGGGAAGAAGCAGATGACTCCACACACATTTCACTGGAAAAACTGAAACAAGTGAGGTTCTCATCTAGCACAGGTAAAGAACCTCTGCAAAGCCCACAGCTACACCACGGTAGAGAAACAGGAGAGTTTGATTTGTTAGAATCTGATGAAATGAAGAGTAGTGGAAGTGATGCTATTAGATCAGATTCACATGGGAACAATCACATTTCTCCTGTCAAGCCTCTGGGAACCCATTCATCAGCTTTACAACTGAAAGCAATAGATGGCTTACAAGAAGGTTCCTTGGCATCTGGCCCTTGTGACACTAGTAGACCTGTCTTCCTGGTTAATGAAACCTTGCAGATGAAGACAGTTACTCCTAAGAAACTTGAAACTCCACAGAAGCCCTCCAACAATGTCCTGCCAAGTAGCCAGAATGAACTGAGTGTTGATGGGAGACGTGAAAATAAATCCAACCAGTTACCGAGCCAGGAATCGAAGTCACACACAAACTTTACTGGTAAGAGACGAATAGGAGGGAAGAACAGGATGCAGTAGCATATAGCATGTCTTCATTAATGTTTAAATCACTTGTATTGATGAACACCTAAGAAACTGAAATAGTAGGAATGTGCTACTGCAGAATTAAATTCTAAATCATAGAATGCTTTGGGTTGGAAGGGACCTTTAGATGTCATCTGGCCCAACCCCCCTGCAGTGGGCAGGGATCTCTTCAACCAGATCAGGTTGCTCAGAGCACTATCCAACCTGGCCTGGAATGTTTCCAGAGATGGAGCCTGCACTGCCTCTCTGGGCAACCCATGCCAGTGTTTCACTACTCTGATTGTAAAGAATTTCTTCCTTGTATCCAGGCTAAAATCACTAAAAAAAGAAATCACTTTTTTATATTTTAACGTTCTAACGTAGTCAATATTTTTTAGAGGATATTCTATTGGTATTCTTACAAATTAACAATCAGATCAGAGCCTGGATAGGCGCCTTTATTGTGGATGACAAAGGTGAAGTGATGGCATTTGGATAAAATTCCTGTCATAAGGCCTGGTTAGATCTGTCTGCACAGGAACTGAAGAATTTTTGGTGTACTGCTGTCGACTGTCCTTGGTAGTAATCCAGTTGTGACTTGGGGATTTGCTCATGGGACTAAACATAAATATGCTGCGTTGTCCCCACAGACCCAGCCCCCTCTTCAACGTAGCCATTTCCTTCAAAATGGGGATAACCAATCTTATCGGCTTGCACCCTCAAAAGTAATATGAGTGATCTTCCAGTAGGATATCTTGGGGCAGGAATTTATTTTGCACTCTATTGCCCGCAGTATGACTCTTTCCAAAAACACAAGGACAGAGAACTTTTCTCTGCTAACAGTTTAGAAGTATCTGAGAGTTTTTCAACACAGATTGGACATTTGTAGAGTAGTGTGTCCGATTCCTAACTCTGATAAGTTTGTTTACATTGTAGATGAACATCAGCTCTCTGCTAAGACAGAAGCACATGAGGTGTCAAATACCAAGCCTACAAGCCTTCAGCAAGGTAAGCCTGATCTTGTTGAGGAGCGAGATGCTAAAACCACTTTCCAGCCTGACAAACATGCTGATGAACTTGTGAAAGTGGCCGGTGAATCTGTATCAAAAGTTTTAGATTGGTTTAAAAGAAGTTCCGGTGCTGAAGATGGGAAACATGTGTCGGCTAGATCCCAAGGCAGGGAACAACCCAAAGAGGAAGTGGATTTCTCAACCAGCACAGCAGTTCTTGCTACAGAGCACAGTGGGCCTAGTGTGGATGGAAAAACGGAAGTTACAGAAGAGTTACCCTTTAGAAAAATTAAACAACAGAATAGTATTTCACCTACATCATTTATTTCAGAAGATATACAGCTGATAAAAGAGAGGATGAAACCTAAGGAAGGGGAGGAGAACGAGCACCAAGATGACAAATCACTAACTGAAATTGACTGTACAAGAGTTCAAGAAAAAGAATGTGGTCAAGAAATCAAGCTACAAAATCAAAAATCAAATTTCTTTGAACATCAAGAACACAAGCCACTAGCTCAGAAACATGAATTGGAGAAGGCAATACGAGAAAAAAGAAGAATAAGGGAGATCAGAGCATTCTGGGAAAGGGATAAAACTATCCCCAGTCATGGACAGAAAGAAGCTACTATCCATACTAATGCATCAGGCAGTGGTGCATTGAAAGGTCTCAGCAAAAGTGACAAAATAAACCCAACTGCAGTGCACCTACCTACTGGATCAGGTGATCAAAGCGAGAATACATTGAGAAATGCTGAACTAAGTTGTGCAGGCCAGGCTTCAAGGAATGAACATCAAAATTCTTTTGAGTCTGGACTAGGTCATGCAGTTGAAAAGCCAGAAAGAACACTTCTGTCTGATGGTGAAGTTCACGAACATACAGAATTGCCAAAATCCAATAACTTGCGGCCAAGAGTTGGTGCCACTTCAGCTTCCCCAGATAGAAAAGATGAGAAAGAAACACTGAAAGGAAAAGTTGCTGCTTCTTCCCAACAGAAGCCCAGCTTCCAGGCTTTGTCTTTAAAAGAAAAAATTAATGAAAAGTCCAAGAATCAAGTTTCAGATCCTTCCCAGTTCCAGAATTTGAGAAACTTCTGGGATACTGGAGTTAAATTACAGAGTAGCATTGATAGGGGAGATGTTTCATTGCCGAATAATACTAGCTCAACCTGTGAAAGAAAATCAAAGGGAGATGAAGGCAGAGATAATGTCAGCAAGCAAGAGTTAATTCAACAGCAAGCCCAAACATCTGAGAGAGAAAAAACACAGAAACTAGATTCTGTGGTGTGTGAACTGCCTCTCGGATCTCCTACCCTGAAAGGTGTGTGTCAGAATGTGACACACACAAAAAATACCGACTCTGTCCAGCTGGACAGAAAACCAGTTATTTCAAAACCCCAGGAAAAGGTGGATCTTCCAGAGCGAGAAGTTAAAGAATGCGTAGATAAAAGCGTTGTTTCAACAGAACATCATACTTCCATGCAGTTTCTCCAGTCACCTGGTGATAAATGTGCTTTAAAGGAGACAGCAGTAGATGACTGGCTATGCTTACCTACAGAAAAAGTGGAGAACAAGACTACTCCATTAGATATCAGTCTTCCTCAAGAGGAAGTTACAGAGACTGTGGATAAGGTGGTTCTGCCTAAAACTGAGCTTGATGTATTTAAATTAGGCCTAAAGAAGTTAGAAAAGGAAGCCTCTGAGATGTCATCTAGCTTGAACCTAAAAGAAAACATTTTGAAAGAGACAACTTTTCACTCAAATCAGTGCAAGGTCTTTGAAAGGACAGTAGAGCAGAGCCATAATATTTCTCCTGTTGATCAAAACCAAGAAATAAGCAAAAGCACAGGAAAAGTGAATGTGCCATCAGCAGATGAGCATGAAAACAAGAACAACCTCAGGAAACTGTTTAGGGAGTTTGAACCTTTCTGTCTACAACATCAGGCAGCAGACAAGGATGATACTCATGGGGGTTCTCAGAGGCCTCAAGCTGGTTTGCAGAACCTGCTCAGAGAAACCTCTGCATCTCAACCTTCTGAATATGGAACAGTGGGAATGAAAAAAGCAGATGATGCAAATAGTATCTCACAAACTATTTGTAGTGTAGAATCAGCATGGCCTGAAGATACTGGTCAGCCTAAAGAGGTCAGTGAAATCATAGAAAGATCTGTTGCCCCATCCAATGTCGGTGGCTTGAGTTCTGCTTTAGAGAAGCTGCTGAAGGAGGCCTCCGAAACACCGCCTCCGAAACCCAAACGTGCCATTACTACAGCACGGAGGACTGCTGAGGTGGAGGTCAAAAGCATGACCTATGAGCATGATGGCGACTTGCCGCAGGAAATTGGTAAAATCATAGAAAAATCTGTTGCCCCATCCAAGGTCAGTGGCTTGAGTTCTGCTTTAGAGAAGCTGCTGAAGGAGGCCTCCGAAACACCGCCTCCGAAACCAAAACGTGCCATTACTACAGCACGGAGGACCGCTGAGGTGGAGGTCAAAAGCATGACCTATGAGCATGATGGCGACTTGCTGCAGGAAATTGGTGAAATCATAGAAAAATCTGTTGCCCCATCCAAGGTCAGTGGCTTGAGTTCTGCTTTAGAGAAGCTGCTGAAGGAAGCCTTTGAAACACCGCCTCCGAAACCAAAACGTGCCAACAGCACAGCACGGGGGACCGCTGAGGTGGAGGTCAAAAGCACGACCTATGAGCGTGATGCCGACTTGCCTCAGGAAATTGGTGAGACCATAGAGAGATCTGCACTGTCTGAGGCTGAATATGGAGTATTTGATGTTAATTTGCAGAAGCTACCCAAAGAGGTCTCTGAATCACCAGCTTCTGTGCTGGAAAATATGCATAAGAAAATGCAAGGTAAAATTCAGACTAGTCTAAGTATGCATGCTCCACATCAAGAAGAGAGAGATCATTTTCAAGAAATACAAGAAATGATAGAAAAAACTTCTGCTTCAAATGTTGCAAAATTCAATGAATTCAATAGCTCTTTAGAAAGACTTCGTCAAGAAGCATCTGAAGTCTCATCTCCAATATCCAAAGAGTTACATAAAGAAGAAAAGTTGGGGGGTCTTATGTCTCCATTACAAAAAGTGACTCTCTTCATGCCAGTGTCACGACCATATAATGCTTTAAGTAGCTGTCATACACAGATGAAGATAGCTATCAAAGGGGGAGCTCCAGAACAAAATATCAAAGCGTCAGTAAATGATCTTGCAGTAAGTGAAACTGAAGCTTCTCATCTTCCTAAAAGAAATAGAGCTATTAATAAAATAGAAGAGAGAAATATGGCTCCAGTTGATCTTCCTCCCTTGGAAGGAGAGGCCAGTATGATTGCAATTGAGCCATGTGACATAAACAAAAAAGGAAGGAGAGATGAAAGCACATCCTTAGATGTCTCTGAAAATAATTCAGAATTGAAAGCGCTGTTGAAATTCAGAAGAGCAAGCGCACCACTTAAAGATGAGAGCAACTGCCCCCAGCCAGAAGGACCTCAACTCTGCCTAACGTCTCAGCATGAGGATAATGAAGAGCAAGGGGACGGCTCAAATTTGGGGTCCAAGTTTTCAGATGAAAACTCGGATTCCCACTCCGGAACCGGAAGTTCAATTCGTGAGCCATTTGATTTCTAAAATTCATGGTGCTGGGTTGTTAAACATGGCTACGATTTTTCTTGGTAGCCAACTTCAAATATGTTAACCAAAAGCCTGTGTGATACTTATTTCTTAATTGAATGCTTTGGATATTTGTTTGGGAAGGATGGGAAGAACTGATTAAGTCCTTTAATTGGAAAGTGTTTCACAAACACGTACTACATGTGGGTAAGCCAAATTACCCATTTTGCTTCAGGGGAGTTCAGCAGCACGAATCAATCGCATCAATCTTCATGATTTACCCTTTTCTTCTTCCCCTGTGACGTGTCCTTAAAATTAATAACACTGTAACACTCAAAATCTGGTATTTCTTTTAAATATACTCGATTAAAAGAGGGGGGAAAAAAAAAAATCAGCGGCTGACTGAGTTCATTCTTTCATTTGACCAGCTGGTCTTCAAAGGTAAATGCTTGTCAGTGGAACAGCTGGATATAAAGACAACAGTGATACCCCATGCTATTTTAATCAACCTTGCTGCCTGTGGCCCTGGAAAGTGGCCACAGAAATGAAGTGGGCTGTTTGCTGGGATTCTCGTTATTTGGTTGAATGGCAGCTCTAGTCGATGTATAGTGTGTGATAGTCATCGAAGAGCTTAAGAGCTGCTGAGAGACTGGGAATGTTTTTCTTCACCTGGAGAATCAGAAATACGTGAAGTTTCCAGGGTCTGCCAACTGACTCTTGAGCTTGTTTTGAAAGTGAGATTCCAATGGAAGTCAGTGAAAACTCAAGACAAATGAGGAGAAATGAAACGTAATTTGTTTTTACCCATAATTACAGACAGCAGCACTGTAAGGCTTGGTTGGTTGGTGGATGGGGAGGAAGGTGAGGTAGGGAGAGAGGTTTTAGAGGTTTCTGAAGGAGGTCTGTCTTGATTCTGCCCCTGGGGAAAATTGCACAATTTTAGGGATCTAAATATCTCTATAGCTGGGTTTTTTTGGTTGTTACTCAAGTTTGAGACAAAATTACTTTCACCGGGGAGAAAATATAATGGAAAAATTTAGAGACGGAAAAAACTACAGCTGTGAACTTTTTTTTGTTCTGATTCATAACAAGATGGTTAGAAAATGGCTAAAGTCTGAGTTTATCCTATATTGTTCTTACACAATGAAGTGCCATAATTGCCCCAAACCCCCTTATGAGTCAGTACAGACAGACGTACCTATGCAGGGCAAATCAAGATGCCTGCTTCTTCCTACTGATGGCTGAGAGAATTGAGAGAGCAAATGGATACTTAAAATTAGACATTTGTTTATTTTGGATTTCTTTTGTAATTTCATTGAATGTTTACTGTGTCAAAATAGATTCTTGTGAGAAATCTGTGGCTGTTTTTTTAGTGACTTGCTTAAAAGGGCATGTCTGTGTGTGCAGTATTCATGTGTTTTGTCTCGTAACAGGTTCAGAAGAAGAATTAAACCCTGTTTTGATGGCTTTGAAAAGGAGTGCAGATAGGAAAATGCCTTCCAAAAGTCTAGAGGACATTCCATCAGCCACCTCAAGTGAGCACAAAGCTTGTGTGTGTCTCCCATGAACCCCAGTTCGGCTTAAACATGTTCATGCTGGGCTTCCGTATGGCTTTGCCAAGTAGCGTTTTTGTCTTTGTTTCTCAATAAGCCGTATGGAGCTTGTACTGTAGAACTGAATTCTTTCCTCATACAGTTTAGTTTTCAGTTCTTTGTCTTAACTTTGAAACAACACCGGTCTATAAAGCGGACATCTTCCAAAAATGCACTGTGTTAGTCTACGATGACTGTTTCTTGGATAGTTTTTCAGCAGTGAAAGTATTGACAACTACCCAAATCAGTAATGAGCAACAACTGCCATTGTTTCCTGGCTGCTCGCTTGTGTCAGATTAGTAGACAGTGGAAGTATGAAAAAATCATTTTAGTTTAGTAGTCTCACCTGCATGTTCTAGCAGGTCATGCACTAAACTCAGTTTAAGATAATACAGTGAGACAAGATTGTACTTAAAAGTCACTCGACTTCCCTCTGTAGCCTCCTAGGATTGTTTTTAAATCATCATTTCTGTCTCCCTTCAGCCCTCAGTGTTCTCACGCTTATCTCGTGTCTGATGGCAAAGACATAAGCTGAACTTAATTTTGTAAACTGAAGTGTGGAGATGTAGATTTTGAAAGATGTTGGCTATTGTTGGCAAACTACTCTTCTAATACCACTCACGCTATTGCTTGCTTCTAACTAGTTTCTAGGTTTTAGGTATGCACTAACATTGTTGCAACAGCCCGCTGATGGAAACTGTCAACGTGAGACTGCTGCTTGGATGTAGGCATGATGTAGCGTGGGAAGTAGAAAGTACCTCTTGAATTTAACCATTCTCATGGCTCTGCTGGTTTATTGGAGTTTTCGTCCTCATTGCTCTGTAATTCTGTTGTTACCACTGCCATCCATTTTGTCATCCTGAACAGCAACTTTTCTAACTGTGTGTTACTCTTTTCCTGCACAGATAAAGGAAAAATAAATAATCCAAAGGAAGAATTAGCTCTTAGTGCTGAAGATGGTAAATATCTTTTGTGTCTGCATGGGAGTTTGTGTTTTTTCAATACCCTCTGTTTGCTAGTGAAGGATTTTTGAAACCAACAGTTGTGTTGCTCTTTTAGATTTGATTAACTTCAGCATGACTTAAATGCTTCTGTAGAATCTTGCTGTGTTGTTTTATTCTTAAGGAATATATGTATGTCCTGCTGTATCTGTAGGAACTGTGCCACCTGCCAGTGCGTTATTGTGGCCTTTGGTCATTCAGCCTACGAAACAGTTACTGAAACCATCGAGAGCTTTGAACATTAGCTCAGTTGAAGTGCTGGGCCTGGCTGACTAAATACCAAATTTGTTGGTTCACCTGGTGCATTATAATATGCAAGATGACTTTTGCTCACACAAAACCCCTTTCAGAATATGTCAGTTGAAAAGGAGCCTCTCTTACGATCCCCGTCTCAATCCAGCACAGCAGAATCACCGGGCAGTAGGTGAACTGCTAGATCAGCTACTGTTGCTGCCATCTGTAACGCACTGATGGATTGATCACTTGCTGTTCAATTCTTCTGTGTGCCTTTAGTGCATTGTGGCACTACGGTTTTAAGAAAGTTGCACATGGTTGCATTTATTGTCATTTTTTAGATGCTTTAAAGTATTTTGCATGTTAGTGGCCTATAGTTTAAACAATAGGACTGTAGTGTGGTAGGATGCCTGCAAGATCCAGTACATTAACAGGACTGAAGTACCATACTGCACTTTGATTTCAGACGGAGACTCCTACTGAAAGCGTGTTACATATTCAATATGGAACGTGTAGACACTTATCTCAAAAAGGGTGCGGGATTATGAGTTAAACTTATTAAGAGTGAAGTTTTGAAAAAATTTTGAAGTTTTTTGAAAATTTTGAAAAACAGAACAGGGCAAGCTCTCTTGAAAATACTCTTCATCTTTTCGCATTGCTTAGGCTTGTACGCTCATGTTCCCTTTGCCATGGTCTAGCTCCTCAAAGGAGGACAGCAGTGCAAAACAGAAACCTGTGGGGTCTGGGGAAGTCAAACCCCCCCACGTATAAAATATATCGATGCTATTTATAACGTTGCAAAGCTGTTTGTGCTACTGAATGACTGTTGTCAATACTGCACTGAGCAGGTCCGAAACCTGATCAGCATCAAGAGAGGAGTGAAAATGCAGCTGGAAGTGAGTAACAGGATTCTTCCAGCAGACAATGGAGAGACTTCTCCACTGATTTTAAACTAACACATTACGAATCCGTTTTTATCTAACAACTAACAAGTTATACATCTGGACTAGATACTTGCTCAGTGGGGAAACTGCATGTAACTGCATATTGACAATAACTGATATGTTGAGCACTGTTTGAGCTTCAAGAGCAGAAACTTTGGAAAAGCTTAACTCACCTTGCAAAGAATTCTGTCGCATGCAGTGTTTCATTTTATGCAATAGACAAGTGCCGCTGTAGCTGGCTGTTTGTTACCAAATAATTCTGTTTTACAGCATTCAGTATTGGCACGTTTCACAATGCGTATCCAGTCCGAAGCTAGAGAGCTTTCATGTATTATTAAAAAGTAGGGTTAGAGCGTGGAAAATTCTGAGAATTGTGGGCTTACTGCAAACTGGATTTTTGCAAGGCCAGCTTGTGCAATTAAGCTCTGTACAGTGAAAGAACATAGAAGTGAAGTTCAGTAGAGGTATACACAAGTTGAAGAGATTGGCTGCAAAAAACTGCATCATTAATGAGATATGCATCTTATAAATAACTAGGAATGCTTGAAACTTCCTTGTTCGGCTCTAAAAATTGCTTGTTTTACACAAACATTCCTTTTGCAATTAATTAGACTGGCTATATAAAAGAACAGAGTTTAGCTTGTAAACTGACTTCTTACCAAGAACCTTATGATGACTCTAATGTCGATGATGGTACGGTTAGTGCGTGAGTGCACTTACCATTGTTCTAGGAAGAAAATCTGGAAGGTAAACTGAAAATGTTTTCTTTATCGCATGTGATCAGAATTTGCTTGCAGCACCCAGGCTTGTAAATCATGTCAAGCGAAGTAAACATTCCTGCTCCTGGCAGACCAAGGTCTTTGGTCAGTGCTACAGGAGATGTCAAAGTAGATTGTCCTTCCTAGTGATAGCTTCTCTGAGCCTTATGGGGAGGGGCGGGGAAATTCTTGCATCCAAGCTGTGAACTGGTTGTGCACGTGCATGGATTTCATCTGAAGCTGTTTGTTTCTAACCATGTCCTGTTATGGAATATCACTGTTTTGATGTACAAACTTATTTTTGAAACCTTTTCAATTGCTGCTCTTCAGTTTCCACAGTGCCTGCACAGCCTGACAAGCTGTTTTCCAATCCTGAAAAACTCAAAGGACTTAGCAAGTCGGTACCATCATTCCTACAGGAAGAGGCAAGTTCCATCTCTGAAATGTCGTAACGGAACCTTCTGATTACTGTGGCGTTACACATTTGCCATATAGTGCTTTCTAGGGTCTGCCGAGTCAGTTTGCTCTCGGACCATGGCGTGGAGTTGAGCTGGTGATGTAGCAATCGGGAGATGATCCCAAACAATCTGTGGCTATTTAACCCTTCAAAAGCTGTAGGCCAGTAACCAGAGGTTTATTGTACAGCTAAACATACAGAGCATGTTTTATCTAGGAGATTGAAGACTAGTGAATGCTTGCTGGTATTCCCAAAGGCGATCTCTGTACTTAAACTAACAGGTTTTTTTTATCTTCAGAACAATTAAATTAATTTTTATCTTCAGCCAGTTAAAAACACTGGCACAGGTTGCCCAGAGAGGTGGTCAATGCCCCATCCCTGGAAACATTCCAGGCCAGGTTGGACAGGGCTCTGAGCAACCTCATCAAGTTGGAAATGTCCCTGCTCCCTGCCAGGGGGTTGGGTGAGGTGACTTTTAAAGGTCCCTTCCAACCCCAACCGTTCTATGACTCTGAAAGGCTGATTCGTGGATTTTGAATGAAACACTCTGACAAATACTTGAAAGCCGAAATACCACGTCATCAGTCTGGTCACCGTGAAAGGGGTTTGGGGGTGGTTCGTATTTATATTCTAAAAAATTGTCAGCACCCAATTCTGTTTATTCTGCCCTCCAAATTTATCTTTAAAATTGTGATTAGTCTCAATACTGTCTTGAGTTATCAAGCTCACAGATGGTGTATATCTATAAAAATAGCATCTATGTATACTGTGTGCTGGTTCTACTTCGGAGTTTATCATCACTGCAGTGCTACCTGGCCAATGTGAAACACAAAGCTAATGAAATGTAAACCTGGTAGAAATAACAGGTTAGGGAATAAGCATTCTAGACACCATGTAGTCATTGTGGTATTAACACTCATTTCTGTGTGTTAGTTCAGTTCTGGAATTATTTTAAAAACAATGAATTCTGATTATAACGTACTTTCTAATTAAAGAAGAAATACAACAAAATCTTTCTCTTGGAGTACCAGTGTCTTTTTTCTTCTGGCTAAAAGAGATAACAGCCTAAAAATTTAAGGGTTCTCTACTTGTGAATAGTGACAATATCCTATTAAATGTTTGGAATTAACTTAAAAAAAGTATCACATGTGTGACTGCATTCTGGAGGTATGCAGTCACCCCGGTGCTTAATAATTCCTTGTCTCTGAACTACCAGACATTCCACAAACCTCCACGAGAAGAGCTGTGACTGTTCCTGTAGAGAGAGCAGGCTTTGAGTGAATTAAGGACAGGGTTGAAAGTCAGCAGAACTAGGTTCAGTCCTGTCTCTCTGCTGACCTGCTGTGTGGACAGCAGCTGACAGGGTCTTCGGCAAACCATGTATCTTCCCTCTAGAAGAGGGCCTAGGATTTTCCTGTCTTTCAAGGAGTCCATGTAACGGGACTGATTATTCACACTGCGAACCTGTTACCTCACTCCCTGGCTTGATTTTGGAGAGTCCCACACAGTGCTCTCCAAAACAATTTTTCTCTCCAGGAGCCTCGCCCTAGGCAGGATGGACATCAGCCAGTCCTTACCTTTGGCCTCTGAACTGGGGAAAAATCCTGGTCTGCTTTTACTTAGCAGTATAGATGTAGCCAGAAAAGCTACAATAAAAGAATCTTTGTAGAGACTTACTCAAAATGCTGATGTGCTAGATATTTATGTCTATAAATATTCATTTTCTTAATGTGTGTAGAAATTGTTTACTAATCTTGCATTTGTTAGTAGATCTGTGACAGCAGTTCAAAACTGTGTAAAGGAGGGGGGAAGCCTTGTGAGGGATTCATGGGTAGAACACCGCACGGCGGTGATGCTTTCTACACCAGCTTGCACAGGAAGGTGCCAAAGCACGTGTGGGAAGTAAAGCATCGATTCTTTAGTACGGTAGTAGCACGGAGACAGAGCAGTGTTGTAAGCACGTGACCTGATAATGACCAAGTAAACCAAAACTGCAGCTCCCTGAGGCAAAAGCAGGGGCCTGCTTGTCCTCTTGCAAGAAAGGCTGTTTGCAACAGCTAGTCACTGTATCTGGTGCTGCTCTACTGTGCACGCTACCTTCGCTGTGTAACAGAAAGGGGCCGGTAAAAGACCTGAGCAGTATCACTTGTATAAGTTTATGCATGAGAGAGGGAAGTAGGTTGAGTGTTATTGTCCCAACAAAGTTAACTTTGTACTTTGTACTTGAGATTTAAAACCAAACAAACCTGGTTGCATTACTGCTTTAAATAATTTTCCATGTAGGCTTTCCATCGGAAAAATTCCCTTTCAACTTTTTCTAAGCGCATGACCCACTTTAAGAAACATTAATTACTCATGTTGCACTATAAGGGGATTTAAATTCAGGTTTTCTCCGAGTCCCAACCTGCATTAAAATTCTGTTTGTTTTTTAATGTTTCTTGTGACTACAAAGAACCTACACAGACTTTCTTTCTGTGATGTTTTTGTAGAGTGATGACAGAGAGACAGATACAGCATCAGAAAGCAGTTGTTCCCTTGGCAGAATCAAGAAGAGTCCCAGCTCTCTAACCAATCTTAGCGGCTCTTCTGGCATGGCCTCCTTATCCTCTGTATGTAAACCAAAGCCTTTTTAATGGCAGTTTGCTTCTGCTAATCCCTTCCATATTGTTTTGGCTCCCTTCTTACTCTTACGTTTCTTCCTTTGGCATCTGTCTCCTCCTTTCCCTCTCTGTTATGTGAACCCTTGCATGGAATTGCCTAAAAAACCCAAATTAAAATCAATTTTACTTTTCTTGTTTTCTAGTAATATACTGGAGCCTGTTCAGGACTCCACTGTGCCGCATACTCTAGAAACACTGAACAAAGAGGTGGCTTTTACCCTGGGAGCTTACATCTGTAGCTGACAGTAAAGATCAATTTACACAGAACAAACTTTTAGAAAAAGAGAAGGGGGGTAGGGGAGAAATAAGTGAAATAGAGATGGTATTGGTATGTGGGGTGCTAATTAAGTCAGTGAACTAGCTCACCAAAAGGCATTAATTTATGCAGACTTTACTGGGAAAAGGAGAATTTTGGAGAAGGATATTGAGACTAAAAACATTTGTACATCCTTCTCTTTCTACCTGTGTAGGGTTTAGTTTTGAAGTATGTTTTGTTTAGGCATCTAATTCAACCACAGACTTCATCACTGATCTTTTTGTCGGTGTTTTCAGAAGGCCTCTTGTCCTAAACTCTTAGGCTCTGCTTTCTGCAAGGAAGATCAGCTGAAGAGATAGATAAGTAGTATTTCAAGGATCTGATCACAGGCCTTCTCCAGATCCACAGCATCCTATCATTTTATTTCTTCTGTCTCAGTGCAATAAACACATTCACATTTTTTTTGTAGAAAACTTGGCCTAATGCCTTTTGTTTATAAATAACTTTCTTTTGTTAATCTGCTTGCTGAGAAGCTTGTGTAATAGTGTCCGTTACATTTTGTAATTACATCTACAAGAACACAATTGATTTCTTTACTGTCTGAATTCTGAGTGCAACTTCTACCCTAATCTTGAAGCATCTGGTGAAATGCAATGCCTGGAAAATTTTTCTCTTCTTGTATGATGCAGGTGAGCGGAAGTCTCATGAGCATCTACAGTGCAGACTTTGGCAATGTTGATGTGAAGGGGAACATTCAGTTTGCTATCGATTACGTAGAACAGCTGAACGAGCTCCACATTTTTATTTGCCAGTGTAAAGACTTGGCAGTGGCAGATGTTAAGCGACAGCGTTCAGACCCGTAAGTACAGAAGAATATATGTATTTCCTAATGGAAGTTTTTCTTTTAATGTGAAAATGAAAACTGATGTTTTTTTCCAATCCCTATAACCTGTTGGAGTAAACAACCCCATAAATAAACAAAGAGGCTATAACATGCTTTACGTGGTTTTCCAGTCTGAACTGAATACAGAATTGCCACTATAAGAACAACATGGGAAGCTCAAACTTTTAAGAATATGAAATTCTCGTTTAAAATTCAACTTTACTGGTGGTAAATCCTGCTTTGATAAGCTTTCAATGAGATTAGCGCCTGTAAATGTGGTATCTGGGCATACTGTAGTTAAATACTCTGTATCTGTATGCGCTGAGGAGACCTTTCAACAGATTTCCCCTGGTAGAAGAAGGTTAATGTTCCACTTTGGAAACTATTGTCATACTTCACCACTGCTGTTCTATTTCTTATATGTAACAAGCTGAACAACATAATGGCTAGTTAAGTGGATTTCTTTTACTTTATAAGCAAATACTGGTGTGTTTTGGAAGGGGAAGTTGGAAAGGGTGTTTTTTTTGCTCTTCTGACCAACCTGTCTAAATTTTAGGTATGTAAAGACCTACCTTCTTCCAGAGAAATACAAGCTGGGCAAACAGAAGACTTCTGTGAAAAAGAAAACTTTCAATCCAGTCTACAATGAAATACTGCGGGTATTTATCCGACTATTACTGGACATGAAATACTGCACGAGTGAAGGAGCCTTAACTTTTAGGCACAGGTCCAGATGCTCTCGAGACGTCCGTGTTAGGATAAGGTGGATTGCTACGTAGAAGGACCTATGTCCTTCCATTTATAGGTTGACTCTGCAGTGTACTCTGAGTACAGCACTGAGCACACTGTTGTGTGCTTCTTGCAGACAAACACAAGCTGAGTATGAGCTTAAAATGCTCGAAATAAAAAGTAAAACATGAAGAGAGTTTTGTTCTGAAATGAAGTGAGCAGTTACAGATGTGTAAACCCGGACATGTTGTTCTCTAACCCTGTCACTTTCAGACACAGCATTGATGAAAAATCCAGCTTGTTTTAATTCTCTTATTTCTCCTTCCTGGCAGTATAAAATTGAGAAGGGTCTCCTAAAGAACCAAAGCCTTAATGTCTCTGTCTGGCACAATGATACCTTTGGGAGGAATAGCTTCCTTGGTGAAGTGGAACTGGATTTAGGAACCTGGGACTGGAATGATAAATCCAACAAGCAGATCAACTGGTTTCCACTTAAGCCAAGGGTAGGTTACTAAGGGTGGGTCAGCTGTCTTGTATTTTCGGCTGTGTAAGTGCAAAACCAAGTCATTTATTTAGGCCTGGTCTTGTGTGTTCTATGGTTTTTGTGTTGGTTATAATCATAAATATCTCTTTACTGGAAAATGGAAAATAGAGTTCTGAGGTTTCTATTCATCTAGGAGCTATTATGGTAGGAAAAACTTTCTCGTAGTCTAAGGAGTAGGGATTTCAAGGTGTTTTCCACTTACGTCATGTTGCTGCAATAGATACCTGAAGAGACTTGTTCCCAAAATATGAAATAAACCTACTGAGAATACAGAGCAAGTGCAGCAACGTTTTAATGTCAGATGCAATGATGACTTCCATGCCTGTATGCCTAATTTGTTAATGGCTTTCAGCCAAAAGCTAAACTTTTACTTATGCTACTGCCAGAGGTTCTCGTTTCTTTTTTTGAGTTGTTTCCCTCTTTTTTCCTTGCATTTACTTCATTAGTTAATTCAAAAATTAGCTCAATGAGAAGTTTTATGATTTGTAGAACAAAACAGGGATGTCATGGTAGTCTTTAGCACTAGGTTAATTTGACTGATTTTAAAACTGCTCTGGGTAGGTGAACTTTACTAAATGTTAATAGGTGCCATGTTCCATCTACAAACGGTCCATGACTGTCTGAAGAAATGACGTATTCTTGTGCCTTTTTGCAAGGTGACTCTTTGAGGCTGATTTTTAGATCAAAATATTCCTACAGAAATGAGTTTTGTAAAGTATGCTTTCTGTTGCACAAAGAATAAGTTTCCTGATGGAACGAGCGTAGGTTCTAGTTTTAAAGAAGTGCACAACAGTGGAAAAGAGGTGCCCTCAAAGCCTTTTGGCCTCTCCTGGGTCTCGTTTTCTGCTGTAGTGGAAGAGCTGTACATCTGAGGCATTGTGAAGTGGTTAAACTTGCCCTAAGATCTCTCATGTCCTGTAAACTGAAGGAAGACTAACAGGTGAAGAAACAAGAAAAAAATTTTCGTCATGTAGAAGTCAAGCTTGTTCCAGTGGAAAACTCTGCATGGTAAACTCTGTGTGTGAACAGCAAGGTTTGAGATCTGTGGGGCTGTCTTTTTAAATTTCAGACTTCAACAATGGCTCTTGAACTAGAAAGCAGAGGGGAGATGAAACTAGCCCTCCAGTATGTCCCACACCCTGTTGGAGGTATGCACTGCTGCTTTGTTTGTGCTTGTCAGGCCTTTGCGATTTTTGTTCTCTTTTTTTTTTTTTTAAAAAAAACCCCAAACTGTTTAATGTTTTTTAGCCAATTCAGACATCTTGTTTTAACATAAAAGTAGATTATTTTTTTTTCCTGGAGGATTGAGTCACCCTGATCATTAATTCAGTTTGGGATCCAAAGATCACTTCAAGAACTTATGTTGTTTTTAATGTTGCTACAGAAGAAATTACCTCACTGTTATAATCTTAGATTTAAAATGCAGTCTGTCTGTGTAACAAAATTCTGTTTTCTCAATAATAATTTTAGAGATTATAAATCTTCAGGCAGGCGCTGTAATTTACAAAATAAACAATGACAACACATTAAATTCAAGCAATATTAGAAGTATAAAATAGCAGGAAGTATTTAGAATGCAGCAATTTATAGCAGTGTGATCTGTCTGGTTCAGTCTTGTCTGGCAGCTGATAACTGGCTGACCTGACAGTGAAGCCAGGTCAGGTCTTTAATCCAGCCAGTCAGTCAGTAACAACCAAATGTATTAAGAGCACAGGGGAGATTATCTGAAAGTACAAGCGGCAATAAATGCTAACATCACATAGACTGAAGACAAGCTGATCTCTTTATCTAGGAGGCTTGGTAAGAGAAGACCAGTAGCATGCATTTGTTTAGTTACAATAGGAGAAAGGTCACTGTGGGGATACAGATGTGATGTGATCTTGCAGGACTTTGACAGGGATGAAGACTGCAGCTTCAAGGGCACAGAGAGGAGTGCTGAATTAAGATGTGAGATAATGAGAGTCCAGGCCAAATCTCACCTCTGCAAATGGACAGGAACTGCTGCATGACAGAAATTACCTTTAAAAAGGATCTACAAGGCTTAATCAGATGTTTTATTTTACAGGAAAGAAGACTCCATCTACTGGTGAGGTCCACATCTGGGTGAAGGAATGCCATGACCTTCCTCTTCTGAGAGGCAACAGGCTCAACGCTTTTATTAAGTGGTAAGAACTGTGCTTGAAGTCATCAGACGTGGTGGCCTAATAATGCTACTGTTGTGCTTTCTAATCTTATCTGCATTTTTCTACATTCGAATTAAAAAAGCACATATTACTTTCTGATTCTCCTTCATTGTAATGCAAATTGTCCTGCAAAGCTTACAACTTCAAGCTGCTAAGTGTATAGCACCAGGGAAAAGATATAGGGAGAACTCCCTGCCTAATCGCTACTCTTTCATTTTGCCTGCTCAGCTCCGTGGTGGAAGGGCTAGCAAAAATTGTGCCTGCTTTGATTTTGATTTAAACAAAGCACATTTGGCAAGAGTATGGTTTAGCTTAACAAATCGTGGGAGGAGACAGAAGTGAGAAGAATAGTTGTATTTCTTCCTCCTTCCTTTCCACAAACAGACTAAAAATGTAAAGAGATAGGAATGATGAGATGGTTGGGGAATCTCTGGCAGCAACAAAAAGGTTTCAGTGTCATTAGTGATAATACAGCAAATAAACTACTTGTGCCTCTTCCCCACCTGCCTTCTCCTTCCCTTCCATCTTCCACAGCACACGGGTGCTTTGACTTTTTGACCTTTGACCTTTGACCTTTGACTTCTTCTCCATGATGCTAAAGCATCTTCTCTGCAGTCGCGTCCTAACACGCAAAGGGCAGCATTAATCAGCAGTCTTTATTCAGTACGTTTAACGCCAGCTATGGTGTGCAGGTGTAAACTGACAATGCTTTCTCTTTCTGAAGCACCATTCTTCCGGACACTAGCAGAAAAAGTCGCCAGAAAACAAGAACGGTGGCAAAAACTACAAACCCGGTATTCAACCACACCATGGTCTACGATGGCTTTAGGCCAGAAGACTTGAAAGAAGCCTGCATAGAACTCACAGTCTGGGATCACAACAAACTAGCCAACCACTTTCTGGGAGGTCTCAGGATAGGCCTTGGAACAGGTACTGGACAATTAACACATTAACCCTTAATTGACAAAATACAGTCTGTTTTCCTCTTCCTTTCCATTTCTCCTCTTTTTGCAAAGATCACTGAACAGCCTTTCAGTAACTTATTTACTGAAGAGTTTCATTCAGCACCTTACCTATTTTTCAGCACAGATCCTGCAATGTAAATGACAGCAGCGTTACGAGGGTTAGGATGACTGACAAGTAAGGAGAAATATTAGAAATAAGCCTTTGTCTACTCCAACTTTGTATCTGCTACTGTTTCAAGTACAAGAATGTGCTGTTCCTGCACCCAACATCTTAATAACGTCTTGCAAACTTGCGCATGCAAAAACTAGGTGTGTAGTGTAAAGACAATATTGGGTGGACATAAAAGGCTGGGTCAGGAATGCATGACAATTTGAAGATATTGGATAGAAAATCTTATAAATGCAAACAAGGTTTGAGCGTAAGGGCAACATACGATGTGCAGATAGAAGAATTGTATGTTTTCCCTGTCATTGTTTGTCCCTTTCATTGTCCCCTCTGTTCTGAGGGGAGGATGTGTTTGGTGTCTTTTCAAGCAAATACAAGAAAAAAAATTACTTTTCCCAAATTAACTTATTGCGTGGTTCACCAGAGTAATCTAAAATACAAATTAGGGTAGTAAATCTCAGTTTGAACTTCAGAGTACCCAAGGTTGTATTGCAGTACAAAATCATTGTCCCGTTTTATTCTTACACCCTCTCGATGTTAATCGCCCGTACATCTTTCTCCTTGGGACTGTGACAAAAAGACTAAGCATAACAAGGAAAAAATCCCTGGAGAAAGATGATCAAGTTTTCACGTGAAACTGTCGTTAATTGTATTTGACAGAATTGTTCAAGTGTAATAATGTGGAACTGGATCTTCAAAGTACCAGGTTAGCTACCTGAGGAGGCAAAACTGTTCTAGAAGACAGGCGAATTTGATTGTCTGCTCTCAACTCTGCAGCATATTAAGTGCTTGATGTTTCTCCTCAAACTGACATTTTTCTAGGCAAAAGCTATGGAACTGTGGTCGACTGGATGGATTCTACGTCAGATGAAACTGCCCTTTGGGAGAAGATGATGAACTCGCCCAACACGTGGATAGAAGATACACTACCTCTCAGGATGCTAATGGTTGCAAAATTGACAAAATAAGGTGGTTTTTTTAATTGCTAGTGTCCAACAGAGACCTTGGGAATGAAATTAAAGGTGTGGGGGTGAAACCTGGAAGAGAACACAGTAGATCTTCTGACCGTCTCTGCTCCATTGCTGTTCTGGTTTTGTGCTGTCAAATGTCACTTCGTATTTCAAATTAAACTTCTGCCTGCACATTGTTATGTAAATTTAAGTGATTCTTTTATTTCTCATCCACTGAAAATAACTTCAAGGAAGAAGGCACTTAGAGAATTCAGTTGTAGAGGCAGCTGTGATACCTGGATGCTTGTGTTGCCTAGCTGAAGTGTTGCTGATCCCATAAATAATCTCAATTGCCAGCAAAAAACAGTAAGAGCAAGTCAACTCTTTCTGTACGCTTCTAGGATTGTTCACAAAGTGTCACTAATAAGATAGCAACAGGTCACATTTTGTTCATGTTTTTCAGTATGTGTCTGTATCCTCATTATGCCATGTCACATCTCTCCAGCAAGGAATATGAGCATGAAGATGTTTGTTTGAAAGCTCCTTTATCTGTAGTTGGACATTTCTAGGACATGAAAGTCACTTCTGTAAGGGAAGAAGCATTACATGAAGTGGTACTGGCGATGTCCTGTTCTGCAAGGTGCAGAGGACTGTTCATTCCAATGTACTATAAAAAAATCAGGGTTATGAAAAGTTTGCTTACATATGTGTTAATTGTCTTGCTATTACACAAACTTTACTCTTAATTGCTGAAGGCCTAGAGGTCAAACTTTTTTTTATTCAAATGCTACTCTAGAGGGTCTAAAGCTGCCAATTTTAGTGATGACAAATACGTTAGGTATTTATTCTGTAAAGTGTACTCATCTGTACCTGTATCAGTTAGCTTGTTTTCAAAAAGTAATTTATCTGTGTGTCAGAGCCACCGTTAGGAGAATGCAGGGATGAGGGTGCTCTTGCTTTGGAGGGCTTTGCAGCCTAAGAAATAGGACTGGAATTTGTAATTTGTAGAAATGCAAGCTACTAAAGAAAGATAAATGCATATGAAATGTATTACTGTTTTTTTTTAAATAAAATCAGCCTATTAAAGCTAAATAGGAATTCAATGTTTATTAAAACCCAGTGTTTTATGTTAGCAATTCAGCATGCACCATAACAAAATGCAGACAGAAAACATTTCTGAAAATAAATGCACACTTACTTGCTCCAACTGTGTAGCTCTAAACGCTGGTGAAATCTTGCACCTTAGTTAAAGTAGCGAGTAGAGAGGGGGCTCCTCACAGCTCCAACTCAGTTGCTTCATTTAATCATAGAAATGTAAGTGCTACTTGTGTTTGCACACTGTGACTGGGAAGAAAGGTGCTACTCAGCCTGCCAGGGAACCCACTTTGTCTCCCATCCACCAGGCAGTCTGTGGAGTTCACAGATCCCCAAAGCAGCGGTCAGTCTTGATCTCTTAGCGCTTCAGGGGTTTGGGGTGAGGCTGGTAGCTGGGACAGGTGCCACTTTGCCAGATACATACAAAACGTTATTCTTGTAGGACTAGGGAACAGTGTGGGTACGACACTTCAGAACAACGTTATTTGTACTTACATGGTACAGCAGCTGCTTTGCTTGTGTTCTTGAAGAGCCACTCCTGAAAGGGTGGTAATTCTGGAAAAGCAGAGACCCAGTTTATTTGTATTCACTGCCTGTACGAGTTCCTTTTCACCTGAAAAAGTAGGTTGCTTTGACAATCTCCTTGTCTTTGGGTCAAGTAGAACATCTTCTGTCTTGTTATTCTTGAACCATCCTAGAGGCAGACACAGCATTTTGTCATCGCCTCAGAAGAGGCTGCTTACCACTACACCAAACAGATCAATACTCAGTTTAAATTTCAAAAAGCTACCTGAACATGAAGGTAAGATTTACTTGTGCACTGCACTTGTAATTAATTAGCGGAATCAACTAATGACACAGCAGTATTATGTACTTACCTTGATTAATCAAGAAACTGAATCAAGTAACAAAAATGGGCCCTTTAGCACAAAAATTCAGTGCTCCTCCCCAGTTTTTAATACGTTTTTTTTGGCATGTGCAGAAAATGGAGACTATTACAGGTGAACCTGTAAGCACAGTTGTCACCACACACAAAAGCGAGTCTTCCTCCTGCTTCCAAATTTATGGGAGGTCAGCACAGCCAGTCACAGGAATGTCTCTGGAGAGTTTACTAGCGCTTAACAATGCTGGATATTTTAAAGTTATCGTTGTTAGTCTGCCATGGAGTCTGCATCAAGCTGTAGATCTTTAACTTAAAGATTTTCAGCAGAGCTTTTTTCTGTTTCACTGTTGTCGTACACAAGGAAAGTCAAAGCTGTCCTGGTGAGGTGAACCTCAGCAGAAAGGAAGATTATAAACCAAGCTCTTTTATCAGTGGAAAAAGTACTTTCAGTACCCTATGCATGCTGTAGGATTTAATCAGAGTGTAGAAATATTACAATTTCACCTCCTGCTAAAAGATACTATGTCGATGTATTAAAAGGTGCTTGAAGGTACATTTAATGATGTAACCCAGAAGGAATTCTGTATTGACAATATCTAACTGAAGTCATGCAAAATTTACTTTTTCAAAAAAGATTATTGGTATTTTTTGACATTCCTCTGAATGTGGTTCATGTAATAGCTACAGCTTTCCAACAAATTCAGTCATTCCTCACTACAGTATTATGTTCCAGATTAATAATATGCTGCTAGAGAAATGCAAATTTATGAAGTTGATTAGGACAAAAAGCTTCAAGAAACTCGTTTCTGCGCTTTGCAGTCAAAAGGAAAGGTTTTAGTTGTCCATAATGAAACTTTAAAGGTGTATTGTTAGTTACTCGCTAAAGGGCAGTTTGATCTATTAATAGCTATGCTTTTAGTCTTAGTTCCAGTTCACCTTTGTGACAAAGCAGCCGTGCTCCTGGCATGTCTTCGCATATATCCATCCTTGCTGGAAGAAACATACCACTTCCACCTTTTTTTTTTTCCTTCATTTCATAACGTTACAAGCTCACCTTTAGCCCAGATTGGGGTTTTTTTGGTGCACATGTATGTATATATGCATGTATGTGTTCTAAATGACACTACTTTTACTTCCTATGAACCAGGTGCTTCAAAGCCCCAGCTCTCCTTTCATGCTCTGTGTTCAGAAACCTCCTGGTCCTTTTTCTGCCTCCCATTTCTGCAAGTAAGCCCCCAAACCTGAGCTGGTGCGGCAACCCGCACCACTCTGATCGTACTCATTTTCAAAGATCTGGTCCTGTGCCCTCCATGTCTTGTTTGCTGCACATCCTTTACCCACATCCCTCGCTCCTCTTTGCTTCGTATCCTTCTCCAGTGCAGTCAGCAAAACCTGCACCAACTTTTTCCTTCCAGCTGCATTTGTTTTTCCCTTCCTGATCCAATCTTTCAGATTTTTCATTAACTGCTGAATAAAGTTGCAAATTGTTTAGGGCAAGGGCTGTGTCCTTACTTACTTTCAGCGTGTTCTGAGAAGGTTGGAACTTGCCATTCTGACATCCTCTGGCACACGCAGGGCGCAAGCCGAGAGAAAGGAGTTCTTCAGACTTCTGGAAATCCTCTTCCCTTTACCAAATCTGGGTGCTTCTGACACTGTCAGCAGCATTTGTTTGCTAAGAAACACTCCCAGCTCTCTCAGTCGCTCTCCTAGGGCTGGCCCAGTTCCAGCCAGCCCAGATGAAGGCATGAGCTCTGGGGTGACTGGATTCAGCCTCTTATCTCCATGGAGACAGAAACCCCACAGCAGGAGTGGCAACAAACCATCAGGAGACAGAGAACACCTGGTAAGAAAACCTTTTTCTTCTCTTAAACCCTGCTCTTCATTGTGTTTCCGCTGGATGGCCTAAACCTTTCAGTCCTTCCCCCTCTCCTCTGTTATTTCCAAGTGTTTTGGCAGGATCCAAGGTAACAACAGCGGCAGGGGAGCGCTGGATGGTGGGGACAGCGGCAGCGTCCCTACCGACGGTCACTGCTCTGCAGTGCTGAAACTGCCCGTGCTTCGCAGGCTTGAACTCATTTTTGCTGTATGTTATTTTTTAGTATTTTTTTTAAGCTGGCTCCTTCCCATGTCCAATCTTCATCTCCGGTCAAAGCCCAGGAATTCACAAAACCTGATTATCAGCACGCCGTTTCATGTGCTGTGTAGTTCCAGGTCTGCATCTGAATGAAAAACTCATAGATCAGTTTTAGGCTGACTTTTAGCACGCCTGGGGAGCATGCTGTATGACTAGGCACCAGTAATGGGTTTGGTGCCAATGTAATGCAGACATTTCCCTTATTTTTACACGAGGAACCAGACTTTTAAAATTACATGCCTGAAATAATCCAGCAAATCAGTGTCAAAACTCAAATGATGAACCATTTCTCCAGGCACAAAGTCTTTGTATCACAGGGCATTCAGTAATTATTAGCATTGGATAGAGCTTTTATTTTAGTCATAAATCTCTAAGCCCAGAATAAGGCTATTCAGTTATTTTTAATGAGCAATATACTATTAAAATCTTATAAATCAATTAGAAGTTTGATGTAACCCTCCATGTTTCACTTGCATTTGGAATACTAGATCTGTGGGAGAAAATAAAGGCAGAGAAAAAGGATTGCTTAAGGAATTACTTACAGCTTTATCACTTGCAAGCTTTTTACCTAAACATAATAGTACTTCTTGTAGCTACAACAACAGTGCTTTGAGCAGGAATAATGAGCAAAGCTAGTAATCGGCAAATGAATAGGCTTGCCTAAATACTAAGCCTACATTCTTTGCTTCTGCATCATCGAGCCTGGCACCCTTCTCGTGGGTAGGCCTGACTGAAGCAGAGCGAAGCAGGTGAGGAGGGCTGCAGGCTGCTGCTGGTTTCAGGAGGTCCTGTCCCCCTGCACCGGTTTCTTAGGACTTCCAGAGAAACTCCACCAGCTTATCGCCATGGCGTTGACCATGCAACCATTGAGTACTGTTTAATTATGTTGCACGTCGCTAAGAGAAGCGGTCACTATAAAATTTTGTCTCATCTTTGTGTGAGACAGGGGCTCCATGGCTCAGGATGAGAGAGAGGCAGGGACGGCCAACCCCATCAGTGACCCAAAGACAAGCAAAGACATGGAAGATCTGACAAAATGCCTGGAGGAACTCGGTGAGAGCCCCAAAGAGGAGAAGAGCGAGCAGGCTCTGCTACGTTCACGCCTAGTACAACAGCATCACCTTATCTATATACTGAAGAAAAAAGCAGACGATGCTTGCAAACGCTGCAGAGACCTGGAGCAGCTCAACGCAGAGTTGGAGCAACTGAGGACAGAGGATGCTGTGAAAATGAAAAGCCAGACCCAACAGATTCAGCGTCTGGAGAGGTGCTTTATGGAACTGGCCGACAACCATGAAAAAATGATCCAGTTGAAGGACGAACACAGGAAACGGCACATGCAGCTGTGGGAGGAGAATAAGCGCCTGCGGCAGGAGAACGAAGCGCTCTTCAACCAGACTGTGAGGGAGAAGGAAGCTGAAGTGCTCCAGCTCACTGCTCAGGCCAAAAAGCTCTCGCAGCAGTTAGAGTCCTTACAGAAGAAACGTGCTTGTGAGAGCCGCAGAGCCCAGGAGCGAGAAAAGGAGCTGCTAGAAGCTCAGAGCCAGCAAGCAAGTGCCTACGCCCGGGAAGTGGATTCACTAAAAAACCAGCTGCAGCGCCTACAGGAGAAGCACCAACAAACCACTGCACAGGCAGAGCAGGCAGAAAGTCAGCGGAGGGCTCTGAGCAGCAAGCTGCAGGCCAAGCTGGAGAGGGCAAACGAGGAGAAAGAGCAGCTACTGAACCTGGCCACGGAGAGGGACAAAGCTCTGCAAGATGAGCAACGGGAAACTGAGCAGCTAGGGAAGAAGCTGGAGGCGGCGGAAGAAGCCAGGCAGAGAGCAGGAAAACGCCTTGTGAAAGAGGCAGCGGACACCGATCTGAGGGTCCAAGAGCTCCATCGACAGCTCGAGAGCAGCAAGCAGGCGTACAACGAGCTCTCGCTGCAGTTTGATGCTTACAGAAAGCACAGCAGGGATTTACTGACGAAGGAAAAAGCGCTGAATGCCAAACTCCGTCATTTTGTTGCGTAACTGCGGCTTTCTCCTCTGTTCTCGTCTCGGCAGGTGCCTCTGTCATAACACAGCACTGCGTTTTGTTCCTCTCCATCAGACCATCTTCTGACAGAGACCAGCTTGACATTTCTCTGCCATGTACTTCCCAGCTTAGATCCTCCTAAAAGTTCCGTCGCCTTGTTTTTTGTTACACTTTTATGTAAGAGCTCTACAGTGTTAAATCTGAATGGGGACTGTTGAACTAGTCAAACCTTGACATGAAAGATTAGGATGGAAAACGTAAAATATGATTTCTTTGGTCCTAACCTCTGCTGCATCATAGGTTTTCATTTTTTACAGTTAAAGGCACATTATTTTCAAGATGGACCAAAGCTCCAACCCTCAGCCTTTTGCCTTCGGTTCTCCCTTGAAGTGCAACAGAGGTTTGGCATGTAAAAGGTGACACTGAGGCTCCAAAAAAGAAATCCCACCTCGCAATGTCTACAGAATCACAGAATCACAGAATAGTAGGGGTTGGAAGGGACCTCTGTGGGTTATCTAGTCCAACCCCCCTGCCGAAGCAGGGTCACCTACAGTAGGCTGCACAGGATCTTGTCCAGGCGGGTCTTGAATATCTC
>Ga0065711_1001371_pt1 | contig 44186 bp, 19 predicted proteins | sample Hoacrofraction12_FD_59098 | JGI IMG/M metagenome (GOLD analysis project Ga0065711, IMG submission 59098) | Hoatzin crop microbial communities from Cojedes, Venezuela - Epithelial fraction 12 v2 (version 2) | ecosystem: Host-associated > Birds > Digestive system > Esophagus > Crop | place... | reverse complement strand
CCAGCCCATACTTCCTGAGCTTCCCTAGGAGGATATCATGGGAGACTGTGTCGAAAGCCTTGCTGAAGTCAAGGTAGACAACATCCACTGCTCTCCCCTCCTCTACCCAGCCAGTCATGCCATCATAGAAAGCTATCAGATTGGTCAGGCATGATTTCCCCTTGGTGAATCCATGTTGACTACTCTTGATAACCTTCTTTTCCTCCACTTGCTTAGACATGACATCCAGGATGAGCTGCTCCATCATCTTTCCCGGATGGAGGTGAGGCTGACTGGCCTTTAGTTCCCTGGGTCCTCCTTCTTGCCCTTTTTAAAGATTGGAGTGACATCATCTTTCCTCCAGTCCTCAGGCACCTCTCCTGTCCTCCAGGACCTCTCAGAGATGATGGAGAGTGGCTCAGCAATGACATCTGCCAGCTCCCTCAGCACTCGTGGGTGCATCCCATTGGGGCCCATGGATTTGTGGGTGTCCAGTTTGCTTAAATGATCTCTAATCCAATCATCCTTGAGAAAGGGATGGTCCGCCCTTCTCCAGGCTTTCTCTCTTACAGCCAGGGACTGGGATTCCTGAGGCCCAGCCTTAGCAGTGACGACTGAAGCAAAGAAGGCATTCAGTAGCTCTGCCTTCTCTGTATCCTCCATCACCAGCGCACCCACTTCATTCATCTGTGGCCCCACATTTTCCTAGTCTTCCGTTTGCTGCTGATGTACTTGAAGCCCTTCTTGTTGTCTTTGACACTCCTTGCCAAATTTAATTACAGGTGGACCTAATGGTCATTGATGGATGGAAACAATTTTTTCATGAATTATGTGAAAACTGACAATACTCCAATATCTATGAATAATTCATTTAAATTTCTAAAGATACAATATCTTACTTTTACATTTTTACGATAAAATTGGTCCTAATTTGATTGTATGTGTTTTTAGCTATCTGCTCACTGCTTGCAGCAGCAATTTTTTAATTTTATAGGTTCACCTTTAATTTAAACTCACAAGTAAAACCACATTTTACCGATCCAAACAAATGAAAGTCACTTGGTTTGTATTCACTGATTTCTGCAAATACCTGGTTAGGTCTTAATAAAAAACACAATCAAAACAATTTCATACCAAATTTCCACTTTTGTAGGTGATTATGACCTGCTGGAAAGCACAGCCCAGTCTCCCCTAGGTAAGAAGCAAACCCGTGGAATGTTTCTCTTTTTACTTTAACTCTTTTAAAAAGGAAGTGCCAAGCTTTTTCTCCTGCCATTTAGGTATTATTTTCTAATCAGTTCTAATTATGGTGACACATTTTCTGGTGCATTACTTTTAGCAGTATTAAAAAATTTATTCCTCCACTATTGAGCCTTATAATCTAGTGAGCATGTCATTATATATTATATCTACCTGCTTAACAGTAATTACTAAATGGTGTTAAGGAAAGTCAACACTGTGATTCAGTGGTTATTTTCCACAGAAAACTAGGGATAAATGTGCAAGACTAATTTAACAAAGTTTGACAAGTAATGCAATGTTCTTAACTGAGTGCTGTGATTAAATAGATATATTCTGCTGCATGGATGGCAAATAGATTCTCTAAACATAAGGTCACTGCTAGTGTTATCAGCCACTTGACTAAACTGCTCTCAGAATGCGAAGCAGCACAACCTTAATAAAAAAACCACACTGGAAATTTCCATCAATTTTGGTCAAGGTACAGCTCAGATGTCAAAAGCTGTAATAGTTTGATAAATGGAAACTTCTGTTGTGCTGGAGAAGAATAAGTGCAACCAGCAGCCCATCTCTAACTTTCAGCCAGGTCACAGAGCTCTGGCAAGAGTAATGGTGCTTAAAAACAAGCACCAAGGGGGTCATCCCACCTTAGGCAACCTCAGCAACAACGTGAGGGTCAAGAGACACCTTCCTCTTCTACCTCCAGCCCTTGTTTCCTGATGCAGTTTAAAGCCTTTGGACTGTGTCTGTGAAAGTTATTTAAGAGGTAGTCCTTATATGAGATTAGCCAAATAATTAGGGTAAAAAGAGAGAAAAAGGACAAGTTTTGAGCATACTTGAAAACATTTGCTTTAGAATAAGGTTACAAACTGGGACTGGAACAAGTAACAGGCAGAGGAATGTAAGATGCTCTGAAATAGGTTTGAAATTGTCAACTGAAACTACACAGGGCACCCGGAGGTGTAAATAAACTCATTGCTATGAAGACAGAGATGTGGAAGAGATTCCCACTCCATCTTTCCTTTGTTTTCCTACAGACCTTTCTCACAAAGTCACTAGCAGATCAGAGCCTAGGCTTGTAGATAAATGAGTGGGATACATGATATCTGACTGTGGGAGAAATATTCAGCTGCCTCACCATAGACATTTAATGGCTATTTTACATATCCTACAGTATCCTGCCTGGCTTCCAGCAGCTGCTCTGAAAAATCTTGTTAGCCTTGTGTTTTCTTGCCAGTCCCATGTGTGTGCCTCAGATACAGATCATCTTCAGTAGCACAAAGTGCCTACCTATATATATATCAGCTCTGGACTTAATCTTTAGCGATCTGAAGTGTAAATGTCTACATCGTAACTCTATTCTCTAGATGCTTTTCAGAATCAATGGAGAGAAATGTACCTTTACCTGACCCTTGGTTTAGGTACCCACTTGAGAATGAGATCTTTGGTGGCCTGGAGGCACTGACTATACTGGTTAAATATTTTTTGCTCTCTAATGACCAGCTGTAGTAGTAGACATCCATAGGTGCCTGTTGTAGAACTGGGTCATTAAAGATGTCATCAAATTTGCAAGATGCCATGGAAGTCTTCAACAGATAACCAGACAAATAGTACCCCCAGTAGCACTGTGAGTTTTTCTTTGGTCATGTTGCAAGGGGAGGGAGCATATGTCCTGTGGTTTGCTTCAGCAATGTCACATTTCCAACTGTACTTGACATAGGGGACATCAGCAGAAACTGCACTGAAGATGGCTGGTCTGAACCTTTTCCTCATTATTATGATGCCTGCGGCTTTGATGAAAATGAAACAGAGTCCGATAACCAGGTGGGAATTAATCTCATAACTGAAAACAGATGAAGGGGGGGAGCAGCAGGTTGCTTTTTGCCCTGCCTCTGGTCGTGTTCTGATTTGATGCTGATTAGAATGAAACAATCAGATATTTATGGGCATAAAAATGTGAGAAGCAAGATTTTAATCCTTCCTAGCCCTGTACAGAATACTTCCAGAATATGAGTGTTTGCTGTTGATACAGAATGTAGCTTCTAGAAGCATGGGCTAGACCCCAGTTCTTCCCCTATTGACTAAAGAATCCCTTATCCAACTGCTTTTTTTTTTGTACAGATACATGCACAGTGGTCAAAGAAATCTAGACAGCCTTTGTTAGCTCGCTGACAAACAGGCTTCACAGTATGCATACCCAAGGGTACGCCTTACATAGAGCAACCCTCTAATATACAGTGAGATATCAGGGGAACCAAGAGGAGAAAACAACCAGTCTGTTCAAGAGACAAATCCTGCCTATGGTTCCCCCTGCACGTTGACAGGATAAAGAAGGTGTGACCGTAGGTGAACCATTTAACCATGTTTTCTTTGCCTCCCAAGGATTACTACTATCTGTCTGTGAAGGCTCTGTACACAGTGGGATACAGCACTTCTCTTGTTTCTCTCACCACCGCCATGGTTATCCTGTGTCGTTTCAGGTGAGTCAGGACATGAGCAGTGAGCTGTTCAGTCACTGGAGGAAAGAGGCTGGAGCTCATCCGCCCAAATCAATGTTTAAGCTTTTATCTCACCAGAGGTAGAAGAAGAGGGAGACAACCCTTTAACAGAGTTATTGCCCCAGCTTCAACACACTCCAGCAGTCACATTTCAGTAGACTGTAGATACACATGCAGAAGCTGTGGGTGTATTTTATGCAACTGCAGTAGCTGCATTGGACTGGGTCTGCTTTATGATACCCTACATACTTTTACAGGACAATCCCCAGAACCTCCTTTTGGTCAGGTTTAGGGTCAGTGTTATCCACAGTCTTAACTTTCAGATGTTGCTGTTCTTATCACCAAGACATGAGGAGCTCTAGGCGTGCATACAGCTAGGGCTAGTGTGCTATTTCCATGAAAGAAGTCTTTTTTTCTTTTTCTTCTTTTCCTCTCCCTTGCTCTTTCCTCTATAGGAAGCTTCACTGCACTAGAAATTTTATCCACATGAACCTCTTTGTTTCATTCATCCTACGTGCAATATCTGTATTCATTAAAGATGGGGTTCTTTATGCTGAACAGGATGGCAACCACTGTTTTATCTCAACGGTAAGTAAAACCAAAGCCAAAGCCTTTTGCTTTACATTTTTCAGCATGAGATAATAAAAAACAGTGAGGCAGGCAGCAGTCTGTTTTGTATCATAGACTGAGAAGCTATTGGGAGAGAAGTAAATTGGTGGTAAACTTCCCTCCAGGTTCACAGCAAAATTGTGGGAGTTATTGTCCTATGAAGTCATCAGTGTCTAGCAATCCATCCTTTAGGACAAATCTACAAGTTTTGGTTTCTGACTCTACTCAGATTATTTCTCTGTTTCACAGATCTGCACAGGGATAGGTGGGAAGAGAACAGACACAGGAAATTTCCTTCATCTGAAGGTCTGGTTCTTCTCCAGAGCCTTATTTGTTCTGAACGTCAGGCAGAGTCTGCGTAGAGAGGGTGACCATTCAGACACAGAAAATACCCCTGGCAGTCACGCTCTCAAAAAAATCATGGGAGCTAAACAGGTGTAGGTCTCCAAAATGTGTGGTTTCATGAAAAGCAGTCTCTTTCACAGGTGCACTTAGCTACATATTACATGTAAACCCCAATTCCTTTAACATTTAAGGCTAGAATTTGATTTGATAAATCAGCTCACCAGACATAATTATGATGGATTTACAGTGAGTTCCCAAACTGAGATCTCTTTTATCTATCCAGTTATGAACTAAATTTGCTATGAGTCACTTCCACAAGGAAAGTGCAGCTGTGTAGATTCTTAGTCAACCTTTTCTTTCCCATTGGAATTAGTTTTTGCTTTTAATTCTTCTTCCTGATAAAACTGAAGCCATGTTAGGTCTGTAGTTTGTTCACACCACATGTCTAATAATGGCATCTGCCTCTGTTTTGAAACACTTGAAGCATAAAACACATTAAAATCAACCATCTAATGACCAGCTCTTCGGGCCTGGTAGAGCTTCCATGAAGAAACTCAAGATCTGATGGTTTAAACGTATCGGTTGTGGTTTTGTCCCAGAGGATGGAGCGCAAGTGCGAACCAGTCAAAATTGTCAGCCTTCCATTGCCCCAGGCAGGAGCTTCTAATTCATACATTGATTCTGCTCTAATTTGTTGAGAAGTCCTACCTGCATAGTACTAATGATGTCTCACTGGGATGCAACACTGGAAAGACAAGCCAGTCCTACTCTCACAGAGTCAGTGTAGAGTTCAGTTTCCACCTAAGGCTTTTATCATAGAATCATTTAGGTTGGAAAAGACTTTTAAGGTCATCAAGTCCAAACGTGACCCTAACACTGAGAAGTCCACCACTGAACAATGTCCCTAAACATCAACTCTACTCGCCTTTTAAATATGACCAGGTATGGTGACCCAACCACTTCCCTGGGCAGCCTGGTCCAATGCCTGACCACTCTTTCAGCAAAGAATTTTTTCCTAATATCCAGTCTAAACTTCCCCTGGCACAACTTGAGGCCATTGCCTCTTGTCCCATCACTTGCTGCTTAAGAGAAGAGACTGACAGCCACCTCCCTACAACCTCCTTTCAGGTAGCTGCAGAGAGTGCTAATGTCTCCCCTGAGCCTCCTTTTCTCCAGACTAAACAACTGCAGTTCCTTCTTTCTTTTTTCTTTTTTTAATTCATCTGCTGCTTTTGAAATGAATGAAATGAATGAAAGCTTCTATCATTTTTACAGTAAATCACTCTGCTTTCTTTGCACTTATGCTTACTTTCATTTTCTGTCCCTGAGTGACAATACCTGCAAAGTGCAAGGAAGTACAGTTCTCAACTGCGCACAGAAGGGTGCATCCTTTCTGATCCCACTCTCAGGGCTTTCCACAATTGTCCTGCCATTTCACATCCTTCCTTAGGTTTTTCAGTATACAACTGGATTCTTTTCTTGTCTGCACTCAGTTCTTGGAAGGGGGCTTAAGTCTAGCAATTAGCGTCCATTGATGATGTGAATTCCCACTAACGCGCAAGATGTTCTCAAGCTGTCTGCAGATGCTTGTCGACTACCTCCCACTGGTAAAATTGGCTACCTGCCCTTTCAAGCTTCGTTCTCTAAGTGGCACCTCACATTTTTCTCATGCTTTTAAAATTTTGCTATTAAAAGTAGAAAATACGAGTCCCAGCTGTGATCCTTTCCCCTAAGAGATTTGGAGAGGTTGAAAGCATATTCTCTATTTATTAGGCAGAAAGAACATGGAAATAACTTTGTTATTCTTGATTCTCTGCAGGTGGAATGCAAAGCAGTGATGGTGTTTTTTCACTACTGTGTCATGTCCAACTACTTCTGGCTTTTCATTGAGGGATTGTACCTTTTCACTTTATTGGTAGAAACCTTTTTCCCAGAGAGGAGATATTTCTACTGGTACACTATTATTGGCTGGGGTATGTGACATTTCCTGTCTAAAATGTGTCTCAGTGTACAAGACAACTCCACGAACCATCTAATATATCCACATACAGTTTTAAAGTACAGTTTTAGTCTTTGTACAGAAATTCAATGGCAGACCAAACCTTGTTGTGCTTTTTTTGTCTGAACAGAGTTGAACTGAAATCTGGAGGTCACCACATCTCCTGTAGAGATGCAGTCCACAACTGAGAACTGCATTCTACAAGATATGATCTCAATGCCAGCTTCTTCAGCTTAAACAAATCTGCAATTCTAAGTTTAGTCGATTTTCTAAGACTTGATTTGTAGCTTTCTTCCAGATAATAGCTAAATTGAAAGCATATCCAAAGGGTATCCACATATGCTCCTCCAAAGTGAATGGTAAATGGAAACTTCGAATGGGCAGAAACAAAATTTGTTTCAGAAAGGCCAGTTGTACCATGATAACCAGTGTGATCATTTTTATTTTTGGCCTTCTGGAGATAAATTGATTCCTGCAGCATGTTAATTCAAACAGTTCTTTGCTGAGGCTTTTGTGCAGGAGTCAGATGATGAATGCAGAAGATTAATTTTAAATGTACCCTAAGAAGGTTAAGCTCAATTTTTTATACTGCAAGCAACATAATTCTGAAATCATCTGGAAATAATCCTGTATATTTATGTGTAAAGTGTACATACAAATCACATGCCTTGAACTATTCTCCTTTGAAGAATACATCCTCATGTAACCTGAACCTTCAAGTAACCCACAGCTGGTTTTGTTTTTTCCCTCCTGAAGCAGCTGTATATACATAAAAAATCTCAGCTCCTGGGAAAGACTCCCTACAATAGGAGCAAAGGTATAGAGAAGAAAGCAGAGAATAAATGATCAGAAATAATCTACGGCACATAAAGGTTGTTGGAAAAGAAAGTTTTGGAAAACAATACTCAAAGTTCCCCTTGTACTATCCACAGATGTAGAAACACCTTACAGCTGAGATATAGCACTTTTTTTGAAGAGAACTTAGGGGTTCTGTACATGGAAATGTAACATTTATAAAAGAAAACAATGTGTAAATCTTTGCAATCTGAACATAAGATGGAGGTTGGGTTCCTTTAATTAAGTTTGCACAAATTCTTATATGCAGTTTTGCCTGAATGTGAGACTATTGCAACATAGCACATTAACTGAATATTCTTATTTTAAATCAGTCTCTGTAATGAAAGAACGTCCTAGAAGGATTCATTCAGTAACACAACCTCAAAATATTTGGTCTTGAGTTGAATACCATAAATAATATCTATCTGTTCAGTTTTTCAATATCACCTCATATTCAAAGCAGTATTGATAACATCCATTAATAATGCTAAGGGAATCTCCAAACATGGATGGTTTTGTTTTTGGTTTGTTTTTTTTAAATACAATATTTTCTCAGCTCCTGTATACTTTAACTTGAATAGCAGTTCTCTTGGCCTGGTAGGAGCAACTGGCACTTCACAAGAACAGAAGCACTTCCAGACTCTGGATGCAAGTCACGTAGGGCAAAAGCATCCGCTCATCTCAGAGTTGGTGGGGAGCGAGTCGTATTGAAGCATCAATAAACAAGAGCTCAGCATTCTGCAGCATCTGGATGTTTATCCATTTCTTAAAATGTGCTGAGCACATCAGTGTCCTCATTTGATTAATGAGAAGTACGTATAGCTGTGTCCATACAGACAATTTTTTCCTCTTAAATATGCAGTATGTGTTAAGTTCTCTGGATAGACTGCTGTCTTCCTGAGAGCTCTCCTAATGATGCTTCTTACTCAGGGCAGAAATACAGTCAGCAAGAATAGCTCTCCTCTCAGCTTGTGAGGCTTGTCTGTTTTCTAATGTTGCTCAGAAGCTGAAAAGAAGGTGATGAAGATGTACGCATCATTTGATGTAAAGAAAAGTATTGTGAATGTACGTATATTCACATAGCAGAAGGTTCAAAACTCCAAGCTGATTGGAATTGTGCTTTCTGAACTATATTTTTATGATACATTTAGTCTAACTCTGCCTTCCCTCCCATGTTTCAGGCTTGGAACACTAGTCTCACCATCAAAATTTATACAGGGCATATCAGTGCAAACCAGATAACATGTCAGACCTATGACTGATATTGAAAGATTACTTTTATTATTGTGCGTCAGTGAAGTGCACAAAGATCTCAATGTTTTCTAGGTATTCTCATGTAAGAAAAGCAGACTTCATTTTAAATTAAATATGCATGATTTCTTCTCCCCCAAGCCTGTCATTTTATTTCTTTTTATCATTTTCCTTTCAAATATTTCTGTGTGTACTTTTTTAAAGGAGGAGGGCTTCATCAGTCATCGAGGTCTAACAGGGATATTTTTATTTCTGAGAGCAGGAGTATGAGATTTGACAGAGACTCACTTAAGTGGATTCAGTCAAATGACTAATTAATGTGACATCAACACAGCTTTGCAAAATGTATGAAACATAATTGTTCCTGACAATTTATGACAGTGTCTCGTTCACTGCTGCAAGCTGGGGTTAGCAAGGCCCTTATTTTGTTTGCTTTTTAGCACTTTATCTTTCCAGTGGTGTCTGAATAGATGCAGGCAGTTTCCTAGTCAAAGATTTTATTTGTCATAAAATGTAGATCCAACTTACCCAGAGTTTTCTTACAAGATTGCTTAATTTTATAAAAATATTTCCACTGAATAACAGTACTTTTAAAGTTTTCAGAAGGGAAAATAAATCCAGGTTTCTCAGTGGATTCTTGCTGTTTTGATTTAATTTATCTTTGACAGGCATTTTTTCAAGATTCAAGAAATGTCTGAAATAGAAATTAAATTCTTCCTCCCAATATTCTCTTTTGGGGGGTTGTGGTTTTTTTTTTTCCCCATGAAAAAAAATTGAATATTCCTGTGAGTAATGGAATACCATCCACACTCTACTGGTTTATTTTGGTTGAATAAGTAAAGGAAAATCAGCTACTTACATGATAACAGAGAAAATGCAATATATGCAAAACATTTACAACAAAATCACGTCATACGAAGAATATAACAATGCCATTACAGCTCAGCATCTGCCACTCTTTAATTATTACACAATTACAGTAGCTTTAGAGATGGAAGATATGTTGCTGCTTTTATTTTGTACAGACTTTGTGTTACTGTTAATGCAACAAGATGCAGTACAACAACTTTGAGCAATAATGACCCAAAACAACATCATTCTTTCCTGTTATCAGCTTTGCTTCTCCAATCCCACCAAGACTAACCAATCCTCTGACTGAAACAGATGTTTCTAGAGCTCTGAATGAACGTAATGAATCACATTGTCTCACGCATGAGTGCTATTAGGAAATAAAAACTTGGTGAAGCAGTTGCAAAAAGTGCTCACTACTGAGTACTACATGTGTCTAGACTGCTAATGATACCACCATCTTCTCTTCTGCAGGTACCCCAACAATATGTGTCACTGTCTGGGCAGTGCTGAGACTTCACTTTGATGATACTGGGTAGGTATCACTGTGTGGGAAATCATTTCACGTGCATTCAGCACAATGACAAGGATAAAACAGAAATCTAGATTTATATATAGAATTATATAGAATATACAGAAATATAGAAAAGTCAGAGGACATGACTAATTTCTCCTTCCATTTCTGACAATGATTAGGGTAAGCAAGTAGTTTAGGTCTAGTGTTCAACCTCGAGTGTTTTCCTGTTCAGCTGCATAAACAGCCATAGTTTGATGTTTATGTCCATATTTTGCTGATGAATTCATAAAAGAAGATGTAGGCATCTAGCCTGTAAAGATGAAGCCGAGCCTGTGACCCTCCGTTCCCTGCTCTGTTAATTAGTAGAGTCCAGGATATGGTTTATCTCATCTTAAAAGAACTATCAGGTGACTCACACCTGTGATTGTCTTCTCTCCAACTGATTACAAAGGAGGACAAAGGTGATGAGCTCAGCTGTAGAAACTGTTGCAAATATTTATGATGTGATGAGTGAAATCTGCACAAGGGGTTGCTGAGATTTGATTTACAATGGCAATTAGGAGTTTAGTTTCCCTTGGAGGGTTTTTTCCACAAATCTGCTGGGGGAGATGAGTAGAGGTGAGACAGAAATCCACGACTTGTAGTATGTGCAGCAAAAAAAAGAGAAAATGGAATAATTTCAGAAAAAATTCAAGACTGGGTTGCAGACTATTGGTCTCTTTTGGTAGGGGAAAATCCTGCAAATATCCTGTAGAGGACCAGAAGGAAAGCCCACTCCTGGATATGGTCCTGCACATCTCAGTAGTCAGTACACTGACTGATCTGATAGAGCATCAGGCATAGCTGGTAGGAATGAATATGTATGTACACCCTGAAAATAAAAACTTGGCAATGTTTTTTCATGACAACTTTGTTTGAAATTGGTAAAATGTTAGACAAATGCTGGGAATGAGGGAAACTGAATAAAGTTTGGAAAATCCAGCAGTGGTTCTTTGAAAGGCGTCATTGTGTACCCAAGTCCCATTTCCGAGAGATTTAGGCTTCTGTTTTAATTTTGTCTTATGCTAGAGATACCTGGATCCATAATTTGCACAAGACTCACTATTCTGTCAGGTTTTCTTCATCCTTCTTCTTTCACTCTGTTTTAGGAAAGCACATCAAGCCCTTCCTTCCTCCACTGGGGATGCCAGTGCTTTGACCCAATGTTCTATTTTGAAGTTAAGACAAATTAAATCATTTATTTCCACTCAAAACAAGCCAGAAACCCCTGTTGTGTCATTACTGTGATCACAACACTGGTCCTAAATGTGCTAATCTCTCTTAGGAGTCCAAGTAGTCCTTGTATTTTGTGGGAAGGGAGAAGGTCTCACAGAAGGACAAAGAAGAAGGAAAAAAAAAAAACTTTCCTTTCTTTTAGGTAGAGAAGCTATTTGGCATGCAAGACATTTAGAGAGATTCTAGCTGAGCGTCTCAGTGGTTACTTTTCAAAAATCAGCAAGCATTGTTCTGGGGGTGGGGGAGAAGCCAGCATAAGCCTGAAAACATTGCAGAAATTTCTGAAGTGGGAAACCACAGTCACAAAGGCATGGACTAAAATACAGACTCCAAGACTGTGTCTCCTCCTGCTTGCTGCTTATAAAACTGGCAGAGCTCCCTTGACTTCATCTCCCGATTCGCATCACTGTAAGTGACAGGTTTGTGGAGAAAAATGCAACTGTCTGTTTATCCAGAGCTGTGCTACTGAATTAAATGGAGTAGTTCCAGATGTCTACCAGACATATAACAGAGATCAGATTGTAACCTTTCAAAATGGAAATCACATCCCTCCCCCAGCCCACTGGCTCCCTTCCCTTCATCCATCCTGAAGAAGAGTGCTGTGTGTCTGACTTCCACTATAGCAATACATTTGAAAGAAATTAGGGAGCTTGTTTACACAGTACAACTTGTTGGCTGGTATTACAGACTGTTCTGTTGTTCATTGCTTTTTTTTTTCCTTCTGGTCTTGTTCATCTGAGGAGAAGATGGTATTTCTTCCACCGCACTCATCCTATAGATGTCACAGGGACTGGACAAAAAAAGTCCTTGAGAAAACCTTTGTGTGAGCTTAATCTGATTCATTGTTGACATCTACAAGGTAGATACTAGAAATTGAGCTTGCTGGGGACACATCCTGTAAAAGAAGAGGAATAGGTCTAAGGAGAACAGGCATTTGTAGGGGATGATGTATTGCCCCAGAGTACACATTTAAACGTATATCAGGGCATGAAAAAATAAAAAACCTCCAAGTGTCTCTTTGTCCCAACCGGAGTCCGGGATAATTAGTTGGGCTGTAGATGTCTTGAATATATATGACTCAAAATAGAGCAGGTATGTTCCGTCCCCTGTAATTTCTCATTTCTACGCAGACAAATTGCCATACATCAAAGCCTATTTATACAGCTAGATTAATAGTAGAATTTGTCCACTTTCTTCCAGCATTGGTCAACTCTCTAAAGAATTTCAGGACAGATTCAACATGCATCTCAAAGAGGCTGAGCTCTGCAAATAGTGGGTAATTTTCAGAAGAGGACACCTAATTTACAAATGTAGACGAAGAATTTAAAAGATAATCAGTGATTTTACATGCTTTTGTTTTATGGTGTACAATTGTTGACAACTGAAAAGAGACTGATTTCCAGACTGTGGGTGGGTGAGGAGTTACCTCTGAACATTTGTCCCCTTTCAAATATTTTAAGTTGGGCATCCAAAGTGAGGTAACGCAGAAATGTTACTTAACATTTGAAATCTCACCCAACCGTCCCATAGATTTTGGGGGATTTTAAATTTCTAGGCTTTGTAGACAGAAGAAATAATACGTAAATTAGTGTGAATTTGACATCCCAGCCCTAAATTTTCTCTTTACTCACTAGCTCTACCACAAATATCCTTATTGCTGGTTTTATGGGAATCCAGTAAAATAGCGTTCAACTGAAACAGAATAAACATTGTTCAACTGAAAATATAAATTCAGCTGAAATTTCTAAACCAGACATCCCTTGGTTGCTTGGGATGCACTTTGATGACAGAATTTTAGTTCTGACTCCTCACAATTGCACATGTATATAGTTTCATTTAAAGTCAAGATTTTCACTTTTCCTCCAGATGCTACCAGTCTACCATTTAAATGACACAGAAGTTGCATTAAGCTCTCATAAGATCAGCAGTGTTTTATTCCTGTATGCTCTTTCAAATTGCTTCTTGGCATCTGACAAATGTGCCATGACAACCACTGCTGGGACTTTTGGCTGTTGTCCCAGTGGGAGGGAAACCCTCCTTCTCAAAACTGCAGGTACAAAATAGTCATTTTTCTATAATTTTATGTTTTCCAGAGGGAAGCATGAGAGGAAGAAAGCAGAGACAAATAAAAGACATTTTTTAACTGACAATCAAATTCTTAATGACTTAAAATGGTGTAGCGGGGGTGGTGTGGCAGAGGAAATAAGATTTTTTCCATTATTATTGTTTTTTTAGCTTTAAAAGTATATGTTAAAGTTAAAATCCCTTATGTTATGTTAAAGTTAAAACCCCTTATGTATATGGGTCCTGTGAATAGCTTTCTCTACAAATGAATGTCCAAATGCATCTATATGGAATAAACTTCAGCAAAATCCTTTGGTGAGTCTGGAGGAAGATTTTAAATGCTGAGGTAGAAAAGTAATTTAATTTATGATCACTCACTACCAACAGCTTAAAAAAGGACCTGACCCAACTGTTGTCCAGTACTTCAACCTTCTTAGATGACTGTGTAATAGATATGTGTACGAATCCTCATGTCAGGATCTGGATCCAAAATTCATATCTCTTTACCCTGGAAAAGTAACTGACACATCAAACTTTTGCATAACAGTGTCTTACCCTTTGAGGTATCCCTGCCTTTTTTTCCCTTCTCCTGCGATGTTAGCTTAAAGGGACAATTTCACAGATGTACTGTCTGCAGACACAGAGATGTGCATAGAGGCATTTTCCACAATGGATGAAATGTTTAGAAAGAGGTGCCACTGAAATTGCCACAATAATTCTCACTGTCAGATAAGTTGGCTGTAAAAGAAAGCCACAACAGGGACAGACTAAAGAACTAGTACCTTTGAACCCAAATAAAATAATTTAGCTACAAGACCAATCTCCCAATCTCTGCCTCCTTGAAAATCATTGTAAATTTATGAATTTCCTTGTTATAGCTTTACATTTTTCCTTCTCTTTCCCCATTCCATTCCTACATTAACGACTGCAGCTGCTGGGACATGAATGACAACACTGCCTTGTGGTGGGTGATCAAGGGTCCTGTGGTTGGATCCATCATGGTAAGTAGAACTTGTAGGAGGTGCTTCCTCCACATTTTGGAGTGCAAATAACCAATGCAAATAGCTTTAAATGGCTTTACAAATGATACTGCATCTGCTGTGCTGGACTACTGGGCAGTTTGTCTGAGTGTCCACCTTTTGCCATCCACAATGCTAGGTAATTCCATTGTTATAAAGATGGTTTAGTACAAAGGAAATGACAGTGCACTGCCTGCAAGCAAAGGCTATCTAGACAAGGAGTTATTCAGTTACTTAAACATAGATACAAAATGCCATAAGTAAGACCCTAGAGCATATGGAGCATTTGCCTGGTTCTGGTAGATATGACACAGGATGTATAGGATTCCTGTGCCGTTTAGGGTGGCAGCTGAAGGCCAAGTGGAACAACCCAGGGAATCTAAAACAGTACTACATGCCAGTGAGTAGGAAGCTGGACTCTGTCTGTTGCATGGCATTCATTTCACGGCTACATTTATTTCTCTAATATTAGCTTTATAATAGTATTGTGGACATCATGCAAGATGTTCAATTGTCAACAAGACTTCTAAGCTCTGTTTAGTTCATGGAGGTCTTGAATTTTACTCAAATGATGTTAGATACCTGTGTATGGATGACTGAGAAGTTCTAAAGTACTGTGTTTGGGCTCCAGCTGTTGCCTCAAAGTATATGAGAATTTTAAAATGATGTTGGAAATGAAACTGAGACCCTAGACAATATGATTAGTGGTACCTGAAAAGCTGTTTGGCTTACCGCATGTAGGTGTCTAATCTGGGCATATAAAGTTGCTCTCCATACTCTGGCGACAACATCGGCCAGGTCTTCATTGACTGTTGTGGGAGTTTAGACATCCAGCTCACAGGTAGCTAACTATATGTCAGTGTTTTCATCAGATTTGGTGCTTCTCCTTGTAAGTATTTGGACAGCTCTCTAAAGTACAGTAACCTTCAGACATAAAAATTCAGATAATAACACTAAAGGGTATCAAGATGGAGAGGGTCCAATGGTCTGGGTGTTTTGTGACATTGATGTATGTGAATTTCCATGCCTGACAGACGTATTCTATGAAGGATCACATTCTGGCTTTGGGGAATCAGTTATACCTGGCTTCTGTTGAAGGCATTAAAGATTCAAGCAACCAGCAAGGGATGATTTGGTTTCTCCATTCATTTGTAGCGTTCAGATCAAACAGAAAATGCTTCTTAAAGAGATGCGCACACCTAGTTTAAGTTCTTTGTCTCCTTACAGGAGTAAAAGGTTGCATAAGACACCAGTTAAATTTCCCACTGTTTTCTTCTGGCGTTAATTTGAAGCCAAAGCATTGAAATACACAGATTTTATTAATCTCAAAATTTTAAAAAATGTATCTGTAGTGACATGACCTTACCAAAGAGAAGATTCCCAGGATGGCATGAAACTAAAAGACATGAAGAAGAACATTAAACACCCTCCCTGCCACATACATGTCCTCCTCCCCTCTTAAAGCCATTAGAAGTCATCTTGTCTTGGGACAGGTTCAGCCAAACAGAGGGAGAGTGACACACTTTGGGATTTCCAGGAAAGGGAATACACTAGATCGTGACTGATGGATGCTGCTAAAACGAGAAATACCTTAGTTCAGAGAATGGGAGTTAAGGATGCTTTTACTGTAGAGATCTTTGCTATAAGATTTTAATGTGCAGGAATCTTTCTTTTTATTCTTTGCACTGGTTGATAATGAAAAATGTTGAAACATTTTTGCTTACGTTTGCCTTATCTGGTGCTTGGGATTGAAATTCTGCCTTACTTTACCTGCTGCAGGAGGGTAATTCTTGCCTGGAAAAGGGGCAATAAGACCCTTGTAAACTTATTCCCTTACTCCTGACCCTATAAAACTTCTAGACTACAGTTTGGAGAAGGCGGCAGCAATGGAACCAGCAAGTCACTGGGAATGTCTCATTCTCATACTTGAACAAACATATAATTTTCATAATTTTTTCTGTTTTTTCTCCTCAGATAAACTTTGTGCTTTTTATTGGCATAATTGTGATACTGGTGCAGAAACTCCAGTCACCTGATATCGGAGGCAACGAATCCAGCATTTACTTGTAAGTACAAATAAAGCTGTAACCAATTAAGATTTCTAATATACACATAGGAAAAACGACAAAGACAAAAAGACAGGTCAGCTGAATTTCTTTCATTCTCAAAAAGAGTCACAGAGTCTATTAAATTCCTTTGGCTGTTTTTTACATTTTTTTAAACTCAAAAGCCACTAAAGTGCATTTTAATGCCAACTTTCACCCTTCTTTAAAAGGCCTAGAAAAGAAGCATAAACACAAGATTGAAAAAAACCTGCAAAACTTCTATACATGTCAGTTATCTTGAAATTAACATCCTGACCAGGCATAAATATTATCACACTCATGGGACAGTCTGCTGTGCTTCATATGTTCCAGAGACATGGTCCATATGAGATTTGGTGAAAAGATTTCATAAACTTTGGACTAAATTCTAATTCAGGAAGATCTCCTAAAATTGCTTATGTTCACATTTCTTGCAACTTTGAATGCATTCCACTTGAACCAAACAATTCCCGCACACACCTAGAATTGCTTAAAAATGCACGACAAATTCTAAAATTTTCCTTTAGATGTTTTAAATCTTTGTTTATGGTTTACATTTTTTGAAGTCAACACACTTTTTATTAGTTTCCACCTCATTAGAGGACAGAAATTGGCCATTTGAGATGGTTATTTCCCATTTTTCCCATTTTGAGTTCATGCAGTCATTATCCATACAGAAATTATATAATCATTTTGAATAGCTAAGAGAAATGGCAGCACTTTTGGTGTTTTCTTGGCTTTTCAGCCGAACTGCCATGCACATTTGTGTTGCTATAATTTGTGAGCTCTAGAGATTTCTAGCACTCATAAATATAGGTAAGACTTTGAATCAGCACTGGATTCCTTGTGAAAAAGGGCAAGTCATGCAAACCTTAAATAAAAACAAAAGATGTCATGGTAAAGTAGAAGAGCCTTCTTTTGCAGCACTTTTTTAAAAAGTTACCGAGTGATCAGTTTCACCCTAAGTAACCACACTGGTATGATGATGTCATCCATCTTACAAACAATTTTCAGGGAAAAATATGTTCCCCAGCTGCCTATTTTTCTTTTCTTCTTTCCTATTGTCTTGTTTACATTTACCTGAAATTATAATATTTTATGCATCAATTTTGCGTGTCTGTAGTCAGACTTCCTACTGAAAGCATTGCCCTTGAATCTTGCTCTAAACTGTGTTTCCACACACAAAAATAATGCTTTAAATTCATTCTGCAGTGAATATATATCAGCATTAAAATTCAGGAGCAAGTGTAGTGAATAGTTTAAGTACATGCATGGTTTTCCTAGGGCTTGCATGAAGCCTTCTCACACACGTGCTGCTGGGAAGTTGTCCACCGAGTCTTAGATTGTAATTAGCACCCAAGATGTGCAGAGCTAGTTCTGACTACACCTGCTAAGTGCATGTTTGGTGTCTGCTGCACGTCTCTCACATACGAAGCAAAGCATGCCATAGACTCCACTGATTTAACTAGACTATAAAACATCCCTGTCATTTTTGATCAATATGGTGACTGGGTTTTACTGATACTTTTCCTATGTGTATAGTTAGCCACCAAAACCAAGAGAAATCATCATATTTTCTGTTTCATTCGCTGCCATTCTTTTTCATATTTTTTTGCGACTTTATAAATGGGTGTGTATAAATTGATCTTGCATTTATGTATGCGTTATGAAGTGGAGTGTTGTTTATCCAAACAGATTCAACAACAGAAAAGTCACACAGAAATGATACGAATAAGTCTATGCAGATATACACCCGGCATACTCCATATTTGTGCCACGTATCCTGTAAAAAGAGCTTTTATAATGAGGAAAAAAGATAAATCATGGTATGGTTATGTCACCATATTGAAATCTCTGTGGCATTTAGACTGGTCCATATTAAACATTTTCCATGTCCTATTTTGCTGTTTCAAGCTATGAAACATCATCCCATCAGACCAAATTCTCCATCCAGATGTTTATTCCACAAAATCTTTAATTATTTTTCCTTTAGTACATGAGACAGCTTAGTTGTGGTCTAGGAAGGATGTTCAGCCTGTTTCTGAAGGTGATATCATATGATATCAGCAGCAGAGATGGAGATTTACTCTGGTGTCTATCTTCCATTCTTTGGAATAACCATTTAGCCAGGACTTCCATCACCAAAAAAGAAAATAAAACCCCCCACAAAAATTTGGTTATTGATTTTGGGTAGGATTTATTTTCTTCTTATACGTATGGTACACGTTTACATTCAGGCCCTTTTAATGATTAATTTATTAGGAAAATCTACCTCCAGTTCTATTTTGTAGGCACTATGGTCACGGTTCTGCAAATCACGTAAGCCTTTATTTGGCTTCAAAAGCCTTGGGGTTGTGCTTAAATTCAAAGATTAATTATATATTATTATCACTGTGCACTCATTATTAAAACTTCCCACAACTGCAGTTAGCTGTGAGCTATGGCAGGAACATAACAGAAGAGTGCACTACTGGGGAACTAATGCTTAATTAAAACAGTGTAGCCACTGGAAATTCTAAGGCTTGCTTTAAAAAGAAAACCAAACAATAATCTGTATAATTTGCAGCACTTTAATGAGCGCTGTGTCCCCATGAAAAATCAGACTTTCTCTCTAAATAACCTTTCTGATGATCGTTGTACACAATAGCCTTTGCCTTTAGGCTGATAAAAACTTAGAAACATGTAGCTAATTCCAAATATTTTTCGGCAGTAGTAAAATGCTTTAGTGATTGTAAACTTCCATTTTCTCAACTTCTATGTTCAGCCATTCATTACCAGTCGCAGGCCTAATCCATCTTTCGTCACAATTTAATTCCCCTTCAAAGCTCCCTGCATGCTGCTGATCCCATTTCAGACTGAACAGCTCAAAACGTCAGATTCTGAGAGAACAACAGGTCCACCCTGCTTTTACTGATGTTTTAGATAGAAACTCTTCCTGATGGCTGCAATGATGAAGGGCTAGGTTTATCAAAAACATCTAAGCAGATTACATAGGAATTCAAAAGGAAATAGAAGCCACCCTTTTCAATGTTCGTTTTAATTTTATGGTGGAGGGGGGTGTCTGAGAGCCTTAAGCAGCTTTTATGCTTGCTCCCAGTAGTCATCAGAATCATTATTTACTTTTTATTATTAAGAGTGAACTGCCAAATGCATGAAAAAGACTTAACTTTGTTTCTTGAACCGTGGTGGGGTTTCAGTTAGTCTTGTGTCAGTCCTGAATAATTCCACAAAATTCAGCGTCAAATCAAAGCAAGTTCGGTAATACAAATGTAACAGATCTTTATCTGAATGAGAAGTTCTGAGATCCTCAGGTTCTGGGGAATCATAAAGTGATATCGATTGAATTTCTAGTGTAATTAAGACAACTGTCTGCATAGTTCAGACAGGCTTATTGCTCCATCTGGTGAATGAATTGCATAAATAGTAGTAATGTGCCATGGTCATGGACAGGGCATACTTCATCCTGCAGTACAAATAACATACTTCATCCTTCAGTACAAATGACAATGTCTTGTGTTTGCACCTGTATATTCAATCCAACTCACAGTTCTGGGGCCTGGAAACACATATTCACAACCCTGCTACGGAGGGCTCAGCACACAGTGTGTTGCATCAGGCCCACAGTATTTGCACGGATTTTCATACAGCGGTCCCTTGCCTGGAATTTTAGGAAAGAGGTAATTAATTCATCTGGCAAGGCTTCACTGTTTTTCCCCTGGGAAATCCAGCCAATAGTGCGTAACATGGGATGTCAGAATCTGCATTCAGGCATCCTGATTTTGGTCAAGTAATTGTAGAGACGGTACATTCACTCCCCCCTAAAAGCCATATTCCTACAGAAATGCCTACACAGAGCTTAAATCCACGTTATTATCTTCATGAGCGTTGTTGCACTGCTGAAAGAGTCATTATAGACAGAAGATTACCCAAGTTTCACTACCATAAACCACTACAGTAATTAAGTAGGTATGCATGATGTAGATGCATGCTGAAATAACCCTTAAGATTAAAAAAGCCCACACATTTCCATCAACTCTTTGCTTATTCGTTCATTTCTGAGGATCGAACACATTTAACTGAAAAAGCACCTTTTTTTTTTTTTATTTCCAGTTTATCATTAATAGTGTAATTTGGGAGGGGGAAGCTTGTTTCTGCTTTTGCTTTAACAGATTCTTCATAAATTTTGTATCACATGTTGAAAACTCAATGAAAAGAAAACAAACCCCACATATATATAGCTAATTCAGGTCTACGTCATTCCTCCAATCAGCATCTTGCTGGAAAGAAAGGAGAAACATGGCATGTATCATAGGTAGGTATGATTTTACATATGGTGCACCCTAGAGGGTTAAGGCAGGAGAAGCAATGTTGTGACAAACTTGTTTTGGTAAACAACACTCCTCTACAGCTCACCTACAAAGTCACTGGACACTCAACTATTCATTCTGCTACCGCTTTGTCTTGCTGCAAGTGCTCAGACTGCCAGCGTTAACAATTATTAGGGTCTTCATGAGAGAAGTCTCATTTTTGACAAGAAAATGGCAGATGTTTGATGAACGATATGTTCTTCAGCATGGCACTTGAATTTCTAAACCTCAGGTACTGTCTGTTGAGTGCTGGAATGCCCACTAACCCAGCAATGAAAAGAACTCCTGCCCCTGGGCTAATTCTTTTCTATCACAAGAAAATACGAAGATCATTTGGTGTCAGTGCACGATCAACAAGGACCCAGTTCTCATTTCTAAGAAACACTAGAAGAGTGCTACTGTGATTGACACTACTTCTTGACAGATTTATTTAATGGTCTAGAGCAAATGTTCTCATTCACAACTACCATACTTTTCCTTTGTATTTCCCAAAAGAAATTATTATTTGGGGTGTTGGTTTGACGGTTTTTCGGTTTCTGTTGTTTTGTTGGCGATTTTTTTGGGGGAGTGGGTTAATTTGTGCCAAATCTTTTCAAGTAGAATTGGAAAAAAAATGAGTATACCCCTTAGGAATGTAAGCTTATATAGGCTGTGTACCATAATTAGCAAGACTATAGTTACACAGGGATTTATTTCTTTTCAGATAAATTGAAACCCTATTCTGCTTTGATTATCTATCTATAGATTTACTGTGGTCTCAACTGCTATAAAATCAAATAGCACAGAACATTTAGCATATTTTTAATGTTCCTGTGAATTGTTACTCCTGATGAGCAGCTGAGGCTATGATGCACAGAGGGGGCTACACAAAATCCCTCCCAGTGCCTGTGGCAGGTAGAGGAACAGGAACGTACATCTTTAGTCCTCAAATCTAGCATTCTAACCTAGTCGCTGTCCTTCTATCGGAGATGCATCTTTTATGTTCTTACAATGATGATGGGATCAGACCTAAAACTATGTGCACCTTGAAAGTGGTTTTGTTATTTCGTGGGCCACTTGCCAGAGGGATAATCCAGAAGAGCAAATCAATTTTTAAAGGAATTTCCACTGATTTCCAATGACATACAAGTGCTTTACAGGAGCTTTGACAGGCTCTGATTTGACATCATTGATCACAAAACTTGTTTCTTGTGGTTACAAGATCCTCTGTGATCAATGCAGTGTTAAAAAGTGCTCTACTTCTGCTATTTTAAAATCCTTAGAAGGTGGTTAGAGCGCAAGTCCAGTGTGCCTCGGCCTGCACGGGTGATATCTGTATGATGGAGGCTGACTCCTGTTATTTTCTATTATGAAATAGTAATGAAAACTAGGATAACTTTGCCTTTAAACACTGTTTAAACACTATGCACATTGCTGTAAGGTATTTTTATGGGCAATTTCATGGTTTTAATGCATGTACGGACAGAGGAAAGGATGCAACACTGATTTTTGTGATTGAAGAAGTAGCTGACTTTTTTGAAATCTGCCTAGGTTTCATGCTTTACAATTCTCTACTGGTGACTTAAAATTTGCACTTGACTCCAGGCTCTATGGCAGCCTTGGAGAATGAGATTGTGTTCTAAATCAGCAAATCACAGAACTTTTTCTCCATCTGTTACAAGAGCAAGCAGCAAACTGGAAAAGAACATGTTTGCATGAAAAGAGAAGTCATTTATAGATGGTCCTTCTCTAGAAAGATCACGGACGTGTACAGCTTTGTGAGGGAGAGATGCCGTGTTATATTCAACAATGTGGTTGCGTTTACAGAACTGTTTTTTTCCATGATTTTAAGAAGAAACAGTAATGCAAATCTTGATGCACTCTCAACAGTTCTATCAAGGGTTGGATTAACCCTAACAGCCCTGTTTCCAAGAGGTTTTAGGCATAAAAAAATCTAAATAGTGTCTTAAGAATTCCTATTGAAATGTTAGTAACGTATATCTGGATATTTCAGACCTAAATGTCTTTCAAAGCCTAAAAATATCACGGCTTCATTGCCATTAAACAGCTGAAGGCTCAAGCCAGCACGATTTATACAGAAGTGTTTGTGTCTGTGCTTGTGTACCTGTGTAAACATAGGACTTTGCCTACACATGTACTGTCTGACTTACTATAAATATATCTAATATTGCTTTTTAAAAAGCACAAATACTCTAGCAATGTGTGCAATATAAAACTTCTGACTTTAATGTGAAAATGACTACACTTAACTAAATTCTCTGTAATATTCTAACTTTTGCCACACATTGAAGTTTACTGATTAGCAAAATTAAGGTAGCCTTCCTAAAGAAAACGCAGTACAGACCTCAAGTGTGTTTCTAAAGTTACTGTGCTTCTTCAAAGTGAATGACATATTTTTGACCTGTATTGATAAACCTCAGTTGTCATGGAGATCAGCAGGACAGAGAACTTTTAGTTCCTAAGGCCATGCATCTTTACAAATTACCCATGGATTTGGGTGCAGCGTAGTGTTCTCTATCGGGGTAGCTTGCTTACTGGGAAAGAATGATCTTGGAGATTCAGCTCACATTTCAGAAACCTCAAACCGAGAGCTAACTTGTGAGCATCCAAATGAGACAATTCTGGATGTTTTCCCTTTCCCTCCTGCATTGCTCATAGCTAAGACTGTTGTTTTGAATGCATTGTTAGGCTGCGAGGGATAGATCTGGAATTTTATTTGTCTTCAAATCAGTTTGCACTTTTTTTCTTTGAACTGGTTATTTAGTGTAAAGATCAACCTGAAGCTGAAGGAATTGGTCATGCAGCAGTTGTTGCGAGACTGCAGAGAATGGAGAATAATTCTGACATCTCTGATCTTGAATGTGCTTTCAACTTACATCAAAGTTTGATGCATACCAGCATCCATGATCTTTCATTTACTTTTTGCTGCCATTCACATTTTTGCCTCTACCGTAAGAGAACAAAAGGAGTTTAATTTCCTCTCAGTGTCTCTGCTTCTCCTTGCCATTAATTTCTTGTGTCTCACTTCAGCACCTAACATGCTTCACATCCAGCGGTTTTAGTTTTACATCTGAAGAATTATTAGGATGTACTCCAAGCAAGTACATAGTCCTTACAGCCTGAGGTATGAAAGGGGCGAGAAAGATGGTGCTGTCGCAGTCCAGAAGGTTTTTTAATCTGGAAGGGTGAACTCCTCATGAAAGTCTTGTACCTAACACTATGCAGAAAAGGAACTGAGTGCTGCAAACTGGGTAATTGGTTAATTGCCCAGGAAGAAATTCTTCCTGCCTTGGAGCATACAAGTACACCTTCAAAGGGCATCAAGTTACGATGGCTTAATATTGAATTAAGTCTCAATGAAGGTGGTTTGAACAAATGCATACTACATCAAGACTGGACCAATCCAAAGTTGTGCACATGGTTCACATCATAGCCTTGGTACTTCACTTGCTGTGCACCTGTATCATTACTGAGAGATTTCCAAACTGCAACTCCTCTATGTATTTCCAGTGACAACACCACATTTGTTCAGATGATGAAATGTCTGCAAGCTCAGGCCTTTGCAGCAAAGGCAGCTTTCTCTTTTTCCATTGAGGAGGGTTATAGAGATGGGTTGAAACTTGGATGGTCATCTGCAGGGATATTGTGTAACATGTGAGGCAGGTGAGACAAAACAACTGAAGCTTCAGAGCTGCAAATCATATAAACTCAGTGAGTGGAGCTTCACCAATGCCGAGCTCTGCCAGCTGACAGGACTAAGACCTGTCTATAATGCTTGAACATCCACTTCTTGTGCCAGACTGTGACAATAAATACTCTGAGTTTTGCTCTTTTGTTTATTTTAAGGGCAATGAGCTAATCACATTCTTGGATATTTTATGTCTGGATCTGGACATTCATATTCTTCATTTCCAACAGTATACCTCTGTTCAAAACCATTTAAGAATCTCATTTGGTGTAGTATGTTTTTTCTCACTAAACATGCTATTGTCTTCCACACTACAGTTATGTTACTGTGCTTCAATCAGAATTATTCCATAATGCATGACATTAGCCTTTGCTCTGGATTCAGTGGGAATAATCTAACTTGTTAAAACAGAATCTCCAGAGTTAATACAGAGGAACGATCAGGACATATAAACTTGAAGCTGCAGTTCATTTAGAGACTGTTTTTGGTGGAAGTATTCTGCTTTCTACTACCAGCTTTTTTCTCTAAAGCATAGTTAAATACTAAGATTTATCTCTTCATTATTTGATCTCTGATGGCTTTTTCCATCCTCGCATGTCCACTCTATAGCAGTTAGCAAAGCCAAGAATGAACATTGTAGACGTGATTTTTGGCTCTCTTTGACCATTCTGTTTTGAATTCCAGCCTCAGTTCTGCACAAAGTTCAGAATTATTGGACAAAAAGTTCCAGCTAAAATTGACATTTGTTAAACAGTAATTTTCAGCTACAGCTATGGTCTGCAAGCAGCAATCCGGCTTGAGCCTCTGGAGAGGTGATAGTGGTTTCGTCACAGACATATTGTTTCTCTGCCATATTATTGTATTTACCATCTAGCTTTCAGTTACAACAGATTGACTTTGGTGGAATTAAAAGTACACTCTGGTAAAGTGTATAGAAGGAATTTAATGTTGTCTGTAATATGGGAATTTTGAAATCTGTGGAAGACCCTCGTGAGGTTTCCTACACATGTCCTGGTTTTTAGCTTGACGTTCATTAACTTTACAAGTTCATAGACACAAAAAATGAAGATCTTATTTATGTTCCTCCAAATCACTGAAAAAAAAAGCAACCCACTGAGCTGTGTAAGACACATCTACTCAAAACAGTGGAGAGAAACAAAGCTGACCTCTCACGTGTTAAACCAATGCAAGAGCCCTAAAAGAGAGAGACACTAAAAAGTTAGATGAAAGGAGAGCACTAGCACCCATTAAAGTTGACTCATTTTAATTTATTTTGGACAAGGACTGTAAAGGACACCTCACATTTTCTTGGTTTTTTTCCAACTTGTTTTCAGATTACTCCCAGGTGTCACAAGATGACCCTGGAATACCTCAGACCCATTCGAGAGGTCAGGGGAAAGTTTGTTTGGTTTAGTGGTGTTAGCAGTAAAAAGTAGAGCTAAAGGTAACAAGATTAAGACTTTGGCAAAAGGTGACTTTTGAGCATCTAGACTAAGACTTTTGAGCTTGTTTTCAGTTGAAGAGTAGAGATACAGAGTTGTCTTTTCTCTGAAAAACACAGCAAGGATTCTACTTTTAGCAAGACAGCATGGGATACGCCTGATTTAATAAGATAATCATGCTGGGCTCCTTCCACAATCAGTAGAGATCTGCCCAGTCCAGAGAACAAAATCCTTGGCACAATTTATTCCGCTCTAAGCAACATGTTTAAAATAGGTCAGATAAATCTCACTTTCTGGTCTGTTTATCACCACTGACTACAAAGCTAACATGGGACGACAAGGTAAAAGGCATACATCTACGCTGCTAACTTCAAAAATTAGATGAGGTGGAACTAAAGAACAACTTGGCTGAGAAGCGCCCATGCTTATTCTGTGTCTACATGAGAGGGGTGAATGCGTGTACTCGCACACAGTGGATCAGGGCCCACAGTCACTGTGGCTAGATGGAGTTGTGTAGTCTGTTTTCTGCTCACAGAATAAGTTCAGTTATCCAAACATTTACATCTGACCAGTAAATCCAGGATTTTTGTAAATGTAGTTAGTATTTAGTCCAGGAAACAAGTTTAGCTTGAGGAACTCCTTAGCTATCAAGTAGCAAGGAAAATAAGTCCCACAAACAGGATCACCTGTATGTAAGTAGGCATGTAGCACACAGGATAGATGGTACGGCTCAATTCTTCAATTTTATTCTCTCTCTCCCATTCTACTTTCACTTTGGTTAACTTTCTACTATGTTTTCAGTACTTTATTTCATTAATTTGTTTCTACATTCCTTCTACTGCTATATGGCTGCCAATCCTATTTGTAGTGAGGTTACATCAAATTAGTTGAGCAGGGTGCACACAAAGATTCTTAACAAGGCACAGTTTTAATTTGCATGAATTAAATTCTACCTTCATCATGTTCCCCATAAGATTCCCCTTCATCATATTGAGACAGTTCACAAACTCTGTCATCTCCTGTGTGCTATTAGTGACATGAACCTAGAACTCTGATCTTTTTCATTATGGATCTACATGGCCTTGGTAACAGAGCATAACTTCATTTCCCTGAATCAGCATGCTCATTTTACTCCTCTTAAGCACCACTGAGAAACTTAAAAAAAGTCTTTCAAATTTAGTTGCAACTACCTTTGTCTCAAATTTGTGTACTTTTTCATTTGCATTAACTTGCCAGACATCAAGGTGTTCCATCTGACAAGATGGTCTTCAGCCACATCATACATCACTCATTTAATCCCAGGAATGTTAACTTTTTCTTTCCCCTTCCACCCTAGCACCCTCCCTCTTCCTCCCAGATGCAGCTGCAGTCCATGCACAGGACACATGCGGTGAGACTCAGCTTGTTTGCCTTTAGCTGTCTAAAGTCTCGTATTTAATCTAAGTAGTCTAGTTGTCGTCTATGGTCAAACTGGGAGACCAGGGCATCTCCGTAAGACAATTCATCCCATATGTCTTAGACGCCTCTGTCACACAGGTCAGCTCAGCCTCTGGAAGTGCCCATTTCTTTCCATGATTCAGTGAATTTAGGGTGATAGTTCAGTTTAAATTTGTCTTAGACATATATAGTTAGTTGTGACCAATTCTATTCTGTGTGTGCCTGCAGAGCTCTGAAGTTCCTGCCCTAACTCATGTAGTGTTTTAATATCCATAATCTCATTTAAGTTAATTTTCTCTTATTTGGCTATTTTTTCCTCCTTCTTATTTCTTTCTCGTTCCTACCTCCTCTGTCTCTTCTCTTTTTCTCCCACCAATATTTCTACTTTGATAATAAATAAATAAATGCATACATAAAAAAAGGTTTTTTTTAAAAAAGGGGGTGGGGAAGAAAAATTCTATTGATTCTGTAAAGATTTTGGGTCACTTTACAATATCTAAGATCAGAGAGACGATTCTACCTAATTTAGATAGAATGACAGAGAAAATGCTAACAGCAGTAAAATACTAATATTTTCCTAAGAAGTGCTAGCAAAGTTTTCCATCACGAGCCCATGTGTAAACTTCCCCTCATTGGGTGAGGATTAGCACTTAATTCTTAGATACTGTTTTCAGAATCATTTGTCCCTTTTAATAACTCTAGCAAATATCTAGTGCTGCCCTGTTAGTTCTACTCACTCACTAGAAAAAACTGTAATGAAAATAAGTCCCTGCCAAATAAAACAGGGCACAAGGAGTAAAGGAGACATGGATGGGGTTTTTTTTTTTCATATTACCATAACAACATTAAGTATGTCATTGAAGAACAGAATCCCTTACAAAACCCCATGACTAAGATTTTTCCAAGTCATTATTGATTTTTAGATGTTCCATTTTCAAGTTATGTATCATAAAATGCCTTCATGAGCACTGCTTTGCAAGACATGCTGAGTAGCCCTCTTGTGGTAAAAACTGGTCTGATAAAATACATTTCAGATCAGGTCATCAAAAATGAGTGAGACACTCAAAATCCATAGTCACTTCAGAATATTTCAGCCACAGTAAAAAAAAGAACTATCTCTGAAACTTCCCTCCTTGTTTTTGATCAGTCTTAGCTGACAATGAATGCACAGCTCAGCTCTGTGACAAACAGAAGCAGTGCATAATTTTATCACAGAACTGATACTGTAAAAGGAGCAGTCATTTTCATATTGACTTCCTTTGCATCATCCAAGAAATGAGATTCATTTTGCAAGTTAAATTACGATTGATATTTCTATTTGCTGGCTGTGGGCATGCCATGATACTGTATTCTTTCCAGCTCTTATGCTGTAATCTGTAATAACAATGCAGTTACTAGGTTGTGATTACCCAAAAAGGAAGTAAAGGAGAACAAAACAAAAATGTGGTAAATAGGACTGGATTAAAGGAGTTAACAGTAGGGATAAATTGAATCTGTTTTCAGTTTATTGTATTTTGCTGTTCAGCTTATAAACGGCATCTTCCATCTATGGCTAGGTGAACACAAACCTTTGACTGTGCTTATTAGCAAAGCAACAGAAACAGAGTTCGATTTGATTGAATAAAGTTGGAAGTTTGCCTTGTCATTTGCTTTAAAAAATCATATTATCCTTTACAGTCGATGGAGGTTTAGTCAGGGTAGTCAGTGGTGTTTGGTGTGCTGTTCATTCCACCCTAAAGTGGAAATGTAAAATAGGTGAGATATACCCTGACTGATAACTGTGTATTTCTGTCTCGACTACTTATACTCTCTGGTGATTCTCAAGGGACCAAGGAAGACCAGTTTACTTAGACATTTATACCGTAAATATACAACCTTCCCTGAGGTGAATCGCATGAAAAAAAAACATGTTTTGAAAACAAAACAAAACAAAACAAAAAATGTCCCCTTGAAAGTCAACAATCACTATTTTTAGGTAGCCCAGAGAGGTGGTGGTAGCCCTATCCCTAGAAATATCCAAGGTCAGGTTGGCTGGGGCTCTGACCAACTTGATCTAGTTAAAGATGCCCCTGCTCACTGCAGGGGGGTTGGGCTAGATGACCTCCAAATGTAATTTCCAAGCCAAAGCATTCTATGATTCTGTGATTCAATTCTCATGTTTTTCAGCCTACCATAACGGATACAAAATCTCTAGTCCTTGCATCTCTCAAAATGCCTTCCTATGTTGTTTCGCATCACCCTTCTTGAAAACTGATTTCAATTAGCCTCTCTCTAGCTAGCTGTAAATGTAAACACCCCATTCTCCATAACAGCTCTTTCTAGAATACAACACGTAGAGATCATGGTCCTTGTCCATAATATAAGTGCCTGCTGCTGTTATAACCACACCTTTCTTCATGTGTGTGACAAAAAATAAGCAGTAACTCTGAATTTATCAGTCAGACATGAAGTTTCCATACTGAACTCCCTGCCCCATGCATCAAGGAAGCTGTGAAAAAAGTCCTTTAGCATCCTTACTAGTACTCTTCACTTAAAAGAAGGGATCCACTCTACCTTGGTTACTCACACACGAAGATGAGGAACACTTGATCCAACTTCTTCTCAGATTAATCTCTATCCTACAAGTTTCTGTTACTATCTGATTGTTCTCCACAAGCGTGCAGTCAATTTTCATCTAATATACTGTTTTGTTACCTTCTGTACAACACCAGACTGCAAAGGTCGTGTGTATTTTGGATGCGTAATGCTGCCCGCCTGCCTCCAGGTTGTTCTTTCTTTGGTTTGTCTGTGAATCAACACATCACAGTTGCAGCGACAGCCACTGCATTTTAATTTTTTTGTTTATTTTTGCTTCAGTCAAGCAGCTGATTTGTGCTGTAGTTTCTTTCTGTCATGTCTGCTTTCCATCTTTGTGATGTGTCTCATGAAATGTGTTGAAAGTGACCTACCTTGGCCTGTTCACAATATGCTGAAAAAAATGCTAATCTTGTCATATTTAGCAGCTGCGTTCAGAAATGCTACTGTAAGCCTAAGAGGGCTAACCAGCACTCTTGCAAGATGTCAGAACTATCAACCATTACCCTGTAAGTGTACGCAATCCTGTGACATTACTGTGTTTGTATGACGCATGTTGCAAGTAAATGAATGGATATTAGCCAAGGGGCAGTAACCAGAGAGTAAGAGCTCATTTAGTTCTTGTTGCATGTAGAATTTCTTGTCATTGTTCTATTCTTTTGCTGATGCAGCACTATCAAGGATTTGAAGGTTATTTATTTTTTAATTTTTGTAATTATTGCTGATGCTCTTTGTGATTTTGGGTAGTGTCTGTATAGAAATCATGAATAGTTGCTCTTTATTATACAGCAAAGAGGTGAGCGCTGGTCATACTGAGAGTGAATGTTTCACCTGAAAGTTTGTTAGAACAGGGGCAGGGCGGGATTAAGTGAATCAGACTATCAGCTGGTGTAAAACATATAAAAATCATCAAACAGAGTGAAGTTGTGTCAGTACACACCCAGGGGTGAGGAAAGGCCAAGATTAACAGTATCAAAATACGTGTCTAGCCAGAAATCATTGTTAGAGATTTGCCTATGGAGAGTGACGCATCCAGAAAAGTGAATAAATGCCACTTAGTCTACAGATGTGAATTAATCACTTTCTCATAGTGCACCTCACTCTCTGTTACTTGTACAAGCCCACAGAATTCATTTAGATGAGGTGTACATTTCAGAAATCTGTTATACAATGTTTCCTGATGAACTTTCCCTTGAATTTCATAGCAGTCTTAGAAGTGCAGATAAACACTTTCAGAGACGTTATGCCACACAGACCCAACAGCACAGCATTTTGCTGAAGACTCAGTCGTTGTCTTTGACACCTCTAAGGAAAAACGGTTGCCTTACAACTTATAGCTGCATATATTATGCTTGTTAGCTAGAATAAAACATTTTAAACCTGAAAATTAATTTTCTCTGTGATTTTACATCTCCTCAAGGTGTTCAAGAAACAGAGCAATGAAGATGCTCAAAAGATTCAGTCAACAGACTGACATTGTGCAAAAGCAGATAGCAGAAACAGAGAACAGAACAGGAGTCAGCAGCTCCATATTCTACATTGAGAGAACCCTGAAGTCTAAGAACAGATAGGTAAAACTAGGACCTACACTTAGGAGCAGGTAGTTTGAAATATGAAGTTCACCACCTACTTTACAACCTGATGCAGAATAGACTTCATATTGGGCCTTTGCAGAGGAACAAATTTCATGTTAAGGAAGTGCAGTGTTTCTGAAAGATGGCAGACTGACAACTCTCTAAGCTGATATCTTCTACCTAGTCAATGGCAAGAGTTCAACCTAAATGGAAGCTCAGAAAAATTCTATACAGTTCCAATAAACATAAATAAACCTTACTTTTTGTGTTAAAATATGAAAGTCTCAGCAAGCTTCCACTGCTTTTCAAGTCCTTAGTCTGAAGACATGATTTACACATGGGAAAATAACAGATTGCAATCTATTACTGTGTTTAGGAATTACCTCAGTTGTTCAAAAGTGATCCTACAGAGTTAATTCAGCTTTTGGAAAATACGTGTATCTATCAGGGAAATTACTGAGGTTCCTGAAAGTGATGTGTTAACTATGTTTAGCATCTTTGTGATAAAATAAATACTTTGGTTTATTAAACATAAGCTATATTAAGCATTTCATTACTAATGACATCCTGTATCTTCTTGGTTTGCTCCTTATCCTTCTATTTCAAATAATGTCACCATTATTTTTTGTATGTGTTCATCATTTAGTTCTGACCAAAGAGGTAGGATTCCTCTAATCTAAACTTTGTAAGCTTACAGTGCAGCAATTTATATGACAAACTCAGTCCAGATGCCCTTTGTTACCAGCGGAGAGACTGGGTGTGATAAGGCCTTCCATAGGGACAGATGGTTGGTCCTTGTGCATAAGTGTCTGTTACACTCCATTGACAATAAAGGGAATGTAGGTATGGAATCAGCTAAAACTAGACGTCATCATTACAGATATTTCATAACTTTAAGCTAGTCAATATGTACATCAACAGATGTATTCAGCACATATTCATGGGATTCACAACAGGAGTCACCTCTTCTTAAAGAGGCATCTATAGCAGACAAGAATTATGCCTTAGAAGTGCATTTTTCTCTGCATCAGCTTTAGACATTATGTTAATAATTTCAGTACAGATATTTACAGCATGTGTGTCCAGACCTTGCTGAGATGAATGTTATTTTACATGACTACCACAGACCTTGATGTATTCTCTGCAAAAGCTTTCATTTGATTAAAACTGTTTCACTTAAGACTCAGCATTTAAACTGAACAATTCTCTTCCTTTGAAGAGGCAGGCCTAAACAGCAAAACAATAGGTACATAGTCTTCCTTTAAAGGCTATGTTTTTGAAGGTCTCCTTTTTTTGACAGTCTGTGATGTTTTGCCTTGAAACAGTTGAATGGTGAGAACCTCTATGACCAAGGTAACAAAGCCTTTACCGGAGTAAAAGCTATTCTGTATTTTATCCTTACCTTAGTAGCACACAGTGTCATCTGTCAAATCTTATGTGAGTTAAAATGGCTTTTTTGAGTTACAGGACTTTGCAATTAGTCCAACAGAAGCAGCTACAGTCCCAGCAGCAATGGCACAAGACACATCTCCAGTGCAGCAGAGATACCTGGAACTGGTGGGAGAGTAATGTCTAAGCTACAGTTTTCATCCCTCTCTCAGAGACAGAAAAGATTGACAGCCACAAATTTCCTTACACAATTACTTCTGGAGCTTCAGGTCCTCTGATGTAGAGGACCCGTGTTTTCTGATGGCCTCCCTGGTTCACTCCAAATGGCATCATCACATATCTAGCTCAGCAGTTCAGCAGTTCTTACAGTTGTGCAGGTTCTGAGACTAGAGATATATCTTTGTTACATCCCATTCACAGAAGCTGGAAGATTCTATTTAGACTATTTAGAACCCACTGGTCCTTGTTCCATATTGCACAGTTTCTCAAAATAGTTTTTTTTTTTTTCATCTGACATACAGTTACTGTGTTTGTTTAGCTCACAGCATGAATTTGTCTTCTAGAAACCTGTTTTTAAAAAGAGGAATAAGAACACTGGAACATCCAGTACAAATCAGTGGAAATTCTACTCAACAATGCAAAGTGATATGTATTTTCATTTCCAATTCATGCCCGGTTATGTCCTATGTAATATCCATAGACACTTCAGCAGTCTCCTTAAGAAGTGTGAATATGCAACGGAAAAATAAGAACATGATCGCTTCAGAGATTCGTCAAAGTTAGACATTTCTAATTTCTATTGCTTTTACTGTAAAGAGGTGTCTCCATAATGCAATAAAAGAGTGAGGAAAGACAGAGGATGCTATTACCTGTGTCTTTTTGTACTAATACTTTATAGAAAGGCCACATTCATTGCCATGCTATTGGAGAAAATCTTATGTTTAAACTGTTTGTAAGGAAAATAACAGCTGGAAAATAGAAAGTCTGCCTCAACAAACAATGAAATACAACTTGCTTTTTTTAAAAGTAACTTTAAGACATTCGTCTAATTGTTAGAATGTGAAGAAGGCTTTTGTTAGACCTTTTGAAGAACATATCTCTTCTAAATAGCCAAATAGCTTCTAAAAGGCCAACTGGGCCATTATTGTCCTCAAATTTTTTTGATCCATTCCTCAAGTTTCTTGCTGGTCTGAAAGAGTTTGGGAAGAAAAGAGAGTGAATAACTTCACCTTGATTTCACCATTGCACATAAACTTACTTGTCTCACAGGCAATGCTGTCAGTCTACTTTCTTCCTGATGCTCTTGAAAAAACACAATTCATTGTCATCCAGTCATTACTATCTCTCAAGTTTTCCTTATCATTAAAATCTTCTTTTCCTCTTTATAGATCTTCATAATCTATAAACTTCAGAATGTGTTACTTCTTACATTTCATGTACTTTCTTCTTGACTTTTATGACAATATTGAATACAGTATCTCAAATAAGTTGACGATGGTATTATATTTCAAGATCCTACAAACTAATTGTGTGATTAGCTAGATATAATTAATGCCAGATAACTGACAATAAAAAAGTATTCCTTTGCATCTTTCCCAAAATTAATCTCCTATGACTGTGATGAAATAGAACATACTAATAGACAATTCTATTCTGACTTTTAAATCAAAATAACATTTATCCTGTTGTTGTTGTTACAAAATCTGAATATAAAGGGTAACAGGTTTTTGAGAGATGATACTTTTTTGCCTAGTTTACTACCTTTGTTTGATTTTTTTAAATTCCATGGCTAATTTAAGACCCTTCTGCTCTTTACATCCCTTTTTTGTTCATGGAGGTAGAATTATTCTACAATCTTTTCCACAATGTTTCTGTTTCTTTTCATTAATCTGATTACCTGTCCACAGAGAAAAAGGACTAGAAGGGACCTCAAAAGGTCTTTTAGTCCATTACACTGGGTCACTCCTGTACAGCTCACTTGTTCTAGCGATCGCCAAATTTGGACACTCTGTATGCCCTTCACCAACCTGTTCCAAGGTTTTTCTCCTCTTCTTAAAAAAACTTTTGGTGAATGTCTAACTTGACAATTCAGAAGAACTGTGTTCTGCAGTTTGTGGGATCTTTCACCAAGACTTGAGATTTCGTTTGCATCAAACTGAAGAAGTGCGTGTGTTTAGTACAATCTCAAGGCAAGGGTTGTGATGTATTTATCACTATTAGCACATAACGTGTGACTGAGGGACACTAGCTATGAACTAACGTTCCATTTCCAGTTTGTTATTGGATGTAACAGCATATGTTCCCAGAGTTCTTGGAGATGTATTTATGAAGTCTTCACTTTCAGTAAGGCAAACACATTATTTCTGGGATGTTCTTGAGCATGTATCAATGAATTCAAATGTGTCTGCAATATGTCATAGATATAAGCAGAGTGAACATTTGAATTTGAAAAAATATTCTGCTTTTCCAAAAATCTTTATGGCTTTTTATCTTCCTTTGTCCTCCATCTACCTCCTTAACTTACTTGAAGGAAATAAATCATATTTTTTCTCCTTTAAAAATGTCCTGTAGGTTACTTCAGGCCACTCTGTTTATAAGAAAGCACTTGCCTTATTTGCTGATCAACGTTTGCCTTCTCTTGGGTCTTTTTTGCTGCTCAGTCAGCAAATGACACTGACCAAAACCGATGCATAAGTCCTGGCTGGTCCCCTGCTTTTGGGGAATTTCATCCATACCCAGTTAAGCACTGACAGGTACACACCTTCATTTCCAGCCATTTTGCTTATAACTGCTGAGTTTGATTTCTCTCTATAACGTCTTTATTCTAAAGTCGTGGAAATTAGTTACACCATGGAATTACACTTATGTTTCCAACATAAAAGAGACCAAAATCAAGACCTCAGGGAACAATCATGAGTATAAGAACATACAGGGATATTTTAGCTTTATTTGTATTGCTGTTTTGGAATTTTTTGGTACACAGAAATAAATTCACATACACAAAAAAAGTGATTTCAAACACTCCATTGGGATTAAGCAACTGGGTGAGAGGTTTATTATTGTATTATGGTAGCAGTCTGAATCCCTTAGCAAGATTATGTTTCTCATGTTTGGCACAGCAGAAAAAATCCCTGCTTATAATAATGCAAATTAAAATAACAGTAGAGGGTATTAAGCGTTACTAAAGTTCTGTTATTGTAGCAGTGTGAAGAAGCGGGAGCAAACTACAGTGTGTGTGAAATCACTGTTTGGGAACAAATGGGAATGTTGTATATTTGTTTGTATAATTATACAGTGTATATAGTTCCCAAAAGGGAGGCAACAAAACGGTCTCTGTGTTTTCTTCTTGAATTAAGCACAAGTTGTTTATTACAAGGCTGCATTAAAGTTCTTTCACTCTATTATAACAGGAGACTGGCTCGTTCTACACTACTGCTTATCCCCTTGTTTGGAATTCACTACACGGTGTTTGCTTTTTCTCCTGAAAATGTCAGTAAGCGGGAGAGACTAGTGTTTGAATTGGGACTGGGATCTTTCCAGGTGATTATACAGTGAATTCTGCTTTTGTTAAAAAGAAATCTCTATTTATTGTAACTACTTTGCATGCACAGTTCTCAGACTGTGTGATTATTTATGTGTATATTTTGTATACTAGGATTTTGGTTTTGTTTGTTTGTTTTAACTCCAACTATTTTCAAGAATTTACTGAAGGATTTGAATTACATTTTTTTTTTCTTTCCCATTTACCTAGGGTTTTGTTGTGGCTGTTCTTTATTGTTTCTTGAATGGGGAGGTAAGACTTTTAATGTTTAATGTCACCCACCCACCATCCCCATCTCATTTCCTTGTGGGAGTAACTGATGTTCTAATCCTGCACTGCAACTCATCGTCTACCATATTCCCTAATACCTTAGGCTGAATCTAACAATGTCATAGCAAAAGAAAGAGGGTGTGTGATGTCTTCATTAAACCAGAACATTGGCCTTGCCAGAGATGATGGCTCAAATAAACGCTCACTAACAGAGGTAGGGACTGTACTGGGCTCTTTGGTAATGTCATCCCAGGTGAAGAACTCTGCATTTGTCTTTGTTAAACTTCATACAGTTCTTGCTAGTCCACTTTTCCAGCCTGTTCAGTTCTCTCCGTAAGGCAGCTCTCCCTTCTCACATGTCCACCTCACCACTCAGATTGATGTCATCAGCACACTTGATGAGGATGCTTTCAATCTCATCATCCAGATCACTTATGAAGATGTCGAACAGTGAGGGGTCCAATATCGATCCCTGGAGGACCCCACTAGTGACAGGCTACTAGACTGAGTAAAAAACATTGTTCACCACCCTCTGAATGTGCCCTTTTAGACAATTTCCCACCCATCTTGCAGACCACCTGTCCAATCTATGTCTTGCCATTTTGCCTAGGAGAAGGCTGTGGGAAACTGTGTCACATGCTTTGCAGAAATCCGTGTAAACAATATTCGCTGGTCTCCCCATGTCAACAGAAAATATTCTTTTGTTGTAGAATAAGATCAGATTTGTCTGGCATGATTTGGCTTTGGTAAATCCTTGCTGGCTATTCCTAATCATCTGCTTCATTTGGTTTGCAATAGTTTCTAGGAGGTCTCATTCCATTATTTTTCCAAGGACTGAAGTAAGACCCAGGCCTGAAGTTTCCTGGGTCCCCTTTAAAATAGAATGGAATGGAATGGAACGGAGTAGAATAGACCCTAGCCTCTTTTGGGCCCTTCTTGTATACGGGTATGACATTTGTCCTCTTCCAGCCATAGATATCCCCTGATCTCCACAACTTTTCAAATATTATGTACAGTAGCCTTGAAACAATGTCAGCCATTTCTCTTAACAACATGGAGTGGACTCCAACTGATCGCATAGGTTTACGCAGGTTGAGCCCCTGCAAGAGTCTGTAGACCAGACCTTCCTCCATTCCGGGTAAGTTGGCACATGTGTTGTCGTAGCTGGTTGATCCTTTGACCTGGCGTCCAGCTACACCAGTACAGACAGAGGCAAAAGAGGTATTGAGAATCTCTGCCTTGTCAGCATTGTTAGTGATTAGATCCCTGCACTGTTTAGCAATCAACCTATGTCTTCCCTGTGCTTATTCTCAATGTTCGTGTATTTGAAGAACGCTTTCTTGTAGTTCTTGACTTTTTTGGCCATTTTCAGTTCTAGCTGAGCCTTAGCCTTCCTGACCGCATCTCTGCATGCCCTAGCAAGGTTCTTGTAGTCCTTGATGGGTATTTGGTGGCCTTTCCATAGCCAGTATGCTTCTTTTTTTGCTTTTAAGCAAAAATTCACTGTTAATACAGCTGGTCTCTTGTTCTGCCTTCTTCCTTTCCCTTTATAGTGGATAGACCTCTTGCGCTTCAGAGGCTGTTCTTGAGCCTTCTTCCCAGCACTCACAAGCTACTTTGCCTCCCATAGATGCTTCCCATGGAATCCCTCACAGCTGACCTCTGAACATACTGAATTTGTCGCTTCTAAAATCCTGGGTATTTTTCTTACTACTGATCTTCAGTGTGCTCAGCAGTACCTTAACTACACAATGTTACGATCACTGTATCCAAGGCTGTCATTGGTTATACTGTCATGTAAGTCTTCTTGTTTTGTGAGCAGTAAATGTAGCAATCATAGAATCATTTTGGTTGAAAAGGACTTTGAGATCACGGAGTCCAAGCATTAACCTAACACTGCCAATTCCACCACTAAACCATGTCCCTAAGCACCGCGTCAACACCCCTTTTAAATACCTCCAGGGATGGTGACTCAACCACTTCCCTGGCCAGCCTGTTCCTTTGCTTGACAACCCTTTCAATGAAGAAAGTTTTCCTAATATCCAATCTAAACTTCCGCTTATGCAACTGGAGGCCATTTCTTTTTGTCCTGTCACTTGCTACTTGACAGAAGCGACTGAGATCCACCACACTACAACCTCCTTCCAAGTGAACAGCAATGAGCTGTTTCTAGTCAGCATGTCCAGCAGCCATAGCAGTAAGAAATCCTAAATACAATCCAGGAACCTGACAGAGAACTTGTGTACCACTGTGTTGTTTTTATAACGAATGTCTGGGTAATTTAAGTCAGCCATGAGAACCAGGTTCTTTTGTTCTGAGACTTCCTTAAGCACCCAAACAAAGACTGAGAATCATAGAATCATAGAATTTCATCAGCCTCATCATCCTGATTGGGAGGTTGCTAACAGATGCCTAACAAAAGATATTCTTTGGTGGCAATTCCTCTAATCTGATTCAAGGGCATTTGATAAAACTTTCGTGGTCTCCATAACTCACCTCCAATCGTGGTTTGGTCCCAGCCAGCAATAAAGGGCCATGCGGTCTCTATTGCCCCTCTCCATGCTGGGGATGGGGAGAAGAATGGGAAGAAAAAGGCAAAACTCATGGGTCAGCATAAGGGTAGTTTAACAGAACAGCAAGGAAGAGGACAGTAAGAACAATAATACTGATAAGAAGAATACACAAAACAAACAGCACAGAGCAACTCACACTGCCTGGTGCCCAGCACTCTCCCAAGCTGCTATTAACTTCCCCCCCCGGCCAGCTCCCCCACTCAGAACTGAGCATGATGTCGCATGGTATCGAATACTCGATTTCTCTGGTCAGTTTGAGTCAGCCAGCCAGGATGTGTCGCTTTCCGGCTTCTTGTGAAAACTAACCCTGTCCTGGCCAAACCCAGGACACCTCCATACACTCAAATTTCTCTTTTACATGAAGTGCAATTCCACCTTCTCTTCTCCTTTTCCTACCTCCCCAAAAGAGTTTGTAGCCATACTTTGTGGTCTTCCATTCATGTGAGTTTTCCCACCAAGTTTCTGTGTTCTCTGTAGTATCACAACTCTCTGACTGGACACAGTGCTCCAGTTTCTCCTGTTTGCCGTCCAGGCTACACACATTAGTGCACACAAACTTGAGGTGACTGGACTTAGCATTCTTGCCTTTGGAGAAAGTAGAGGGAGCATTCCTCACTACTCTGGTAGGTAAACTCATCCAACCTCTTGTTTATGAATATGCAGATGTCACAGCTTTGGACACTACCCCTCAAGTTCATTAGTTTAAAGCACAATTCACTAAGTCAGCCAATCTTCTAGTGAAAATTCTCCTGTTTCTTCTAGGTAGGCATATCTCATCTCTACCCAGTAGGTTGTATTCATTGAAGAATGTTCTACGATTGTAGAAAAAAAACCTAGCAATGACACCAGCCACAAAGCCAGGTATAGATCTACATGCTGTATCAATTTCCGCCTGCATCCCTCTCTCTGACTTGCAAGATAGAGGAGAAGATCACCTGGGCATCTCTCCCTTTCACATGTTCCCCCAGGCCTCTGAAGTCCAGCTTGATCTTGCCCAGGCTTTGCTTTACAGTGACATTGGCACACTCATGGAAAAGAAGTAGGGGATAGAAGTCTGTGCTTTTGACTAATTGTGGCAATCTCTCTGTGACATCAAGGATCTCAGCTCCTGGCAAGCAGCAATGTTCACTTGACTGTATATCAAGCAGGCAGGCTTCTTGGTGCCTCAGTGCTTCTCTGCAGGGAGTCACCCAGTACTAGCTCTTGCCGCTTCATTTTGCAGCTTTAAGTATGTGCTGCTGGTGCAGTTTCTCCCCGTGACTATTTCCCGTTGGTTTTGTCTGCTGACAAGGCTTAATATCTGTTGCTGATTGGTACATAAGAAGAAGGACAGTGAAGCGGTTACCTGCTCCCAAGGATCACCAGAGACCAAGGATCCTCCTTCTCCTAGGTGCTGTCTGTTAGCTGTTGAAGCCTTTTTTTCTCATGGTCCTTGGAAGTCAGTGCCACCAGGCCCTAATGTTTCTTCTTGCAAAGCATCAAATAATACTCTACCTATTTCTTGTTCACCCTTTCTAATGTAGCGTAGCCTGCTAACTTCCTCCTGCAGCTCCTCTCTGCTACCTGAATGGCTCCAGCAGAGCCCACCCAACCACCTAAGCGGGTGCAGCTTCCACACTCCTCCACCCATCAGGCAGGGTTACAGTTTTTGCAACCCTCCACCTGAACCACAGTTTCCCTGATGGGCAACTCTGTCTGGGTGGCTGCCTCCACTCTTCCCAGGCTAGCCTGGCTTGGTAGCTGATTCGTGTCTGATGCAGAACGCAACGATGGCCTAGTCTCTGCCACCATGTTTCCAACAACCTCAAAGCACTGCCTAATAAAACCTTCTAATTCCCTGGATACCTCAAGCTGCTGAGTGGGCTTGCAGAGCCACCAGCTAGCTGAGATGACCTTTGAAGATGCATCCTAAGTCTGCAGGTGAGCAGAACAGGCAGCAGCCCAACGACTGGCAGAATGCACAGCCCTTCCTGTGCAGAACTGGTGTACAAACTGCTTATGCCACTCCCGACAGACACCACGTCCTGTTGCTGATGCTGCTCCCAACAGGCACCATGCCCTGTTTGTGCTTCTGGTTGGGCGTTCCCCAGGAGTTGGTTATATGCAGCTTCCCCTAGTTAGACCTGGCCATGGAGACAACTGGCACCAGCCAACTGTTGTCCACTCCTCTCGTGAGACCCAACACCTGCCAACTGGTCCCTCCACACACATAGTCCAAGCGTGTCAGATGCCCAGAAAACCCCTCAGGCACCCTCTGGGTAACTTGAAAGCGTCATACTCCTCTCTGCACATGGCAACTGCTACTGCTAGCATCAGCTGCCCACCTTTGGGATTTTGTGATTCACCCATTCTGATCTGCAAAATTAAATTCCAAATTCTCCTAATTTTTTTTTAATCAAACTGAATACCTGAGATAGATAATCATTTTCTGAATTAATGGAAGAAGACTCCCTCCTCAAGGCTGCCTTAAGAGGAATATCTACAGTTCATCCATTCTCTCCTCCACTGATATACATCTATTTTGCAGTCCAACAGGAGAAGATTTCTCCTAAAATTGCCTTCTTTTCTTCTTTTCAAGGAGGCTGAGACCATTTATTTCTACCAGTTTTAGCGCAGCAGGTGTTCTGCACTTGTTTGCATACAGCATGCAGTAGCTGGTACCTAGTACAAAAGCTCTTGAACTCCTCGATCCAAGTGATTCCTTCTCCGATAACCATAACTATCCCTTCAAGTTCATTAAACTATCTTATAGGTCATCTTTTCTCATGGTGTTTTGTCAAGGTGACTGTTAAATGACTCTTAGGTAAATGTTGAAGCATTATTCATGGCTCATCCCCATGTAGCTCAGAAGATGAATTCTGGATTATGCTTTGCTGGAATTAGTGGCTGCATTCATACTTCACCAGCTGGCGTTACTGGATATCCAGCTCTCCTACCTACAATTGTTGTTTCATCTATTATCTTCCATAAGTGCTAAAAGAATAGCCAGAAGATCTTGTCTAAAACTAGCCTGGAGATAAGAATCTTCCAAGGTAACATGCACAGTGTGTCAGATTTCCTGTAACCCCTTGGAGGCAAGGGGCCCAAACTAACACAAGCATATTAAGTAAAGGCATTTTACCTCTCAAGACATTAGAGAATGTCTTGTGCTTCCTCTAAACTGCTCAGGGTAAGAAAGGATTCACCTTTGGTGTATTACACTGTTACAGATGCAAACACTATGTTCTTTTTACAGAGGAAATATACCTCCATACTCTGTCTAATCTATACCTATCTTTACTTAAAAGCAAAATAGTAATTTAGAAATACTAGAAGGAGAATATAAATTTTCCAGTTGGATTTTTCCTCTCTTTATAAGGTGTCCATACTGCTGAAACTTTTGTTTAGCATTTTGGCATATGCTCATCCATTTTGACACTTGTATTAGTCTAGGAAAATCTAGCAAAGACTGTTAAAGACAAGAAGAACATCTTTGACACAGCAGCTCAGTGAAGACTAGAAAAGTACGTTGGGAAAATACAGATTTCCTTGTTCTTATGCTATTTCTTTCACAAATATGCTACAAGCTACTGTCAGGAAAGTGTAACAGACCAAGTAAACGTTGGTCTGCACTAGTAAAATCTTTCTTATTTTCCATTTTTGCTGTCTTCTGTATATATGTACACACATGTGCATACACCTAGCAAGATTTCCAGGTAATCAGTGATGAATGAAAAGTAGAAAAGTTGTAGAACTCTTTGCTTATTTGCTAATTGGACATCTGACCGTGGATCACTTTACTGTTGGTGATTTGCTGTGGCTGCCCATGAAAAAAAGCTCAAGGGAAAGGAGGATATCATAGATGTATATGAATTCAGGAGCTATCTTCTACTTAGAGGTGATCTGAAAGTAGGAGGCAAAGTTTTTGGCAGACACACACCTATTAACGGTAGGTGAGAGACAAGTTGCCTTTGTGGACAGGTTATTTCATTACCGTCTAGTACCATTTGGTTGCTGGTTTCTTTGGCTCTTTGTTGTGATTTTGGTAATGGCCATTGATGAAAACAGGGTATTTTCTCCAAGATGCTAGCTAAAGAACTTTGTTGGAATTAGTGTTGAACAGGTCTTCTATGCACCTCTGAGCTGATCCTAAATTACCTGAAGTCAGCGGCACAGAATCAGAGCTGTTGTTCCCACTACATTCCTGGACCTCTTTCAGACATGGAGAAGTCACTTCAGATTTTGCTGATGTGAGATGTTCAATAATAGTCTTAAAAATTGTTCTGTCAAATTATGGGGTTTTTTTCTAAACTTGATAATTTGTCAGCATGTCCTCGAGCGGCTAAGTACATAAAGAATGACCTTTTGAAGTTTCTCCCTAAAGGTGCAATCAGAAATAAAGAGAAAATGGAGGAGCTGGAAAGTCAATCGGTATTTTGCTGTGGATTTCAAACACCGTCATCCTTCTCTAGCGAGCAGCGGAGTGAACGGGGGGACACAACTCTCCATTCTGAGCAAGAGCAGCTCTCAGATTCGGATGTCCAGCATAAATGCGGAGAACCTAGCGACATGAGCAGCTAAGGAAAACTAATCAACAACCAAACCAAAAAACATCCCTTTAAAAAGAAAAAAAAACAACAAAGTTCTGGTGGTGTTGTAGGTCCCTTTTTCCTTTCCTTTCCTTTCCTTTCCTTTCCTTTCCTTTCCTTTCCTTTCCTTTCCTTTCCTTTCCTTTCCTTTCCTTTCCTTTCCTTTCCTTTCCTTTCCTTTCCTTTCCTTTCCTTTCC